>JADHED010000723.1_pt1 | contig 34954 bp, 26 predicted proteins | sample 8952041 | NCBI WGS metagenome assembly JADHED01 (sample SAMN16124423, study PRJNA663239) | bioreactor sludge metagenome | isolation source: sludge (control) | place: India:Bengaluru | collected 2018-09-08
CTTCGCGGACCAACACACGATACCCGAGGGACCCAGCCGTTCCATTATGTCTAGCCCCGCTACCGAGAGCACGTCGCACGACGACGCCCCGCAGGCCCGGTGCTGCGGGGCGTCTGCTCTTCGGCCCGCCCTGTCGACATCGCGATGTCCTGGGCCTACGTTGGCCCCATGGACAGGATCCTCATCGCCGGCTGCGGCTACGTCGGCACCCATCTGGCCGGCCTGCTGATCGAGACGGGACATCAGGTCTGGGGGCTATCGCGGACCCCCGCCGCGTTGCCGCCGCGCGTCACGCCTTTCGCCGCCGATCTCACGCGACCGTCGACGCTGGCCGCGCTGCCGCCGGACCTCGACGCCGTCGTCTACGCCTCGGCAGCCGGCGGGTATGACGACGCGCTCTATCGCGCGGCGTACGTCGACGGCCTCGGCAACCTGCTCGCGGCCCTCGCGTCGCAGGGGCAACGGCCGCGGCGCGTGGTGTTCACCTCCAGCACCGGAGTCTACGCCCAGGACGACGGCGCGTGGGTCGACGAGGACTCGCCGGCCGAGCCCGACGGGTTCTCCGGGCGCCGCGTCCTCGAGGGCGAGCGTGTGCTGCACGCCGGGCCGTTCCCGGGCACCGTCGTCAGGCTGGGGGGGATCTACGGGCCGGGGCGCGCGAGCCTCATCGAGCAGGTGCGTCGCGGCGTACCGCTGTTGCCGCCGGGCGGCCCGCGCTACTCCAACCGGATCCACCGCGACGACGCCGCGCGCGCCGTCGCGCACGTGCTCGCGCTGGACCACCCGCAGCCGCTGTATCTGGGCGTGGACGACGAGCCCGCGGACCTCGCGGAGATCATCGTCTGGCTGGCCGGACGGCTCGGCGTGGCGGTGCCGCCGGCGGCGTCGTCCGCCGGCGCCGGCCCCCTGACCAGCCGCGGCAACAAGCGCTGCCGCAACCGGCGGCTGCGCGCGTCGGGTTTCACGCCGGCGTATCCGACTTATCGCGAAGGTTACGCGGCGCTTGGCGCTGGGGACCAGACGAGGGCGTGAGCGAATCGCGTCGGCGCGGAGGCGGCAGGCGGCGAGCCGGGGTCAGGGAGCCGCGGGATCGAAGCGCACGTCCGCGAACGGCAACGCGCGCAGTTGGCGATCGCCGTCGAACGCCGGATACACGCCGCCGAACGTGAGCCGCGCCGCGAACGGCTGCGTGGCGGCCAGGTCCGCGACGGGGACCGACCGCTCCTGCCAGGACCAGGCGGCGCCCGAGGTCGTCCAGTGGTCCCGCAACTCGCCTCCGACGTAGAGCGAGCACGGCTGACCGGCGGCGAGACCCTCGAACGCGGCATACCGCAGCGTCAGGCACTTCGCCGCCGCGGGCCGGCGCAGCGTGAGGTCCACCTGGCGGTCCAGGCTCCAGCGGCCCCACGGCTCCGCCGGTCCCCATCCCGCCACGTACACGACGGCGGGCAGGTCCGGTCGCAAGCACTGCACCCGCAACGACGAATCGGGCAAGGCGAACTCCGCGTCGACGCAGACGCGGTCGCAACCGGCCACGGCGGCGATCTCATTGCGCTTCCACGCGCACCAGGCCTGGTAGTCGGGGCCGTCCCAGACGGAGTGCGCGGCGACCGAGATGGTCAGGATGCGCTCCTGCGGTGCCGAACTGACCCAGGCGCGCGCCTGGGCGACGTAGGCCGAGTCTGGCCGGGCGTCCAGGCCCGTGCGTGCCGAGACGAGGGGATACGGGTGGTCGAACACGAGTTCGCCGCCGCCGCCGTCGTGGGTGCGGCGCCACAGGATGTGGACCCATCCCGGGCTGAACTCGTTGAACGTGCCCAGGACCCGGCAACTGGTGGTGGTGGCGAGGGCCCCGGCCACGTACCGCGAGACGGGCGCCAGGGAGGCGAGCCTATCCGGCAGGAGGGCCCGCGTCCAGTTCGCCGCACGGCCCGCGGTTCCCACGCCCACGGCGATCGTTGCCGCAGCGAGCACGCCAGCGACGAGTGCGCGACGCGAACCGCGTCGCAATATGCTCATGTCGAGGAGCGCCGCGGCGCCGAGTCCGCAGGGCAGGGAGAGGAGCGCCGCGGGTGCGACGAGATTGCGGTCCAGGAGATAGGGGTGCAGCGCGAGCGGCGCGATGCCCGCGACGATCGCCGTCGTCGCGGCGACGGCGAGCGCGCCGGGCCGGCGGACGACGCCCCAGATTGCGAGACCGAGCAGCGCTGCGCTGATCGGCCAGCCGAGCGTGAAGGCGCGCGCATGCAGCGTCGCGTACCAGCCGAGACGGGTCCACGGCGTGTGCGGCGTTGCGTCGGCGCGGTTGCGCGCGAAGGCCCGCAGCGAGGTCCAGCCGTCGTGCTGCCAGGTCAGGTAGGCGGCCCATAGCGTGATGCCGATCAGGCAGCCGCAGGCCACAACGCGGGCGGCGCGGGTCCGGCGCCGGATCAGATGGAAGCCGGCGGTCGCGAAGCCGGCGGCGACGATGGGCAGGCCGATGTTGGCCTTGGTCAGCAACGGTGCGGCGACGCCGAGCGCAGCGGCGGCGACGTACGGCCAGACCGAACGGTCTTGTCGGATGCGTCCTGCGAGGTCGATCGCCGCCAGGCCCCACAAGGCGGCGGCGACCGCGGGGATCTCGACCATGAAGGTGGCGGCAAGTCCGGCCACCGGAGCGGTGAGCAGGAGAGCGGCTGTCGCGCCCGCGAAACAGGCGGCGCGCTCCCTGTCGCGCGCACCCCGACAGGCCAGCCACAGTCCGCCGACGCAGGCCCAGAGGGTTGCCATCTGGAAGAGACGCGCACTGGTCGCACTTTCGCCGGCGACGAGCAACCAGACTCCAAGCATCACGGAATGGCCCGGAGGATACAAGTCGGGTGCGCGCAGCGACGCGACGAGATCTTGGCCCGAGGCGGCGCGCAGCGCATCGCGGATCTCCAGCGCGCCGCCGTAATGGTGGGCCATGTCCCAGGGCAGGGGGACGTCTGGAGACTGTGGTCGCGGCGCCGTGGCCAGACACATCACGGATGCCGCCACGAGCGCCACCGGCAAGAGCCAGCGCATTATCCCCCCGATGAGCCGCCGGCCAGCGCCACGGTGGTGGACTGGCGGTCCTCTCCGGGGCCGGCGACGCCGTGACAAAAGGGGTGCGTCGGCGAAAAGTCAATGTCCAGCAATTAGTTAGGACGAAATCAGTCGCCGTTGCCGTCGCCGAGCATGGCCACGGCACGGGTGTGGAGGGCGTCCCCGGCGCCGGTCGCCGCAAGGACCTCGCGCAGCATCGCCTCGGCCTCGGCCGGCCGCGCGGTCGCGTAGAGGATCTCGGCGAGAGCGAGGCGCAGGGCGCTGCGGTGGCTCGCCTCGCCGGCGCGCAGGCCGTGGCGCAGGGCCTGCTCGGCGCCGCGCAGGTCGCCCAGCGAGACGCAGGCCTGGACGTAGAGTTCGGTGGCGCGCGCGTCGCCCGGCGACATGACCACCAGGGGTGCGGCGAGTTGCCGCACCGCCGACCAGCGCTCGAGCGTGACGCCGCCGACGGCCAGCCGTCCGAGCATGGGCGCCACGATCTCCTCGAAGGTGGAATCCAGCCCCTGGACCCACGCCGCGAGTCTGCCGTCCGGACACAACGGCTGGTCCCCGCAACGGCGCTCCGGCGGCACGGCCACGGTCTCGAACTGCGCGCGGAACGATGGGGGCACGGCCCGCGCCCACCAGAAAGGATCCAGCGGCCGCGACGACGCCACCTCGTTCTGGAAGCGCTCGCCGAGGCGGTACACCGTGATCTCGGGGCCGTCCACGCCGTGGCCCGGCCGGAAGTCCGCGAGCCGCTCGGCGCGCGATTGCAGCAGCCGGTAGAGCGCCACCTGGCGCGGGAAGCGGGCGGGGTCGTCCTGGTGACGACGGCTGACGCCGCTGCTCACCAGCATGTGCGTCGCGCCGGCGAGCAGGGCCGGCTCGTAGAAGATCGCGTTGGCGTCGGACGCATGCGCGAAGACCACGACGGTCCGCGGCTCGCGCGTGGCGAGATCCGGCGCCGTCACGGTCACCTCGCCGCTGACCATCAGGGGCAGGTCCACGGCCAGGTGGCGCGGACCGGCGAGATAGCGCCGGCGCGCCGTTTCGCCGGCCAGCGGCCAGGCGGGATGGTTCGCGAGGTTCGCGTCGTCGAACGGATTGCGCAGCCGCGCGGCATAAGGCTCGAGCACCACCACCGAGCGCGTCGGGTCGAGGTTCGCCTCCACCCACCGGCGCGCCTGGATCTGCGTGTGGTCGCGGCCCGTGGCCGCCGCGCGCGCACCCTGCACCGCCAGCGGCGCCAGGACCACGGCGGCGAGGACGACGGGCGCCCAGCGCCGGCGGGCGAAACGCGCGCCGAGGTCGGTGGTCGCCACCGCCGCGGCCACCGCCAGCAACGGGATCAGCGGCACCAGGTAGCGCTCGGCCTCCATGCGCGCCGACGCGACCGTCGCCGCCAGGACCAGCCAGGCCAGGGCGACCGTGGTGAAGAGGTTGCGCGCCTCGCCGCCGCGTCGACGTCGCCACGGCAAGGCGAGCCCGGCGAGGCCGAGCACCAGGAGCGGACCGAGATCGCGCGCGAGCGCGAGCACGGCGAAGCCGAGGCCGGTGTCGTCCCGGCTGCCGAGGTGGCCGGCCGCCATGTGCGCCCGCTCGAAACCGAGGCCCGCGCGCAGCGCCGTGAAGTCGAGCACGGCGTAGGGGGTGGTGACGATGAAGACGCCGAGGCTCGCGAGGGCGAACAACGGCCAGCGGCGCAGACCGCGCGCGCCGTCGCGCGCCCATAGGGCCCACGCGAGAGGCGCGACCAGCAGCGCGCCCTGGTACTTGGCGCCGGCGGCAAGTCCGATGAGGACCACTGCGGCAGCGAGTCGTCCCCGGCCGCCCTGCTGCTGCCAGGCGACCAAGCGCTCGACGGCCCACACCACGCCCGCGGCGAGGAAGGGGTCGACCTGCACCAGGCGTGAGGTACGGATCATCACGGCCGACGCGGCCACCGCCAGCGCCGCCACCGGCCCGGCGCCGGGCCGCAATCGCCCGGCGAGACGCCAGGCGCCCCAGACCGTCGCGAGGTCGGCGGCGATGCCGAGCGCGCGGGCGAACATCACCGGTCGCGTGGGGTCGGCCTGGAAGAGGGCCCAGAAATCGGCGGGACTCGTCAGCGCGCCCGTCGCCGTGCCCAGGGCGATCTGGACCCGCACGAGCAGCAGCTGAAGGTAGATCACCAGCGAAGGGTAGTTGAAGAAGCGGGGATTCAGGTCGGGCGCCGACTGCCAGCCGCCCATCTCCAGGGCGCGGCGCAGGGGGATGGCCTCTTCGAGGAAGTCGGGCAGGCCATGGCCCAGGCGCCAGAGACGCAACGCCGCGGCGATCGCCAGGATCGCCGCGAGCGGGAGGAGGTCGCGACGTGGTGGGGACACGGCACCTCTCCGGCAGGGGGCTGGCTCGAATCCAGCGCGATTCTGACAGGTCTGGACCAGGATGGCAAGCGACGCGCTCGGAATTGACCCGGTCCAGGCGCAACCCGGGGGGGACGGCGAGCGTAGTAAACCGTCTGCGGTCGCTCCACGTTCGCCCTGGTTGCGGAGTGTCGACGGCCTAGCCTACCTTGGTCCGGGACCTGAAGACCTCGATCCGAAGGCGGTCCGCGTGATCCTCGCCGAACTGGCCATCCGACGCCCGATCACCGCCGTGATGGCCCTGGTCAGCCTGGTCGTGCTGGGCGGCGTCGCCCTCCTGCGCCTGCCCCTCGCCTTCATGCCCGAGTTCGTCGAGCCGGAGCTGTTCGTCAGCGTCGCGTATCCGAGCGCCTCGCCGGAGCAGGTCGAGCGGATGATCGTGCGGCCGATCGAGGACGCCATGGGTTCGGTGCGCGGGCTCAAGGAGATCTGGTCGAGCTGCGACGCCGACGGCGGCAATGTCCGCCTGGGCTTCGACGCGGGCACCGACCTCTACCTCGCGCGCGCCGAGATCTGGGACCGCCTCGACCGCATCCGCGCCGATCTGCCCGAGGACGTGGGCGACATCATCGTCAGCCGCAGCTGGAGCGGCGAGGAAGACGAGATGCCGATCCTAGACGGTCGTCTCGCCAGCAAGAGCGACCTCAGCGAGAGCTACGACCTCCTCGAGCGCAAGATCATCCGGCCGCTCGAGCGCGTGCCGGGCGTGGCGAGCGTCAGCCTCGACGGCGTCAATCCGCGCGAGGTGCGGGTCAACCTGCGCATGGCCGACCTCGAGACGCACGGCGTGGACGTGCGCGACGTCGCGCGGCTGCTGCGGGACAGCAATTTCGACATGTCGCTCGGCCGGATCACCACGGGCGAGAACCGGTTCACGGTGCGCACCGTCGGCGCCTTCCGGACCGTCGAGGAGATCGCCGGCCTGCCCCTGCGCGGGGACGGGCTGCGCCTGAGCGACGTGGCGGACGTGGTCTACGCCGAGCCCCCGCTGGAGTACGGCCGCCATCTCGACGGCGATTTCGCCGTCGGCGTGACCGTGACCCAGGAAAGCCGGGCCAACACCGTGGCCGTCTGCAAGGAGCTGCAGGCGCGGATCGCCGCCATGAACGACGACCCCGAACTCGAGGGCGTGTCGTTCATCACCTGGTTCGACCAGGGCCACGAGATCGAGAAGACCTTGCGGGATCTCGCCTTCACCGGCGTGTTCGGCTCGGTGCTGGCGGCCCTCGTGCTCTTCGCGTTCCTGCGCCGGTTCTCGACCACGTTCATCGCGGTGCTCTGCATCCCGTTCTCGCTGATCGTCACCTGCGGCGTGATCTGGGCGCAGGGCGGCAACATGAACACCCTCACCCTGCTGGGGCTCATCGTCGGCGTGGGCATGCTCGTGGACAACGCCGTGGTGGTGATGGAGAACATCTCGCGGCACCGCGAGGAGGGCAAGAACGGGCACGACGCCGCCCTGATCGGCTCGCGCGAGGTGGCCATCGCCGTGACGGCCGCGACGCTGACCTCGGTGATCGTCTTCCTGCCGCTGATCTTCAACAAGCCCAGCCAGATGAACGTGTATCTGCGCGAGCTCGGCGTGACGGTGTGCATCGCGTTGCTGGCCTCGCTCTTCATCAGCCAGACGCTCATCCCGATGGCCATGAGCCGCATCATCCACTCGGCGCCGCGGCCGAAGACGCGCGCGATGGTCGGCCTCGAGGCGCGTCACGAGCGGACGCTCGGCTTCTTCCTGCGTCGTCGCTGGCTGGCTCCCGTGGTCGGGCTGGCGGCGCTCGCCTCGACCATCTTCCCGTTCAACAAGGTCGACAAGAACTTCGGAGCCGAGGACGCCGAGCTGTTCGTGCAGGTCCAGGTACATTTCAGCGAGGAATTGCCGCTGGAGACCAAGGAGACCTACATCACGCGCATCGAGCAGGCGATCGAGCCGCACCGCCGGGCCCTGAAGGCGCGTTCGGTCTACGCGTTCTGGAGCGACCGCTGGTCGATGCTGCGCATCTATCTCGACGAGGGCGAATCGACGGCCGAGAACCTCGAGCGCCTGCGCACCCAGCTGCGCGCCATCGTGCCCGATTTTCCCGGCGTGACCTGCCGCATCGAGGACAACTCGCAGGGTTGGCGGCACGGCGGTGGCAAGAACATCGGCTTTTTCCTGGTCGGCGAGGACACGGCGGTGCTCAATCGGCTGGCCGAGGAAGCCGTCGCCCGCCTCGCGGCGATTCCGGGCCTGCTGGACGCGGGCACGCGCGAGCAGGATGCCGCGCAGGAGATGCACGTCGAGGTGGACCGGGAGCTGGCGGTCCGCTACGGCATCCCGCCGGATCAGATCGGCCAGGCCGTCGGCCTCACCTTCCGCGGCCGGCGCCTGCAGCGGTTCCGCACGCCGGACGGCGAGCGCGAGATGCGGCTGACGCTCGACGAGCAGGAGAACGAGAGCGTCGCGCAGCTGCGCAACCTCCCGCTGTACTCGACGACGGGCGACAAGGTGCCGCTCGCCTCGGTGGCGTCCTTCACGCCCACGCCGAGCCCCGAGCGCATCCAGCGGGACAACCGCAAGACCAGCGTCTGGGTGGGAGCCCGCTATCGCGACGGCACCGTCGACGACTACCGCGACCAGGTGGCGCAGGCGGTGAGCAGCATCGATTTCCCGTACGGGTACTCGTGGACCTTCGGCCGCTGGGAGGAGATGCGGCAGGAGCAGTCGCGGGAGTTCACCACCAACCTGCTGCTCGCCCTGCTGCTGGTGTTCGTGGTGATGGCCGCGCTTTTCGAATCGATCCCGCAGGCCGTCGCGTTGCTGGTGTCGTTGCCGTTCGCGATCGCGGGCGCCTTCTGGACCCTCTGGGCCACGGGCACGGATTTCGACCAGCCGGCCGCGATCGGCCTGCTACTGCTGATCGGCATCGTGGTCAACAACGGCATCGTGATGCTCGAGCACATCAACCAGTACCGGCGCGCTGGCCTGCCCCGGCACGAAGCCATGCTGCGCGGCGGCCGCGAGCGTCTGCGGCCGATCATGATGACGGCCATCACGACGCTGATCGGCCTGGTGCCCATCGTGGTGCAGAAGCCGAGCCTCGCGGGGGTCTATTACTACTCGATGGCGCTGGTGATCATGGGCGGTCTGGCCGTGTCGGCGTTCCTGACGGCCGTGCTGCTGCCCGCCACCGCGACGCTGGCCGAGGACGGCGTTTCGTCCGGCCTCCGCGCCGCGGGCTGGGTCCTGCGCCTGCCGCGCCGCCGTTCGGCGCGGGCCGCCACCGCCGCGTCCGCGGACTAGCCCCAGCGCACGTTGTCGGCGGGCCACCCGTAAGCGCCGAGTTGCTGCGGGCGCGCGGAGGCGATGCGCGCGGCCAGTGACCGGCCGCTGGCCAGGGCCTCGTCCACGCCGAAGCCGCGGCACCAGTCGCCGCAGGCGCCGAGCCCGAGGATCGGGTCGTACAGGCAGTCCATGCCGAGCGGCCGGCGCGCCCGCGCGTACCGCCAGCGGTGGCCCCGCAGGTGCAGGATCGGCGGCAGCTGGCGGCCGACGACGGTGGCGAAGTCTTGCACCAGGTGCTGCGCCACCAGGTCGAGATCGCACGCGAGATTGTCGCGCGAGAACTGCGTCTCGCCGTAGAGGACCCAGGCCTCGCATCCGTCGTGGGGCTGCTCGTCCAGCTGCCTCACGGCGCGTACGAGGGATCCCGTGGTCGCGCCCGGCTCGAGATCCGGGGTCGCGACCGGCGCGGCGAAACCGACCATGGCTGTCAGGCACGGGTCCATCCGGACCGTGCTCACCACGCGGGCGAGACCTGGGGCGGGCTTCAATAAACCGACCGCCTGCTCGGGGGGCAGCGCCAGCACCACCACGTCGAAGACGTCCGACGGAGCCGCGCGGTCACGCAGCAACCGCCAGCCGTTCTCCCGCTCGCGTTCGAGACCCACCACGAGTTCGCGGCTGTGGATGGTCAACCCGGCGGCCAGTCGTCGCATCAGGTCATAGGCTCCGGGCGCGCCGTGCTGGAAACGCCAGCCACCCTCGCGACGCCGCGACGCCCGCCCCCCGGGGCCGCGGCCCTTGTCGAAGACCTCGACGGGGTAGCCAAGGCTCATCAGCCGGGCGGCGCAGTTCAGGCCGGAGATCCCGGCCCCCACCACCGCCACCCTGAATTCATCCCGGCGCATGATCATCTCGTGGCCTCCGCCGCTCGTTCGGCACGCGATATCTTTACTCGAATTCGCCCATGATATTAGACATTATATGGACGACGGGCAAGGGCACCAGGCGATAAAACCCCCTTCGTGGCCAGGCAAAAATGGTCATTAGCGCAATTTTGCGCCCGATAATAAGGGAATCAGACAATGGCGATAAAAACAATCTAATGTCGATGATACGCGATGAGATGTCCATATATTGTCCAGAATACGGGAACGGGTCGGCCCGAGCAGCCCGCGGGTGCATTCTTCGTGAAAACGGCGTAAGTTCGCCGGGCGGCGCCGACGCGCTCGCCGGGAGGTCTTCATGACGCCGACACCACTCGCCTGCCACGCGGTGGCCAAGAGCTATCCACTCGCCGACGGCCGCCGGCGCGACGTCCTGGTCGGCGTCGAGTTCGCGTTGCCGCCCCGCGAGGCCGTGGCGCTGGTCGGTCGCAGCGGCAGCGGCAAGTCGACGCTCCTGCACCTGGCCGCGGGCATCGACATCCCCACCAGCGGGCGGGTGATGCTCGCCGGCCACGACCTCGGGGCGCTCTCGGAGCGCGAACGGACCCTCCTGCGCCGTCGTCACGTCGGTCTGGTGTTCCAGTTCTTCCATCTGCTGCCGCACCTCTCGGTGGTCGACAACGTGGCGCTGCCCGGCTGGGTCGCCGGACTCGGCGACACCGAGGCACGGCGGCGCGCGCTCGATCTCCTCGACCGCGTCGGCATGGCCGAGCACCGGGACGACCGCGCCGGCCGCCTCAGCGGCGGCGAGATGCAACGCGTGGCGCTCTGCCGCGCCTTGCTCGCGCGGCCGCCGCTGGTGCTGGCGGACGAGCCCACGGGCAACCTCGACGACGAGAACGGTCGTCTGGTGATGGATCTGCTGCTGCGGATCGTCCGCGAGGAAGGCGCGTCGCTGCTCTTCGTGACGCACAGCGTCGAGCAGGCGGCACTCGCCGACCGCATCTGGCACCTGCACAGCGGCGTGCTCGAGCAGGACGGGGCGACCGCCGCCGGCGAGCGCGCGCCGTGATCGCCTACCTGCGCCGCGCCTTCCCGGCCCTGGTGCGCCAGAGCCGCACCCTCTACGCGTTGACCACGCTCGGCGTCGCGCTCGGCGTCGCGTCGGTGGTGAGCATCCAGACCATCAACCGCAGCGCGCTAGCCGCGTTCAGCGGCTCGGTGAAGGCGGTGAGCGGCGATGCCGAGCTGACCGTCCTGGGCCAGGGCACGGGCCTCGACGAACGGCTGCTCGACATGGTGCTCGCCGACCCCGACGTGACCGCCGCCTGGCCACTCATCCTGCAGAACGTGGCCGTCGCCGGCACCGGCGAGCCGGGGCAGGGCGACATCCTGGAGATCGTCGGCATCGACATCTTCGCGCCGATCGAGTATCCGCTCTCCACCGAGCGCGTCGAGGCAGCGGGCGCGCGGGTGGACCCGGCGTTGCTTGCCGACACGCTCGCGCAGCCGGGGTGGGTCGCCCTGACTCCGGCCTACGCGCGCGAGCGCAACCTCGCGGTGGGCGATTCGCTGGTGGTCAGCAGCGGCAGCCGGCTGTTCACGCTGCGACTCGGGGCGCTGGTGGATTTTCAGAAGCTCGCCCCGCTGGCCAGCCGCAAGATCGCGCTGATGGACATCGCGCAGGCCCAGTCCCTGCTCGGCGAGCGCGGCGTCGTCACGCAGATCGATATGGTGCTGGCCGACGACGCCGACCTGGCGGTGGTCCAGTCGCGGCTCGCGGCCGCGCTTGGCGCTGGCGCGCGCGTGGTCACGCCCGAGCAGCGACGGGACGACGCGGCGGCCCTGCTCGCGGCGTTCCGCCTGAACCTCACCGCGCTGAGCCTGATCAGCGTGTTCGTCGGCGTGTTCCTCATCTTCAGCGCGATCCAGGCGTCGCTGGTGCGGCGCCGACGCGAGTTCGGCCTCCTGCGCACGCTCGGCGCGACGCGCGGCCAGGTGCTCGGGCTCATCCTGCTCGAGGCCGGCCTGCTCGGGCTCGCCGGGACTCTCCTCGGCGTGCCTCTCGGCTATCTCGCCGCCCAGGCCAACGTCGAGAGCGTCAGCGGCACGCTCACCAGCATCTACCTCCTGAGCGAGATCGAGCAGCTCTCCTTCCCGCCCGCGCTCGCCGTGCTCGCCGCCGTGGTGGGGATCGGCGGCGCGCTGCTGGGCGCGTTGATGCCGGCGCGAGACATGAGCCGGCGCGACGCGGCGGCCCTGCTCGCCGCCGGCGCGTTGCAGGAGCGCACGCAGGCGGCGGCGCCGCGGCTCGCGCTGCTCGGCGTCGGCTTCGCGGCGCTGGTGGTCGGCTGGTACGTGGTCGGGGGCGCGCGCCTGAAGGAGAGCGGGTTCGTGCTCGCGGTCGGTCTGCTGATCGCCCTGCCGCTGCTGACGCCGCTGGTCCTGCGCGAGACCTGCGGGCGGGTGCGGCCGCGCGGACTGGGCTTCGCGCTCAGCCTGCGCAATCTGGTGGTGCGGCTGCACGCGACCAGCTTCGCGGTGGCGGCCCTCGCCGTGACCGTCTCCATGCTGGTCGGCACGACGCTCCTGATCGGTAGCTTCCGCCGCACTCTCGAGACGTGGATCGGCCAGACGCTACAGGCCGACATCTACGTCTCCAGCGAATCCTGGGTGCAGGGCGGCGGCCGCGCCACGCTCGGCCCCGGCCTGGTCGATTCGCTGACGACGCTGCCCGGCGTCGACGCCGCGGAGATGCTGCGCCGCGTGCGCACCCGCACCGGTTCCGGTCGCGAGATCCAGCTCAGCGGCATCGCCCACGTCGGCCGCGACGGCAACCACTGGGCCACCCGCGTGCCGCTGCTCGCCGGCGACTCCGAGGCGGTCGAGCGGCGCCTGCGCGCGGGCGGCGCGGTGCTGGTGAGCGAGCCGCTCGCGCGCAAGGAGCGCCTCGCGCCGGGCGACAGCCTGAGCCTGATGACGTCGCGCGGCCTGATACGCCTGCCGGTCGCCGGCATCGGCTACGACTACAGCACCGAGGCCGGCCTAGCCCTCATGTCGCGCGCGACCCTCGACGGCCTCGTCGGCCCTGGCGAGTTCAGCAACCTCGCCCTCTACCTCGCGCCCGGCGTCGAGGTCGAGGCGACCGTGGACCGCCTGCGCGCGATCTACGCCGGCCAGCCGCTGGTCTTCCGCAGCAACGCTCGCCTGCGCGAGGAGATCCTCGCCATCTTCGACCAGACCTTCGCGATCACGCGCATCCTGCAGGTGATGGCCCTGCTGATCGCGGTCTGCGGCATCTCGCTGACGCTGGTGATCATGGCCCGCGAGCGAGCCGCGGAGTTCGCGCTGCTGCGCGCGCTCGGCGCCACGCGCGGCCAGGTGCTGCGCCTGCTGGTCGGCGAGGGCGGCGCGATGGGCGTCGCCGGCCTGCTGCTCGGTCTCGGCGGCGGCGCCGGGCTCGCCGCGATCCTCATCCTGCTCATCAACCGCGCCTACTTCGGCTGGACCATCCGCTTCGGCCCGCCCGCGGACGCCCTCGTCGCGCAGGCGGCGTGGATCATGGCGGGCGCGCTGGCGGCGAGCGTCCTGCCGGCGCTGCGCGGCAGCCGCACCGCCGCGACGGAACTCACGCGGGAGGACCTGCAGTGAGGGCGCGGGTCGTCGTCTTCCTCCTTCTCCTGATCCTGGCGACCGGCCGTGGGTTCGCGGTGGACGTCGGTGACTGGCGACAAGCTGGTCCCGGACACGCGTGGGAATTCCCGCTCGACCACTACGTCCACCCGGGCTTCAAGACCGAATGGTGGTACGTCACCGGTCAGCTCACGGGGCCGGCCGGCCGGCGGCTCGGCTACCAGTTCACGCTGTTTCGCGTCGGCGTCCTACCGCAGGCGCCGATCCTCGACTCGGCGTGGTCGGCGAGCGACCTGGTCATGGGCCACGTCGCGATCACCGATCTCGCGGCCGGCACGCACACCTTCAGCGAGATCCTTTTCCGCGCGGTGCCCGGCCTCGGCGGCTTCGGCGCGCCGGGCGACTCGGTGGTCGCCTGGGGCCGCGCGCCCGCCGGCACGCCCGGCCGCTGGGAGTTCTGCCTGCGCGGGGACCACCATTTCGCCCTGCGCGCCCAGGACCGCCGCCAGGGCCTCGCGCTCGACCTCGACCTCACGCCCTTGCGCCCGCTCGTGTTGCAAGGGCCCGGCGGCTTCAGCGTCAAGGACCCCGCGCGCGAATCGGGCAGTCTCTATTACAGCTTCACGCGGCTGGCCACGCGCGGGGTCGTGGTGTCCGGTGGCGACACGCTGCGGGTCGACGGCCAGAGCTGGCTCGACCGGGAGATCTACTCCAGCGAATTGGCGCCGGAGCAGGTCGGCTGGGATTGGTTCAGCCTGCAACTGGACGACGGCCGCGACCTCATGCTCTACCACCTGCGCGACGCCGCGGGCGACGTCAGCGCCGCCAGCGGCACCCTGGTCGCGCCGGACGGCGAGGTGACCTACCTCGCGCGCGGCGACTGGCGGCTCGCGCCGACCCGCACCTGGCGCAGCCCGCGGACCGGCGCGGAGTACCCCGTCGCGTGGCGTCTGAACGTACCCGCCGCGGACCTCGACGTCGCCATCGAGGCGCTTCTCGACGAGCAGGAGAACGTGAGCCGCCGCACCGGCGACCTCGTCTACTGGGAGGGCGCGGTCGAGGTGCGCGCGGCGTCGGGCGCCACGCCGGCCGGTCGCGGCTACGCGGAGATGACGGGTTACGGCGGCAAACGGCTGCCGCGGTGACGGTCGATCAACAAGCCCCGACGATCGCCTGCCACGCCGCCTCGACATGCCGCCGTTCGGTACGCGTCTGGCCGACGCACAGGCGCAACGTGAGACGATCCTGCAATCGCGTGTGGGTGAGGTAAAGTCGGCCGCTGGCGTTGAGGTCGTCCATCAGCCGCTGGTTGACGTCGTCGCCGCCGCGGTGGCGGAAGCAGACCAGGTTGAGGGGGACGGGGGCCGCGAGTTCGAAGCGCTGGTCGGCGCGGACCCAGCCCGCGAACTCCTGGGCGAGGGCGACGTGCTCGCGCACCAGCGCCTGCAGGCCGGCGACGCCGTAGTGGCGGATCACGAACCACAGCTTGAGGGCGCGGAAGCGGCGGCCGAGGGGGATGTGCCAGTCGCGGTAGTCGATGACCGCGCCCGACGCGGTGGCCTGGTTGCGCAGGTACTCGGGCAGGATGCTGAGGGTGTTGATGAGGGCCGCGCGGTCGGCGACCCAGAAGGCGTCGCAGTCGAAGTTGGTGAACATCCACTTGTGGGGATTCATGCAGTAGCTGTCGGCGTGCTCCAGGCCGGCGTGGGTCCAGCGAAACTCCGGACACAGGGCGGCGGTGCCGGACATCGCGGCGTCCACGTGCAGCCAGAGATCGTGCTCGCGGCAGATCTTGCCGATCGCCTCGAGCGGGTCCATGGCGTTGGACGACGTGGTGCCGACCGTGGCGCTGACGAAGCACGGGGTCAGACCGTCGGCGCGGTCCTTCGCGATCGCCGCCGCGAGGGCGTCGGGGCGCATGGCGAAGGCGTCGTCCACCTCGATCAGGCGCAGGTTGCGGCGGCCGAGACCTGCGACGCGCATCGCCTTCTCCACCGAGGAATGCGCCTGCGTCGAGGTGTAGGCGACGAGGGTGCCGTCGCCGCCGGCTTCGTTGGCGCGACTCGCGGTCGCGCGCTCGCGCGCGGCGAGCAGCGCGCAGAGCACGGAGCTGCTGGCCGTGTCCTGGATCACGCCGCCGCCGGGGCCGGTGGAGCGGAACTTCGCCGGCAGGTCCAGCATGCCGGCGAGCCAGTCCAGGACGTGGGTCTCGAGCTCGGTGCAGGCCGGACTGGTGGTCCAGAGCATGCCCTGCACGCCGAGGCCCGAGGCGAGGAGGTCGCCGAGGATCGAGGGCTCCGAGGCGTTGGACGGGAAATAGGCGAAGAAGTTCGGCGACTGCCAGTGGGTGAGGCCCGGCAGGATGATGCGCTCGACGTCGTCCAGCATCGCCGCGAACGGCTCGCCGGACTGGGGGGGCGCCGCCGGCAACTGCGCGCGCACGTCGCCCGGTCGCACCTGGGATTGCACGGGCAACGACTCGACCCGCCGGCGATAATCCGCGATCCAGTCGATCACCGCGTGGCCGTGACGGCGGAACTCGTCGGGGGTCATGTGGAGGGACGTCACCGAGCTCATCGCGGGTCCTTTCGTCGTCGGACGCTGGCAACGGCGGGAATCTACCAGATGGGAGCGGGCGGCGCCTAGCCCCGGCACTGGTGCAGATCGGCGGCCAGCGCCTCGGGGTCGGCCGGCGTGATCACGACCGTGTGTTCGGGAAAACGCAGCACGACCGCGCGCTCGCGATCCGTGGCGAAGGCCCGAAAGTGGCCGAGCCGCTCATTGTGGAAGGTCCGGAAAAAGGAGGCGAAGCTCCCGCTGCCGAACGTCATGCGCGCGTCGCGCATCGCCTGGGGATCGATCTCGACGGCAAGCAGCCCGGTCAGATCGACGCGGGTGCTCCAGGCAAGGTGCACAACGTACAGCGTGTGCGCCGTGACGGCGAGCGCAACCACGATGACCAGCGACATCGCGGTCAGCCAGCGCAACGAGGCGCCCCACAGCGTCCGATGGAGTCTGCCGTCCGTCATGATGATCTCATGCTAGATGCGTTTTGACGGCAGGCAACGGGGAGTGTCGACGCGCGGCCGCTTGCGGGCGCCGTCGAACGTGGCGATCATCGCCGGAGGCAAAGGACGTTCACCCATTCCTGATCAAGGAGTGTCACCATGAGGAATATACGCATCTGGATTCCCGTCATCGTCCTGCTCGCGTCGGCCGCGGCCGGCTCGGCAACGACGCTCGTGATCGACTACGAGGATCTCACGGAAGGCGTGCAGGGCGATCCCTTCCTCCATCAGGGCGTGACGTATCGCGACCTCAACACCGTCGCCGGGGTCTTCCCCACCGGCGAGACGTTCGAGCCGCAGCCGGGCGACGAGTTCGTCGCCGAGAACGCCGGCCTCTTCTACGTCGACTTCCCGGACTACGGCAGCCCGGTCAACGTGCTGACCTTCGGCAACGCCTACATCCCCGGCGACAACCTGACCATCGGACCTCTGGCCACGGTGACCATGGACCTGCCGGGGCTCGCCACCGAGGCCTCGCTGGATCTCGGTTACTACGAGAACGGCGTCTGGGGCGGGATCGTCTATCACCTCGACGCGCTGCTCGGCGGCACGGTGGTGGCGACCGACGCCTTCACCATCGCCAGCGAGAGCGATCGCGACAACCCCGCCTGGGCGACCCTCTCGGTGGCGGGCGCGGCCTTCGACCAGCTCCATCTCTATGCGACCTACGGGGACGAGTACTCGATGCCGCGCGGCATGATCGACGACCTCACCCTGGTCCTGGACACGGTCGCGACCGACGCGGCGACCTGGAGCACGTTGAAGCAGTTGTTCCGCTGAGCGTCGTCGTCAGCGGTGGTCATTGTCGCGGGGGCCTTGGATGGAGTATACCTGCAGACTGAGTTGAACGGCAGTCCACTCCCGAAAGGCCCCCGCGTGATTCCCTGGCAGACCATCGGCAGCGCCGGCGTGCCTCAGGAAACGCGCCCGCTCGTGCTCCTGCAACGCGGCACCGAGTTCGCCATCCGCCTCGGTCCGCTGGCGCTCATGAGCAGCCTCGATCACGGGTCCGAGGAGGTGCTCGCCGAGCTCGTGTGCGCGCGGCTCGCCGGGCGAGCCCGGACGCGCGTCCTGATCGGCGGCCTCGGCATGGGGTTCACGCTCGCCGCGGCGCTGCGGTCGCTCGGCGCCGACGCGCAGGTCGAGGTGGCGGAACTGGTGCCCGCCGTCGTCGCCTGGAATCGCGGCCCGATCGCGCACCTGGCCGGCGAGCCGCTCGCCGATCCGCGCGTGACGGTGCGAGAGGAGGACGTGGCGGCGCGGATCGTTCCGGCCCGGTCGGCGTACGACGCGATCCTGCTCGACGTGGACAACGGTCCGGAGGGCCTCACCCGCGCGAGCAACGACGCCCTCTACGCGACCGCCGGTCTGCGCGCGGCATTCGCCGCCTTGCGCCCGGGCGGCATCCTCGGCGTGTGGTCCGTCGCGCCCGACCCGGACTTCACGCACCGGCTGAAGAAGGCGAAGTTCGTCGTGACGCAGGAGACGGTCCGCGCCCGCCGTAACAAGGGCGGGCACCATACCCTCTGGCTCGCGACGCGGCCGGACCGGGAGGCCCGATGAAAGACCACACGGGTTTCGACGTGCGCGGCCAGGGGGTCTCCCGCGTCGAGGGATTCAGCGACGCGGTCTTCGCCTTCTCCCTCGCATTGCTCGTGGTGTCCACCGAGGTGCCCGGCTCCGTCGCCGAGTTGATGGCCCGCATGCGCAGCCTGCCGGCCTTCGCGCTCAGCTACACCCTCCTGGTCTACCTCTGGTACAACCATCACGTCTTCTTCCGCCGCTACGCGTTGCAGACGCCGGGCATCGTGGCGCTCAATGGCCTGCTCCTGTTCGTCGTGCTGGTCTACACCTATCCCCTGAAGGCCCTGCCGGCCCTGGTGATCGCGGCGACGACGGGCTTCGGCGGCGACCAGGTCCTGACCATCCGGACCATGGGCGAGGCCAAGGCGTTGATGGCGATCTACTCGGCGGGCTTCGGCGCCATCTTCCTGATCCTCGCGTTGATGACCGTCATCGCCCTGCGCCGGCGCGAGGAACTCGACCTGGACGACGTCGAGGTCATCGCCACGCGAGGGGCCATCCGCGGCCAGCTCCTGCAGGCCGGCATCGCCGCCCTCTCGCTGGTCCTGCTGGCCGTCGCCCCGACCATCGCCCCGGCCGGCTGGATCTACACGCTCATGGGACCCCTGCTGGCCGCCAATTCCATCCACTGGCAGCGGCGCGCGCGGGCAGTGGCGGCCGCGGGTTCGACGGTCTAGGTCGCGGCATCGTACCGGCACGGAGACGCCGCCGCGCAGGCGGTTGCAACCGATCCAACCTCTTTCTCGTCCCACGTCCCGCGCCGCCCGTTCTCGACCTGTCGTCGGCGGCGCTTCACCCTGGCGACGAGGTGCCGGCATGTTGCTGCGGATCCACGTCGCGATCGTCGGCCTGCTCCTGCTGCTGGCCGTCACGACCGCTCCCGTCCACGCCCAGTCCTTCCTCGCCTGGACGGGACTGACCCGTGGCCCCTATCCGGTCAGCTTCACCACCGCCACGGTGGTGGATCCCTCCCGGACCGTGCAGGCCCCGCGCGATCACCTTGGACGACCGCACCCCGATTACGGACAGCGCCCGCTGCACGTCGCCATCTGGCAACCGGCCGCCGCCGAAGCGAGCGGCGCCGCGATGTCGTACGGCGACTACCTGCCGCTGCTGGCCTGGGACACGGGGCCGCAACCGGCCGGCGCCGCGGCGCGCCAGGCCGCCGAACTGCGGTACATCCAGATGGTCACGCCGCTGGCGAGCCCTCCTGACTCGGCGGCCCTCGCGCGATGGCTGGCCGAGCGTGTCTGGGCGCGGCGCGACGCCGAACCCGCGACGGGGAGGTTTCCCGTCCTGCTCTACGCCCCGGGCTCCGGCTATCCCGCGTGCGACAACTCCGTGCTGTGCGAGTTCCTCGCCAGCCACGGATATCTGGTGGTGTCGTCGCCGTCGATCGGCGCCGACGCCCGCCGCATGACCGGCGACGCCTTCGGCCTGGAGGCCCAGACACGGGATCTGGAGTTCCTCGCGGGTTTCGTCCTGTCCTTGCCGCACGCGGACCCGGAGCGTCTCGCCGCCGCGGGGTTCAGCGCCGGTGGGCTCGCGAGCGTCCTCTTCGCCCTGCGCAACACGCGGGTCCAGGCCCTCGTGAGTCTCGACGGCACGGTCCGCGAATCCGCTTCCCTCGCCATCGGACGGTCCTGCCTCCACTTCCAGCCGGAGCGTCTGCGCATCCCGACCCTGGTGGTGACGACGTCGCCCGAGCGCGCCATGCCGGGCATGGACGACGAGTCGTTCCTCGAGCAGGCTCACTACGCGGAGATCACCCGCGTCGTCGTCCCGGGCGCCGAACACCACGACTTCGCGTCCCTGTCGAGCCTCCTGCGGCGCAGTTCACAGCGGGGCGGGGCGCTGGACTGGACGGCCGCCACCGGCGGCTACGAGGCGGTCTGCGACGTCCTCCTCGCCTTCCTGGATGCTCACCTCAAGGGTGTTGCCGGGGCGCGGGACCCGGGCAGCGCGGCCGCGCCCGGATGTGTCGTGACGACGCGCGCGGCGCAGGCAGCCCCGCCGACGCCCGCGGACTTCGGGGAGATTCTCGAGGCCGATGGCGCGGCGCGCGCGGCGGACATGGTCCGGACGGCCACGGCACAGCATCCGGAGATCTCGCCGGACTTCGCGGAGGCGCTCACCCAGGTCGGCTATGAACTGATCGGCGCGGGCCGGAACGAGGACGCCGTCGCGGTGATGCTGTTCGCCGCCGAGCTCGCTCCCGGCTCTTTTGCCGTCGCCCACAGCCTGGCCGAGGTCTACCTGATGTCGGACGATCTGGACCGGGCGGAGCAGGCCTACCTGGATTCCCAGCGCAAGCTGGCGGCCACGGCCGACGTGGCGCCTGAGGTCCGGGATCTGTACGACGCCAGTCGTGTGCGCGGGCTGGCGGCGATCGCGAAGCGGCGCCAGCAGTAGGAGTCCGCAAAGAACCGGCCGCGGGACTCCACCCGCGGCCGGTCTGCGTGTCCATCGTCGGCGCCCCCTGCGCGGGGACGCCGCTGGTCTGCGAGCCTAGTTGGTGCGCGTGACTTCCACGCGGCGATTCAGCCGCTTGCCGTCCGCGGTCCCGTTGTCCGCGACCGGCTTCTCCTCGCCGTAGCCCACGGCCGTGATGCGTTCCGCCGCCACGCCCTTGGCGATCAGGTACTCGCGCACCGAGTCCGCGCGCGCCTGCGACAGCGTCTTGTTCAGGGCGTCGTTGCCCGAGCTGTCCGTGTGGCCGCCGATCTCGACCTTGACGTCGGGCCAGGCCAGGAGGCTGTTGGCGACCTCGTCGAGGACCTTGCCTGCGTTCGGGCTGATCTCGGCGCTGTTGGTCGAGAAGGTCACGCCTTCGAGGATCAACGCGGCCTTGATCTCCTGCACGATCGGGCAGCCGGAGGCGTCGACCGCGACACCCTTCGGGGTGTTCGGGCACTTGTCGGCGGCGTCGAGCACGCCATCGCCGTCGTTGTCGGGATCGGGGCAGCCGTCGGCGTCCTCGAAGCCGTCCTTGTCCTCGAGCTTGTCCGGGCACTTGTCGGCAGCGTCGAGCACGCCGTCACCGTCGTTGTCGGGATCGGGGCAACCGTCGGTGTCCTGGAAGCCGTCCTTGTCCTCGGCCTGATCCGGACACGCGTCGACGTCGTCCAGGATGCCGTCGAAGTCGCGGTCGCCGACCACCGCGGCCTTGACCGGTTCCACCACGGCCTCTTCCTTCTCGCCGCCGAACATCCAGGTCAGGCCCAGCGACGCCTCGACGAGCTGGTCGTTGGCGTCGACGTGGTCGGGGCCCCAGAACGGCGGCGACGAGGTGTCGTTGCTCATGCCGACCGAGTCCAGGTTCTGATCGAAGAGGTAGTTGGTGCGCAGCAGCAGGCCGAGGGAGACCGCGCTGGAGAAGCGGTAGTCGAGACCCAGTCCGAGCAGGGCGGTCCAGTTCACGCCGTGCCCGTTGTGCATCTCGCCGTCCTCGTCGTACACGTCGAGGCCCTCGCCCTGGGGCCAGAACACGGCGCCGTCCTCGCCGCGCAGGTCGCGCAGATCCCAGCGGGTGATGCCCACGCCGCCGGTGATCCACGGACGCCAGCGGGAGCTGGACGACAGGTTGTAGACCAGGCTCAGCGACGGCTGCCAGATCCGGTTGTAGATGCGCTCGCCCTTGTCGAGGGACCAGCCGGCGTCCTCGCCGGGCGCCATCTCGCCGGGACGCGTGAAGCCGTGCTTGAACGCCGCATCGAGGCTCCACGCGGAACTCAGGCCGTAGCGCAATCGCAGCGCGCCGAAGGTATCGATATTGCTGTAGTCGCGCTCGCCGCCGATCTGCTTCCAGAGGCCCAGGTCCAGCCCGACGCCCCACTTGTCGTCGTCGGTGTCCAGGGCCAGCGCGGCGCCGGCCGTCGCCAGCAGTCCGGCCACAACAATAACGAGTATCTTTTTCATGATGGCTCCTCAGTCGGGGTTGACGCGCCTGGGATCAATCGAGAACCCGACCACCCTACTCGAACTTCACCCGGGAAGTAAGGTATTTTTCGTCGACGAATGCCGGCGCCGGCCGCGATCCGCCGGCATCAGCCCGCCGGCGGCGCGAGGCGAAGCTTCGCCCTGATGGCCTGCTGCACGGCGTCCACGGGGGCGGTGCCGTCGACGGTGACGATCAGTTCCTTGCGCGCGAAGAGGTCGAGCACCGGGCGCGTCTGCGTGTGGAAGTCGGCGAGCCGCTTGCGGATGGACGCCTCGGTGTCGTCGGCCCGGGTGACCAGTTCGCCGCCGCACATGTCGCAGCGGTTGGCGACGGCGGGGCGGTGGTGGATCAGGTTGTAGTCGAGGCCGCAACCCGAACAGAGGCGGCGCGAGAGCACCCGCTGCAGGACGACGGCGTCGGGCACCTCGATGTTGATCACCGCGTCGATGTCGAAGCTCTCGAGGAAGAACTCCGCCTGCGCATGGTTGCGGGGAAAGCCGTCGAGGATGAAGCCGTAGTTCCAGTCGTGCTCGGAAAGGCGGGCATGGACGATGTCGGCGACGATGTCGTCGGGAACCAGCTGGCCGGCGTCGACGATGCGGCGGATCCGCGCGGCGAGCTTGGTGTGGTGCTGGATGTTCGAGCGGAAGATGTCGCCTACCGAGATGTGGACCAGGTCGTAGTCTTCGGCCAGCAACTTGGCCTGGGTGCCCTTGCCGCAACCCTGGACGCCCATGATCACGTACTTGTGCATGCGGTCACTCCCTGCTTAACGTTGTCGCCCGTCACCCGTCCGCCACCGCGCCAGCGAGGTTGCCATGCGTCGCCGTCCGCAGCTGCTCAGCCATGCCCTGCTCGCCTCCCTGGTCCTGGCCGCGGTCGCCGGCTGCGGCGGGACGGCCGGCCCGCCGCCCCCCATCGTCACCCAGCCGGAGCCGACTGTCGAGGTCCGACCGCGGATCGGCCTCGCGCTCGGCGGCGGCGGCGCGCGCGGTTTCGCCCACATCGGCGCCTTGCGAGTCCTGGAGCAGGAGAAGATCCCCATCGACATCATTGTCGGCACTTCGGTGGGCAGCCTTATCGGTGCTCTCTACGCCGACCAGGGACGGGTGATGGACGCCGAGCTGAGCGCCTTGCAGGTGACCGAGGACGACCTCTTCGACAAGAACATGATGCCCCTGTTCCAGGGCGGCCTGGTCAAGGGCCGCAAGCTCGAGGAGTTTCTGCGCGCCAAGCTCAAGCACGACCACATCGAGGACTTCGCGGTGCCCTACGCGGCCGTGGCCGTGGACCTCGACACGGGCGAGACGGTGGCCTTCCGCAGCGGCGAGGTGGCCCCCGCCGTGCATGCCTCGTGCGCGATCCCGGCCGTGTTCGTGCCGGTGGTCATCGGCGGGCGGACCTACATCGACGGCGGCGTCGCGAACCCGGTGCCAGCCAGCGTCGCCCGGCAGATGGGCGCCGAGGTGGTCATCGCGATGTCCGTGCCGCCGCCGACCCGCAAGGCGCCGTCCCGCAACCCGGTGGCCGTCGCCTACCAGGCGGTGTCCCTGATGGCGGCGGAGATCGGCCGCCTGCGCGCCGGCGAGGCCGACGTCGTCATCGAGACGCAGACCGGCAAGGTCGACTTCGACGACTTCAGCCAGGCCCGCGCCCTCATCGAGGCCGGCGAGGCCGCGGCGCGGGCGGCCCTGCCGCAGATCCGCGCGGCGATCGCCGCCCAGACCCGCCACGAGGCGCGTCCCTGAGACCCGCGGGGGCCGGCGAGCGTTTTGGGCTGGTTTTCCGGGCGGATTGACCGCAGAATCGAGCCGGCCGCGCCGCGCGCGCGGCCGGCTGTCGTTTTTTCGTCGGGCGCGGGAGTGATCGATGCACGAGTACGACATCGTGGTGCTGGGCGGCGGTCCGGCCGGGGAACGGGCGGCCATCCAGGCGGCCCGCCATGGCAAGCGGACCGCGCTGGTCGAGAGCTACCGCGTGGTCGGCGGCACCGGCGTGAACTGGGGCGCGATCCCCAGCAAGACCCTGCGGGAGTCCGCCCTCTTCGTCTACGGCCTGACGATGGCCAAGCTCGACGCGATCGGCTGCAAGCTGGACGACGAGATCGCGATCGGCGATTTCATGCACCGCAAGCGGGTGGTGGTCCAGCGCGAACTCGACTTGATCCACCGCGCCCTGGCCAAGTACGGCGTGGAACTGGTGCGCGGGCGCGGGCGCTTCGTCGACGCGCACACCATCCACGTGACGGGGCCCGAGGGCGAGACGCGTCTGCTACGCGGCGAGTACATCGTGATCGCCACCGGGTCGTGCCCCAATCACCCGGCGGACGTCCCCTTCGACGAGGAGACGGTGGTCGACAGCGCGAGCATCCTGCAGCTGCCGCGCATGCCGAAGTCGATGACCGTCCTGGGCGCGGGCGTGATCGGCGTCGAGTACGCCTCGATCTTCGCGGCCCTGGGCATCGCGGTCACCCTGGTGGACACCCGCACGCAACTCCTGCCGTACCTCGACCGGGAGATCGCCGCGGTGCTCCAGACGGAGCTGAGCCGCCTGGGCATCGCCTTCATCGCCGGCGCCGCCTACCGGCTGATCGAGCGGATCGAGGACGACCCGCCGCGCGTGCGCTGCGAACTGGACAACGGCCGCGTGCTGGAGAGCGACGTGCTGCTCTACAGCGTCGGCCGCGATGGGAGCACGGCCGACATCGGCCTCGAGAACGTCGGCCTGCGGGCGAACCCCCGCGGCCTGCTCGAGGTGGACGCCGAGTACCGCACCGCCGCCGGGCACATCTTCGCGGTCGGCGACGTGATCGGTTATCCCTCGCTGGCGAGCACGTCGATGGAACAAGGGCGCCAGGCCGTCCGCAACGCCTTCGGCCTGCGCGGCCCCCGCGCGCACACCGAGATGCTGCCGTTCGCGATCTACTCGATCCCCGAGGTGAGCTACATCGGGGCCACCGAGGAGGCGCTGCGCGAGCGCGGCATCGACTACGTGGTCGGCCGCGGCCGCTACGACCACAACCCGCGCGGGCAGATCCTCGGCGCCACCGGCGGGATGCTGAAGTTGATCTTTGCGGCCGAGACGTTGCAGCTGCTCGGCGTGCACATCGTGGGGTATGCCGCCAGCGAACTGGTGCACATCGGCCAGGCGTTCCTGCATTCCGACGCCGACGCCTGGCGGATCGCCGAGACGCTCTACAATTACCCGACGCTCTCCGACCTCTACCGCCATGCCGCCCTGGAGGCCATCCAGACATGAGCGCACCGACGCTTGCCGACATCCTGGCGGCGCACGCGCGCATCGCCCCTTTCGTCCACCGCACGCCCGTCATGACCTGCGCGACCATCGACGCCCTGGTCGGCGCCCGCGTGCATTTCAAGTGCGAGAACCTGCAGAAGGTCGGGGCCTTCAAGTACCGCGGCGCGACCAACGCGGTGCAATCGCTGGACGACGCCACCGCCGCCCTCGGCGTCACCACCCACAGCAGCGGCAACCACGCCCAGGCGCTCGCCCTCGCCGCCCGCGTGCGCGGCATCCCGGCCACCATCGTCATGCCGCGGACGGCGCCCGCGGTGAAGCGCGCCGCGGTGGAGGGCTACGGCGCGATCGTGGTGACCTGCGAGCCGACGCTGGCGGCGCGGGAAGACACGCTACGGGAGGCGGTGGCGCGGACGGGGGCCCACGTGGTCCATCCCTACAACGACCCGCGCGTGATCGCGGGACAGGGGACCGCCGCGCTGGAACTGCTCGCCGACGTCCCCGGCCTCGACGTGGTGATGACGCCGGTGGGCGGCGGCGGGCTGCTGTCGGGCACGGCGATCGCCGTGACGGAGTCGTCCCCGGGTATCCGGGTGCTGGCTGCCGAACCGCTCGGCGCGGACGACGCCGCCCGCTCCCTGGCCACGGGAACGATCCAGCCCAGCGTGAACCCCACCACCATCTGCGACGGCCTGCTGACCAGCCTCGGCACCCTCACCTTCCGGATCATCCGGCAACGCGTCGAACGCATCGTCACGGTGAGCGACGACGCCGTGATCGAGGCGATGCGCCTGGTGTGGGAACGGATGAAGCTGGTGGTCGAGCCGTCGGGCGTCGTGTGCCTCGCGGCGCTGCTGGAGAAGCGGCGCGAAGTCCCCGGCGAGCGTATCGGCGTGATCCTCTCGGGGGGCAACGTGGATCTCGCGAAGTTGCCCTGGGCGTAGACTGCGACCGCTCGCCCGGCCGGCGCCAGGTGGCCGTGAGCCGGACGCCCTCAGGCCTCATTTTGAGGTGGCATGCCACCAGGAATGTGACAACGTTATGTCGCACTTCGCGATACCACCATGGCTGCCAGACCCGAGGTCGTCCGATGATCCATGACGGTGAGACGCCTGCCGCGTGCGGGGAACGACTTCGTGCGGCGATGGAGGCGAGCCTCGATTCCCTCCTGATCCTGGCCAGCGAACGCGACGACGCGGGCAGGATCACCGACTTCATCATCCAGGACGTGAACGGCCGCGCGGAGGCGATGCTGCAGATTCCGCGGCGAGATCTGGTCGGTCGTCGCCTCTGCGAGGTGCTGCCGATCAACCGCACCGCCGGATTCTTCGAAAAGTACGCGCAGGTCGCCGAGACGGGGATTCCCCTCCAAGAAGAATTCTTGCTCCCCGACACCCACGTTCCCGGCGCCTGGTACTCCCATCAGGTGGTGCGCTGTGCCGACGGGATCCTGATCACCAACCGGGACATCACGGCCTCGAAACGGGCCGAGGCCGAGTTGTGGGCGGCCGGGGCGCGGTTGCGCCTGGCGCTGAGCGGCGCCGATCTCGGGACGTGGGACTGGGACATCCCGTCGGGCCGGGTGATCTTCGACGAGCGCTGGGCGGGCATGCTTGGGTACCACCCGACCGACCTGGCGCCGACTCTCCGGACCTGGTCCGATCTCCTGCACCCCGACGACCTGGGCCCCGTGACGGTCGCCCTGGAGGCTCACCTCGCCGGCGAGACCGACGGTTACGAGACGGTCCACCGCGTCCGCCACCGCGACGGCCACTGGATCTGGATCCTCGACAAAGGCCGCGTGATCGAGAGGGATGCCGACGGACGACCGCGACGGGCTTGCGGCACCCACCTGGACATCACGTCCAGCAAGCAGGCCGAACAGGAACTGGTCGCTTCGCGGGCCTTTGTTCGCGCCACCCTCGATTCGCTGCTGGCACACGTGTGCGTCCTCGACGAGCATGGGGTGATCATCGACGTGAACCGGCCGTGGACCGATTTCGCGGCCGACAATCCGCCGGTCTGCGGCAACGTCGCGCGGGGAGCCGACTACCTGGCCATCTGCGACGCCGTCGTGGGGCCCGACGCCCTGGAGGCCGGCGCCTTCGCCGCCGGCATTCGCGCGGTCATGGCCTGCGAGATCGACTCGTTCCAGTACGAGTACCCGTGCCACTCGCCACGGCAACGGCGCTGGTTCATCGGCCACGTGACGCGGCTCTCTACCGGCCCCGGCGGCCCGATCGTCGTGTCGCACGAGGACATCACGCAGCGCAAGCTGACCGAGGAGCATCTGCGCGAGCGCGAGGAGTTGTTCCGGCAGTTCTTCGAGACCAGCGTCAACTACTGCTACATGATCTCGTCCGACGGCATGATACTCGATGTCAACCCGGCGACCTTGTCGTCACTCGGATACTCGCGCGAGGAACTTCTCGGCGGCGCGGTGTCAGCCATCTACGCCCCGGAATCGCGGGCGCAGAGCGCCCGGGTGTTCGCCGCGTGCCGGAGCGCCGGCCGGGTCCAGAACGAAGAACTGGTGGTCTTGACCAGGTCCGGCGAGCGGCGCACCGTGCTCCTCAGCGCCGGCCAGGTGGTCGACGCGGAGGGGCATCCGCTCTATCTGGTCTACGTGCAGACCGACATCACCAACCATCTGCAGATCCAGGCCGAGAAGGCCCGGCTGGAAGCCCAGTTCCACCAGGCGCAGAAGCTGGAATCCGTGGGACGACTCGCCGGCGGTGTCGCGCACGACCTGAACAACCTGCTGACGCCCATCCTCGGCTACGGAGAACTCCTCCTGGGCGATCCGCACAGCCTCGCGACGAACCGGGCGGCGGTCGACGAGATCGTGCAAGCCGGGCGGCGGGCCCGCGATCTGGTGCGGCAACTCCTGGCGTTCAGCCGCAAGCAGGCTCTCGAGTTCAAGCCCATCGACGTGAACGACATGCTGAACCAATTTGCCGGCCTGCTTCGCCGCACCATCCGGGAGAACGTCGTCATCCAGTTCGAAACGACGGCGGCATTGCCGGTGGTGCGGGGCGACGCGGGTCAACTCGAGCAGGTCGTCATGAATCTGGCCGTCAACGCCCAGGACGCCATGCCCGCGGGCGGTCTCCTGATCGTCGAGACGGCCGTCGAGGATCTCGACGGCAGCGGGACCGAGGGCAGGTCCGGCCCGCACGTCCGCTTGACGATTCGCGACACGGGCTCCGGCCTTTCCGCCGAGGCCCGCGAGCACCTCTTCGAGCCGTTCTTCACGACCAAGGAGCAGGGCAAGGGGACAGGGCTTGGGCTGGCCACGGTCTACGGCATCGTCACGCAGCACGGCGGCACCATCGGCGTGGACAGCTCGCCCGGTCGCGGCACCACCTTCACGATCCATCTGCCGGCGTCGGCGGACATGGTGGTGCGCGGCGAGAGAAAGGAGACGTCGACGACCAGCACGCGCGGCGACGAGACGATCCTACTGGTCGAGGATCATGACCAGGTCCGGGACCTCGCCCAGGACATCCTCGCGATGCACGGCTATCGCGTGCTCGCCGCCGCGGACGGCGAGAGCGCCCTCGAGATCACGCGCCATCACACCGGACCGCTGCATCTGCTGCTGACCGACGTCATCATGCCCGGCATGAGCGGCAAGGATCTGTTCGAGACTTTGTCCCCGAACCATCCCGACTTGAAGGTGATCTACATGTCCGGGTACGCGGACGAGGTCATCGTCCACCATGGCGTCCTCGAGCCGGGCCTGGCCTTCGTCCAGAAGCCATTCGAGGTCCGGACCCTGCTCGCCACCGTGCGCGGAGCGCTCGATCAAGCCAGGGCGATCATCGGGCCGCACGCGAACCAGGATGGACGCGGATCCCTCCGCTAAGACGCCGGGCCGGCCACGAGGGCCGGCCCGGTCGACGTTCAACGCCGGTGGCGACTACCAGGAGTACGTCATCTCCGCCGCCACGGTGAGGGCCGAGTCGGTGGCCTCGCCGTCGGCGTCGGTGAACGCATCCTGGTCGCTCATGTCGAGGCGCACCTCGACGAGGGCGCCGAAGCCCTCGTCGAGGACGAAGGTGGGCGCGACGGCGATCGCCGTCCGCGCCTGGGCCTCGCTGCCCACGAGGCCGAACGCGTAGCCATCCTTGTCGTCGAAGTAATCATAGCGGACGGTCAGGCCGGCCCAGGTGTTGAAGTCGCGGTGAGCCATGACCAGGAATCCGAACCAGGTCTGCTCGGCGCCGCCGGCCTCGACCTTGCCGGAGTTGATGTCAGCGCCGAAGACCCAGCCCGCGGGCTTGTAGGCCAGGTCGACGTCGAAGACGGTACGGTCGAACTCGAAGCCGGTGGCGTCGGCCTCCTCGCCGCTGATCGCCGAGGTGCCGGCCGCGAAGGCATTGCGGGTGAAGCCGAGGCGGCCGCCCCAGGTGAGCACCCTGTTGGTCTCGTCATTGACGTCCCAGCCGTTGACGCCGTAGGCGCGCGCGTCGACGCCGCCGCCGAAGTCCTTGTGGACCATGGCGCCGGTGAGGTTGACGGGCAGGCCGTAGGTGAAGACCAGCGAGTGGCTGTACTGGTACATCTCGTTCGGATCGACCAGCTCGAACCCGATGGGGGCGTTGAAGCGGCCGAGCGTGAACGTCGCACCCGCGTTGCAGGTGTACGCCAGGTACGCCTGCTCGACCTGGGCGACGAAGTCGTTCCCGTCCTTGATCCACTCGAGATCGGCACGGACGACGGTCTTCGCGCCGGCGCGATGGGTGATGTCCAGCTCCGCCTGGTCGAGGCCGAACTCGCCGGCCGCGGCATTGGCGTCGTAGACGTAGCTGGCGTCGGCGAAGCCGCCGATGACGGTGGCCGCCTCTTCCGCGAGGACGGGAGCGGCCAGCAGGCAGAGCGTTGCGATGAGGACAGTCTTCACGTCGGACTCCTTACACTTCGTAGGCGACTTCGCCGTGCAGCGACTCGTCGAGGGTGATTTGCTGCTCCTCGGTGGTGCGCACCGGGGTGACCTTATCGATGAGCCAGAGCATGGCGAAAGTAAAGAGGAAGGCATAGATCGAGGACCCGACCACCGCGGCGACCTGGGTCCAGAAGAACGTCGTGCCGCCGTAGATCAGCCCGTCGGCGCCGCCGGGGTTGACCAGCTTGGAGCCGAGCACGCCGAGCAGGATCACGCCGAGCGCGCCGCCGACGCCGTGCACGCCCCAGACGTCGAGGGCGTCGTCCCAGCCCAGCTTGTTCTTCAGTTCGACGGCCCAGTAGCACACCAGGCCGGCGATGATGCCGATCACCGGCGCGGCCCACGGCGCCACGAAACCGGCCGCGGGGGTGATGGTGGCCAGGCCGGCGACGGCGCCGGTCAGCAGGCCGATGAACCGCGGCTTGCGCTTGCGCGCCCACTCGAGGGCCATCCAGGCGATGGCGGCGAAGCTCGCGGCGACGTCTGTGTTGATGAAGGCCAGGCCGGTGATGGCGTCGGCCTTCAACTCGCTGCCGGAGTTGAAGCCGTACCAGCCGAACCAGAGCAGGCCGGTGCCCAGGGCGACCAGCGGGATGCTGTGCGGGCCCGGATCGGCGAAGCGACGCCGGCCCACGAAGAGCACCGACGCGAGAGCGGCCATGCCGGCGATGTTGTGCACCACGATGCCGCCGGCGAAGTCCAGCACGCCCCACTGCTGCAGGATGCCGCCGCCCCAGACCATGTGGACGAACGGGAAGTACACCAGCAGCAGCCAGAGGACCAGGAACATGAGGTACGCCGGGAAGCGCACGCGGTTGCTGAAGGCGCCGGTGATCAGGGCCGGGGTGATGATCGCGAACATCATCTGGTAGGCGATGAACACCAGCAGCGGGATCTGACCATTGGCGAATGGCGTCTCGGCCGTCACGCCGCGCAGGAACGCCATGTCGAGGTTGCCGATGATCGGCCCCGTGCCGCTGAAGCAGAGGGAGTAGCCCACGGCATACCACAGGATGGTCGTCACACCCATGGAGACGAAGCTCTGGATCATGATGGACAGCACGTTCTTGCGGCCGACGAGGCCGCCGTAGAAGAACGCCAGTCCGGGCGTCATGAGCATGACCAGGCTGGTGGCCAGCAGCATGAAGCCGGTGTTGCCCGAGTCGAACATGAGCGGAACCTCCCTGACCGGCGACGGGCCGGTCGACGGGTGACAGCCAGGCGAGAACGACCCCTCAATGCTCGGGCCCGGCGCACCGGGGCGGCAACTTCGCGAAACCTGATTCTCGCTCAGGGAATCCCTCGTCCTGTTTCGGACCGCACCTGGACTTGTGCGCGCGGCCGCGGGGACGTAGGCTTGCCGGCATGCTCGACCCGACGCGCCATAGCCTCCAGGAACGAGTCAAGGAACTCACCGCGTTGCACCGCGCCGCGCGGCTGCTCCAGGACTCCGAACGCCCCCACGGTGCGGTCATGGCCGAACTGGCGGCCTTGCTGCCGCTCGCCTGGCAGTACCCCGAGGCCGCGGCCGCCCGCATCACCCTCGGCGGCGAGTCCTGGGCCACGCCGGGGTTTGCCGGCACCCCCTGGCGCCAGGCCGAGGAGTTCCGCCTGCGCGATGGCGCGCTCGGCGCCCTCGAGGTGGTCTATCGCGAAGCCTGTCCGGAGGCGGACGAGGGACCGTTCCTGCGCGAGGAACGCGAGCTGATCCGCTCGCTCGCCGAGATGCTGCGCGCGTTCTGGCAGCACCGGCAGGACGACGCCGCGATCGTGGCGGCCAACGAGCGTCTCGAGGCCCAGGTCGCCGAGCGCACCGCGGCATTGCGTGGCCTGGCCAGCGAACAGTGCCTGCTCGAGGCGCGGGAACGCCGGGCGATCGCCGAGGACCTGCACGACCACCTCGGCCAGTCGCTGGCCTTCGTGCGGGCCCGCCTGCGGCAGTTGCAAGGCGACGTCGTCTTCGGCGGGCACAATGCGGCGATCGAGGAACTGCTGGATCTGATGGACCAGGCGATCGGCTACACCCGCAGCCTCACGTTCGAGCTGAGCCCGCCCGTGCTCTACGAACTGGGCCTCGGCCCCGCGCTCGACTGGCTGGGCGAGACCTTCGCCGGCAAGCATCGCCTGCGCATCGACGTCCACGACGACTGCCGCCGCGACCTGCCCGACGACGTGCGGGTGCTGTTCTTCAAGTCGGCCCGCGAACTGCTGCACAACGTGGTGAAGCACGCGGGCGCGAACCGCGCGTCGATCGCGCTCGCGTGCCACGGCGACGAGATCATCCTGGAGGTGGCGGACGACGGCTGCGGCTTCGACGCCGCGGCGGCCGGCGCCCTGCCCCACGACCGGAGTTTCGGGCTCTTCAGCCTCGACGAGCGGTTGCGCCAGCTCGGCGGCCGGCTCGAGATCCATTCCGCGCCGGGGGAGGGCACGCGCGTGCGCCTCACCGCGCCGTTGCCGGCCGGGGGCCCGCGATGAGCGTGAGGATCCTCCTCGCCGACGATCACCGGATGTTCCGCGACGGTCTGCGCGCGCTGTTGGCGGCGCAGACCGACCTGGAGGTGGTCGGGGAGGCCGAGGACGGGCTGACCGCGCTCGAACTCGCGATGAAGCTGCGGCCCGACATCGTCATCCTCGATCTGGCGATGCCGCGCCTGCATGGGATCGAGGTGGTCCGGCGGCTCGCGGCCGACCTGCCGCGGACGCGGGTGATCGTCCTGACCATGCACAGCGACCGCCGCTTCGTGGTCGAGGCGCTACGCTCGGGCGCTGCCGCCTACGTCCTGAAGGAGGCCGGCTTCGCGGAGCTGGCGGGGGTGATCGACGAGGTGCGCGCCGGCCGCTTGTACCTGAGTCCGGCGGTGGCCGAGCAGGTGGTCCGAGACTACGTGCGGCTTGCCGAGGCCGAGGCCGGTAGCGCGCTGGCGGTGCTGAGCGGGCGGGAACGCGAGGTCATGCAACTCATCGCCGGCGGGCGGTCGACCAAGGAGATCGCCGGCGAGCTTCACCTCTCGGTGAAGACGGTGGAGTCGCACCGCAAGCAGATCATGGACAAGCTCGGGCTCCACTCGGTGGCAGAACTGACCAAGTACGCTATTCGTGAGGGGCTGACGCCGCTCGACTAGACCGTTTTCCGGACCGAGGCCGAACCATGCGCCACACCACCGAGATCAAGGTCCGCGGCTACCACGTCGACGGCTTCGGCCACGTGAACAACGCCCGCTGGCTCGAGCTTCTCGAGGAGGCCCGCTGGCGCTGGCTCGACGAAGCCGTCGATCTGCGGTCCTGGGACGCCGACGGCCGCGGCATCGCGGTGCTCAACATCGACGTCACCTACCGGCGACCGGCGCGACGCCACGACACTGTCGTGCTCACGGCCTGGATGACCCGGCTGGGCGGCAAGGCCTGCGTGTGCCGGCAGCGGGCCACCCACGCAGGCACGGGCGAGGTCCTGCTGGACGCGACCATCACCTTCGTGCTCTTCGACCTGGCCACGGGCCGGGCTCGCGCCGTCGACGGCGAGGCGCGCGAGCAACTCGGCCGCTACCTCGAGAAGGATGACGACACATGATCTTCAGCCGCGATCGCTGGCGCGCCGTGGGACCGGGACTGCTGTGGGCGGGCGCGGCGATCGGCGGCTCCCACCTGGTGCAGTCGACCCGGGCCGGCGCCTCCTGGGGCTTCGATCTGCTGTGGGCAGTGGTCCTGATCCTGATCGTGAAGTACCCGTTCTTCGAGTTCGCCCACCGCTACACGACCGCGACCGGGGAGAGCCTGCTGCACGGTTACCGGCGGCTCGGGCGCGGGGCGCTGTGGCTCTTCTTCGGGATCGCGGCCCTGTCGTCGCTGGTCAACGCGGCGGCGGTGACCCTGGTGACGGCGGGCTTGTGCGGCACGCTGTTCGGACTGGGGTGGCCGGCGCCGTGGCTGGCACTGGTGGTGTTCGCGGTGGTGCTGGCGATCCTGGTCGTGGGCCGGTACGGCACGCTGGACCGCGCGATGAAGCTGATGATCACGGCGCTCGGCGCGCTCACCATCGCGGCGGTGACCGTCGCCTTCGCGCATGGACCGGCGGGCGATCCGGCATTCGCCAAGCCGGATCTCTGGAATGCGGCGGGACTCGCGTTCCTGCTGGCGCTGATGGGCTGGATGCCGGCGCCGATCGACATCGCGGCGTGGTCGTCCCTGTGGATCCTGGCCAAGGACAAGGAGGAGGGGCGGCGGGTCAGCGTGGAGGCCAGCCGGTTCGACTTCAACCTGGGCTACGTGGTGACGGGCGTGCTGGCCCTGGTCTTCGTGTCCTTCGGCGCCCTCGTGATGTTCGGCACGGGCAAGACCTTCGCCGAGGGCGGGCTGGCCTTTTCGCGGCAACTGATCGCGATGTACGAGGGCACGCTCGGCGCCTGGAGCGGCCGGGCGATCGGCGTGGTGGCCTTCATCACCATGTTCTCGACGTCGTTGACGGTGTGCGACGGCTACACACGCACGCTGATCGGCTGCTGGCGGCTGGCGCGCGCCGGGGAACGCTGGCCCCGGACCGAAGCGGCCGGATCGCGTCGCGCCTACGTGGGGCTGCTGGTCGCGATCTGCGCGGTGTCGTGGGCGATCATCGCCACCTGGTTGCGGGGCCTGACCGCGATGGTCGACTTCGCCACCATCCTCGCCTTCCTCACGGCGCCGGTGGTGGCGTGGCTGAACCTGGCCGTGGCGCGGCTGGGCAACGTCCCGGGCGAGCACCGGCCGGGGCGGGCGATGACCGTGTTCAGCCGGGCCGGCATCGTGTATCTCGTCGGCTTCAGCGTGGTCTACCTGGTGAATCTCACGCTGGCGTGAGACGTACCTCGAAGATTGTTGACAGGGCCGAAGCCACTCGCTTCGGCTCTACTCCTTGCCCTCTCACCTACGCGGCATACCTCAACTC
>JADHED010000724.1_pt1 | contig 34844 bp, 32 predicted proteins | sample 8952041 | NCBI WGS metagenome assembly JADHED01 (sample SAMN16124423, study PRJNA663239) | bioreactor sludge metagenome | isolation source: sludge (control) | place: India:Bengaluru | collected 2018-09-08
TTCACCACCTCATCCACCTGCAAGCCCTTGGGCACCTGATGGGTGATGAAGATCATTGTCACCTTGCCTTTCAGGCGGTTGATGGTGTGAGCAAACTGTTCGGCGGTTTGTTGGTCGAGGTTTGAAATCGCCTCGTCGAAGATCAGCACCTTGGGGCGTTTCAGCAGAGCCCGGGCGATGGCGATGCGTTGGCGTTGCCCGCCCGACAGTCCCGTGCCGCGCTCGCCGATTTCGGTTTGATAGCCTTGCGGCAGGGCTTCGATCACCTCATGGATTTCGGCGGCTTGGCAGGCGGCGATCAGGTCATCGAATCGGGCATGGGGGTGGGCCATGATCAGGTTGTCGTAAACGGTGCCAGAGAACAGCACCGTCTCTTGCGGCACCACGCCAAAGGTGGCACGCAGTTCGTTGGCAGCCAGTTGGCGGATGTCGCGCCCGTCGAGGTTGATCTGTCCTTCCTGTGGCCAGTAAAACCCCTGCATCAGCTTGGCCAGCGTGCTCTTGCCACAGCCGGATGGCCCCGTCAGCACAGTGAGCTTGCCGGCAGGAATGGCCAGGTTCAGGTTGCGGTAGAGCCAGGGGTGTTGGGTGGAATAGCGAAAGCTCAGGTCCTGGATTTTGATCTGGCCCACCCCGCCGCTGGCCCGCTGCGGCGTGAGGATGAAGGGTTCCTGCGGCATGTCGAGGATGTCGCCCAGCCGCTTGACGGCAATGGTTGCCTGCTGGAACTCCTGCCATAGCCCGACCAACCGCATCACGGGTTGACTCAGGCGGCCGGTGAACATCTGGAAAGCGACCAGCATGCCAATGGTCAGGCCGCTGTTCTGCATGACCATCCAGGCACCCACGATCAGGATGGAGAGTGTCATGATCTGCTCCAGACCCGAGGCAATCACCTGGTAGGTATTGCCCATCTGCCGGGTGGCGAAACTGGCCGAGAGGTACTGCGCCAGATAGTTGCCATACCGTTTGTCTACGTCGGGCTCCAGTTGCAGCGATTTCACTGTGGCCATGCCGGCCAGGTACTCGGTGAGAAAGGACTGGTTGCGGGCACCGAGCAGAAACTGTTGATCGAGGCGGGCGCGGAAGGTGGGCACCATGATCAGGCTGGCGATGACGATCAGTGTCAGGATGCCGAGCGCAATGAGGGTGAGTTGCCAGCTGTAGGTAAACATCACGGCCAAAAAGATCAGCAGAAAGGGCAGATCGAGCAGCAGGCTGACTGCGGCGCCGGAGACGAACTCGCGCAGTGTCTCTACCCCGTGCAGGCGCGCCACCAGGGTGCCGGTGGGTCGTTGTTCAAAATAGGGCAACGGCAGGCGCAGCAGGTGGCGCATCACCCTCTCACCCAGCACCGCGTCGATACGCGCGCCAGTGTGCAGAATCAGGTACTGGCGCAGCCAGCTCATGCCACTGGTGAACAGCATGAAGACCACCAGTGCCACGCCCAGCACGACCAAGGTGCTTTGCGTGTGATGGGCGATGACCTTGTCGATGATCACCTGCGTAAAAAGTGGCGTTGCCAAGCCGACCAACTGAATGGCGAGGCTGGCGAGCAGAACATCTCGCCAAATGGCTTTATGGCGCAGCAATTCCGGGATGAACCAGGCAAAGCCGAAGGGCTTTTTCTGTGCCTTGGCTGGCTCGGCTTCGCTCGGCGATGGCGCAGTGGGCGGTTCTGTCTGTGCCACCAGCAGCAACAGTGGTGCGCTCTGTGCGCGAGCGGCTGTCAGCGACAGCGTTTCGGGAGCCGATTGGCCGGGACGTACCCAGGTCAGGGTCTCGTCGGTCTGTTGGATGATCAGTGCAGGGCTGAGTGTCTGGCGCGCTGGCACCGCGATGGCAGTTTCGGCATTGGCCGGTTCGGGCGCGGCGAGCAGCGCCACCGCTGGCAGTGGCAAGGATGGCCGCTCCGTCGCCGGCCAGGCCACCAGGCCAGCCTTGAAGCCAAGCTCGGCCAATGCCTCGATGAGTGTCGGCAGATCGATGGGTGGTGGAAAGCGCTTCAGCAGCAGCGTGGCATCGAACGGCTGAGGTAAAAACCGGCCAGGTTGTCCAGCAGCCAGAGTGCAGCCGGGGTGGCCATTTCGCCTTCGAGTTTGGTGGTCGACTTTTGATGCACGCCCTGCATCTGCTGCCTCTCCTTGGCATCCGTTCACTGCCGCTGAGTATGGATTGAACAGGCTGGAAAATGGAAATGTAATTTTCATGAATCCTGCCGCCCGGCATCGGGTCTAACTCGCCCCAGACGCATCCTGCCGTAGCAGCTCCGGTATGATCCGGCCGGTCAGGTCCGTATAATCGCGGCTTTTGCGGCAGGCACGCCCACGGGGTGTCGCTGCGCCGCGCTCCTTGAAGTCGGGATGGTCATGGCACGGTTTTTTGAGTTTGCGGCAAACCACTGGCAACTGGTGTCGCTGTTTGTGGCGCTTGGCGGGCTGTTCTTCTGGATGGAGCATCGCCGGCGGGGCGGTTCGATCAGTTGCCAGCAGGCGGTCGATCTGATCAACAAGCAGGAGGGGGTCGTGCTCGATGTGCGCGACAGCGGCGAGTACAAGGCCGGCCACATCGTCAATGCCCTGCACATTCCCCATGCCAAGGTGGCCGAGCAGATCGCGCAGCTGGATAAGTACCGCGCACGGCCTATCATTGTGGTGTGCGGCATGGGCCAGCAGGCCGGTACGGTCTGCGAGACGTTGAAGAAGTCCGGTTTTGAGCAGGTCCATCGCCTGGGTGGCGGCATGGGCAGTTGGCAGGGCGAAAAGCTGCCGGTGGTCAGGAAGTAGCAGTTTCAGGCAGGCGGACCGATGGCAGCGACAGTCACACTCTACACTTCGGCATTTTGCGGCTATTGCCACCGCGCCAAGGCGCTGCTGGCGCAGAAAGGCGTCGACTACAGTGAGCTGTCGGTCGATGGCCAGCCGCAGCGGCGGCGCGAGATGGAGCGGTTGAGTGGTCGCTCGACGGTGCCGCAGATCTGGATTGGCACCACCCATGTCGGTGGGTGCGATGAGTTGTACGCGCTGGAGCGCGCCGGCCGGCTCGATGCGCTGCTGGCCCGTGCCGGCGAATGAGCAATCCCTCCATTTGATAAACCCATCTGCCGCGCCAGCGGAGCAACAGGAGTTCTCTTTTCCATGAGCGATCAACAGACCCCTCCCAGCCAGTTCTCGATCCAGCGCATCTATGTGAAGGATCTCTCTTTCGAATCGCCGCGCGCGCCCGAGGTGTTTCGCGGGGGCTGGCAGCCCGAGATCAGGCTGGAGATGAACACCCAGCATCGTGCCATCGAGGGCGATCTGCACGAGGTGATTCTGGCGGTCACCATCACCGCCGAGATGGAGGCGAAGAAGGTCTTTCTGGCCGAGATCCAGCAGGCTGGCCTGTTTCAGGTGCAGTTCCCCAGCGAGCAGGAGACCGCACGCATCCTGGGCAGCTTCTGCCCGAACGTTCTGTTCCCCTATGCGCGCGAGGCCCTCGACAGTCTGGTGGTGCGTGGCGGCTTCCCACCGCTGATGCTGGCACCGGTCAACTTCGACGCGCTCTACCAGCAGGCGCTGCAACAGCGCTCGGCCAACTGAGTCAGGGGGGGCTCTCTCCCCGGCTGTCGTCAGATCAGACCCCGCCGTTGAAGCCAAGCTGCCGCCACGCCTCATAGAGGGCGATGGCGGCGGCGTTGGCCAGGTTGAGGCTGCGGCTGCCCGGTTGCATCGGCAGCCGCAACTGCTGCTGTGTTGGCAGCCGTGCCAGCAACTCGTCCGGCAGGCCCTGGGTTTCCGAACCGAACAGCAGCACATCGTCCGGCTGGTAGCTCACCGTGCTGTAGCAGCGCTGGGCGCGGGTCGAGAAGGCATAGATGCGCGGCGGCGATGCCAGCCGCTGCAGGAACTCATCGAAGTCGCGGTGACGCTCTACGCGGGCCCATTCGTGGTAGTCGAGCCCGGCGCGGCGCAGCCGTTTGTCATCCAGCGTGAAGCCGAGCGGTTCGATCAGGTGCAGTTGGCAACCGGTGTTGGCGCACAGACGGATCAGGTTGCCGGTGTTGGGGGCAATCTGTGGCTGATGCAGGAGCAGATGCAGCATGGCAGTGCAGTCAGAAGGTCGATCGAAGGCAGGCGCATTCTAGCCGAAGCGGGCGGCCCTGCGACGCATCACCTCAGCCGGACTCCTCTTCATCCTCGTCGTGCTGGATCTGCAGGCCAAGCTCCTTGATCTTGCGGGTCAGCGTGTTGCGGCCCCAGCCGAGCAGCAGGGCGGCATCGCGGCGGCGGCCCGCGGTCTGCTTGATGGCGGTCTGGATCATGATGCGTTCAAACTCCGGCAGGGCGTAGTCGAGCAGCCCTTTGTTGCCGCGCGCCAGCTCCTGATCGGCCCACTGGCTCAGCGCCTGTTGCCAGTTGCAGGGCTGGATCGGGCTCTCGGGCTGTTGGTGCAGCTCGGGCGGCAGGTCGCGGATATGCACCTCACGGCCACTGGCCATCACGGTGATCCAGCGGCAGGTGTTCTCCAGCTGCCGGACATTGCCGGGCCAGGCGAGGGTGCAGAGGTAGTCGACCGTCTCCTTGCGCAGCACCTTGGGTTCGACATTGAGCTCTTCGGCCGCACGGGCCAGAAAGTGGCGGGCCAGACGGGGAATGTCCTCGGCCCGTTCGCGCAGCCGCGGCAGGTGGATGCGGATGACATTGAGCCGGTGGAACAGATCTTCGCGGAACTGCCCGCTCTTGACCAGTTGTTCGAGGTTCTGGTGGGTGGCCGCAATGATGCGCACATCGACCTTGACCGGGGTGTGGCCGCCCACCCGGTAGAACTCGCTGTCGGCCAGCACCCGCAGCAGCCGGGTCTGGGTGTCGGCCGGCATGTCGCCGATCTCGTCGAGAAAGAGTGTGCCGCCATCGGCCTGTTCGAAGCGTCCCTTGCGCTGGGCGGCCGCGCCGGTGAAGGCGCCCTTTTCGTGGCCGAAGAGTTCGGATTCCATCAGCTCGCGTGGAATCGCCGCCATGTTGAGGGCGATGAAGGGCCCCTTGGAGCGGGGGCTGTGGTTGTGCAGTGCCTGGGCGACCAGCTCCTTGCCGGTACCGGATTCGCCGTTGATCAATACGGTGATGTTGGAGTGCGACAGCCGACCGATGGCGCGGAACACCTCCTGCATCGCTGGCGCCTCGCCGATGATCTCGGTCTTGCGTGCCGGGGCGATTTCGGCTTCGGTGGCTGTTTCTGCTTCCTGCTCCTGGGCATAGGCCAGCGCCCGGTTCACCACTGAGACGGCATCGTCGACATCGAAGGGCTTGGGCAGGTACTCGAAGGCACCGCCCTGGTAGGAGGCCACCGCGCTTTCGAGGTCGGAGTGGGCGGTCATGATGATGACCGGCAGCTTGGGGTGCTCCTGCTGCACGGCTGCCAGCAGCGCAAAGCCGTCGCTGCCCGGCATCCGAATGTCGCTGATCAGCACGCTCGGATGCTCGCGCTTCAGCCGCCGCAGGGCCGCATCGCCACTGTCGAAACTGGTGGTCGCCACCCCCGCCTGCTCCAGTGCCCGTTCCAGCACCCAGCGAATGGAGCGGTCGTCATCGACGATCCAGACCTGTTGACGTTGTTCCATGAATCTATCCACCGCGCGCATCTTGAATCGGAATCAGCAGCGTGAAGCGGGTCTGACCAGGTTCGCTGTCACACTCCAGGCTGCCATGGTGTTGATGAACGATCGATTGCGAAATCGAAAGTCCAAGGCCGCTCCCCTCGGCCCGGCCGCTGACCATCGGAAAGAAAATGTTCTGCATGATCTCGGCCGGAATGCCCGGGCCGTTGTCGATCACCTCGATGCGGCAGAGCAGACGATGATGCACCAGGCCGATGGTGTGCTGACGCACCGTTCTGGTGCGCAGAATGATCTGCCCCGGCCGTTTCGCCGGACTGCTGGTGATCGCCTCCAGCGCATTGCGGACGATGTTCAGCAGTGCCTGAATCAACTGCTCGCGGTCGGCCTGAATCTCCGGGATGCTCGGGTCATAGTCGCGCACCAGCATGATCGCATCGCCGGCCTCGGCCTGGATCAGCCGCGCCACCCGCTCCACCACCTCGTGCACGTTGATCGGTTTGAGGTCGGGTGGACGGTGTGGTCCCAGCATGCGGTCGACCAGGTTGCGCAGCCGATCGGCCTCTTCGATGATCACGTCGGTGTACTCATGCAGCCGCATGTCGGTCAACTCGCGCGCCAGCAGTTGCGCGGCGCCACGCAGTCCGCCCAGCGGATTCTTGATCTCGTGCGCCAGCCCGCGCACCAGCACCCGATTGGCCCGGCTGGTGGCAATGCCGGCCTCCTCGCGGGCAATCCGCAGCAGCCGGTCGATCGGCTGGAACTCGATCAGCAGCATGGCATCGGCCCCCTGCATCGGTGAGACCGAATAGTCCACCACGATCTCTTTGCCATGAGTGAGCCGCAGGGTCGCCTTGCGCTTGGTGTAGGGCCGGGCGAGATCGAACAGTGTCTGCGCACCCGTCTCGACCTCCTCGAGGAACAGCTCCTGCACCGGGCTGCCGATCAGCCGCAGACCACTCATCTCGAACAGCGCTTCGGCGGCCGGATTCATGTAGCGCAGGCAGAAATCACCATCGAGCAGAATCACCGCACTGTTGAGATGGTCGAGAATCTGTCGGTAGAGACTGTCTGGATACATGTGAGCGCCATGTTGCATGCAATCAAGCAAAGCAAAAGCGGGGCCAACCATTTCGCTCGTGGAGAGCGTGGAACCCCGCGCTGCGCACGGTTGAAAGCGATGCTACTTCGGGGCTGGTTTGCTGCCGGCAGGCGGCGGGAAGAGGATTGAATGGCGGTGCAGATGGATGGTCACGGGCGAGCTCTGTGCGATCACCGCACGGTCCTGATCGACCACCTCCACCAGCAGTTGGTGGCTGCCGCGGTCAATGTTGCTGAGCTGAAAGCCGCCACCCTTCTGCAGCTCCCCCATCTCCTGGCCATCCATCCGCAGCAGCAGCCAGTGCTGGGGTTGCAGGGCTGGTTGCACCTCCACCCGCACCTCCAGATCGCCACTGTTGCTGCGCAGCGTGGCCTCCGCCTGCGGCGAAACGATGCGCACCGACTCGTAAGCCGCGGCCGGAACTGCAGCGGAGGGCGGGGTGTAAAACTCGCCCTGCGGCACTCCGGCGCTGTCGATGTTGGGCGCGGGCAGCTCCACCTTGCGCGCATCACCTGCCGGGCGGTCGGTGAAGCTCGGAGTGCCTGTCTCATCGGCAGAACGATAAATCTCCTCGGCGGCCCAAACCAGCGATGGCTGCAACAGTGACCAGAGGATCAGAACCGACCACGACACTGCGCTGAATGGTTGACGGATCGACATGCATCACACCTGTTGAATCGTGGTCGGTCCAGTGTTGCGCAGCCCGACGTTTTCATCAAGAGCATTGCCCGTGACCATCCGGCTGCGCCGCTGTGCCCAAACAGAAAACCCCGGCACTGGACCGGGGCTTTCGACGGGCCGACAGCCGTCCCGTGGACGGCCGGCGATGTCACCTCAGAGGCTGTAGTACATCGCAAACTCGAGCGGATGGGTGGTCTGGGCGACGCGGATCACCTCGGCCATCTTCAGCTCGATGTAGGCATCGATCATGTCATCGGAGAAGACCCCGCCAGCGGTGAGGAAGGCGCGGTCCTTGTCGAGGGCCTGCAGCGCCATCTCCAGCGTATGGGCGACCGTCGGGATCGCCTTGGCCTCTTCGGGCGGCAGGTCGTAGAGATCCTTGTCCAGCGCATCGCCCGGGTGGATCTTGTTCTTGACGCCGTCGATGCCGGCCATCAGCATCGCCGCGAAGCCGAGGTAGGGGTTGGAGGTGGGGTCGGGGAAGCGCACCTCGATGCGAACCGCCTTGGGGCTGCTCACATAGGGGATGCGAATCGACGCCGAGCGGTTGCAGGCCGAATAGGCCAGCATGACCGGCGCCTCGAACCCGGGCACCAGCCGCTTGTAGGAGTTGGTCGAGGCATTGGTGAAGGCGTTGAGCGCGCGGGCATGCTTGATGATGCCGCCGATGTAGTAGAGCGCGGTCTCCGACAGGCCGGCATACTTGTCGCCGGAGAACTGGTTGACGCCATCCTTCCAGAAGGATTGGTGGCAGTGCATGCCGCTGCCGTTGTCGCCGACCAGCGGCTTGGGCATGAAGGTGGCGGTCTTGCCGTAGGAGTGGGCCACGTTGTGGACGCAGTACTTCAGAATCTGTACTTCGTCCGCTTTCTTCACCAGTGTGTTGAACTTGACGCCGATCTCGTTCTGGCCAGCGGTGGCCACTTCATGGTGGTGCACCTCGATTTCGAGCCCCATCGACTCCATGGCGGCGCACATGGCGCTGCGCAGATCCTGCGAGCTGTCGACCGGCGGCACCGGGAAGTAGCCGCCCTTGATGCCGGGACGGTGGCCGATGTTGCCGCCCTCGACCTCCAGGTGGCTCGACCAGGCCGCTTCGTTGGCCTGAATGCTGTACATCGAGCCACTGATGTCGGATTTCCACTTCACGTCGTCGAAGACGAAGAATTCGGGCTCCGGGCCAAAGAACGCGGTGTCGCCGAGTCCGGTCGATTTCAGATACTCCTCGGCACGGCGGGCGATCGAGCGTGGATCACGGTCGTAGCCCTGCATCGTGGTCGGCTCGATGACGTCGCAGCGGATGATCAGCGTGACCTCGTCGGTGAAGGGGTCGAACACCGCGGTGCTGGGGTCGGGCATCAGGATCATGTCCGACTGGTGAATGCCTTTCCAGCCGGCAATCGAAGAGCCATCGAACATCTTGCCATCGGTGAAGAAGCTGTCATCCACCGTCTTGGCCGGGATGGAGACATGCTGCTCCTTGCCCATGGTGTCGGTAAAGCGCAGATCGACCCACTTGACCTCACGCTCTTTGATCAATTTATAGACTCTGCTTGGCATGGCTCCTCCAGGGAATGCATGGCGCGCGGCGCCATTGGGGTGTTATCGGTCGAATCGAAAGACGGTCTGACAGGGAATGGCCATCGGGATGCGGATGGTCACTGCACGAAGAGCATAGCAGAGATCATGCCAGCAGCGTTTGGGGATCCATTTGTGCGGATCCAGCGCGCAGTGCCCAAAAACAGGAGCCGTCAAAGCCGGCGATTTAGCCGCAATGGATGGTCAAATGCAACCGTGCTCCGATTCTCGGCGACAAGGATGAGCCAAATCGGATCAGCACCCGGCCAAAAGCGGACAATATGTGCACCACAATGGAACTTGCGCCAGTTTTTTGCACTTTTATTGTGCGTTCGTTGCTGGCGCAAGCCCAGCCAATGCGTCTGGGCGCCCGCATTAACCCCCGACTTCAAGGGTGACGTGGATCTCCCGCTCCTGTTCGACGATCTCGATCAACCGGTGGCCATGCACCCGGCACCAGGCCGGCAGGTCATGCCTGACACCCGGATCGGTGGCGATCACCTCGAGCAGGTCACCCGGCTGTAGCGTGGCCACCCGCGCCTGGGTGCGGATCACCGGCAGTGGGCAGAGCAGGCGGCGGGCATCGAGCTGGTGCTTCACAGATACCAGCTCTCGGGCAGTTCGGTGGGTGGCAGGGGCGCGACGCTGAGCCGCCGGGGCGGATGGTCGGGCTGCACCAGCTCCAGTTCGACCTGTTCGGCCATGCGGCCCTGGCTGAAGCGGGCGACGATGCGGGCGGCCAGCAGCAGGTCGGCGTCATCGGTGCTGCCGTCGATCAGGCAGAGCGGTCCGGGATGGCTCAGCGGGCGCAGATGGGTGAACTCCTTGCGGTAGCCTTCGAGAAAGTTGTTCTCACCCTCTTCGCGGCTGATGATCAGCTTGAAGTGGGGCCGCGGCCGGATGTGGCGCCCGACTTTCAGCAGCATGATGTCATCCAGTTCGTAGTCACGCACGCCACGGTGCTGCCACAGATCGGCCAGCTTGCTGCTGTAGTTGGGGTCGGTCAAAAAGCAGCAGCCACCGGCCGGCTGGGCATATTCGGTGAGGCCCAACTGCTCGGCCAGCGCGATCTGTGGCTTGCGGTTGCGGCCATGAAAACCATGCAGCTGCGCGCGGTCGACCCAGCCTTCGCGCTCCGGGAGCGTTGGCAGCAGATTGTGCGCGCAGAGCGGCCGCAACAGCCGATCTTCGGCGCCCGATTCACGGGCGACGATCGGCAGCGTCGCCTTGCGCTGCGACATCGGCCGCTGGCCGATCACTTCGCCGGTGATGATGAAGTCGAAGCCATGCTCTTCCATCCAGCGCCGGGCCTCGCCGACCATGAACACCTTGCAGTCGAGGCAGGGGTTGAGGTGCTGGCCATAGCCATGGCGAGGGTTGAGCATCACCTGCTTGTAGGGGGTGGAGACATCGATGATGTGCAGCTTGATGCCGAGCTGCTCGGCGACCCAGAGCGCGTTGTTGCGCTTGGGCTTGTCGCCCGGCTGCCTGCGGATGGCGTGGGTGTGGCCCTCGACACAGAAGCCGGTGAAGAAGTTGATGCCCTCGACATGGATGCCCTGGCTCTGCACCACGCGGGCAGCCAGCATCGAGTCGAGGCCGCCGGAGATCAGCGCGACCGCCTTGCGTTGGCTCATGGTTCTATCCCCCCTGTGGCACCCCGGATGCCGGGGGGCGCCATTAAACGCCAGCGGCGGATGAAATGAAACCCGGGGGTCGTGCGGCTATGCGCTCTCCTCCACATAGTGGTCGCGCACCTTGCGGCGCAGGATCTTGCCCGCTTCGGAGCGCGGCAGACTGGCCATGAATTCGATGCGGCGCGGACACTTGAAGCGGGCGAGCTGGTCGCGGCAGTAGCCGAGCAGCGCTTCGGCCAGCTCATCGGTCGGTTCGACGCCGGTCTTCGGTTCGATCACCGTCATCACCTGCTGTCCCCACTCCGGATCGGGAATGCCGATGGTGCAGGCGTCCGCCACCTTGGGATGGGTCAGAAAAACCGCATCGACCTCGGCCGGATAGATGTTGACGCCACCGGAAATGATCAGATCGGTGCGGCGGTCGCAGAGATAGAGGTAGCCCTCCTGGTCGAGATAGCCCATGTCGCCGAGGGTGAAGTGGCTGACACCGCCGCCATAGGCCTTCTCGGTCTTCTGCGGATCCTTGAAGTACTGGAAGCGCCCCTCGGCCGGTGCCGGCAGGTAGACGGTGCCGATCTCGCCGGCTGGCAGGATTTCACCCTGTTCGCCGAGGATGCGCACCCCAGCGAGTGGCTTGCCGCAGGTGCCGGGCCGCTGCAGCCACTCCTGCGGTGTGGCGTTGCAGGCGCCGCCCTCGGTGCCGCCATAGTATTCGTAGATGATCGGACCCACCCACTCCATCATCGCCCGCTTGACATGGATCGGGCAGGGGGCGGCGCCATGGATGATCATCTTCAGCGAGGAGAGGTCATGGCGGTTGCGCACCGCCTCGGGCAGCGCCAGCAGCCGGTGGAACATGGTCGGCACCATGTGGCAGTGGGTGATCCGGTATTTTTCAATATATTCAAGGGTCTTCTCCGGGTCCCACCTGTCCATCAGCACGGTGCCGACACCGCAGGTGAGCGGCGCCATCATCGAATACCACAGCGGTGCCGCGTGGTAGAGCGGCCCGGTGCAGAGGTCGAGCGACACACCCGGCTGGTAGTCGGCATGCAGCAGCATCCCCACCAACTGGTGGTTGGGTGGTGCGTTGGGTGGCCGCTGCACCCCTTTGGGATGGCCGGTGGTGCCGGAGGTGTAGAGCATCATGCTGCCGGCGACGGCATCGTCCGGATCGGCCGTCGATTCGCCCTCGAGCGCGGCGTCGTAGCGGTCGAAGCCGGTGATGTCGCCACCCACCGCCAGCCCGATCAGCGTATCGGCGCAGCTTGCCTTCACCTGCTGCAACGCTTCGGTGAAGCGGGCATCGCCAATCAGCACCCGGGCCTCGCAGTCATCGACGATGTAGCTGATTTCGCGCGGGGTCAGGTGCCAGTTGACCGGCGTCACCCGCAGGCCGCCGCGCATGCAGGCGATCAGGGTCTCGGGGAACTCCGGCCGGTTGGCGCAGAGCAGTGCCACCGCATCGCCCGGGCGCAGCCCGCGCCGACGCAGTGCCTGCAGCAGCTGGTTCGCGCTGGCGTTGAGTGCATCGAAGGTGCGAACACCATGCTCGGACTGGATCGCCAACCGCTGCGGCGTCTGCCGGGCATGGATCGCGAGTCCCATGCCGCACTGGGCAGCCTGTTCCGGGCTGAGCTGGGTGTGTTGTATCGTCTGCTTCATGGCCACTCTCCTTGATCCTTGTTTTGATTGGATTTCTCGAACAGCGTACTCCTGTCACGCAGTCATCATAGGAGGCCGTCAGCGCCACAACAATCGGTCGACACTTGAGTCATGCCGGTGCAGCCTGCGCCGCTTATCCAAGAAAATGGCTTGTGTTATGGCGAAACAGTGCACATTCTTCGGCGGCCGTTCTGGCTAGGATGGCCTCAATCACTCCACCGGATGGTGAGTATCTGCCGAAAACGACGGTGTGCAGCATGTTCATGGTACGGAAGGAGCCACTATGAGTGTCGATTCAGTCTCACCCTGGCAGCAGGTCCGCGCATTGCAGACTGCGCTGTTCAACGGGGTGCAACCACAGAAACTGCTTGCCGAAGCGTTGCAGCTGCTGGTCGAGCAGATGCAGGTGCGCATCGGCACGCTGCTGCGGGTTGAGCGTCAGCACGATGGCCTGTATCGACTGGAGCCGCTCTGTTGCCATCAACAGGGTCAGAACGGTCCCGACCGAGCGCTGCCTCCGTTCCTGTCACTGAATGGCGATGAGCAGCCGCTCCTGCAGCGGATGCTGATGGCCGAAACAGTGCAGCGCTGGCTGGCCGCCGACTGCCCGGTTTCGCTGACGGCAAAATTGGGCCACGCCGACCCGTGTGACAGCGTGAGCACCCTCACGCTGCATCATGGCGGAGAGCCGATCGCGCTGCTGTGGCTGGTCGACCCTTCGGCCGATCCACTGCCCGCTGACAGCAGCGCGCTCGAGCTGCTGCGACTGACCTTGATCCACCTTCTGCTCGATCTCAACCGGCGTCGCCAGCAGCAGCGGCGCCACAAACTGGCCGAGGGCTGCACCGGGGCCTTGACGGCACTGGCGCAACAGCGGCCGATCGATGGGATTCTGACGCTGTTGGCCGACACCCTGGTGCGACTGTTCCCCGATCGTGGCTGTCTGTTCATGCGGCTCAACCGTAAGCGAGACCGGCTCGAACCGGTGGCGTGGGCAGGGCTGAGCGCCGCCCATGTCGCTGCGGTGCGCGACTTTCCGGTCGATGCCCGATCGATCTGTTGCGACTGACCTTGATCCACCTTCTGCTCGATCTCAACCGGCGTCGCCAGCAGCAGCGGCGCCACAAACTGGCCGAGGGCTGCACCGGGGCCTTGACGGCACTGGCGCAACAGCGGCCGATCGATGGGATTCTGACGCTGTTGGCCGACACCCTGGTGCGACTGTTCCCCGATCGTGGCTGTCTGTTCATGCGGCTCAACCGTAAGCGAGACCGGCTCGAACCGGTGGCGTGGGCAGGGCTGAGCGCCGCCCATGTCGCTGCGGTGCGCGACTTTCCGGTCGATGCCCGATCGATCTGTTGCGGGCTGGCTGCCTGGCGCGGCGAAGAGGTGATGGTCGATTCGCTCGAAGAAGTGCTGACCGATGCACCGCTGCGCGGTGTGATCATCGGCAGTGGCTTTCAGGCCTGCTGGAGTCGGCCACTGCTCGATGCCGCGCAACGGGTGGCCGGCACACTGGCGATCTATGGCCGTTCACCCTTGCATCTGAGTGAGGGCGATCGGCGCATGATCGAGCAGGTCACGCAGGTGGCGGCCCTGACCCTGAGCCACTGGACCGCCCTTGAACTGCTGCGCGAGCGCGACCAGATGCTGGCTGGCGCTTTCGACCGCGCGGTCCACCCGATGGCGCTGTGCGACACCCAGGCCAACTTCCTGCAGGTCAACGATGCCTTCTGTGACTGGCTTGGCTATCCGCGCGAACAACTGTTGCGGATGAGCGCTTTCGACATCGTTTTTCCCGATGCACTCTCCTCGGCACGCGAGATTTTGCAGCGCGGCAGCGCGGAGCGTGCGTTCCGCGCCGATGAGCGGCGCTACCGCCACCGTGATGGCTCGGTACGCCATGCCGCGGTCAGCATCTCGGTGGTGGTTGACCAGCACGACACCTTCAGCTCGGCAGTGCTCGATTTCTTCGATCTGACACCGCACCGGCAGATGCTCGACACCCTGCGGCAGCGCGAAGCCGAACTGCTGGCCTCGCAGCGGCTGGCCCGGCTGGGCTCCTGGCGGCTGGAGGTGGCGAGCGGTCACCTCAGCTACAACCAGGAGGCCATGAAGATTCTAGGCAGCGATCCACGGGTGACCGAGGCCTTGACTACATTGAGTGGTTTCCAGCAGCTGGTGCATCCCGCCGACCGGTCACGGCTCGCAGAGGCCCTCGAGGCGACGCTGCGTGATCTTCAGCCCTATCAGATCGAATACCGCTTTCTGCTGCCGGAGGGCCGGTTGTTGTGGGTGGATTCAAGAGGAGAGGTCGAACTCGCTGCCGACGGCCAGTTGGTGGCGGTCTCCGGGGTGTTTCAGGATGTGACCGAACGCAAGCGGGTCGAGGAGTCGTTGCGGGCCAGCGAAGCCCGCTTTCGCGGCACCTTCGAAAGCGCAGCCCATGGCATGGCCATCACCAGCCCGACCGGTCACTTCATCCAGGTCAACCAGTCGCTGGCGCGCATTCTCGGCCGCGCGCCCGAGGCGCTGATCGGCCGGCCGGTGGCCGATTTCACTCCGCCACAGGATCTGGAGCGGGATCGGGAGATCATCCGGCAGTTCAGCAGCGCGAAGCTGCGCCAGCTCACCTTCGACAAGCGCTATCTGCGGCCGGATGGCCATCTGGTGTGGGCCACCCTCAGTGTGGCGGGCGTCTATGACCAGAACGGCGCATTGCAGCATTTCATCACCCACACGCTCGATGTGACCGAACGCAAGCAGGCCGAGGCGGCGCTCGATGAAGAGCGGGAGCGGCTCTTCGTCACCCTCAACTCGATCGGCGACGCGGTGATCACCACCGATGCCGAGGGCCGCGTCACCTTTCTCAACCCGGTGGCCGAGCAGCTCACCGGCTGGTACAACACCGAGGTGCTGGGCCGTCCGCTCGAACAGGTCTTCCACATCATCAGCGAAGATCATCGGCAACCGGTGGAGAGCCCGGTGCAGCGGGTGCTGCTCGAAGGGCGCATCGTCGGGCTGGCCAACCACACCCTGCTGATCAACCGCCTCGGCCAGGAGATCGCCATCGAGGATTCGGCCGCGCCGATTCGCAACCTCGCGGGCGACATCATCGGCGTGGTGCTGGTCTTTCACGATGTCAGCCAGGCGCGGCAGATGGCGGTCGAGATGAGCTGGCAGGCGACCCATGACGCCCTGACCGGACTGGTCAACCGCCGCGAATTCGAGCACCGCTTGAGCGAGGCGATCAAGCGCTGCTGGCAGGAGCAGGTCACCCACATCTTTCTCTACCTCGACCTCGACCAGTTCAAGCTGGTCAACGACACCTGCGGCCATCTGGCCGGTGACGAACTGCTGCGTCAACTGACCCATCTGCTGCACGGGCGCATCCGCGACATCGACACCCTGTCACGGCTGGGTGGCGACGAGTTCGGCGTGCTGCTGGAGCACTGCTCGCTGGAGAAGGGGCTGGAGATTGCCGACACGCTGCGCACGCTGGTGCGCGAATTCCGCTTCGTCTGGGAAGAGAAGATCTTCGAGGTGGGGGTCAGCATCGGCCTGGTGTTGATCGACGAACAGATCGAGAGCGCCGACAAGGCACTGAGTCTGGCCGATCTGGCCTGCTATGCCGCCAAGGATCTCGGCCGCAACCGGGTCCATGTCTATCAGGCCGATGATCACGAACTGGCGCGCCGCCATGGCGAGATGCAGTGGGCGGCACGCATCAGCCGGGCACTGGCCGAAAACCGTTTCACGCTCTACCGGCAGCAGATTCGACCGGTGCGGGACGAGCAGCGCGAACCGCTCCATTTCGAGCTGCTGATCCGCATGCTGGGCGAGCAGGATGAGCTGATCCTGCCTTCGCAGTTCATCCCGGCTGCCGAGCGCTACAACCTGATGCCGAACATCGACCGCTGGGTCGTCGAGCACTGCTTCCGCTACCTGTCACGTCACCATGATGGCCAGACCCGCTTCACCATCAACCTGTCGGGAATGAGCCTTGGTGAAGAGGCCACCCTCGACTTCATCCGGGAGCGGATGCGCCACTACCAGATCGATCCGCTCTGCCTCTGCTTCGAGATCACCGAAACCGCCGCCATCGCCAACCTGGTCAAGGCGTCGCGCTTCATCAACTCGCTGAAGTCGCTGGGCTGCCGCTTCGCGCTGGATGACTTCGGCAGCGGTCTCTCCTCGTTCGCCTACCTGAAGAACCTGCCGATCGACTACCTGAAGATCGATGGCAGCTTCGTCAAGGACATGGTCGACGATCCGATCGACCGGGCGATGGTCGGCGCCATTCACCAGATCGGCCAGGCGATGGGCATCCGCACCATTGCCGAATTCGTCGAGAACGGGGCGATTCTCGAGCAGTTGCGCGCCATCGGCCTCGACTACGCGCAGGGCTATGCGATCGCCTGGCCCGAACCGCTGCCCAACTTCTGAATCCAGCCGGAATCAGGCGAAAGACCGAACTCTCGGGCACAAAAAAGGGTCTGCCTCACCGGAGGCAGACCCTCTGGTCTGATCGATCTCAGCCGCGGCGACGCACCAGCAGCAGCGTCAGCGCCGAACCGAACAGCCAGACACCGGCCGGCAGCGGCACGGCGGTGAGCTGGGCATACATCCGGTCGGCCAGTATCTGCTGGGCGGCGGTGGTGGGGTGTTTGTCATCGAAGAACAGGTAGCCAGCGCAACCCGCCGGCAGGCCAATGCAGCCGCTCGTGGCATTGGCAAAAGTAGGCGCCAACTGTTGCAGGGTTGAGAAGGTGTCGAACAGCTCGATGTCGGCCTGGAGGCTGGCCAGCCCGCTGCTCAACTGGCTGTTGAACCACTGGCTGTACTGGGTGGCATCGGCATTGCCCAGCTCAGCGGGAGTCATGCCCAGATCGGGGATGTTTGGCACCAGCAGATGCTGGGCGCCATGGGCCACCAGATCGCCCACCACGCCCACCAGCAGGCTGGCCACCCCTTCGACCGCAGCCTGTGCATCGTGAGGCGTCAATGACTGGCCAAGCAGACCGAACAGGTCATTGTTGCCGCCCCAGACCACATAGAGCGCATTGGAGTCGAGGCTGCCGCCGGTATCGGTGAACAGCGCGGTGCGCTGCGAAGAGAGTGAGGGAATGATGCCCAGCGCCGCAGCAGAGACCAGCGCGCCGCCGTGGGCATAATCAGTGCCGCCTTGGCGCGACGGGGTGACGGCGCCCAGGCCCAGACTGCTGCTCAGATATTCAACATAGACCGGGCCATTGGAGAAGCGGCCGTTGGAGTAGGGTGGCGGCGGTGTGGCTGGAATGCCGAAGATTGGTGGAAGGGAGGCAGTGAGGTCGTAGAGGTTGCCGGTGTCGCTGAGGCTGTCGCCAATCACCACCAGTTGGCTGTAGGAGGCGGCGAACAGCGGGGTGGAACCGAGCAGAGCCATCATCAGCACGATCGAGCGGCAGCGGCGCAACATGGTCATCTCCCTGATTGAGTTGTCGGAACGGACCAGCGGACGATACGTCAACCCGATGGCTCTGTAAATCGCGCTGCGGTCACGATCGCCGCTGGTAACGGCCCGGCGCCACCTCGATGACCCGCTCCTGCTCCAGCAGCCGGTCGAGGTGCTGGCGCAGCATGTTGCGTTCGTTGCGGTCGGTGTGGTGGCCGGTGTCGGCCGGGCGGTAGACGATGCGGTGGGCCACTGCCTCTTCGAGCGTGTGCGGTTCGCTCAGGTAGTCGAGCAGCCTGGCTTCGCGCTGCGCGATCATGCCATGGTACTGGGCAGCGCGCGCTCTGAACGCGGGCTGATCGAGCACGCCGATGTGGTGGTAGGTGACGAACCAGGCCAGATCGAGCTGGCGCACTTCGGTCAGGCTGCGGTCGAAGTCGACCAGGCTGGAGTTGGGGCCGCCATAGTAGGGGCCGAAGCCGGTCAGCTCGATGTCGGCCAGAAAGATCAGCTCATGGCGGCGCTGCTCGCCACGCACGATGAAACAGGTGTGGCCATGGGTGTGGCCCGGGGTGTGCAGAAACTGCACCTTGACCCGGCCGAGGTCCAGCTCGCGCTCGACCTCGAAGGCGGTGGCATCCGGACGCGGCGTGTAGTTGAAGTAGTCGCGCACATTCTGGCTGAACTGTTCCCGCTCCTCGTCGACCACGCCATGCAGTTCCAGCAATCCGTCGATGCCCTGAATGGCCGGCAGCTCCAGCGGATGGGCCTGGCAGAGGCTGTCGGGGAACAGATGCACCCCGGCGACATGGTCCTGGTGGCAGTGGCTGAGCAGCACGCGGTCGACGCCAGCCAGATCGACGCTGTGGTACTTGAGGCTCTTGGAGGGGTCGATGATCAGCGACTCTTCGCTGCCGCGCACCAGAATCGAATTGCCATAGGGGAACTTGCCACCATTGCGCCCCATCAGCACCCGGGCACGCCCGAACTCCAGAACCGGTGGTGGTTCGACACGACTGCTGGCCAATCCCATGGCGACTCCTCATGACAACGGTACAAAAAACGGCCGGTTTTATATCACATCGCGAGGCGTCCGTCTTCAGCGACCGGCCTTGCATTCGCCCGGTGGCGGGATAATATCGGACCATTGCCATCAGGCATTGCTGCACCGACTCCATCGATCTACCCCTTGCGAGGTGACCCAGATGTCCGACCAGGCGATTGTTTCGACCCAGCGCGCCCAGGCGCTGACTGCCAGCAGCAAGGTGCTGCGCAACACCTATGCGCTGCTCGCGCTGACACTGCTGTTCAGCGCATTGACTGCCGCGCTGTCGATGGCGGTCAACGCCCCCTATTTCGGTCTTTTGAGCCTGCTGCCCTACTTCGGCCTGCTCTACGCCACCGAGAAGAGCAAGAACAGCGGCTGGGGGCTGGTGTGGGTCTTTGCGCTGACCGGCTGGCTCGGCTTCACGCTGGGGCCGATTCTCAACCACTATGTCGGTCTGCGCGGGTATGAACCGGTGCTGCTGGCGCTCGGCGGCACGGCGGCGATCTTTCTGTCGCTGTCGGCCTATGTGCTGGTGACCCGCAAGGAGCTGAGCTTCATGACCGGCTTTCTGGCGATGGGGATGCTGGTGGCCTTCATCGCCGCGATCGCCAATGCCTTTCTGCAGATCCAGGCGCTGACGCTGGCCGTCAGCTGCATGTTCCTGCTGCTCTCCTCGGCGCTGATCATGTGGCAGACCAGCGCCATCATCCATGGCGGTGAAACCAACTACATCTCCGCCACCGTCGGGCTCTATGTGGCGATCTACAACCTCTTCACCCTCCTGCTGGGCTTTCTGGGACAGGATGACTGACGCTTGCCCGCTCCCCCGCAGACCCCGCCCACCGGCGGGGTTTCGTTTTGCGATGAGGCCCTGATGCGTTTCGCGATCGCCATCCATGGCGCCCCCTTCAGCCACCAGGGGGCGCAGAGCGCCTACCGCTTCGCGCTGGCGACGCTGGCCGCGGGACATCGGATTGGCCGCATCTTTTTCTATCAGGATGGGGTGCACAACGGCAATCGGCTGATCACGCCGGCCCAGGACGAGCTCAACCTGCCCGACTGCTGGCAAACGCTGGCTGAACAGCATGAGATCGAACTGGTGGTCTGCATCGCCGCGGCGGTCCGGCGCGGAGTGCTGGATCAGCGCGAGGCCGCCCGTCACCAGCATCCAGCCGCCAACCTGGCGCCCGGTTTCACGCTCTCCGGTCTCGGTCAGTGGATCGATGCGCTGGCCGAGAGCGACCGTTTCATCGCCTTCGGCCCCTGAAGCGAGCAGAATCCATGAAGCTCGCCATCGTGCAGACCCGCCCGCCGCATCAGCAGGCCAGCGGCCGCGAAGGGCTCGACACCGCGCTGGTCGGCGCGGTGTTCGACCTCGAGGTGAGCCTGCTGTTCGTCGACGATGGCGTCTATCAACTGCTGGCCGGCCAGGATCCTGCCGCCATCGGCCAGAAGCCGTGGTGTGCGGCCTTCGAAGCCGCTGAACTCTATGGCATCCGGCAACTGCTGGTCGATGCCGAGGCGCTGGCCGAGCGCGGCATCGAAGTCGGCGAGCTGATGGTGCCGGTCGAACTGCGATCGGGCAGCGAACTGGCGCAACACCTCGACAGCTGCGACCAGGTGCTGGTCTTCTGAGCGCCATGCCCAGCCTGCACACCCTCAACAAATCCCCCACCGCTGCGCCACTGCTGCGCCGCTGCCTGCGGCTGGCACAGCCGGGCAGCACCATCGTGCTGATCGAGGATGCGGTCTATGCCGCCGTCGATGGCTCGCCGGGCGCCGCGCTGCTGCGTGCCCACCATGACCGCTTCACCTTCCATGCGCTGCAAGCCGACCTGCAGGCACGCGGGCTGGTCGGCCGGCGGCTGGTCGAGGCGGTCGGCGTGATCGACGATGCCGACTTCGTCGCGCTGGTGGTGCAACACCCACGGATCATCAGCTGGTACTGAGCGCGGCGGTTGCGCCAAAACCCATCACAGGCCGAAACGGCCGCCGATGCCCAGCAGGGTGGCGGCACCCAACGCCGCGAACAGCGCCGCCGCGATGCCATGCACCAGCCTGACCGGCAGCCGTTGCGCGATGCGCTCGCCCAGCAGCACTGCCGGCACGTTGGCCAGCATCATTCCCAGCGTGGTGCCCAGCACCACCGCGATCAGGCTCTGGTATTGGGCCGCCAGCGCCACGGTGGCGATCTGGGTCTTGTCGCCCATCTCGGCCATAAAGAAAGTAAGCAGCGTGGTGCCGAACACGCCGAAACGACTGCTGGCCACCTCGCCCTCGTCGAACCGGTCCGGTATCAGCACCCAGGCGGCCATCGCCAGGAATGCGCCCCCCAGCAGCCAGCGCAGGCTCTGCGGCGAGAGTTGAGCGGTGATCCAGCTGCCAAGCGCGCCGGCCAGACCATGGTTGAACAGCGTGGCCAGCAGAATGCCGAGCACGATCGGCCAGGGTCGGCGAAAGCGCGCCGCCAGAATGAAGGCGAGCAACTGGGTCTTGTCGCCGATTTCCGCCAGGGCGACGACACCGGTCGAGATGAGAAAGGCTTGCACGCGGCGGCTCCGTGAATCGTGACATCGATGGCATCCCGCTGCAGGAGGCTGCGGCGGGGCGCACCATTCTGGCACGCGGACAAAAAACCGCCAAAAGCGCGGCTGTACCGCGCTGCATCGACTCTTCATCCCTGATCGCATCGGGTGCGTGGCACGCCGTTCGTGCACCCGACTGGCGCATCAGCTCGCCCTGTTGTGTGCGCATCTGATTCGAAGGCCGCTCACCGCCCCTGTGAACCAGCCCTCCGTGACACTGGACGCCGGCAATCGATCGAATCGGTGCGGACAAGGGCAACTTCTGCTCTGTTTCAGCGCAATGTGCCGCCCTCACTGCATCGACTTTCCGAACCGGGTCGACAATTTCAGCAAGCGCCGAACATTGGCATCAACCCTGCTTAATGTATGCAACTCGCCTTGCGAGCAGCCCTGCCACACCAGCGCGGGCCATGCAGCAAGAGGGGGTTCAGGAATGGCAGTTCGACACAAAACGGCACAATCGCACGACACATCAAGGAGCTACTTCATGGCCATCAAACAGAGCAATCTGCGGAGCACTTTCAGTGCCGCCACGCTCGCCGCGCTGCTGGGCACCGGCGCCCTGTCGGTGCAGGCGGAGGAGACCATCAAGGTCGGAGTGCTGCACTCGCTCTCCGGCACCATGGCGATCAGCGAGACCACGCTGAAGGATACGGTGCTGATGCTGATCGACGAGCAGAACAGGAAGGGCGGATTGCTCGGCAAGAAGCTGGAGGCGGTGGTGGTCGATCCGGCTTCCAACTGGCCGCTGTTCGCCGAGAAGGCCAAGGAGCTGTTGCAGAAGGAGAAGGTCGCGGCGGTCTTTGGTTGCTGGACCTCGGTGTCGCGCAAGTCGGTGCTGCCGGTGTTCGAGGAGCAGAACGGCTTGCTGTTCTATCCGGTGCAATACGAGGGCGAGGAGTCGTCGAAGAATGTCTTCTACACCGGTGCCGCCCCCAACCAGCAGGCGATTCCGGCCGTCGACTACCTGATGAACGACCTGAAGGTGAAGCGCTGGGTGCTGGCCGGCACCGACTATGTCTATCCGCGCACCACCAACAAGATTCTCGAAGCCTACCTGAAGGGCAAGGGGGTCAAGAGCGAAGACATCATGATCAACTACACGCCATTCGGCCACTCCGACTGGCAGAACATCGTGTCTGACATCAAGAAGTTTGGCTCGCAGGGCAAGAAGACCGCCGTGGTCTCCACCATCAATGGCGATGCCAACGTGCCCTTCTACAAGGAGCTGGGCAACCAGGGCATCTCGGCCGAGCAGATTCCGGTGGTGGCCTTCTCGGTGGGTGAGGAGGAGCTCTCCGGCATCGACACCAAGCCGCTGGTCGGCCATCTCGCCGCCTGGAACTACTTCATGAGCGTCGAGGATGCCGGCAACGCCGAGTTCATCAAGAAGTGGCGCGCCTTCATCAAGAGTGACAAGCGGGTCACCAACGACCCGATGGAAGCGCACTACATCGGCTTCAACATGTGGGTGAAGGCGGTCGAAAAGGCCGGCACCACCGACCCGGCCAAGGTCGGCGAGGCGATCATCGGCGTGACCGTGCCCAACCTCTCGGGTGGCTACTCGGCGATGATGCCCAACCATCACATCACCAAGCCGGTGCTGATCGGCGAGATCCAGTCCGATGGCCAGTTTCAGACCGTCTGGAAGACCTCCGGCATGGTGGTGGGTGATGCCTGGTCCGACTTCCTGCCCGGCAGCCAGGATGTCACCGCCGACTGGATGAAGCCGCTGGCCTGCGGCAACTACAACGTCAAGACCGGCAAGTGCTCGGGTCAGAACTACAAGTGACCCGCACAGCGGGTGCCCATCGAACGCGGTGGGTATCCGGTGCGTTGCAGCATGTCTTGAGTGACCCACGGACTTCGACCATGGCAAGCCCTCTCTCAACGCTTCTTGGCGGCCGATGCACGCCCAATCGGCTGCGGTGGCTGCTCGCTGTCACGCTGCTGCTGCTGATCAACGGCCTGCGCGCCGAGGATGAGTTCGCCGCTGCCGTCAATCGGTTGGGGGAGGGTTCGTTCGCTGCCAGAACCGCCCTGATCGAGCAGCTTTCACGGCAGAATGACCCGCGCACGCTGGCGCTGTTCGAGGCGCTGCTCGACGGCCGGCTGCAGAGCCGCAGTGATGGCAAGGTGGTGATCGTCAACGGCAGCGCGGAGCCGCTGTCGCTGACCGATCCGGTCGATGGCGCGGCCCTGCCATCGGTGACGGTTGGCGAACTGAAAAAGATCGCCCTCAACAATGCGCTGCGCAGCCTGCTGCGCGGCAAGATCTCCAACCTGCGCATCAACTCCAGCGACCATCTGCTGCGGCTGGAGGCGGCCCGGGGCCTGGTCAAGAACCCAGTTGCCGAGCAGTTGCCGGCGATCGAGGCCGCCATCGCCCGTGAGCAGCACCAGCAGATTCTCTCCACCTTCAAACTGGCGCGGGCGATGATCATGGCGCGCGAGGGCGAGGAGCCGCAGCGACTGGAGGCAATCCACGCGCTGCGGGGCGCGCTCGAACCCGAGGTGCGCAGCCTGCTGACCAGCCTGCTCGAAACCGACGCCGACAACAGTCCGAAGGAGCCCTCGGCGGCCATCCGCGGTGCGGCCGAGGCGGTGCTGCGGCAGCTCGAAACCGAGGCCAGGTTCTATCAGACCCTCGAGAACCTCTTCTTCGGCCTCAGCCTCGGCTCGGTGCTGCTGCTGTCGGCGGTGGGACTGGCGATCACCTTCGGCGTGATGGGTGTCATCAACATGGCCCATGGCGAGATGCTGATGCTGGGGGCCTACACCACCTACGTGGTGCAGCAACTGATGCCGGGCATGATCGATCAGTCGCTGTGGGTGGCGATTCCGGCCGCCTTCATCGTCACCGCGCTGTTCGGCATCGCCATCGAGCGCGGGGTGATCCGCTTTCTCTACGGCCGACCGCTCGAAACCCTGCTCGCCACCTTCGGCGTCAGTCTGATCCTGCAGCAGTTGGTGCGGTCGATCTTCACCCCGCTCAACCGCTCGGTGCTGACACCGAGCTGGATGAGCGGCTCCTGGCAGCTCAATGGCGCACTGTCGATCACCTACAACCGGCTCTTCATCATTCTCTTCAGCCTGATGGTCTTTGTCGGACTGATCCTGCTGCTCAAGCGCACCCGCTTCGGCCTCAGCATGCGCGCGGTGACCCAGAACCGGCAGATGGCGCAGGCGCTCGGCATCCGCTCCGGCTGGGTCGATGCGCTCACCTTCGGTCTCGGCTCGGGCATCGCCGGCATCGGCGGCGTGGCCCTCAGCCAGCTGACCAACGTCGGCCCCAACCTCGGTCAGGCCTACATCATCGACTCGTTCATGGTGGTGGTGTTCGGCGGCGTCGGCAATCTGCTCGGCACCCTGGTCGCCGCACTGTCGCTGGGACTGGTCAACAAGTTCGTCGAACCACTTGCCGGTGCGGTGCTGGCCAAGATTCTGGTGCTGCTGTTCATCATCCTCTTCATCCAGCGGCGCCCGACCGGGCTGTTCGCATTGAAGGGGCGTGCCGCCGAGGAGTGATGCATGACCCGTCGATCCACTTCGCTGCTGCCAGCGCTGCTCGCCAACGACCGCGGCGGACAGCTGCTGCTGGGATTGCTGCTGCTGGCCGCCATGCTGGTGCCGCTCGGCAACCTGCTGCTGCCGGCCGACTCCGTGCTGCACATCCCCACCTATGTGGTCAGCCTGCTGGGCAAGTACCTCTGCTATGCGCTGCTGGCGCTGGCGGTCGACCTGATCTGGGGCTTCTGCGGCATTCTGAGCCTCGGCCATGGCGCCTTCTTTGCGCTGGGCGGCTATGCGATGGGCATGCATCTGATGCGGCAGATCGGCGACCGCGGCGTCTATGGCAATCCGCTGCTGCCCGACTTCATGGTCTTTCTGAACTGGAAAGAGCTGCCCTGGTACTGGCATGGCTTCGATGCCTTGCCGTTCGCGCTGCTGATGGTGGTTCTGCTGCCGGCCACCCTGGCCTTTCTGTTTGGCTGGCTCGCCTTTCGCTCTCGCGTCACCGGGGTCTACTTCTCGATCATCACCCAGGCGCTCACCTATGCGCTGATGCTGGCCTTCTTTCTGAACAACCTCGGTTTTGGTGGCAACAACGGTCTGACCGACTTCAAGGAGCTGCTCGGCTTCAGCCTGCAGGCCGATGGCACCCGCAACGCGCTCTTCGTCGCCTCGGCGCTGGCGCTGGCCGGCGGCTATCTGCTGTGCCGCTTCATCGTGCAATCGAAACTGGGTCGGGTGCTGGTGGCGGTGCGCGACGCCGAGCGGCGCACCCGCTTTCTCGGCTACCGGGTCGAGCACTACAAGCTGTTCGTCTTCGTCGTCTCGGCCATGCTGGCCGGCATCGCCGGCGCGCTGTTCGTGCCACAGGTCGGCATCATCAATCCGGGTGAGTTCGCGCCGATCAACTCGATCGAGATCATCATCTGGGTCGCCGTCGGCGGGCGGGCCACGCTGTTCGGCGCGGTGCTGGGTGCGCTGCTGGTGAACTACGCCAAGAGCTACTTCACCGCCGCCTTCCCGGAGGTCTGGCTCTATCTGCTCGGCGCGCTCTTCGTCGTCTCGACGCTGTTCTTTCCGCGCGGGATCATCGGCCTGCTCGAACGGCGCAAGAAGCCCGATCCGGCCACTACCACGCCACCGGGAGCCTGAGCGATGAGCGCAGCCTTGACCATCTCGATGCACGACAGCGCACCCAACCGAACCATTCTCTATCTGAATGGCGTCACCGTCAGTTTTGATGGCTTCAAGGCGCTCAACAACCTCTCGCTGGTGATCGAGGAGGGCGAGCTGCGCGCCATCATCGGCCCCAACGGCGCCGGCAAGTCGACCATGATGGATGTGATCACCGGACTCACCAAACCGGACAGCGGCGAGGTGATCTTTCAGCAGAACATCGACCTGACCCGGCATGACGAGGCGCACATCGCCAACCTCGGCATCGGCCGCAAGTTCCAGAAGCCGAGCTGCATCGGCAGCCTGACCGTCCACGACAACCTCGATCTGGCACTGCGCGGCCAGCGCCGGCTGTTCTCGGCGCTGCTGCGCAAGCGCAGCGCGCAGCAGTTGCAACGCATCGACGAGCTGCTGGAGCTGGTCGCGCAAGCGCAGCGCGCAGCAGTTGCAACGCATCGACGAGCTGCTGGAGCTGGTCGGGCTCATCCAGCAGCGTCATCAGCCCGCCAGCGCCCTCTCCCATGGCCAGAAGCAGTGGCTGGAGATCGGCATGCTGCTGGCGCAGGATCCGCAACTGCTGCTGGTCGATGAACCGGTGGCCGGCATGACGCCGCAGGAGGTCGAGCGCACCGCCGAACTGCTGACTGGCCTCGCCGGCCGCCATTCAGTGGTGGTGGTCGAGCATGACATGGCCTTCGTGCGGGCGATTGCCCAGCAGCGGGTGACCGTGCTGCATCAGGGCAGCGTGCTGGCCGAAGGGCCGATGGCGCAGGTGCAGAGCGATCCGCGGGTGATCGAAGTCTATCTGGGGGCCTGAGATGCTCGAGGTGCGTGGCATCAACCAGTTCTACGACCAGAGCCATATCCTCTGGGATCTCGACCTCACCGTCGAGGAGGGGCTCTGTACCTGCCTGATGGGCCGCAACGGCGTCGGCAAGACCACGCTGCTGAAGGCGATCATGGGGCTGCTGCCGATCCGCTCCGGTTCGATCCGCTTCATGGGCGAGGAGCTGTGCGGCAAGCCGGTCGAATACCGTGCCCAGGCCGGCATCGGCTATGTGCCGCAGGGGCGGATGATCTTTCCGCAACTGACCGTCAAGGAGAACCTGCTGCTGCCGCTCAATGGCCGCAAGGGTGGACCACGGACGATTCCCGAGCAGATCTTCTCGATGTTCCCGGTGCTGCAACAGATGCTGCACCGCCGTGGTGGCGACCTCTCCGGTGGTCAGCAGCAGCAGTTGGCGATCGGCCGGGCACTGGCGCTCGAACCCCGGCTGCTGATTCTCGACGAACCGGCCGAGGGGATTCAGCCCAACATCGTCACGCTGATCGGCGATGTGATCCGCGAACTGAACCGCCATCAGGGCATCAGCGTGCTGCTGGTCGAGCAGAAGCTGGCCTTCGCCCGCAACACCGCCGACCGCTTCTGCATCATCGAACGCGGCGCCAACGTCGATCCGAAGATCACCGACCAGCTCAGTGACGAACTGGTGCGCCGCCATCTGGCGGTCTGACCGCCACGCGGTTGGCACGAAGCGCGGTTGATCCCGTATCATCCTGCACAGTGGTTCGATCGACAGCGGGAGCAGGCACATGGATCTACGGCTCGACGGCAAGGTGGTGATGGTGGCGGCGGCCAGCCGCGGTCTGGGTGAAGCGATCGCCCGGCAGGCGGCGGCCGAAGGGGCGAGGGTCGCCATCGCCAGCAGCAACCGCGAGGCCATCGAGGCCGCTGCGCAGCTGCTGCGTGACAGCACCGGCGCCGAGGTGCTGGCCAGCACGGTCGACCTGCGCCAGCCGGCGCAGATCACTGCCTGGGCGGCAGAGGTCGAACAGCGGTTCGGCCGCGTCGATGGCCTGTTGGTCAATGCCGGCGGCCCACCGCCCGGCGGCTTCGACCAGTTCGACGACGCCGCCTGGCAGCAGGCCTTCGAACTGACGCTGATGAGCACGGTGCGGCTGATCCGTGCGGTGCGTCCGCTGCTGGCGCGCCAGGGTGGCGCCATCGTCGCCATCACCTCGAGCGCGGTGAAGGAGCCGATCGACGCGCTGCTGCTCTCCAACGTGATGCGTGCCGGCGTGGTCGGCCTGCTCAAGAGCCTGTCGCGCACGCTGGCGCCCGAACGGATTCGGGTCAACAACCTGATTCCCGGTTCGATCCACACCGACCGCATCCGCGCGCTGAACAGCCAGATGGCGCAGTTGCAGGGTGTCACCGCCGAGCAGATCGAACAGGCCGCCACCCGGCAGATTCCGCTCGGCCGCTACGGCACTCCCGATGAATTCGCCCGCGCCGCACTCTTTCTGCTCTCCGATGCCGCCAGCTACATCACCGGCGCCAGCCTGCAGGTCGATGGCGGCACCCTGCGCACCCTCTGGTAACATCCACCCATCCCGCAGCCGATGACGAGCCAGCCATGATCGATCGCCACCTGTTCGATGAGTTCAGCCACGCCCTGGAGCGGCTGCTGCCCGACACCCTCGCCCCGCTCAAGCGCGAGCTGGTGGAGAGCATCGGCCTGTTGGTCGAGGGGCTGGTCAGCCGGCTCGACTTGGTCAGCCGCGCCGAATTCGACGCCCAGAGTGCTGTATTGGCCCGCAGCCGTGCGCTGCTGACCGAACTGGAGGCGCGCATCGCCGTGCTCGAACGGCAACTGGCCGAGCCCCCCCAGAGCTGACCCGAAGTGTCGCTCTCGACCATCCTCACCCGGGCCCGACTCGGGATCGAGGCACCGCTGGTGCAGGTCGAGACCCACCTCTCCAATGGATTGCCGAGCCTGGCGATCGTCGGCCTGCCCGAGGCGGCGGTGAAGGAGAGCAAGGACCGGGTGCGCAGCGCACTGCTCAATGCCGGCTTCGAGTTTCCGGCCCGGCGCATCACCATCAACCTCGCCCCGGCCGATCTGCCCAAGGAGGGTGGCCGCTTCGACTTGGCCATCGCGCTGGGCATCCTGACCGCCTCCGGCCAGTTGCCGGCCGCCGCGCTGGCGCAGTGCGAGTTCATCGGCGAGCTGTCGCTGAGCGGCGGGCTGCGGCCGGTCAGCGGCGTGTTGCCGGCCAGCCTGGCCGCCAGCCGCGCCGGCCGCGCGCTCTTCGTGCCGCAGGAGAACGCCATCGAGGCAGCGCTGCCGCAGGCGGCCGAAGTCTACGCGGCCGCCCATCTGCTGGAAGTCTGCGCCCATCTGCGCGGCATCACACCGCTGCCGGCCAGCGCGCGCACTGCCTTCCACGCCACGCGCCAGAGCCCGGATCTCGCCGATGTGCGCGGCCAGCATCAGGCGCGGCGGGCGCTCGAAGTGGCCGCCGCCGGCGGCCACAACCTGCTGATGGTCGGCCCGCCCGGCACCGGCAAGACCATGCTGGCGAGTCGCCTCGGCGGCATCCTGCCTGCGCTCAGTGAAGCCGAGGCGCTGGAGGTGACTGCCATCGCCTCGGTCGCCACGGGTGACCGCGCACCGATCAGCCACTGGCCGGAGCGGCCGTTTCGTGCCCCGCACCACACCGCGTCGGCAGTGGCGCTGGTGGGGGGTGGCAGTGTGCCGCAGCCGGGCGAGATTTCGCTGGCCCATCAGGGGGTGCTGTTTCTCGATGAGCTGCCGGAGTTCCCGCGCAAGGTGCTGGAGGTGCTGCGCGAACCGCTCGAAAGTGGCGAAATCGTCATCTCCCGCGCCAACCAGCGGGTCAGCTTTCCAGCCCGCTTCCAGCTGGTGGCAGCGATGAATCCCTGCCCCTGCGGCTATGCCGGCGACCGCTCCGGCCGCTGCCGCTGCACGCCGGATCAGATCCACCGCTACCGTGACCGGCTCTCCGGCCCGCTGCTCGACCGCATCGATCTGCATCTGACCGTCCCGGCACTGCCGGTGCGCGATCTGCTGACCGCGCTGCCCGGCGGCGAATCGAGCGCCAGTGTGCGCGAGCGGGTCAGCGCCGCCCGGCTGTTGCAGTTGCAGCGCACCGGCAAGCCGAACCGCGATCTCACCCCGCGCGAACTGCAACGCCATGCCGCCCTGGCGCCGGCCGAACAGGCCCGACTGGCCAGCGCGCTGGAGCGGCTCGGGCTGTCGGCGCGCGCCTACCACCGCATCCTGCGGGTGGCGCGCACCATCGCCGATCTGGCCGGCAGCGAGACCATCCTCACCGAACACCTCTCCGAGGCGATCGGCTACCGGCTGCTCGACCGCGGCAGCAGTGGTTGACTGTTTCGCGGCCAGCGCAACCCCCCATCCACGGCCTTGATCGCCACCGGCAAACGGTTACCATTCGACCATCGTGCACAGAGAATGGACGCCGAGATGACCTGCCGCCCCCCACTGTCCCTCCTCTGTGCACTGCTGCTCTGTCTGAGCCGATTCGCCGGCGCCGAGCCGATTCACCTGCAACTGCGCTGGCATCACCAGTTCCAGTTCGCCGGTTACTACGCCGCCATCGAGCAGGGCTACTACCGCGAGGCCGGGCTCGACGTGGTGATCCACCCCGGCTCGCCCGGCGTGACCCCGGTGGCCGAGGTGCTGACCGGCCGCGCCCACTACGGTGTCGCCAACAGCGAGCTGCTGCTGCAACGGCTGCGTGGTCAGCCACTGGTGGCGCTGGCCTCGGTCTTTCAGCACTCCTCGTCGATCCTGCTGTCGCGCAAGGAGCGCTGTGCCACCACCCCGCATGACCTGATCGGCCGCAAGGTGATGCTGATGGACGGGCAGGTCGATGCCGATTTTCTCGCCATGTTCAAGAACGAGGGGATCGCCGACTCCGCCATCGAGCTGCTGCCCAGCAGCTATCAGATCAGCGACCTGGCCGAGGGCAAGGTCGACGCCTTCAATGCCTACCGGACCAATGAGCCCTTCTACCTGACCCAGCAGGGCATCGGCTACTGCGTGCTCGACCCCAGGAGTTACGGGGTCGACTTCTACAGCGACATTCTCTTCGCCAGCGAAGAGGAGCTGCGCCAGCACCCCGAGCGGGTGCGCGCCTTCACCGCCGCCAGCCTGAAGGGGTGGCGCTACGCGATGCAGCATCCCGAGGAGATCATCACCCTGCTGCGACACAAGTACGATGTGCCCAAGAGCGCCGAACACCTGCGCTACGAGGCCGAGACGATGCGCAGCCTGATCCTGCCGGAGGTGGTCGAGATCGGTCACATGAACCCGGGCCGCTGGGAGCACATGGCCGACACCTTCGTCCGGGTGGGCATGGTCCGCGACAAGCGCTGGCTCGACGGCTTTCTGCACCAGCCCGATCCCCAGGCCGAACTGGCCCAATCGCGTCGCCGGCTCTGGCTCGCCTCCGGCACTGCCGTGCTGCTGGGGCTGATCGCGCTGATGCTCTATGCCATCAACCGGAAAATCCGCCGCGAGGTGGCGCTGCGCGGTCAGGTCGAGGCCGAACTGCAACGCATCGCCTACAACGACGCATTGACCGGCCTGCCCAACCGGCTACAGTTCTTTGAGCGGGCCGACCAACTGCTGAAGCGGGAGCGACGCGACCAGGGCAGGCTGGCGCTCTGCTTCATCGATCTGAACGATTTCAAGAAGATCAACGACCAGCATGGCCATCTGGCCGGCGATGCCGTGCTGAGCCAGATTGGCCAGCGCCTGCGCCGGGCGGTTCGCGAATCGGACATCGTCGCCCGCTTTGGTGGCGATGAGTTCGTCGTGCTGTTCGACAACCTCGACACGCCGGCCGACCTGCCGCGGCTGGTCGATCATCTGCAGAGTGCCATTCGCCTGCCGATCGACCATCAGGGCGTCACCCTGCACAGCGGCGCCAGCATCGGCACCGCGCTCTTTCCCGATGATGGCGATCAGATCGATGCGCTGCTGAGCCATGCCGATCAGGCGATGTATCGGCGCAAGCCCGCCGCCAGGTCATCGCCAAAAGGCGTGGTCAGCCCGCTGCTGGCGATGCCGAATCCGGCACCGGCCGAGTAGGCGACACGGCATGGAGGAAAAAGGCTGCCCGCGGTTGCGGGCAGCCTGATGCGATCAGACGATCTTGGAGTCGCGGTTGCCCCAGTAGCGGTCTCGCAGCAGCCGCTTGTAGAGCTTGCCGGTCGGGTGGCGTGGCAGCTCGTCGATGAAGTCGATCGAGCGCGGGCACTTGATGTGCGAGATGTTCTCGCGGCAGAACTGGATCAGCTCCTGCGCCAGTTCGGGGCTGGCGTCGTTTCTGTCCATCAGTTGCACCACCGCCTTCACCTCTTCGCCGAACTCCTCGTTGGGCACACCGAACACTGCACAGTCGGCCACCTTGGGGTGCATCACCAGCAGGTTTTCGGTCTCCTGCGGATAGATGTTGACGCCGCCTGAGATGATCATGAACGCCTTGCGGTCGGTCAGATAGAGGTAGCCCTCCTGGTCGAGATAGCCGACGTCACCGAGTGTGCTCCAGTCGGTGTGGATCGGGTGGCGCGACTCGGCGGTCTTCTTCGGATCGTTGTGGTACTGGAACAGCGGGCCGCCCATGCCGGCGAAGTAGACCGTGCCCGATTCGCCGGCCGGCAGCTCGTTGCCTTCGTCGTCACAGATGTGGATGGCGCCGCCGGCGGTGCGGCCGACCGAGCCCTTGTGCTGCAACCACTCCAGCGGCTCGATGGCGGTGCTGCCATTGCCTTCTGAACCGCCATAGTATTCGTAGATGATCGGTCCCCACCACTCCATCATCTGCTCCTTGACCGCCACCGGGCAGGGCGCGGCGGCGTGGATGGCGCAGCGGTGTGAGGAGAGGTCATACTTCTTGCGATCCTCCTCCGGCAGTTTCAGCATGCGCACGAACATCGTCGGCACCCACTGGCTGCAGGTGACCCGGTACTTTTCGATCAACTGCAACGCCTGTTCGGCATCGAACTTCTCCATCACCACGATGGTGCCACCGCAGCAGAGCAGGGTGCGGGTGTAGCCGAGCGGCGCGGCATGGTAGAGCGGCGCCGGCGAGAGGTAGATGCTGTTCTCGTCGAAGCCATAGCGTGACGGCAGCATCGCCATCATCATGTTGGGCACGGTGACGTCGGTGCCGGGCAGCGGCTTCAGAATCCCCTTCGGGCGTCCGGTGGTGCCGGAGGAGTAGAGCATCTCGACGCCGGCGGTCTCGTCGGCCAGCGGCTCGGTCGACTGCGCCAGCACCGCCTCTTCGAATGACTGATAGCCGGCCAGCACGCCATCGAGCATGTAGCGGTTCCTGACCGCCGGCATCAGCGGCACCAGTTCGGCGGCGACATCGGCCTTGGCCATGCTGGTGATGAAGGCGGTGGCCATGCAGTCCGCGGCGATGTAGTCGACCTCGCTGGCGGTCAGCCGCGAGCTGATCGGCGTGAAGTAGAGCCCGGCTCGGTGGGCGCCGAAGGTGATGATGTGAAACCATGGGTGATTTTCGAGGAACATCGCGACATGGTCACCCACCTTCAGACCGGCCGAACGCAACAGCCGGGAGACCTGGATCGACCGCTCGTTCAGCTCGCGGTAGGTGATCACCTGACCGGTGTTGGCCATGATGATGGCGGGCTTGTCGGGAAAACGGGCAGCATGGATTGATGGATACATGAAAGGCTCCTGATTGTTATAGGAATATCCGGCGCAAGCACAGAGGCCGGCGCGGTACAGACTGCGGTTCCCGGCTGTTTCTGATGGTTCGATTGTCGACGACGGCTCAAAAGCCGTCAATGGGATGGGCGGCAGTCCGCCGATTCAGTGCACGCGCGGGGTCAGAGCATCGGCTGCCGCAGATCGGCCTGCTGCACCAGCAGCAGCTCCATCGACACACGGTCGATCGGTCGGCTGAAGAGGAAACCCTGGGCCTCATCGCAGCCGATGTCGCGCAGATAGGCCAGCTGTGCCTCGCTCTCCACCCCTTCGGCCACCACCGTCATGTTGAGGTTGTGTCCCATCGCGACGATGGTGGAGACGATCTCGGCATTGTTGAAATCATCCAGCAGGTCATGGATGAAGGATTTGTCGATCTTCAGCGTGTCGATCGGAAAACGGCTCAGATAGTTCAATGATGAGTAGCCGGTGCCGAAATCATCGATGGCGATGCGCACACCGGTCGCGGTCAGTTGCTGAAGCGTTTCCAGTGAGGCCTTGGGGTTGGTCATCAGCAGATTTTCGGTCAGCTCCAGCTCCAGATGGCGGGGGTTGAATCCGCTGTCGTCGAGCATCCGGGCAACCCGCTGGACCAGATCGGGCTGCTGCAACTGCACCGGCGAGAGGTTGACCGCCAGCGTGAAGGGATGGCTCGACTGCCTGACCCAGGGTAAGGCATCTTCCATGCCCTTGCGCAGCACCCAGTCGCCAATCGGCAGGATCAGTCCGGTCTCTTCGGCGATCGGGATGAACTGATCGGGCGGCACCAGACCGCGGGTCGGATGCTGCCAGCGCAACAGCGCCTCGACGCCGGTGATGCGCCGGCTGTTGACGTCGATCTTGGGCTGGTAGTGCAGCAGCAGCTCATTGCGCTCCAGTGCCTTGCGCAGGTCGGCCTCCAGTGTCAGCCGCTGCCGGAACCGCGTGCCGAACTCCGGACTGTAGATCTGATAGCTGTTGCTGCCCTGTTCCTTGGCCCGGTACATCGCGATGTCGGCATTCTTGATCAGGCTCTCTTCGTCCTCGCCATCGCGCGGGAACAGGCTGACGCCGACGCTGGTGGTGACGAACAGCTCATGCTCGCCCAACCGGAACGGCTGGCGGAACTGCTCCAGCACTTCATCCACCACCCGCTGCAGGTCGTCGGGCTGACGCAGCCCGGTCAGGATCATCGTGAACTCATCACCGCCGAGGCGCGCCACCGTGTCGCCGGCGCGCACCACCCGCTCCAGCCGCTGCGCCACCTGTTGCAGCAGCAGGT
>JADHED010000728.1_pt1 | contig 34585 bp, 53 predicted proteins | sample 8952041 | NCBI WGS metagenome assembly JADHED01 (sample SAMN16124423, study PRJNA663239) | bioreactor sludge metagenome | isolation source: sludge (control) | place: India:Bengaluru | collected 2018-09-08
CGGGGGGGGGGGGGGTTTCCCCCCCGCCCAGCCCGCCCCCGCCCCCCCCCCCCCCCCCCGGCCCGCCGGCCTAGCTCCCGCCCCCCCCCCGCCCGCGCGCCCGGCTCCGCCGGTACTAGACCCCGTCGAGGAGCTCCGCCATGCCGACCGCCGCCACCGTCACCGACGTCGAGGACTTTCTCGGCGTCACCATCGCCGCCGACACCGTCGACCGCGTCGAGAGGCTCCTCGAGCGCGCCGAGCAGATCATCGCCGCCGAGCTGCCCGGCTTCACGTTCGGCGCGAGCTCGGAGACTGTCACCCTCTACGGCGACGGCGACGACTACCTCGTCCTCCCCCGCTACCCCGTCTCCGCCGTCACCGCGTGCAGCATCGACGGCGTCGCGCTCGACGTCTCGACCGACGTCGTCGTCGACAACCTCGGCCGGCTCCGCCGGCTCTCCGCCTCTATCGGCAACCCGCACGGCGACGGCTCCCGCGGACGCTGGCCCGACGATGGCACGGCCGTCGTCGTGACCTACGACTACGGCGTCGGCGCCTCGAGCTGCCCGCCCGTCGTCTCCGCCATCGTGACCGAGCTCGTCGCCGGCCGGTACACGAACCCGACCGGCGTCACGCAGGAAAGCCTCGGCGACCGCTCCCGAATGTTCCCGCAGACGTCCGCCGGAGGCGCCGGCGACAACCTCTCCGCCGGCCAGCTCCACCGGCTCCGACACTGGAAACGGAACCGCGTCGCGTCGGCCCGAGTGAGAGCCTGACCGCGTGAGCTCGTTCGCGTTCCCTCTCGTCGTGACCATCTCGGCCGCCGGCGTCGGCGTCGACGAGTACGGGAACCCTGTCCCCTCCGGCTGGACGTCGGCTACCGCTCGAGGCGACTGTCAGCCCGTCCGCACCGACGAGGCCGCGACCGGCATCGCCGACGTCGACGTCGACGAGGTCCGCTTCTACCTCGAGGCCGGAACCTCCGTCAGCTCCGGCGACCGTCTCACCGTCGCCGGCGTCACCTACGAGGCCATCGGCCCGGCCGACTCGAGGAGCTACGGCGCCGACCTCGACTACGTCCGAATCCGAGCTCGGCGGAGCGCGTAGGCATGGCCGGCCGCGTCCGCTACCGGAAAGCATGGGAGCGCGAGTTCCCTCGAGACGCCGAGGGACGTCGAGCGTTCGGCCGCGTCGCCGACGAGCTCGTCAAGGCCACCCGCGACGAGCTCCGCCGAACCGGCCTCGCCGACGACCCGCCGGCGCGTGAGTACCTCGCCGACCTGCAGCACGAACCGACCGACAAAGGCGCGCGAGTGTTCACCACGGCGAGCCGAGCTCATCTCGTCGAGTACGGCACGCTCTACCGTGAACCGGACGCGCCGATGCGGTCCGCGGCGCGCAGGTTCGGCCGATTCCGCGAAGGAGGCCGCAGGTGACTACCCCTCTCCCCGCCGACGTCGAGCTCGTCGTCGTGACCTACCTCCGCCGGAATGGCTCGCGCCTCGAGGCGCTCGTCGACGACCGCGTCTATACGACCGTCCCGAAGGCCGCGACGTTTCCGCTCCTCCGCGTTGTCCGTTTCGCCGGCGGCCCCGTCCGTTCCGTTCCGCTCCACCTCGAGGCCGCCGTCCTGCAGCTCGACGCCTACGGAGGCTCGAAGGCCGACGCCCGACGGCTCCTCGACACCGCTCGAGCCGAGCTGGCCGACGCGCACCTCGCGACGCACACCGGCGCCGTCGTCACCGGCGTCGATTTCGGCGCCGTCCGCTACCTCCCCGACGGCGACTACGACCCGCCTCGGCCCCGGTATTCCGGAGACGTGACCGTCTACGTCCACCCTGCCTAGCTCGAGCTCGAGCTCCGCCGGCTCAAGTATCCGCGCTCGAGCTCGCCGGCCGGCGCGATACTGGCGCCGTCGCCGGCCTCCCCGGCGGCCCGCCTCGAGAAAGGACACCCCCGAAGATGGCGAACGACTCAGGTCAGACCCGCGTCGCCGGCACCGGCGTCGTCTACGTCGCCCCGTACACCGCGGGCATGACTCTCCCGTCGAGCTATAACTCGACGCTCCCGTCGGCGTTCACGAATCTCGGCTACACCGACGAGGACGGCGTCACGTTCACCGATGAGCCGACCATCGACCGCAAGGGCGCATGGCAGAGCTTCTACCCCGTCCGCATCCTCGAGACGGCCCGCATGGCAAAACTCGCGTTCAACCTCGAACAGTGGAACGCCGACACGCTCAAGCTCGCCGCCGGCGGCGGCACCGTCGCGACGGCCGGCTCCGGCTCCAAGTTCACGCCGCACGCCGCCGGCTCCGTCTCAGAGTGGGCGGTCGTCGTCGACGTCACCGATGGCGCCATCTCGGACCGATGGGTCCTCCCTCGAGCTCTCGTCGTGAGCTCCCTCGAGACGCAGCTCAACCGCTCCGACCTCTCCGTCCTCCCCGTCGAGCTCGAGGCCATCGGCGAGGACGGCGTCAATCCGTGGAACTGGTACAGCTCCGACGCGACCTCGTTCCCGGCCGACTGACGCGAGGCCGCACCGTGAACCGAGTACGAGTCTCCGTCGCCTATGTCGACGGCACCTCGGCGGAGGTCGTCCTCCGCCCGTTCGCTCTCGTCGCCGCCGAGCGACACTTCCGCGGGAGCATCCCCGGCATGGAGGGCACCCTCTACGCCGCGTGGCATCAGCTCGGCCAGCCCGGCACGTTCGCCGACTGGCTCGAGTCGCTCGAGGCCGTGGGAGAGGAGGCCGTCCCCCCTACGTCGGCGACGGAGAGCGCGCCGTCGCCGAGCTCGCCGTAGAGACTGGAATCCCGCCGCGTGAGCTCCTCGAGATGGACCCCGAGATGTTCACCGCTCTCGCCGACGCCGTCCGAGCTCGGCGCGAAGGATGGACACCGACGGAGGAGCTCCTCGCGTCGACCCTCGAGACGTTGCACGCTCTCGTCCGAGTCACCCTCAAGGCCAACGGAGCGAAAGACCATCAGCTCCCGAGGCCGCTCAAGGTGCCACGCCCGGCCGGCGTCAAGGCACGACAACCCGACCCGCCGCCCGCCGCGTCTCGAGCAGAGATAGCGGCCCGATTCTCGAGGAGCTAACCGCATGGCATCAGGTCCCGCCGGCACCGTCTCCGTCGACGTCGAGGGCGATTTCTCCAAGTTCGAGCGCGACCTCGACCGCTCCGGCAACCGCGCCGGCACAAGGTACGGAGGCGCGTTCGGCGGAGGATTCGGCCGGCAGGTCGCGAACCTCGGCGCGGCCTACCTCGGCGCGAACTTCCTCCGCGGCGTTATCACCGAGGCGAGCGATCTAGCCGAGGCGACCAACGTGACCGGCCTCGCGTTCGGCGAGGCTCGAGCTCAGGCCGACGCATTCGCCAAGAGCTCCGCCGACGCGATCGGTATGAGCGAATCCGCTACTCGAGCTCTGCAGGCGCAGCTCGGAAACGTCATCGTCGGATTCGGCGCGACGCAGGCCGAGGCCGTCGGCGCGTCCGAGGACCTCATCCGTCGCGCCGCCGACATTGGCTCCGCGTGGAACGCCGGCACCGACGAGGTATCCGAGGCGATCATCGCCGCATTCACGACCTCGACGGAGCCGATTCGCCGATTCGGCGTCATCATCGACCAGGCCGCAATCAAGCAGCGCGCGCTCGAGCTCGGCCTCATCGGCGCCGGCGATGAGCTCGACAACAACTCGAAACGGCTCGCCGTAACGTCGCTCATCATGGAGCAGACGAACAACGTCGCCGGCGACTTCCAGAACACGCAGGACGGCGTCGCGAACAGCTCCAAGACCGTAACGGCGATGTGGGAGGACATGCAGGCACAGCTCGGCGCCGCGCTCCTGCCGACGCTCTCGACGCTCCTCGGATTCATGCGAGCGCTCGGCCCCGAGGGAATGAAGGTCGTCGTCATGGGCCTCGCCCTAACCGTCGGCCTCGTCAAGATCGCGCAGGCCGGCCAGGCGCTCTCCGGAGTGTTCTCGCTTCTCGCCGCGAATCCGTGGGTCCTCGCCGGCCTCGCCATCGTCGCTATCGGCGTCGCCATCTGGCAGAACTGGGACACCGTCAAGGCGAAAGGCGCCGCGCTCGTCGACTGGTTCCGAGGCGCCGCCTCGACCATCGGCGGAGTGTTCACCGGCATCGCCGACGGCGTCTCCGGCCCGTTCCGCTCCGCGTTCAATGGCATCGCTCGAGCATGGAACGCGACCGTCGGCAAGCTGGCGTTTTCGGTCCCGTCGTGGGTGCCCGTCATCGGCGGAAAGCGTTTCGACGTCCCCGACATTCCGACGCTCGCCTCCGGCGGAGTGCTCACCGAGCCGACGCTCAACCTCGCCGGCGAGTACCCCGGCGCCCGCTCGAATCCCGAAATTGTGTCGCCCGTCGACCTCATGCGAAACACGTTCCTCGACGCGCTCGACTCTCGAGGAGGCGCCGGCTCCGTCGTCGTGAACGTCACCGTCAACGGCTCCGGCCTCTCGGCGACCGAGCTCCGGCGAGAGGTAATCGAGCCCGTCGCCCGCGAGCTCGACCGGCGCTATCTCCGAGAGGCGCGCGCCGCCGGCCGGCCGGAGGTCCGTCGATGACGACAGACGTCACCCTCAACAGTCTCGCCCTATCGGACGCCGTCCCCGACGCCGCCGTCCTCCGCGTCCGTCGACAGCTCCTCGGCGCCCGCCGCGACCGATTCGTCGAGGTTCCCGGCCGGCCCGGTGCATGGGTATTCCCCGAGGAGCCCGGCGACCGCCGGCTCGACCTCGAGCTCCACCTCCTCGCCTCGAGCATGGCGAACCGGCGCTCGAGCGTTCGAGCTCTCGCCGCGTGGGCCGATACGCCGGCCGGCGCCGTCCGTCTCATCCTCGACGACGAGCCCGACCGTTTCTACGAGGCCGTCCTCGAGTCGGCGCCCGACGTCGACGAGTGGCTCCTCTCCGGCGAGGTCGACCTCCGCTACCGCGTCGGCCCCTACGCGTTCGCCGTCTCGACGAGCTCGACGTCCGTCACCGCCTCCGCCGGCCTCGCCTCCGGCACGTTCGTCGCCGCCGACGAGGTCTACGCGTTCCCCGTCATCGAGGTAACGCCGCTGAACGGCGACCTAACCGGCTTCTCGATCACCCTGAACGGCGACACCCTCTCATGGACCGGCGCCGTCGCCTCCGGCGACACCGTCACCGTCTCGAGCATCTCCTACACCGTCACCGACGGAGCGAACTACGACGTCAACCTCTCCGGCGCCTACCTCGTCGGCGACGTCAACATGACGACCGTTACCGGCGACTTCCCTCTCGTCGTCCCCGGCACCAATAGCTACAGCTTCACGACGACCGGCTCGGCGACCGCCGTCCGTTTCCGCATCACATGGAGGAGGCGCTACCGATGACCACATTCGGCGCAGCTCTGCACCAAGACACCAACGGCCGCAAGACCTCGAGCACCTACGGCAACGCCGGCGACGGCGTCGACGACTGGTACACCCCGGTACGTCTCCGAGGCCTCGAGAAAGCCGAGGACGCCGCGCACGCCTCCGGCGACCTCGGCGTCATGGCGCTCGCCGTCCGACGCGACAGCCCGACCACGTCGGCCGGCACCGACGGCGACTACTCGCCGCTCTCCGTCGACTCGCTCGGCCGGCTCCGAGTGACCGGCGTACAGACGGAGGACGCCGCGCACACCTCCGGCGATCAAGGCGTCATGGCGCTCGCCGTCCGGAATCAGAACCTCTCGACGTTTACCTCCGCCGACGGCGACTACTCGCCGCTCTCCGTCGTCGCCGGCGGAATCCTCGTCTCGACCGCGGCGCCGACGTCGGCCTCCGCCACCTCGCCGACGACCTACGCCGCGCACGCCGCAGCCTCCGGCGTTATCCGCGCCTCGGCCGGCAAGATTTACGCTCTCGTCGTCACGAACGACAACGCGGCCCGGCGTTACCTCATGCTCCACAACGCGACGTCTGTCCCTGCCGACGGCGTCGCTCCGTTGTTCGCCGTCGCTCTCCCGGCGAACAGCTCGCTCGAGCTCGATTTCGGCGGCCTCGGCCTCTACTTCTCGACCGGCATCTCCTGGTCGCTCTCGTCGACGTTCGCTACTAAGACCATCGCCGCCGCCGACGCGTCGCTCGTCGCCGGCCACGTCTAAGGAGGTCCCCCCATATGGCCGATTTCGCTACCCCTGGCGCCGACGCTTTCCTCGCCGGCACGGCGCTCCCGTCGACGCTCTACGTCCAGGCGCACACCGGCGACCCCGGCACGAACGGCACCGCGAACGTCGCGACGGAAACGGACCGAATCGTCGTCAACGCGTGGACCGCTCCGGCCGCCGCCGGCGCCGGCTACCGCGGCATCTCGAACAGTCAGCTCGAGGAGCTCCTCAACGCCGCAGCGACCGAGTCGGTAACGCACATCTCGCTATGGTCCGCGGCGTCCGGTGGGACGTGCTGGTTCGTCGCGAACGTCGCCGACGTCTCCGTCACCGCCGGCGACACAATCGCGATCGACGTCGGCGCGCTCACGATCAAAGTTCCCGTGTGGGTCTAGGCCGAGCTGCAGCTCGAGGAGAGGACCGCTAACCCGTGGCTATCCGCAAGGTCGGAACGAACGTCACCGCCGGCGCCGGCGGCTCTGGCTCGTCCGGATTCAACGCGCACGCCGTATCCGAGTTCGGCGCGCTCATCCCCGGCGACCTCATCGTCATTAGCTCCGAATGGGTCAGCACCTCCGCGACAACGCCGTCATGGTCGAACACGGCCGGCGTTACGTTCGTCCAGATCGGCTCGACCGTCACCGTCGCAGCGAACCGCTATCACGCCGCGTGGTACGGATTCGTAACCGGCTTCCCCGCCGGCAGCGGCAACATAACGACCCTATTCCTCCCGCCGACGACCGTCAGCTTCTCGGCTATCGCGTGGTCCGTCTATCGCGGCGTCGACAGTGTCACCCCGCTCGACGGCGTTACGCCCGTCTCCTCCGGCCCGACGGCCGCCGGCTCGTCGCATTCGATCACCGGCGTTACCACCGCGACCGACGGAGCTCTCGCCGTCATCGCTCTCGCCGCGAACGACGACAACGGCGCGTCAGGCACAGCGATTACCGCTATCTCCGGAACCGGCTACGTCATCGACGACAATTTCGGAACGAGCCTCGGCGTCGACGGCTCCGTCGCCATTGTCTCGAGGCCTATGTCGACGGCCGGCGCCTCCGGAACCCTGACCGTTACCTCGTCGCCGTCTCGCATCCTCACCGGAATCGCGTTCTCGCTCCGGCCCAAGAGCTCGACGACCATCGAGGAGATTTTCGTCGGCCGACAGCTCGCAATGGGGAACCCGGCCTCCGGCCTCGGCACCTACACGCGCACGCCATCGCTCGACACGACGAACCCCGGCCCGCTAACGCCGGAGGACCGCGACGTCGTCCTGATCTTCCTATGGCACCGCTCGACCGGCACCGGCTACCGGACGCCCGACCCTCCGTCGGCGCCGTGGGTAGAGCTCTACAAGATCGACGAAGGCGACGCCGTCCTACAGATTTACGGCGCCCGCTACGGAGACGTCTCGACGTTCCCGACGTTCGATTTCCCGAGCTCGAGCATCGAGCGAACAGCGATCTACGCGGTGTGTCTGCGCGGCCTCGACCCGAACGACATTCTCGACGTCGCCACCTCCTCGAACAGCGGAGGCAGCACTACGCCCACATTCCCGGCCGTAACGCCGACAGTCGACGACGTCCTCCTCGTCCGCGGATGGTTCACCGGGAATAACGGCTACCTCACCGCCGGCCCCTCCGCCGGCTCGCTCGTCATCTTCCCCTATGGGACCGACCAGTGGACGACCTCTACCGACGGCGACCAGTCGGCCGGCCTCGTCCTCGAGCAGCGCTCCGGAGGCGCCGGCGTCTCGACCGGCACGGCAACCGTTACGAACGTCTCCTCGGCGCTCTGGACGGCGTTCACGCTCGCGCTCAACCCGGCACCTCCGATAACGCCGCTCGTCGCCGAGGTCGACGCCGGCGCCGTAGTCATCGACGCGACCCTCGTCGCCGAGAACCCGGCCGTCTCCTACATCGCGGCCGTCGAGGTCGACACCGGCGCCGCCATCGTCGACGCGACGCTCCGAGTCGCGAGGCCGAACTACGTCAAGCCGAGACGCGAGCTCGTATGGGTCTACGACCTCTCCGGCGCTCGAGTAGGAGTTATCGCATGACCGACCCCGCCGGCCTCCTCGACCTACGTCACGACGAACGGCTCCACCAGTCCGAGACGCTCTATCTGACGATGCGCGGCGACTCACCGAAAGCCGACCTCATCGTCGAGGACGTCGAGCTCGGCTGGCGCGGCCGACGCTTCTACGTCGCCTCCGTCGAGCGCAGACGCGAGGCCTCCGGCATCCTCCTCGACGTCGAGGCGCCGGCGCTCTGGAACCGTCTCGCCGACCGGCGTTACGTCGGCACGTTCACGCTTTTCGGAGTGACAACCTCCGCCGGCCTCGAGGCCATCGTCTCGGCGACCGGCTGGACCGTCGGCGAGCTCGACGCCGCTATCGCCGACGACGTGACGACGTTCTTCCTCGAGGCCACCGACGCGACCTACCTCGACCTCCTCCGCCGATGGGCGAAGATCACCGACCTCGAGCTCGAGTTCGATACGCAACGCCGGCGCGTGCGGCTCGTCTCGCAGGTCGGCGCCGACCGCACCTCGACCGGATTCCGCTACGGCCGGAACGTCCTCAACATCGAACGCAAGTCTCAGCCACCGCTAGCGACCCGGCTCTACGCCTACGGCGCGCAAGGCCTCGACATAACCGGCCAGACACCGACCCGCGTCCCCTACGTCGAGGACTTCACCTACTACACCGGCCAGGGCATCTCGCTCGCCGTCGCTCGAGAGCGATACACCCGCGAGCTCGTCTGGAAAGACGACGCGTTTACGACCGACGAGGCGCTCTACGCCGCGGCCGTCTCAAAGCTGGCCGAGCTCGCCGCCGGCCAGACCTACTACCGGCTCGACGTCGTCGACCTCTCACAGCTCACAGGACTCGAGGAGGACACGTTCGCCGTCGGCGACCGCGTCCGCGTCACCGATACCGACCTCGGCGTCGACGTCGAGACTCGAGTCGTCCGAATCGTCCGAACGCCGCTCGACCCGGCCGGAGGAGAGGTAGAGCTCTCGACCCTCGACGTCGTCGTCCCCGACGGCACCTCCGCCGGCGAACGGAGCTCCCCGTTCGAGTGGGAGCTATTCGCCGACCTCGATACCTCTATCGAGCGCAGGATTCGCAACGGCTCGACCATCCTCTCCCGGCTCGACTTGACGACCGTTCCCGGCGCCGAATGGGTCTACGGCTTCTCGCTCGTCGGCGTCGGCGTCGGCACCGGCTCTATCTCGGCGACCGCGCTCGACACCGTCTCCGGCGCGCTACTGCATCCCGTCATCGTCCGCGACGTCGCCGACGGCGAACCGTTTGAGCTCGCGTTCACCGCCGGCGAGAAAGACCTCCCCGCGGCGGAGCGTTCGCTCGTCGTTCGCGCTCAGAGCTCCGGCACCGGCGTCGGCGCCGACGTCGAGAGCCGAGGCCTAGCGTTTTGGGTCCTCGCTCGAGGCACAACGCAGCGCGAGGTCGTCCTCCCCGAGTCGGAGCGTTTCGACTACACCGGCGCCGTACAGACGTTCACCGTCCCCGACGACGTCACCGAGCTCGCCATAACGTGCGCCGGCGGAGCTGGTGGCGGCTCGACCGCCGACGACGTCTCGAACCGTGGCGGCTCCGGCGGAGGCCTCGGCGGCATCGTCTCGGCCAAGTTCTCCGTTACGCCCGGCCAAGTGTTCGACGTCTACGTCGGCGGCGGCGGCGGCCGAATCGGCAACGGCGCCGAAGGGTGGCCGAACGGCGGTCGCGGCGCATCGAACGGCGCCTCCGGCGACGGAGGCGGAGGCGGAGGCGCGAGCTATGTCGTCCCGACCGGAGGCGCGATCACCTCCGCCCTACTCGTCGCCGCCGGCGGCGGCGGCTCCGCCGATCAGGGCACCTCGAGGCCGGCCGCCGACGCGGCCGGAGGCGGAGGCGGCTTCTACGCCGGCGGCAACGGGAACCCGCTCTCCTCCGCCTATCTCGATTCCGGCGGCAAGGGCGCCTCACAGGACACCGGCGGCGGAGCTGGTGGGACCATCGCCGCCGAGCCGACCGTCGGCGAAACCGGAAACACCGACGGCCAGGGATTCGGCGGAGACGCCGGCAACGATGGCACCGGCGGATTCTTTGCGTTCCCCGCCGGCGGCGGCGGCGGCGGCTACCACGGCGGCGGCGGCGGCCTCGGAAACCGGCTCCTCGGCGGAGGTCACTACGGAGGCGACGGCGGCGGAGGTTGCGGCTACCTCGACCCGAACGGCTGGGACCTCGAGTTTACGGACGCCGCGAACGGCAACGCGACGAGCTGGGACGGCTACGTCGAAATCGAATGGGAGACGCCGGCCTAGCTCGAGCTGCAGGAGGTCCCCGTCGGCCTCGAGGCCCGTCGGTAGGCTCGACCTCGACGACCGCGACGCCGAGGAGCTCCCCGCCATGACCTACGTCTCCCTCCCGAAACCGGCCCTCATCCGGCCGGCCATCCTCTCGAGCTACCGGAACGGCCTCCTCCCGCCGGAGCTCCTCGAGCCGACCACGTTCGGCAACGCGACAGCGATTCGGCCGGCAGCGCGCGCGTTCCGAGCGTTCGCCGCGCTCGAGGCCCGGCCCGCCGGCATCGACCCCCGTCACGTCGGCGGCTACCGCGACCTCCGCGGGCAGCTCTCGCTATTCCTCGCCCGCTACGAACCGTGCTCGCTCGCCGTCTACCTCCTGACGCCGAGCTCGAGGCGCAAGAGCTGGACGACCTCGGCTCGAGCTCAGGTCGCCGCCGACCTCGGCGTCTCCTACATTCCCGACGCGACCTACTGGCATAAGAGGCGCAACGCCGACGGCTCCTATCCCGCAACCGCGGCCGTCCCCGGTACGTCGAATCACGGCCTCGGCCTCGCTATCGACGTCGCCGAGGAGCTCGACGGCGACCCGGCGCCCGAGAGCATCTCGACCCGATTCCGTGACCTCCTCATCGCTCGAGGCCACCTCTACGGCCTCGGCGCCGAGCTCGACTCGGAACCGTGGCATTGGCGCTACTACGCCGGCGACAACATTCCGCCGGCCGTTCTCGCGTTCGAGGCCGGCCAGCACACCGAGCCCGACTACCCGCGCCCGACGATTCGCCTCGGCTCCGTCGGCCCCGAGGTCGTCAAGTTCCAGCAGCAACACAACGCATGGACCGCCGCGGGCGCGTGTACCGGCCCGCTCGTCGTCGACGGCAACGCCGGCCCCCGCACCGTCGAGGCCGTCCGCGCATGGCAGCGCGTGCTCGCCGTCCCCGTCGACGGCGTCTACGGCCCGATCACCGCGGCGAAATACCGCGCCGTCCTCCTCGACCTCGAGGCCGCGAAGCGATGAGCGCGCTCGGACGCCGGCGAGCTCGACCGGCCGCCGTCTACGTCGCCGTCTCCTCGAGGCTCCTGCACCCTCGAGCGCTCCTCGGCTCGTTCGTCGTGCTCTACGCCGTCGTCGGCTGGCAGACGTCGCGCTACTCGCCGGCATGGCTCGCGTTCCCGTACCTCTGGACCGGCCTCGCCGGCGTCGCCTCCGTCTCGTCGCTCGTCGCTCTCCTCCGCCCGTCGCGTCTCGCCATGTCGACCGCCGGCGCCTCCGTCGTCGTCGCCGCGTTCGCCCGCGGCCTCGCCATCTTCCGCGAGCTCCTCGTCGACCCTCCGTCGGCCGGCGACGCCGTCGCCTCGTTCACCATCGCTTGCGCGTCGTGGTTCGCTCTCGCGCTCCTCGCGTGGCAAGCGTTCACGACGGCGCTCGTCCCCTGGTGCGCGGTCGCGCACCGCTCGAGCTCGAGGTCGCTCCGCCGAGGAGGCGCATGACCTCGAGCCCGGCGCTCCTCGCGAACCTCTCGGACGACCTCGGCAACTGGACCGGCCTCGGCGCCGGCGCCGTCCTCCTCGTCCTCATCTTCCGGACCCTCTGGAAATTCGCCGCCGACTCGTCAGAGCTGGCGCGCAACTACGACGCCGCGCTCGAGCGCGCGCAGGCCGACGCCGCCGAGGCCCGCGCCGAGGCCTCGAAAGCCCGGCAGGAGGCCGCCGAGGCGGAGCGAAAGGTACTCGAGGAGCAGAGGCGCGCCGTCGAGCTCGAGACGACCCTCCGCCGCGAACGGCTCGAGCTCGAGACGGACCTCCGCCGAAAGCTGGCCGACCTCGAGCTCGAGGTCGCCACTCTCCGGCGGCTCATCCACGACCGAGGCGCCGGCTCCGGCCAGACTGGCACCTAACGCCGCCGGCCTCCGCCGGCGCCCGTCACACCGAGGAGCTCCGCTCATGGCCCGCATTCGTACCGTTCTCGCCTCCGCCGTCTCCTGGCTCGTCGCTCTCGCCGCCGTCCTGACCATCGTCGCCGAGGAGCTCGCCGGCGTCGCCGGCCTCCCCGACGCCGTCGGCCGCGCCATCGCGACGGCGCTCGTCGTCATCGGCGTCGCCGTCGCCATCATCCGCCGCGTAACGCCCGTCCTCCCCGGCGCCCGCGGAATCCTCCCGCCGCCGGCCGGCACCCCCGAGACACCTCGAGAGGCCGCGCTCCTCGCGCAGCTCGACGAGGCCCGTCGAGAGTTCCCGTAACGCCCCCTCCCTGCCCGTCTGGCGCCCGTTCGCCGGCCGCCGGCTCTCGAGGTCCCCTCCCCCCCGTCGAGACGTTCCTCGGCGCCTCGGCGGAGGAGCTCGAGGCCGGCGGCCGGCTCGCGTCACCGGCAAGAGTTCCTCAAGATTCCCGTTAGAGCTCTTGACAAGAATTAGCGCTCTAACGAAGATACGCCCATGACCACCGCAACGACCCGCCGCCGCCGCCCCGCTACCGACGAGCAGCTCCGCCGCTCCGGCATCGCCGCCGCCCAGCTCGGCGCCGCCCTCCCCGCCACCATCACCGAGGCAAACGGCCGCCGTTTCGAGCATGTAACCGGCATCGTCCCCGCCGGCGACCCGGCCGCCGTCGACCTCGGCCTCTCCGCCGGCGACGCCATCGCTCCCGCCGTCCTCGTCATCGACCGACCCGGCGCGATGACCTGCTACGTCGCCGTCGAGCTCGCCGGCGCAACCCTCGAGCTCGAGCTCCTCTGACCACCGACCACCACGACCACGAAGGACCGACCACCATGACCACGAACCGCCCGCTCCCCCTCCCGCTCCCCGCCTCCGCGTGGGGCGCCGAGGCCGCGAAGGTCGCCGCGAATGTCGACCGCTACCGCGACCAGCTCGACCCCCGCCTCGAGGCCGACGACCTCGCCGCCGCCCTCGCCGCCGCCGCCGCCACCCCGACCGACGAGCAGCTCGCCCGATGAGCTCGACCGTCGTCCTCGTCCCTTGCTCCGCCGGCAAGGTCGACCACCCCGCCGCCGCCGGCGAGCTCTACACCGGCTCCCTGCACCGCATGGCCCGCGCCGCCGCCGGCGCATGGCCCGGCGCCGAGGTTCTCGTCGTCTCCGGCCGCTACGGCTTCCTCCGCCTCGACGACGTCGTCGAGCCCTATGAGCAGCGCATCGACGGCCCCGGCGCCATCACGCCGGCCGAGCTCCGCCGGCAGGCCGCCGAGCTCATCGGCGACCGGACCGTCGTCGCTCTCCTCCCCTCCGCCTACTCGGCCGCCGTCATCTCCGCCGGCATCCTCCCGAGCTCGCTCCCGCTCGCCGGCTCCCGCGGCATCGGCGAGCAGCGCGGCCGGCTCTCCCGCCTCGCCCGCCTCGCCGCCGCCCGCCCGGCCGTCGCCGAGGCCGCCCTCGAGGCGCTCGTCTACTGGTGCCCCGAGGCCGAGCTCGGCTACCGGCCGACCCCGCTCGACGTCGCAGAGCTCGCCGAGTACGCCGTCGCCGCCGTCCGCGACGACTTCACCGGCTCCGCTCACGTCCGCGACCTCTCCCGCCGCTCGCACCTCGGCGCCGGCTGTACGGCCGCCCTCGTCCTCTCCGTCGCCATCGACGCCGCCCGCGCCATCGCCGCCGGCGAGCCCGTCCCCGCCCTCCGCCGCTCCGAGTTCCTCGACCGCCGGCGCGCCGAGCTGGCCGCCATCCCGGCGCCGGCCGAGCAGCTCTCGCTAGCCCTCTGACCACCACGAAAGGACCGACCACCATGACCACGACCCCGACCCTCCGAGGATGGTGCCGAACCTGCACCGAGCTCGGCTCCCCGACCCTCCTCGACGACGGCTCCGAGCTCGTCGTCCGCTACCGCGTCGACGGCCTCGGCCGCTATTCCTGGCACTACTGCCACGACCACGCCGCCGCCGCCCGTACCTCGCTCGAGCACGTCGCGCACACCGGCCGCGTCGGCTCGCTCGCCGTCCTCGAGCTCGAGCTCTCCGTCGACGGCAAGGTCGGCGCCCTCGACGACGGCCTCGCCGCCGGCTGGCCCGACCGCCGGCTCGAGGCGCGCCAGCTCGTCGACGCCGTCGACCCGAACCGCCGCCGGCCGGCGCTCCGCGAGGCGCTCGCCCTCGCCCGCACCCTCGACGAGCTCGAGACGCTCGCCGACGAGCTCCTCCCCGGCGTCGCCCCTCGCATCGCCGGCGAGCTCGTCGCCGAGGCCCGCGTCCGCATCTACGCCGCCGCCGCCGCCGCCGCCGTCGACGAGCTCGTCGAGGCGCAGCTCGTCGCACAGGCCGCCGCCGAGCGCGCCGCCGGCCTCGACCCCATCTCCCGCCGATGAACCGCCGCCCGCCCGCCCCGCTCCCCGCCGAACGGCGCCGAGCACACGCGCACGCCGTCGAGGCTCGCTCGACGCTGCAGTACGTCACCGCACGCCTCCGCGGCCCCGGCCGGCCCGTCGTCACCTCGGAGGACTGGCTCGAGCTGGCCCGCGCCGCCGAGCGCGCCGCCCGATGGGCGCTCGACCTCCGGAATCTCGCCATCGAGGCCGCCGCCATCGTCCCGACCCCTACACCGTCCACCGAGGAGGACTCCAACCCATGACCACGCACGGCAACTACCTACGGCTCCGAGGCCGGCTCCCCGATGGGCGCGATAACGGCCTCGGCTCGCCCGAGCTCGCGACCGAGCTCCGTCACGACCCGCACGTCGTCTACGTCGTCGCGCTCCTCGAGCCCGTCTCCGTCGCCGAGAACCTCGAGACGGCCGCCGCCGCCGTAACGCTCGGCGTCACCGCCGTCGAGCTCGTCGACCCCGAGGCCGGCCGCCGGCTCCTCTCGTCGGCGTTCGAGGCCCGTACCGGCATCGTCGGCCTACCGTTCGAGGAGGCGCCCGACGGCGTCGACCCGTCGACCGGCGAGATACTCGACACCGTCGCCGCCGCGCTCGAGGAGGCCGCCGCCGACGCCGGCGTCGACGTCAAGATTCACCGAGCTCGAGGAGGCCGCAAGTGACCGCGCTCGCCATCCTCCGCCCGCCCGCCGGCCGGCCGCCGACCGGCTGCCCTCACTGTCTCGCCGCCCGCGTCGGCCCGCACCACTTCCGCGACGCCGGCCAGCTCTCGCCCGCCGAGGCGCTCGAGCTCGGCTACTGTCCCGAGCTCGCCCGAGCTCGAGGAGGCCTCCGCCGATGAGCACAACCGCGACGCACCTCCGCCGGCTCGCCGACGCCGTCGAGCTCCTCGAGTCGCCGCTCGCCGCCGAACGGCTCCACGGCGCCGCCCTCGTCCTCCCGCTCGTCGGCTCCGTCGTCGACCTCTCGGCCGAGCTCGGCCGGCTCCGCACCGTCGCCGCCGTCGAGCTCCGCCGCAACGGCTGGAAGGTCGCGCAGATCGCGGAGGCCGCCGGCGTCACCTCCTCCGCTATCTCTCAGCTCCTCGGCCACCGGCCGCCGGCCGAGCTCGAGGAGGCCTCCCGATGATCGGCCTAGCGCTCGCGTTCGTCGCCGGAGGCCTCGTCGGCGTCGTCACGATGGCCCTAGCGAACGCCGCCTCGGCCGAACCTCCCGCCCCGCCCCGCCCGCCTCTCCGAAAGGTCCCGCCCCGATGACCACCCGCTCCCGCCTCGACCGAGGCCGACTCTCGACGTTCGCCCTCGGCGGCACCCTCTGGACCGTCGGCCTCGCATGGCCCGCCGCCGTCGTCGGCGTCCCCGTCGCCGCCGCCGGCGCCGTCCTCCTCGTCCGAGCTGGCCGCGCCTACGCCGCCGAACCCGCGCTCCGCCGCGAGCTCGACGCGCTCCGCCGGCGAGCCGATAACGCCGCCGAGCGCTACCGAGCGCTCAACGTCTACACCGCGAACCTCGAACGCCGCCTCCGCGACGTTCACTCACACCCCTCGACACAGGACCCCGACGCATGAGCCCCGACCCGACCGACTGGACCGGCCCCGCACCGGCCCCGCACCACGCCGCCGACCCCTGGACGTCGAAAGCAACGGCCCGCCGAGCTCGACTCCGCGCCGGCACGCTCCGCTACCTCGTCCTCGAGCAGCTCGAGCGCGCCGACTACGGCGCAACCGCCTACGAGCTCGCCGTCCACCTCGGCGAGCTGGCGCACTCCACCGGAACCCGCCTCGGCGAGCTCGTCGAGCTCGGCTACGCCGAACCGCTCGAGCTCGAGCTCTCCGGCACCGTCCGACGCCCGACCGACACCGGCCGCCTCGCCGTCGTTCACGTCTGCACCGAGGCCGGCCGTCTCGCCCTCCACGCCGCCCGCCCGGCGCTCGAGGCGCGCACCTCCGACCGGCCTCGAGGCCGAGGTCCCGCCGGCCGAGCTCGAGGAGGCATCCTCCGCCCGCCGTCGCGCCGAGGCCTCCGCCGCCTCGCCGACCGAATGCTCGAGGAGCTCGTCGACGCCGGCGCCGACGGCCTCACCGACGCCGAGCTCGCCGCCCGCCTCGGCATCCTCCGCAACACGGCCGGCACCGGCCGGAAACACCTCGAGGAGCTCGGCCTCGTCGAGCGCACCGACCGGCACCGCACAACGGACCGAGGCGCCCCGGCCCTCGTCCACGTCGCCACCCCGGCCGGCGCCGAACGGCTCTACGAGCTCGCCGGCGGCTAGTGGCGCCCGAATCCGGCCGAGCTCGCCGCCGCCGGCAGTACGGCCCGCCGGCGCACGGCTACGCCGTCGGCCAGCTCGTCTCGCTCGACCTCGGCGAATGGCACCGGCCCGACGTCCCCGTCGAGGTCGCCGAGCTCGTCGACGACGGCCGGCTCCTCCTCCGATTCCCGCTCGGAGGCACGCTCTACGTTCACCCGCACCACGTCACCCCATACCGAAAGGCCAGAACATGACCACCACGCCCGAACCGCTCCTCCCCGCCCGGCAGGACCCGAACCTCGTCGAGCTGGCCGAGGTCGTCGACCTCGAGGCCCGGCGCCGGCCGCCGGCCGACGTCGACGGCATCGCCTCCGCCCTCGTCACCCTCGTCGACCTCGGCCGCGCCATTACGGCCCGCTCCTCCGTCATCCTCGTCGCCGACCCCGAGCTCGTCCTCGCCGGCCAGCGCGTCGAGTACCTCGCCGGCCGAGTGTTCGAGCTCATCTTCGAGGCGCCCGTCGGCACCCCCGTCGAGGAGCTCTGACGATGACCTACGCCTCCGTCTCCCCGCTCCCCGCCGGCTACTGGCTCTCCGTTACCCGATGGGCGCAAATCGGCCCCGACGACCGCGAGGCCGCCGTCGAGCTCGGCGTCGACGTCGACGCCGACCCCTATCGCCGAGTCGGATTCGCCGCCGCCCGCGCCGTCGCTCTCGCGATCACCGCCGACGGCGACCTCGTCGTCCTCGACGCCGCCCTCGAGGCGCACCGAGCCGACCGGCTCGACCTCGAGCTCCACCCCTCGCCGGCGCACCTCCGCCGGCACCTCCTCGAGCTCGAGCGCGAACCCGAACCGCTCGACGGCCCGGCGTTTCGCTCGACCGTCCACTATTTCGCCCGTCGGCTCGCCGAGGAGGCCGGAGAATGAGCTCGAGCCCGCTCCACGCCGTAGCCCGCGCCACGCTCGCCGCCGACCAGCTCGCCCGCCGTTCGAGCTCGTCGACGTTCGGCTACCGGCTCCTCTCGACCGTCGACGGCACGACGGCCGCCTACTGGCGCGAGTACGGCCTCGGCCGGCTGGCCGCCCGCCTCGAGGCGCGCCGCAACCGGCGCCGACTCGTCGAGCGCGTCGAGGAGCTCGTCGCCGAGTTCGACGTCGCCGTCGGCGACCTCGAGGCCGCCGCCATCGCCGCGCATCGCTCCGCCGTCGAGGCGCTCCGCTCGGAGGCCGTCCGATGACCGCGCCCGACCCGCTCGAGGCCGAGCTCGAGGCCGCCGTCGCCGAGCTCGACAAGGCCGCCGCCGCGCTCGAGGTCGCCGAGCTCGAGCTCGAACGCCGGCTCCGTCGGCCGATCATGGCCGCGCACCGCTGGCGCACGAACGCCGAGCTCATCGCCGCCGTAGCCGAGCTCTACCTCTCGCCGTCCATGCTCGCCGTCGACGTCACCTACGGCCTCGGCAAATGGTGGGAACAGTGGCGACCCGACCGGCTCGTCGCGCACGACCTCGACCGCACGAAAGGCGACGGCGTCGACTTCACCGCGCTACCGGAGGCCGACGCCGTCTACGACCTCGCCGCGTTCGACCCGCCCTACGTCGCGCCCGGCGGTCGCGCCTCGAGCACCGTTCCACAGATGGCGCACGCCTACGGAATGCACTCGAGCGCGAGCTCGCCGCGAGCGAATCAGACGCTCATCGACGCCGGCCTCGACGAGCTCTACCGCGTCCTCCGGCCGGCCGCCCGGCGTCGAGGCCGGCTCGTCTCCGGCGTCGCGCTCGTCAAGGTCGCCGATTACGTCTCCTCCGGACGCCGGCAACCCTGCACACACTGGACCCGTACCCGCGCCCTAGAGCTCGGCTTCACCATCCTCGACGAGTTCGTCTACGTCACCTCCGGCGGCCCGCAACCGACGCGCAACGCCGACGGCACCCCGCGCCGGCAGGTGCACGCGCGGAACAACTACTCGACGCTCCTCGTCCTCGAGAAAGGCTCTCCCCGATGACCCTCGACCACGACACCCCGGCCGCGGAGGCCGACGACGACCCGAACGCCCTCCTCCTCGGCTACGGCCTCGACGAGCTCCTCGAGGCGCTCTCCCGAGCCCGCGCCCTCGGCCTCGCCCGCCTCGAGCTCGAGCTCCCCGTCGGAGCGCGCCTCTCGGCCGCGTGGCCCGACGCCCCGAGGCCCGCCGCCGCCCCTCTGCGGCCCGTAGACGGCCGCGAACGGCTCCCCTGGACCCATTACGCCCCCGAGCTCCGCGAGGCTCTGAAAGAGCTCTCGACGACGTTCTCGGCCGAGATGATCGCCGACGCCGCCGCCGAGCTCGAGCTCCTCATCGCTCTACATGGTCGGCCGCGCCCGAAGGACGGCCCCCGATGAGGCCCGCCGACGCCGAGCTCGTCGTCGTCTCGTTCTCCGCGCCCGGCCGGCTCCTCTCCATGAACGACCGCTCACACTGGCGCGTCCGAGCTCGAGAGGTCCGCGCATGGCGCACCGCGGCGCACTACGCCGCCCTCGAGCAGCTCCCCGGCGGCCCGTCGGCCCGCACCGTCGGCCGTCGGCTCGTCGAGCTCGAGCTCCCCGTCCGAGACTCCCGCCGCCGTGACCCGCACAACTACGCCCCGACCCTGAAAGCGGTCGTCGACGGCCTCGTCGACGCCGGCCTCTGGCCCGACGACACGCCCGAGCACCTCCGGACCCTCGAGCCCGTCCTCGTCGCTCGAGGAGGCACCTACCGGCACCTCTGCCGCGTCATCCTGCGCGCCTGGCCCGAGGAGCTCCGCCATGCGTAGCCGCGTCCCTCGAGCAGCTCCCCGGCGGCCCGTCGGCCCGCACCGTCGGCCGTCGGCTCGTCGAGCTCGAGCTCCCCGTCCGAGACTCCCGCCGCCGTGACCCGCACAACTACGCCCCGACCCTGAAAGCGGTCGTCGACGGCCTCGTCGACGCCGGCCTCTGGCCCGACGACACGCCCGAGCACCTCCGGACCCTCGAGCCCGTCCTCGTCGCTCGAGGAGGCACCTACCGGCACCTCTGCCGCGTCATCCTGCGCGCCTGGCCCGAGGAGCTCCGCCATGCGTAGCCGCGTCCCTCGAGCTCGAGCTCTCGACGCCGCGCCGTCGTCGCCGCCACCTCGAGGCCACCGTCTCCCCGGCCCGCCGGCACCGGAGGCCGCCTACGTCGGCCTCGACGAGCTCCTCGCCCTCTGTCTCTGCGAGGCCTCGTTTGTGTGGGTCCCGCCGGCCGCCGTCAAGGCCGGCGCGGTCTACTGCGAAAGGTGCCAGCCATGACCGACGTCGTCGAGCATCCCTCCGCCGTCGGCCTCGCCTACCGGCTCGCCCAGCTCGAGCGCGACCGAATCCGGCTCCTCTGCCAGCTCGAGCGCGAGCAGCTTCTCCCGACGACGTCGGCGCCGGCCGAGAGGAGGCGCGGCTAGTGGGCGCATGGCTCAAGACTCACCCCGACCACCGCGGCCCGCTCGCCGAGCTCTCGTTCGAGGCGGAGGCGCTCTGGCATATCGTCCGTCTCTACTGCGCGGACGTCGGCAACGACGGCCGCCTCGCCCGCCGCCTCCTCCCCGTCGCCGTACAGCGCAAGATCAGCGAAGGCAAGGCGCGCCGGCTCGCCGCCGAGCTCGTCGAGGCCGGCCTCTGGCTCGAGGTCGACGACGGCTACGAGCTCGTCGGCTGGCTCGAGGAGCAACCGGCCGCCGAGGTCTGGAACGACTCCGTCAAGCGCGAACGCTGGCAACGAGCAAAGGCGCTCCACCGCGACCGCTCGCTCTGCCGACGGATACAAGAACGCGACGCGAACCTCTGTCGCTACTGCGGCATCCGCGTCGACTGGTCCGACCGCCGAGGCAAGGCCGGAGGCACCTACGACCACGTCGACCCCGACGGCCCGAACACGCTCGAGAACGTCGTCGTCGCCTGTCGCGCCTGCAACGGCCGCAAGAAAGACCGCACGCCGGCGCAAGCTGGCATGGCGCTCCTCTCCGCCCTCGAGCTCCGAGCCCGACTCGAGACGCCGCCTCCCGTCGACGACGAGCCCGTCGTCGCCGATTCCCGATCCCGACTTTCGGACCAAGTCGCGACTAGGTCGCGACTAGGTTCCCGGCCAGATTCCCTCGCGTGCGCGCCCGAGGCCGGACCGGACCAAGTCGGAACTAGGTCGGAACTAGGTCGCACCGGCCCGGCTCTCCTCGAGGCCGAGCTCGACGACGACCCTCTCCTCGAGGCCGAGTTCGAGTTCCTCGAGGACGACCCTCCGCCCGTCGACTACCTCACCGACCCCGAAGCAGAGGAGCGCTACCGTTGAGCTCATGCCCTACAAGCCGCGGACCCCTTGCACCTCTCCCGGCTGTCCGAACCTCCGCCCTTGCGCGGACCATCCCGTCATCCCCTGGTCAGGCCGACGAGGCTCGAGCTCGAGGACGTCGCTCTCCGGCTCTGCAGAACAGGCCCGAGCTCGGCGCATCATCCGACGCGACCGAGGCCTCTGCTACGTCTGCGGCCAACCCGGCGCCGACCAAGCTGACCACATCATCCCCATCGCGGAAGGAGGCGCCGACGATGAGAGCAACCTCGCCGCCATTCACTCGACGCCATGCCACCAGCGAAAGACCGCGGCCGAGGCCGCTCGAGCTCGAGCTCGTCGCCGGCCAGCTTGACGCCGCCCTCCCTCCCCGGCCGGCCGCCGGCCAGCTCGACGCCGAGCTCGAGTTCGCCGACCCTCCCCCTCCCCCCTCCCCCCCCCGGCCCTCCCCCTCTCCGCCCCGGCCGGCCGCCGGCCAGCTCGAGGCCGACCCCCGGCCGGCCGCCGCCCCTCCCTCCCCGGCCGGCGCCGAGCTCGAGCTCGAAAGACTCCCCCCTCCCCCCCTCCCCCCCTCCCCCTCGCTCCCGGCCGAGCTCGCCGTCGACGAGCTCGAGGTCCGAGGGTGGGGTAGGAGGGTGAGGCCCGACCCCGCCGGGGTCGGTGGGGGCTGCGTTCGCGTGCGCGTCGAGGTATCCCGAAAAATCGGATTCGGCCCCTATCGCGAACGGCCGCGCCCTCCGGCGCGCGCCTCGAGCTCGGCCGCGAACGGCGCGAGCGCGGCGCGCGGCGGCCCGCGATGGTCGCCCGCGACGCGCCTCCTCGGCCGGCTCCTCGGCCCCGCTACGAGGCTCCTCGAGGAGCTCGACGAGGCGCTCGAGGCCGGCGCCGCCGAGCTCGAGCTCGAGCTCGAGGTCCGAGCATGAGCTCGCCGAGGCCGGAGGACTACCTCGAGGCTCTCGAGGAGGCCCGCGCCGACCTCGCCGCGATCTACGACCCGACGCCGGCGCCCGTCGTCGAGCTCGAGGCGCCCGCACCAGCTCCGCCGCCGCCGCCGGCCGGCCCGCCGGCTCGCTACTTCTCCGAGGAGGAGAAAGCTCGAGGCCTCGCCGGCGTCGCCGAGCTGCGCGCCCGGCTCGAGGAGGCCCGTCGACGCCGCGAGGCCGGCTCCGATGGGTAAGCGCGGCCCGGCTAAGACCCCGCCGGCTCTGGCGAAGCTGCGCGGCGATACGCGCCCGTCCGTCGTGAACCCGAGCGCGCCCGACCCGCCCGCCGAGGCCGTCGTCCCGCCCGAGTACCTCGACCTCGACGCCCTCGGCGTCTGGAACCGGCTCGCCCCGACGCTCGAGGCGCGAGGCATCCTCACGAAATGGGACGTCGACGCGTTCGCCGCCTACTGCACCGCGGTCGTTCACCATCGGCGCGCCGTCGAGGCCGTGAACCGCTCCGGCATCCTCGTCGGCCGAGGCTCGGCGACCGTCAAGCACCCCGCGCTACAGGTCGTGCGCGACCAGGCCGCGCTAATCGTGACCCTCGGAGGCCGTTTCGGATTGACGCCGTCGGACCGCTCGAGCATTCGTCTACCGGAGGCGCCGCAAGATGGCGACGACCTCCTCGACTAAGCCGACGCGCTCCACCAGGCCGACGGCGAAGGCCTCGAGCTCGTCGAAGGCCTCGAGCTCGAGCTCGTCGAGGTCGCGCACGCCGGCGAAGGCCAGGCCGACGCCGCCTCGAGCTCCTCGAGCTCCTCGAGCTCCTCGCACGTCGGCCGAGCTCGACCGGCTGATAGCTCGGCACGTCGACCAGTGGGCGCGCGACGGCCTCGTCGAGCGCACCGGCTGGAAAGGCTCGCCGCTCCTCCGGACGCCGCTCCCCGTCGGCCCTGACGTCGAGTTTCGGCCCGAGCGCGTCGACCGCGTCCTCCGCTTCTTCCTCCTCCTCCGGCAGCTCATCGGCCGCCATGCTGGCCGGCGATTCGTCCTCCTCGACTGGCAGGTCCGCTACCTCGTCGCGCCCGTATTCGGCCTCGTCGACAAGGCCTCCGGCCGGCGCATCATCCGGACGGTATGGTTCGAGATTCCCCGCAAAAACGGGAAATCGACCCTCTGCTCCGGCCTCGCGCTCTACTTGTTCACCGGCGACGGAGAGGCCGGCGCGCAGGTCTACACCGCGGCCGGCGACCGAGGACAGGCCGGAATCGTGTTCGGCCCCTGCCGCGATATGGCGCTCGGCTCGCCGCCGCTCGTCCGTCGCCTCGGCGCCGGCATTCGCCGGCACTACCTCGAGAACCCGCACTCCGGCGGAATTCTCCGAGCTCTCTCCTCCGACGGCGCCCGGCAGCACGGCCTAAACGTGCATGGCGCGATCATCGACGAGGTTCACGTCCACAAGAACCCCGACCTAGTCGACGCGCTCGAGACTGGCACCGGCTCCCGCGAACAGCCTCTCGTCATCTTCATTACGACCGCCGACGAAGGCCGAGACGGCTCCATCTACTCGACGAAACGGGAATACCTCGAGGGAATCGTCTCCGGCACCATCGTCGACCGGACGTTCTACGGCGCCGTGTTCGGCGCGGACGCGACGGCGCCGGGATTCGACCCGTTCGCGCTCGAGTCGCTCCGCGCCGCGAACCCTGGCGCCGGCTTCACCGTCCTCGAGGACTACCTCGTCGCGAAAGCCGAGGAGGCTCGACAGTCCCCCTCGCAACTGAACCGCTATCTCCGGCTCCATCTCAACATTCGGACGAAACAGTCGGTCCGATGGCTCCCGCTCGACCGCTGGGACGCCGGCGCCGCGTGCACACTCGAGGAGCTCGAGGCGCGGTTCGCCGGCCGGCCGGCCTACGGAGGCCTCGACCTCTCGAGTACGACCGACTTCACCGCGTTCGCGTTCCTCTGCCAGCTCGCCGACGACGCCGGCACGCCCGTCGAGGGATACGCCGCGCACGTCCTCACATGGATACCGGAGGAGCGCGCCGACGAGCTCGAGCGCAAGACCGGCGTTCCGCTCTCGCAATGGCGCGAGGCCGGCTGGCTCCGGTACACCGAGGGAAACGTCGTCGACTACGAACAGGTCCGCGCCGACATTCGCGACGAGGAGGCCCGCCTCGGCTGCACGCTCGTCGAGGTCGGATACGACCCGTGGAACGCCGCCGAAACCGTGAACGAGCTACAGAACGAAGGTCGGACGATGGTCCCGCTCCGGCAGGGATACGCCTCGCTCTCCTCGCCCTCGAAAGAGCTCGAGAGGCTCGTCATGGGTAGCACACTCGAGGCGCCGCTCCTCCTCCACGCTGGGAACCCGGTCCTCCGATGGATGGCCGACGCCGTCGAGGTCACGCAGGACCCCGCCGGCAACATCAAGCCGACGAAACCGGACCGCCGCAAGAGCTCTAAGCGAATCGACGGAATCGCCGCGCTAGTGAACGCGCTCGCTCGAGCGATGCTCCGCCCGCCGCCTAAGCGCGCCCGCCGCGTCGCCGGCTTCTAGTATCCGCTCGACCACCACGAACCCGAGGAGCTCCGCCGTATGTCGCCCCGTATCCAAGTCCACGCCGCCGACCTCGGAGGCTGTGGGCACTACCGGCTCATCTGGCCGGCCTCGGCGCTCTACTACGCCGGCGCCGACGTCGACCTCGTCACCCCCGACGACGCCCGCTCGAACTTCGACGTCGCCGTCGACCCGTTCGCGCCAGTCGACCCCGTCACGCTCCGCCGGCCGTTCGTCAAGCTGAACCGGCCCGTCGAGGCCGACGTCGTCGTCCTGCAGAGGCCGCTAACCCGCGACCTCGTCGACGTCATCCGGCTACTACAGGCCGACGGCGTCGCCGTGGTCGTCGAGGTCGACGACGACTTTTCGACCATCGACCCGGCAAATATCGCATGGCGCACCGTTCACCCCGCGCACAACCCGGCGCGGAACTGGCAACATCTCGCCGAGGCCTGCAGGCTCGCCGACCTCGTCACCGTCACGACGCCGGCGCTCGCCGCCCGCTACGGCCGGCACGGTCGCGTCCGCATCATTCCGAACCTCGTCCCCTCGAGCTACCTTCACGTCCTCACCGACCCGCACGACGGCGTCCGCGTGGGATGGTCTGGCACCATCGACACGCACCCGCGGGACTTGCAGGTCACTCGAGGCGCGATCGCGCGGGTACTCCGCCGGCACGGCTTGACGTTCCATCTCGTCGGCTCCGGCCGCGTCAAGGTCACGAACGACGCCGGCGAGGAGCTCGAGGTAACCGACGTCCGTCTCGTCGAGGCGCTCGGCCTCGGCCCCGAGCAGACGTTCGCGCACACCGGAGGATGGCTCCCGCTCGAGAAATACCCTCGAGCGATGGCCGAGCTCGACGTCGGCCTCGTCCCGCTCGACCGAACCGCGTTCAATGAGGCGAAATCGTGGCTCAAGGGACTTGAGTTCGCCGCCGTCGGCCGCCCGTTCGTCGCGACGCCGACCGGCCCCTACGCCGAGCTCTCGGCCGCCGGAATCGGCCTCCTCGCCGACAAGCCCGCGCAATGGGAGAGGCACCTCGACCGGCTCATCGTCGACGAGGACTACCGGCTCGAGCTCGGCGAGACGAACCGCCGCAAGATCGCCGCCGGCTACGTCATCGAGAACAACCTCGACCGCTGGCTCGACGCGTGGAACGATGCCGCGGAGCTCGCCGCCCGCCGCCGTAAGGTCGCGCCATGACCACCGCGCGAACCCTTCCCCTCGTCTACCTCGTCCCGACTCGAGGCCGGCCCGGCAACGCCGCCGAGCTCGTCGACGCGTGGGACTCGACCCGCTCCGGCGTCTCCGGCCTCGTCCTCGCCGTCGACGACGACGACCCGCGCCGCGACGACTACCTCGAGCTCGAGCTCCCCGAATGGGCCGAGCTCGTCGTCGGCCCCCGGCTCCGCCTCGGCGGCACCCTGAACGCTCTCGCTCCCGAGCTGGCCGCGCCGGCGCACGTCCTCGGCGTCGGCTTCATGGGAGACGACCACCGGCCCCGCTCGCTCGGCTGGGACGGCCGGCTCCTCGAGGAGCTCACGCCGGCCGCCGTCGTCTACGGAAACGACCTCGTCCACGGCGAAGGCCTCCCGACGGCCGTCGTCCTCGGCTCGCTCATCGTCCGCGAGCTCGGCTACTACGTCCCGCCCGGCATGGTGCATCTCTGGCTAGATAACTATTGGCTCGAGCTCGGCCGGCAGCTCCGCACGCTCCGCTATCGCCGCGAGGTCGTCATCGAGCACGTTCACCCGATCACCGGCCGCGCCGAATGGGACGACAGCTACCGCGAGAACAACGCGCCCGAGGTCTACTCCGCCGACGAGGCCCGCTTCCGCGAGTACGCCCGCGGCGAGCTCGGCCGCGCCGTCGCCCGTATCCGCCTCCGCCTCGAGGAGCTCTCCGCATGATCGAACGAGTCCGCGACTATCCGTCGCCGGCGGAGCTGGCCGAGCTCTACGCCCGCCCGAACGACGCCCGCCGCTGGCCCGAGCATGAGCTCCGGACCCGGCTAACCGTCGACCTCGGCCGAGCGCGGTTCCCCGTCCGAAACGTCGTCGCCGACCTCGCCGCCGGCAACGGCATCGCCGCCGTCGAGCTCACGACTCGAGACGTCATCCTCGGCGACCTCGCCGGCGACCTCGGCGTCTCCGGCCGGCCCGGCGACCGGACCCGATTCCTCCGCGGCCCCATCGAGGAGACGCTCGAGCTCCTCGAGGACCGCTCCGTCGACGTCCTCGTCCTCGGCGAGATTCTCGAACACCTCGAGGACCCCTGGCACGTCCTCCGCCGCGCCGGCCGCGTCGCCTCCGGCCTCATCCTCTCGACGCCGCTCGAGGAGGTCCCCGGCATCAACGTCGAGCACGTCTGGCGATGGGACCTCGCCGGCATTCGAGAGCTCCTCGAGTCGACCGGCTGGCGCCCGACGGCGTCGCTCGTCCTCGAGTACGAGCTCCCGACCAACCTCGCCGCATTCTCGCCGTATCGGTGCCAGCTCTGGACGGCGTCCCGATGACCCGCCATCGCCCCGCCCGACGAGCGCTCGTCACCGGCTCCGCCGGATTCGTCGGCCGGAACACCGTCCGAGCTCTCCTCGACCGTGGCTACGTCGTCGACGGCATCGACCTCGCGCCCGGCACCCCGGCCGGCGTCTCCCGCGACCAGCTCGGCGACGCGCTCGACCTCTTTCGGCGCGACGGAATGCGCTACGACCTCGTCGTCCACGCCGCCGCCGTCGTCGGAGGCCGCCTAATGATCGACGGCCGCCCGCTCGAGCTGGCCGCCGTCGACCTCGAGCTCGACGCCGCGCTCTGGCGATGGGCGCAACGAACGCGCCCCGGCCGCGTGCTCTACCTCTCGAGCTCGGCCGCCTACCCGACCGTCTACCAGGCCGGCCACCTCCGCCGACCGCTCCGCGAGGAGCTCATCGAGCTCGACCGCTCCTCGACGTTCCTCGGCCGGCCCGACGCGACCTACGGCCTCGTCAAGTTGGTCGGCGAGCAGCTCGCCGCCGAGGCCCGAGCCGAAGGCCTCGCCGTGACCGTCGTCCGTCCGTTCTCCGGCTACGGCGCCGACCAGTCGCTCGAGTATCCGTTCCCCTCGTTCATCGCTCGAGCTCTCCGCCGAGAGGACCCGTTCGTCGTATGGGGCAACGGCGAGCAGGTCCGCGACTTCATCCACATCGACGACGTCGTCCGAATGGCGCTCGACCTCGCCGAGCTCGGCGTCGACGACGCCGTCAACCTCGGCACCGGCCGGCCGACGTCGTTCCTCGAGCTCGCCGAGCTCGTCACCGCCGCCGCCGGCTATCGGCCGGCCATCGAGACGCAGCTCGACAAGCCGACCGGCGTCGAGTACCGCGTCGCCGACGTCGACCGCTCCTACCACTACGGCGCCGTCCCGAGCATCGAGCTCGAGGACGGCATCGCTCGCGCGCTCCGAGGAGGCACGCCATGACCCGCGACGTAACCGTCGTCATCCCGACTATTCCGCCCCGCGTCCGAATGCTCGGCCGCGCCATCGCCTCCGTCTCGCGACAGGAGACGCCGGCGGAGGCGCTCGTCATCGCGCAGGACACGACCGGCGCCGGCGCATGGAATACGCGCAACCGCGGCGCGCTCCACGTCCGCACGACATGGACCGCGTTCCTCGACGACGACGACGAGCTCCTCCCGCACCATCTCGGCACGCTCCTCGAGCTCGCCGAGGACACCGGCGCCGGCCTCGTTTGGGGATGGTTCGAGGTCATCGGAGGCCGCGACCCGTTCCCGCAGCACCGCGGCCGGCCCTACGACCCCGCCTCGCCGCACATCGTCCCGATCACCTACCTCGTCCGAACCGAGCTCCTATTCGCCGCCATGCTCGAGGTCGGCGGATTCCGCCCCGACGAGGCCGGCGCATGGGACGAGCAGGACGAACCCGTATTCTCAGCGATGGCCCGGCTCGGCGGCACCGCATGTACCGACGCCGTAACGTGGCTGTGGAATCACCACGGAGCGAACACCTCCGGCCTCCCCGAGCGATGGCATCCCGCGCCGACGCGCACCCCGTAACGTAGGCTCGAGGTCCGAAAGGAGGCCCGGCCGATGGCGCGAACGATTCCCGAGCTCCGCGACGCAATGCTCGAGCAGCTCGACCGGCAGGCCGCCGCGCACGCCCGGCACGACGCCTACTACCGCGGCGACCACCCTCTCCCCGACGCTCCCGCCGGCGCTCGAGCCGAGTACCTCCGGCTCATGCGCCTCGCTCGCTCGAACTGGTGTCAGCTCATCGTCGACGCCGTCGCCGAACGTCTCACCGTCGACGGCGTCCGTTTCGGGAATCAGAGCTCCGCCGACGTCGACGTCTGGCGCACCCTCTGGCAACCGAACGACCTCGACGCCGAACATGGCTCCGTCCACCTCGAGGCTCTCATCGGAGGCGCCGCCTACGTCCTCGTCTGGCCCGACGTCGACCGCGGCGTCGACGGCCCGCCGACGATCACCGCCGAACACCCCGCCGAGGTCTACGTCGAGCTCGAGCCCGGCAACCGTCGCCGCCGGCGCGCCGCCGTCAAGCGCTACACCGACGACGGCCTCGAGTACGTCACCCTCTGGACGGCCCCCGACGGCGATACGCCGGCGATGGTCTACAAGTGGCGCCGCGAGCCGAGCTCGGCGAAATGGGAGCCCTACGCCGCCGACGGAGACGACGGCCCCGAGTTCGAGAACGGCCTCGGCGCCGTCCCCGTCGTCCCGTTCCGCAACCGCGCCCGCATGATCGGCCCCGGCGTCTCCGAGCTCGGAAACGGAATCACCGACATACAGGACCGCATCAACGAGACGCTTTTCGGCCGGCTCACCGCCGCCCGTTTCGCCGCGTTCCGTCAGCGATGGGTTACCGGCCTCGAGATTCCTGTCGACCCCGAGACGAATAAGCCCGTCGAGCCCTTCCGCGCCGCCGTCGACCGGCTTTGGATGGCCGAGGACTCCGAGGTCAAGTTCGGCGAGTTCGGCGCGACCGACCTCCGCCCGTACATCGAATCCGTCGAGTCGGATATCCAGCACCTCGCCGCCATCTCCCGCACGCCGCCGCATTACCTCCTCGGACAGTCCGGAGCGTTCCCCTCCGGCGAGTCGCTCAAGGCCACCGAAACCGGCCTCGTCGCGAAGGTCCGTTCGAGAATGCTCTCGTTCGGCGAATCGTGGGAGGAGGTCGTTCGGCTCGGCCTCGCCGCGCAGCAGGACGCCCGCGCCGCCGACGACTCCCTCGAGGTCGTCTGGCGCGACCCCGAATCGAAAGGCCTCGGCGAGCTCGTCGACGCGCTCGTCAAGCTCGGCACGCTCGGCATTCCCCGCGAGGCGCTATGGGAGCGCTACGGCGCCTCTCAGGTCGAAATCGCCCGATGGCGCGGGCAGGCCGCTCGAGCCGACCTCGCCGCCGCCGCCGCCGCCCGCAACAACCCGACCCCGCCGGCCCCCGCGGGCCCGCCGGCGCCCGTCGAGCCCGAGCTCGCTCCGGCGACTCCGTAGCTCGAGGTCGCCGGCATGGCGCTCGAGGAGCTCGTCGACGAGTACGGCCGCCGCTACGACGAGCTCCGCCTCACCTCGGCCGAGCTCGTCGAGCAGCTCTGGCTAGAGTTCGGCGGCCCCGACGACCGGCGCGCCGCCGAGGCCGCCGAGCTCATGCTCGAGGCCGTGAACACGGCCGCCGGCGAGGCCGCCGAGCTCGTCGACGGCTACGTCGCCGAGTACGTCTCGACCGTCTCCGGCAAGCCTCCGCCTCGAGTGAACGCGCTCGACCTCGCCGAGTACGCCGTCGACCAGCTCCGCGGCGGAGCTCGAGGCCTCGACGTCTACCGTCGGCCGGCCATCGAGGCGCGCCGGCTCCTCGCCGAAGGCCGGCCGTATGACGACGCGATGGCGCAGGCCGGCCGCCGCGCCTCCGGCATGGCGCAGGCCGACGTCGCTCTCGCGCACCGCTCCGCCGGCTCTCGAGCGATGGACACCTACGGCGCCGACGGCTACCGGCGCGTCCTCACCGGCGCGAGCTGTCTCCTCTGCGCGGTCGCGTCGACGCAGCGATACAAGAACGCCGAGCTCATGCCGATTCACACGCGTTGCGACTGCCGCGTCGCTCCCATCGTCGGCGATACCGACTACGGCCAGATAGTGAACCGCGAGCTCTACCGCGAGCTCAAGAGCTCCGGCCAGCTCGACCGGCTGAACGCCCGCATGAACCGCGCCGGCTCTGGCCGAGCTCGAGCTCGCGCCGCCGAGACGCGCCGGCGCGCCTCGCAGATGGAGCTCGACGGCGTCGGCCGAGGCCGAGGCACGCAAGCCGAGCTCGACCTCCGTCGGCCGGCCTCCGGCGCCGACCTCGAGCGCGAGCTCGCCGCCGGCGCCGGCCGGCGCACGGCCTCCGCCGGCGTGAACGTCGGCGTCCGTCAACATGGAGAGATGGGTCCGGTACTGGTGAACGACCGTCACGCGTTCACCGCCGCCGCTCCGCCTCGGCGAGCTGGCGCGCACCGGCTCGAGGCCGACCTCGACGAGCTCCCCGGCCGTCGGCCGCCGGCCGAGCCCGGCGTCGTCGACGCCCCGGCTCCGCCTCGAGCTCCGGCCGCGCCTCGAGCTCGCTACGACGTCGACTCCCCCGAGGTCGTCCGCGCCGCCCGTCGGCGCAACCTCCCGCCGGAGCGCGTCGCCGCCGAGCTGAACGAGAAAGCAGCGCTCAAGGCGCGCCAGGCCGCCGAGGCGCGCGACTACGCCCGCTCGCTCTCCGTCGACCATCCCGACGTCATCCGAGTCGCCGAGCGAAACGGCGTCTCCGCCGACGAGGTTCTCGTCGCTCTCCCGCAGGTGCGCGCCGTTCGCCGCGAGATGGCCGAGGCCGCCGCCCGGCTGCAGGCCGAGGCCTACGGCGACCTCTATTCGTGGGAAGCGCTCAAGATGGCCGCGCCTCCTCGAGTTCGTCGCGGAGGCGAGTACGACTGGCTCGAGCAGGTCGCGCCGGCGGAGCGCGCCCGGCTCTCGCGCTTGTGGTACGACCAAGACCCGAGCCGCGTCTACACCCCCGACCAGCTCGCCGAGCAGATCACCGCCGCCATAGGCCGCGACCTCTCCGTCGACGAGGCCGTCGCGCTCTGGCTCGACCGGACCCGCGTCTACGAGGCCGCCGGCGCTATCCGTCGAGGTCGGCTCCCCTCGAGCCGCGCCTACTCCGGCCGAATCGACGTCGACAACCTCACGCCCGGCGTCAACTACCTACCCTCCCGCGTCATCGGCGTCGACGACCTCGAGGCCGCCGGCTACATCGCCGCCCGCGACGCCGAGGCCTACGCCGACGACGCGCTAGCGATGCTCGGCCGCGCCGCCGAGGCCGAGCTCGGCCCCGCCCCGTATCGAATGGGTTTCCAGAGCTGGCAGGACGAGGTCGCCGGCCTCGAGTACGCGCTCCGGAACAACCTCGACGAGTTCGAGCTCGAGTTCGACGACGGCTCCGTCGTCCGCTACGTCGGCCGCGAGCTCGAGGACCGCCTCGAGGAGCTCGTCCCCTACTACCTCGACGAGCCCGGCGCCTCGTTCGAGGAGGTCTACGCCCGCCTCATTCACACCGCACGCCGCGCCGGCGAGGAGGTCCCCGACTATGCCCGCATCCCCTGGTCGTGAGCTCGCCGCCCGGCGGAGCTCGCCGGTAACGCCGGAGGCCGTCGCCGACTGGTGCGCGCGCACCTACCCCGGCCTCCGCCGGTACGCCGAACGTCTCCCCGGCGACCTCGACCTCGACGACGTCCTCCCCGACGTCGAGGAGGCGCTCGCCGACCCCGAGCTCGCCGCCGTCACCTACGTCGAGGAGCTCGCCGAGGCGCCGGCCGTCGAGTAGCGTCGCCGCCGTCGTGGTGGTCACGACAGTCGAGAGCTCTCCTCCGTCCGCTGCACGGCCGTCGAGGAGAGCTCTCGGCGCGTCCGATGGTCCGCGAATCCGGCCGGCCGCCGCGCGTAGCATTCCGCGCAGGCCTGGCGCGATGCCAGGAGAGGCCGAAGGCGCGACGCCGAGGTCCCCTACCGAGGAACCGAAAGAGAGGGCGCGATGCCCGACGACCCCACCCCTCCCACCCCTCCCGAGAACCCGACCGACCCGACGCCTCCCGCCGACCCGCCGAGCTCACCCCCCGAGCTCGGAGACGCCGGCCGGCAGGCAATCGAGCAGGAGCGCAAGGCGCGGCGCGATGCCGAACGCAAGGCGCGAGAGCTCGAGGCGCAGCTCGAGCAGGCCCGGCAAGAATCCCTCTCCGAGAGCGAAAAGGCTCTCGAGGCCGCAAGGCGCGAGGGACGCGAGGCCGGCCTCCGCCGAGTAGTCGAGGCCGAGCTCAAGGCCGCCGCCGCCGGCAAGATGGCGAACCCGGCCCTAGCAGCTCGGCTCCTCGAGGTCGACGAGTTCGTCCCGAAGGATGGAGGAGAGGTCGACGGCGAGCGAATCGCCGCGGCCATCGAGGCGCTACTCGAGGCCGAGCCTTACCTCCGCGTGTCCGTCCCCGGCTCCGGCGAACCGCCGGCGCCGCCGCCTCCCGCCGGCAAGCCCGCCGGCACGGCACCGGCCGGCGCGAGGAGCTCGAGCTCGACCCCTGGCACGTTCTCGAGGTCACAGCTCCGCGATCCCAAGTTCTACGAGGCCAACAGGGAAGCAATCCTCAAGGCCGCCGCAGAGGGACGCATCACGAACGACTAGCCGACCGGCTCGTCCTCTCTCCCGAAAGGAACCCCCCACATGGCAGACACCCTCGGCACGACCCAGCTCGCGAACTTCATTCCCGAGATTTGGGCGAACACCGCTCTCGAGGTTCTCCGTTCGCAGATCGTCCTCGCGCGACTGGTGACGAAGGACTCCGACGTCGCGAACTTCACGCAGGGAGACGTCCTCACCATTCCGGTGCCCGGCACGTTCTCGGCGCAGGACAAGGCCGCCGGAACGGCGATCACCTTGCAGAACCCGAGCGCGAACAAGGTCACCGTGACCCTCAACAAGCACAAGGAGGTCAGCTTCGTCGTCGAGGACCCGGCTCGCGCTCAGGCGAATCAGGACACCGTCGCCCGGCACGTTCGGCAGGCCGCCGTCGCTCTCGCCGAGCAGATCGAGTCCGACGTCGCCGGCCTCTACTCCGGCCTCTCGAACGTGATCGGCACGCCCGGCGTCGCCGCCTCCCGCGCCTCGCTCCTGTCGATTCGGCAGGAGCTGAACGACAACAAGGCGCCGACCGCCGGCCGATTCGTCGTCGTCGGCCCGGCCGGCGAGGTCGACCTCCTCGGAGACTCCGACCTCAAGGGCTATTTCGAGAACGCACGGCCCGAGGCCGTCTCGGAAGGCTCGCTCGGCCGCGTGTTCGGCATGGACGTCTACATGAGCCAGCTCGTCCCGAGCTCCGGCGCCGGCGCGACCGGCATCGCCGGGACGCCCGAGTTCGGCGTCCTCGCGATGCGTTCGCTCCCCGTCACCGGCGCCCCCGGCGTCGAGCAGATGGCGATGCGCGACCCGGCCTCCGGCCTCGTCATCCGGCAGACGGCCAGCTACGACACCGACCTTCTCGGTATCAAGGTCACGCTGGACGTCCTCTACGGCGTCGCCGAGATGCGCGACGAGTGCGGGGTCGCGTTCGCTCACGCGAAGACCTGACCCGGCCCCTCCCCTGCCACCCCGGCCGCCGGCCGCGCCCGCCGCGCCCCCCCCCCGCCGCGGCCCGGCGCCCCCCGCCGAAACACCCCCGCGGACCCGCCCCCAGCCCACCCCCCCCCCCCCCC
>JADHED010000726.1_pt1 | contig 34540 bp, 37 predicted proteins | sample 8952041 | NCBI WGS metagenome assembly JADHED01 (sample SAMN16124423, study PRJNA663239) | bioreactor sludge metagenome | isolation source: sludge (control) | place: India:Bengaluru | collected 2018-09-08
AGCCCGGCTGCGTGATCACCGACGTGGCGCGCCCGCTGGACCTGCCGCCCGAGGAAGTGGCCAAGCGCCCCGACGTGCTGGTCATCGAGTCCGGCGAAATCCAGCTGCCCGGCGAGGTACACATGAAGAACATCGGCCTGCCCAAGGGCGTGGCCTACGCCTGCCTGGCCGAGACCATCGTGCTCGCGCTCGAAGGCCGGTTCGAGAACTTCACCGTCGGCCGCGGCATCGAGTGGGAAAAGGTGCGCGAGATCTACAAACTCGGCCTAAAGCACGGCATGAAGCTGGCCGCCATCTCCGGCGTCAACGGCCCGTTCAGCGATGAAGACATCGAGCGCGTGCGCGAGCTTGCGCTCGAAGCGCGGGCCAAAGCCGCCGGCAAGGCGCGCAAGCCCGTCTTGCGCGCGGTTGCCACCAAGCCCGGGAAGGCGCCGCAGAAAGCCGCTGCGCCGGCCAAGGACGCGCCGCGGCGCGCGCGCGTGAAGGCCGTCGCCAAAGCGGCGTGACACCGCCGGGGGCGGCCCTCATGGCGGGCCGCGACGCTTGATCCGATAATCGCGGGATTGTCGGATCGCCGTCCTCACCCCTTTTTCGGAAGCTCGCCATGTATTCAGTCGCCATCAGCAGCACCGGGCTGTTCGTCCCGCCGCACGTCATCACCAACGAAGAACTGGTGGTGGCGTTCAACGCCTACGCCGAGCAGGAAAACGCCGCGCACGCCGCCGAGATCGCCGCCGGCACGCGCCAGCCGGTGCCGCTGTCCAGCGTCGAGTTCATCGAAAAGGCCTCGGGCATCAAGCGCCGCTACGTGATGGAAAAAGACGGCGTGCTCGATCCGAAGCGCATGCGCCCGCGCTTCAAGGCCCGGCCCGACACCGAACTGTCCATGATGGCCGAGATCGCCGTCGCCGCGGCCAAGCAAGCGCTGGAGCGCGCCGGCAAGACCGCCGCCGATGTCGATGGCGTGATCTGCGCGGCGGCCAACATGCAGCGTGCCTACCCGGCGATGGCGGTCGAGATCCAGACCGCGCTGGGCATCCAGGGCTTCGGCTTCGACATGAACGTGGCCTGCTCCTCGGCCACCTTCGGCATCGAGATGGCGGTCAACGCCGTCAAATCGGGCGCGGCCCGCGCGGTGCTGGTGGTGGACCCCGAGATCACCTCGGCCCACCTGGCCTGGAAAGACCGCGACTGCCACTTCATCTTCGGAGATCACCTCGGCCCACCTGGCCTGGAAAGACCGCGACTGCCACTTCATCTTCGGTGACGTCTGCACCGCCATCCTGGTGGAGCGGTTGGAGAACGCGCCCCCCGGCGCCTTCGAGGTGCTGGGCACGCGGCTGCTCACCACGTTCTCGAACGCCATTCGCAACAACGCCGGTTTCATGTCGCGCGCCGAAGACCGTGACCCCGACGAGCGCGACCAGCTCTTCTACCAGGAAGGCCGGCGCGTGTTCAAGGAAGTCTGCCCGCTGGCCGCGCAGCACATGACCAGCCACCTGGCCGATTTGGGCTTCACGCCCATGCAGGTGCGCCGCTTCTGGCTGCACCAGGCCAACCTGTCGATGAACCAGCTCATCGCGCGCAAGCTGCTGGGCCGCGATGCCACGCCCGAAGAGGCGCCGGTGATTCTGGACGAATTCGCCAACACCGCGTCGGCCGGCTCCATCATCGCCTTCCACCGCCACAACGCCGACTTTCAGGCCGGCGACCTCGGCGTGATCTGCTCCTTCGGCGCGGGTTACTCGATCGGCAGCGTGGTGGTGCGCCGCACCTGATTCCCCGGCGAGCCCGCGGCGCGAGCGCGCGCCGGGCCAGGGCCGCCGCGAAGCGCCTCAGGGGGATGTTTCACTTCAGGCCGGCGCGTCTTCGATGTACCGGCTGAGCCGCTTTTCCAATGCCGCGCGCGGCCAGGTCTGCAGCGCCATCAGCAGCGCGTGCGTGGGCGCGGGCACCGCATAGCGCTCGCGCAGATCGGCCCGGATGCGCGCCAGCAGCGCGGCGGCCATCTCGGCATCGGCCAGCGCCCGGTGCGCCTGCCCGGTGCGCGGCAGACGGTGCCAGTCGGCCAGCGCGCCCAGGCGGTGGCTCGGTGCCTGCGGGTACAGCCGGCGCGACAGCAGCACGGTGCAGGCAAAGGGCTGGGGTGCGTCCAGCCCCGCGCGGGCCAGCTCGGCTTCCCAGAACTTGCGGTCGAACGACGCGTTGTGCGCCACCATGGGCGCATCGCCCACAAAGCGGCTGGCCTCGGCCATCACCTGCGCGGCTGGCGGCGCGGCCGCCACCATCGCGTTGGTGATGCCGGTCAGCTGGGTGATGAAACCGGGCACGCGCACGCCGGCATTCATCAGGCTCTGGAAGCGGTCCACCACGCGGTCGCCCTCCAGCATCACGATGGCCACCTCGGTGGCGCGGTCGCCCATCGCTGGCGAGATGCCGGTGGTCTCGAAGTCGATGACGGCGATGCGGGTCAAATCAAATCACCACGGTGCCGACAACCAGGTGCTGTTCTGGAACCAGTGTGACTGGTTGGACCAAAGCAGCGCGCGGTCGTTGCCGATGTCGCGCTCCTCCGCCAGCTTGGACGGAATCGGTTTGCGCGCGGTCAGCGTGGACGTTTCCAGGTTGACCTCCAGCCGCTGCAGTTCGGTGCGGGTGAAGCCATAGTAATCGCTGGGCGCGCCGGTCATCCAGGAGGGCGGCGTGTCGTTCAGGCGCACCGGGAGCCCAATGCGCACCGTGTTGCCGACAGTCTGCAGCGCAATGCCGTGGTGGTCGCGCAGCACGGTGGCGTCGGTGCCCCGGCGCCCGATCATCTGACGCGCGGCCTCGCGCGGGGCTGCCGGGTTGGCGACGTCGATCACCGACACCTTCACGCCCTGGTACCAGGCAAAACGACCATCGCCGGCAGAGCCGTCAGCGATGGCGTCCTTGCCTACGCCCAGCAGCAGGCGGTCGCTGAGCGGGAACAGGTAGTCCGAATAGCCGCTGACTTCCAGCTCGCCCGCCACCTTCGGGTCGGCCGGGTTGGAGAGGTCCAGCACATACAGCGGGTCGATCAGCCTGTAAGTGACGAGGTAGCCCCGGGTCCCGATGAAGCGCGAGGCGTACAACTGCTCGCCGGGCTTGCCCAGTGGCTGGGGTCGCGCCGCGTTGGGCAGTTCGCCGGTCACCACCAGGCCGCTGGCGCCCTCCTTCAGGATCGTCAGGCGCCCTGGTGACTCGATGGGGGCGGTTGTGGACGTGGATGTGGGCGTGGTGGTGGCAGTCGTTGCAGCGCTCACCGTGACCGCTGGCAGTGCCACCCAGCCGAGCCAGGTTGGCTGTGTCTGCGTGATCACGCGCAGCGCGCCGTTGTGCTCGCCCATGCGGAACGACTTGCGATTCTGGTCGAAGCCCAGGTGCCCCGTGACGTTGCCGGAGCCGCGGTAGGCGATGTCCAGCCCGTTCAACGCGAACTTGTGGATGTCGGTGCTGGTCTGCTGTTCGTAGACCGGGAAGGCGCCGCTGTAGCTGTAGGTGTTGCGGGTCGTGGCCAGGTACAGGCTCTGCTCCGACATGTAGAAGGCCTCGGTGCCGCCGGTGAAGCAGCGGGCGGCGTGTCGGTGGGTGCTTGCGGCCAGGTCCACCGCGACCACGGTGATCATGTCGGCGCTGCGCTGGGCGTTCAGCGGCTGCGTGTAGCAGTCGGAGGGCTGCACCAGCGGCTGCGCCGCGCCGCCGTCGATGGACAGCGTGGGCAGCAGTTGCGTGGCCTGAATCTTGTCCAGCGCCGCCTGGTTGGCGGCGGCTTTCTCGGCGGACCACAGCGGGTCGATGCCGGGGACCTGGGGGTAGCTGCGCAGCACCAGATACAGCATGGCGCCGATGCGCCGCGAGCCGATCAGGGTGGCGTCGAAGCGCAGCGTGCGGCGCAGCGTCATGGCGCCCGACGCGGGCGTGTTCACCAGGGCCAGTCCGGTCTGGCCCTGGCCCCACCACTGCGGCGCGAACCAGTTGTCGTAGATGCCGGCGGTCTGGCCCTCGGCCAGCACCGCGAGCTGGGCGCGGTCGGTGTCCAGGAACAGTCCGCTGGCCTGTTGACCCGCCGCGAAAGGCAAGGTCAAGGTGCCCGCCGGCAGCATCGTGGCAGCCACCGCGGTGCCGTCCAGCCGCTGGCGCCGCAGCGTCCCCGCGCCGGTGGAGCCGGTCGAAATGTCGAACACGAACGTCCCGTCGCTCTTGATCCGGTCGGCCTCGTCCACACCAGTTTCCTGCAGTGTGGTGCCGGAAAACACGGCGGCCGCGCCCGCTTCGGAGGCGCCGGCGGCTGGCGCCGTGGCCGCGGTGGCAAACGCCACATCGGTCGCCCAGACCGAACGCAGGTAGTTCTTGCTCTCAGGGCCGAGCGCCTCGCGCAGCCATGCCGTCAGGCTGCTGTCGGTGGCCCGCTGCAAGGCCCACGCGGTCAGCGCCGGCGGGTCCGGGTCTGGTACGGGCGTCGGGGGCAGCACGGGGCCGGGGACCGGCCCGGAAGAATCCCCGCCGCACCCTGCGAGCAGCGCAGCGCCAGCGAGAAGCAGACCGGCCCATCGATTCGGATTCAGCATGTGAAACGAGCCTCCCATGGCCATTTTCCCCCCCTCTCAACCCCCGAACGGCCGCACCCCGATCAGCCAGACGTGCAGCCACATCGAAAACACCAGCCACAGCACCGTGCCCACCACCGCCGTGATGCCCGTGGCGAAGGCGTCGCCGCGCGGGTAGACGGTGCCGGCGGCGCGGTCGCGCGCACGCGCGGCGCGAAAGCTCAGCACTGACCAGAGCAGGAACGCGCCGAACAGCACCACGTCGGCCAGGTTGCCGTTGGACAGCAGGTGGGCCAGGGCCCAGACCTTCACGCCCAGCACCATCGGGTGGTGCAGCCAGGCCTTGATGCCGTTGCGCGGCACGTAGGTGGCCGTGAGCAGGATGAACGAGACCAGCATCAGCAGCGCGGCCACGTGGCGCGTGGCCACCGGCGGCACCCACAGCACCACCGGCTGCTGGCGCGCCAGGCCGTAGCCCCAGACCACCAGCACCAGGCCGATCAGCGAGACCAGCGAATACAGGCCCTTCCACGCGTTTTCTCCGCGCTGCGCAATCACCCCCGCACGCCAGCCCTCGGCCACGATGCGCGCCGAATGCGCGCCCAGAAACAGCACCAGTCCCAGTATCAGCACGCCCATGTCACGACCCCCGATGAATGTGGATCCTGATTATGGTTTGAAGCCAAGACCGATGCGCACGTAGTAGGTATCGATCGCCCGCCGGTTGCCGCCGGGGCCGGTGTTGCCCAGCACCAGCGGACGGATGTCCGGCTCGAGCGCACGGAAATGCCCGGCCAGCCGGTGGTCGGCCAGGTCGCCGCGCTCGCGCGCCACCAGGATCATCGGCCGCCCGGCCAGGCTGGCGGGCGGGTCCCAGAAGCCGAACATCAGCGCGTTGCCGCTGAAGGTTTCCAGTGACGTGGCCCTCAGCGCCGGCTGCCCCGGCGGCACGAACGGCGCGGCCCCGTAGAACGCCACCTGGGCGGCGATGTTGTACTTGTCCAGCCCCACCACCACCGGCTCCAGGCCGGTCTCGCGCCGCACGCGGGCGGTCACCGCGTGCAGTTCGGCGGCGGCCTGCTGCCAGCCCATGAAACGGGCAAACCCGCCGGTGTACGGCAGCCCCGGCACACCGAGCACCAGGTGGTAGCTGGCCGCCGAAAACGCCACCAGCAGCACGCCGATCACCGGGCCTGCCAGCCCCCGCAGCGCCCGCCCCAAGCGCGCCCGCGCCATCGCCGGGCCGTGCACGATGGCCCAGCCCAGCATCGGCAGCGTGGCCAGCCAGATCGGGCCGGTCCAGTTCAGGCGCGGCTCGTGCTTGAGCGCGCTCCAGGCAAACACCGCCAGCGGCACGCCGATGAAGCAGGCCACGAACAGGCGGTTGCGCGGCTCGGCGTGCGCGGGCTCGGGAACGGGCTCAAGGGCCGGCTCCGCCACCCAGCGCCGGGTCCACAGCAGCGGCAGCGCCAGCAGCGGCAGCGGTGTGGCCACCAGCAGCATGTTCAGCAGCATCACGTGCCACTGAAAGCTCGCGGGCTCCTCAAACCGTTCGCCGCCCTGGAAGCGGAACGAGGCCCAGTCGTGCGTGTGGTTCCACCAGACCACCGGCGCAAACAGCAGCGCCGCCAGCAGCACCGCCGCATACGGCTGCGGCCGGCGGAACCAGGCGCGCGCGCGCGCATCGGCCAGGCAGAACAGCAGCGCCGCCGGCCCGAGCAGCGCGATGGTGTACTTCGACAGCATGCCCACGCCCAGCGCCACCCCCACGCCCACCCAGGCGCGGGCCTCGCCACCGACCAGCGCGCGGTGCAGGTAGAACAGCGCCGCCGCCCAGCTTGCTGCCAGCGGCGCATCGGGCGTGACGAAGCCGCTGGCCAGGAAAAATCCATAGGGCAGCGTCACCGACAGCGCCGCCGCCAGCGCCGACGCGCCGGGGTCCACCAGCCGGCGCGCCAGCCGCCAGACGAACAACGCCATTACCGCGCCGGCGGCCAGCGCCGGCAGACGCACCACGGCCTCGCCATGGCCCAGCAGCGCCTCCGCCGCCGCGATCAGCCAGGCCACCATCGGCGGGTGGTCCAGGTAGCCCAGCGCGGGGCGGGCGGCGTAGTTCCAGTAGTAGGCCTCCTCGGGCAGCAGCGGAAACACCTTCAGGGTGGCCAGGTGCAGCAGCGCCACGGCCAGCGCCAGCGCGCCGGCGGCCGCGGGCCAACGCCGTGCCGACGGCAGGGCCATCCCGCGCGCCAAGCCCCGGGGCCCGGTCGCCACCAGCACCGTCCAGGCCAGCGCCAGCCCCAGCGCCACGGCCAGCCAAGGCGGCGCGCCCCAGGCCAGCGCGCTGGCCAGCGTGCCGCCGCGAAGGCCCAGCGCCAGCGCCATCGCTACCGCCTGCCAACCCCAGCGCGATGCCCACGGCAGCGCCGCAGTCGGCGCGCCCCGGCCCGCCAGCGGCAGCCAGAGCAGCGCGCCCGCCAGCCAGCCGGCGATGTTCGCGCCACCCTGCGTCCAGCCCTGGGCCAGCAGCGCCAGCGTGAGCGCGCCGTCCACCGTCACGCCCAATCCCATGGCCGCAAGCGCGCCGCGCGACAGGGGCGCGAGCGGCGCGGACAAGGGCGGGCTGGGCAGGTTCACGGGGTTCAGGGCCTGGACGGGCGGCGTTGGCGCAGGCCCGATTGTCGTTGGCCGCCGCGCACGCTTCACGGCTCGGATGGCCAAGGATGGGCGGCAGCGTGACAAACTTCAATAAACATAGCGCAAAGCGACCATTTGGCGATGGGATAAGGCCTATTTTGTTCATAAAGACGACGGCAGCAGGCTTTCAGCCGTACCTGCAGCGCGAAATGGCTAACATCCGCAAAACCCTGCCTGTGCCATCCCATCCCATCAACATGAAACCCATCGCTCTGCTGGCCGCCAGCCTCTGGCTGGTGACACTCACCGCCGCTCACGCCACCGACGCCAAGTACCGCCAGAAGCTCGAACGCTCGGGCTGCACGCAGATCTCGGAATCGCAAGGGTGCGACATCAACAAGACCCGCGAGGAGAATGCCAAGGCCGGATTTGCCAATGACGCGGTCGCGCCCTCAGCGGCCAAGACCACGCCCGCCGCCAAACCCTCTTTCGACTGCGCCAAGGCCCGGCCCGGCAGCAGCGAAGCCCTCATCTGCGCCGATCCGGCCCTGTCCGCGCTGGACCGCCAGCTGGCCGACGTCTATGCAGCCGCCCGCAAGAAGGCCGCCAATCAAAAACCGCCTGTGCTCCAGGCCGAGCAACGCGGCTGGGTCAAGGGCCGTGACGACTGCTGGAAGGCCCAGCAAGGCGGGCAGGCCGCCTGCATTCGCGGTGCCTACGTTGACCGCATCGTTGAACTGCAGGCCCGCTACCGCCTGGTGGCCGCTGAAGGCCCGGTGTTCCTGGCCTGCGACGGCAATCCGGCCAACGAAGTGGTGGTGACGACCTTCCGCACGCAGCCGCCCACGCTGATCGCCGAGCGCGGCGACCAGAGCTCGCTGATGGTGCGCCAAGCCGGCGAGGGCGAGCGCTACCAGGGCCGCAACGAAACCCTGGTGCAGCAAGGCGCCGAATCGCTGGTCACCTGGGGTTACCAGGCGCCGGCGATGCGCTGCCGCGCCGTCAAGCGCTGAGTGCGGCCCCGGCCGCCACCCGGCCGCAGGCTCAGGGCGCGTTGAGCTTGGGGAAGTTCGCCATGACCGTGGTGAACATGGCGCGGCTGTCGCGCATCACCTTCAGCCGCCAGTCGGGCGAAGAGGGGTAGAACATCTCGCGGTAGTCGTGCTTGATGCGGGCCTCGTCCGCGGCGCTGGCATAGCCGTGCTGGAAGCCCTGGTTTTCCATCAGCGTCACGTGCAACGACTTGATGGCGCCCAGGGTCGTCTGGCTGTCCATGGTGCCGTACTCGAACACCGCCGGCAGGTGCACACCGCCAGCGGCCTCTTTCATCGCGCCCACCCAACCGACCACGTCGCCGGTCACGGTGTAGAAGTCGCTGCCGGTGGTCCAGTCGATGCGCTGGCCGGCAAACGCCTGCTCCAGCAGGGCGCGCCGGCCGGCGTCCTTGGGCGGGTCGAACAACAGGTGCAAGGTGCCGCGCGCGCCATAGCCGGTGTGCAGGTCCACCGTCATCGCCAGCGGGTAGGCGGCCAGGATGGGCCGCAGCACCGGCGCCAGCGCCTGCAATGCCGGCTCCAGCGCGCGGCCGCCGAAATAGATGCCCCTGGGCTCCTGGTATTGCCCCTGCAGCACCGCCTGGCGCAGCGTGGGCATGCCGTGCTCGGCAATCAGCGCCGCCGCCCGCAGCGGGAAGAACACATTGCCCAGCGCGCCCGTGTCCGCCGGCCCCACCGGGTTGATCATCGGGCTGACCGTGGGGTAGCCCGCGTTCACCGAACGGTAGAGCGCCTCCCCGGTGGAGGCATTGCGGTTCAGGTCCACGTTGTTCTCGGTGAAGCGTCGGCCGTTCGCAAAACCCCAGGGGTTGACCGCGTGCACCAGCAGCACCCCGGTCTCGGCCAGCGCCTCGGGGGTGAGGAACTCCTTCATGAACAAACGCTGCACCGCGCTGCCGGTGGGCCCTTCCACGCCGTGCACGCCCGACGTCACCAGCAGCAGGCGCTTGCGCGCCACCTGCGCGGGGATGTACAGGCCGTCGATGATGGGCTCCGCCACAGACTTTGCGGCGGGCAGGCGCAGCGCAAAACGCTCCACGCCGCGGAACCGCGCCGCCAGCGCGTCGCCCTGCGCCAGGAACGCCTGGCGCGCGCCCTGGTAGTCGTCAATGAAGAAGGCCAGTGCGGCCGGGTCCGGCGGCTGCGGCGCATCCTTGGGCGCGTAACGCGCGAACAGCCAGGCGCCCAGCCCCACGCCGGCGGTGGCCAGGCCCATCACCACCACCATCGTCCAGGTCAGTCTGCGCATCCAGGTCGACATCCGGGTTCCTTCGCTGTTGATTCCATCGGGTGTCGAGCGTAGCGCAAGACCCCAGCCCGCTCCATGGGCGGGCGCAGCGTTCAGCCGCGCCCCCGGGCCCCGTAGGCGCACCAGCCCGGCCGGGGGCTTTTGGTCTGCGGGTGCTGGCGGCAGGTGTCGGGCCGCTGGTCGTACACGGTGCAGCGGCGCGTGGCGGCGTCGAGAAAGTGGCAGTCGCCGCCGGCACGCCGCGCGATGGTGAAGATCGCGTGCTTGTGGTTGAAGTGCTCGATCAGCCGCGCCTTCATCAGCCGCCTGGCGATGCGCCCGGGCTCCTCGTGTTCGGCCTCGAAGGCGTCCACCAGCCCCAGCCGCACCAGGTCGGGCAGGCGCACCTCCAGCGGCATGGTGCAGCAGTTGGCCTGGCAGCTGTCGCACAGCCCGGCGCGCCAGCGCGTCCAGGTGCCGGGGTTGTCGACGTCGACGATGCGGATGGAGGATCGCATGGGGTGGGGCTCAAAGCGCCAGATGAAGGCGCAGCGCGGCGTCCAGCGCCTGCGCGTCGGCGGCTTGCAGTTGCCCGGCGGCTCGGGCGTTCAGCCGCGCCTTGTCGAGCGTGCGCACCTGTTGGGCCATGGCCTTGCTGTCTTTGGCCAGGCCGGTGCGGGCGGCGGGCAGCAGCACCTCGAACGGAAACAACCGCGCCACGTTCGACGTCAGCGGCACCACGGTGACCACCGACGACGCGCGGTTGGCCGCGTTGTTGCTCACCACCACCACCGGGCGGGTTTTCTGCACCTCGGCGCCGACGGTTGGGTCGAGTGCGGCGAAGTAAATCTCACCACGCCTCATGGGCCAGCCCGTCGTTCCAGGTGGCCTGCGCCTCGCGGGCCAGGGCGGCGTCCTGCTCGGCACTGGCGGCATAGGCGGCGGCCAGCTCGGCCTCGGCCTCGCGCTCGGCCAGCAGGCGCAGCGCGGCCTCCAGCACCGACGAGCGGCTCTTCAGCCCGTGGCGCTGCTGGTAATCCGCCATGAAGGCCACCAGCGGGGATTCGATGGATACTGAAAGCTTCATGATTTCCTACCGTTGGCGTATATTTTAGCCACCAATGAGGCATTCTGGTGCGCAAGATTCGCCTCGCCCACAATCGAAGCCTCGAACCCCCTCCTTTGCAGCCCCCACCCCATGCAAGGCCTCCGCCGCCGCGTCGTCTACGTCACCCTGTACGAGCTGATCGCCATCGCCGCCACCAGCGTGGGCCTGGCGGCGTTTGCCGACAGCAGCGTCGAGCGCGCCGGCGTGGCGGCGGTGGTGTCGTCCGCCGTGGCGGTGGCCTGGAACGTGGTGTTCAACACCCTGTTCGAGCGCTGGGAGGCCCGCCAGACGGTGCGCGGGCGCAGCCTGGGGCGGCGCGCGGCGCACGCCGTCGGCTTCGAGGGCGGGCTGGTGGTGATGCTGGTGCCGTTCTTCGCGTGGTGGTTGGAGGTCTCGCTCTGGCAGGCCTTTGTGCTCGACCTGGGCCTGCTGCTGTTCTTCCTGGTCTACACCTTCGTCTTCAACTGGGTGTTCGACCGCGTCTTCGGCCTGCCGGCTTCGGCGCTGCCGGTGGGGGAGAAGGGCTGATTGCCGTCACGGCTCCCGCCGGCCGCAGGGTGTGCTTTTCCGCCTTGCTGTTGGGATGTCATGAAAGAAGTTTTGAAAATGCCGACCTCAAATTAAAGAATAGTTTAATATATGGCCTCACATTCAAGTACGTTTTAATATAGGCCGCCCACCATGCGCACCACCGGCAATTTCGTCACCTCTACGACCTTGGGCGAAGCGGTGCGTGCGTTTGTGCCGCACCCCTTGCCGCCGGCCGACCCGCCCTTGGACCCGGCTTGTTATCTGGTGGCCCATCATGCCGCCGAACTGGCGCTGGCCCGGCTGACCGGGGTGGCTGGCCTTGTGCCTTCGCAGGACTGGCTGCTGTACAGCGCCCTGCGCAAGGAAGCGCTGCTGACCTCGCAGATCGAGGGCACGCAAGCCACCTTGGTGGATCTGTTCGACGACGAGGCCGGGCAGGCGATCCGCAACGCCGACGACGTCGAAGAGGTCACCAACTACCTGCGGGCCTTTCGCCTGGTGCAAGACCACCTGCGCCGGCCCGACGGCCTGCCCTTGAGCGTGCGCTTGCTGCGCGAGGCACACCGTGTGCTTCTGGACGGCGCGCGCGGCGCGGGCCGCCAGCCGGGCGAGCTGCGTCAGTCGCAAAACTGGATCGGTGGCACACGTCCCGGTAACGCCATCTTTGTGCCCCCGCCGCCCGAGCAGGTGCCGGCCCTGCTGAGCGCGCTGGAGCAATTCATCCATGAACCGGCGGCCGACCTGCCGCCCCTGGTGCGCATTGCGCTGGTCCATGTGCAATTCGAAACCATCCATCCCTTCCTGGACGGCAATGGCCGCATCGGCCGCCTGCTGATCGCGGCCCTCTTCGAGCAGTGGGGTGTTCTGACCGAGCCGCTGATGTACGTGAGCGGCTTTCTGAAGCAGCATCAGGCCGAGTACTACCGCCGCCTGTCGGCCGTGCGCACCGAGGGTGATTGGGAAGCCTGGGTCGGCTTTTTTCTGGAAGGCGTGGCACGATCCGCCGAAGCGGCCGAACGCAGCATCATCGCGCTGGCCAGTCTCATCAACGCCGACCGCCGCCGCCTGTTGCAGACCCCGAAGGCCACACCCGTCAGCTTGCGCCTGTTCGAACTCCTGCCCACCATGCCGCGGTTTTCGATCGAGCAGGCGCGCCAGCGCCTCAACACCACGTTTCCCACTGCCACCGCCGCGGTGACCCTGCTGCAAAGCCTGGGGATCGTCTCCGAACAAACGGGGCAAAAAAAGCACCGTTTGTTCAGCTACCAGGCCTACGTAGACCTTCTCAGCGGGTAAGCGCCCCCCATTCCCCCCGCCCCCGCGCACTTCACGCCCCGCCAGCGCCGTTTCGTCGCATGGCGCTGGTGCGCGCAGGTTGCCGGCGCGATGCTTCTGGGCATTTCTCATCCACCGAGCCTGGCCATGAACACCACCCTTGCCGTCAAGATCACACTGATTCCGTTTGCTGCTTTTGGCATTGCCGTGGGCATGGGCCAGGTCACCGCAGGTGCCGTGCTGGGTGCGGGGCTGGCGGGGGCACTGGTGGCCTGGCGCCGGCGCAGCGGCAAGGGCGTGCCGCAGCTGGAGGTGGCCATGGCGCTCACGCTGGCCGCCGTCGCCGCGTGGTGCCTGCTGGCCGGGCCACCCTCGGGCTTTGCGGCCAGCGCGGCCGGGTTTGCGGGGCTGGGGCTGGGCGCGGCGTGGAGCGTGGCGCGCGGGCGGCCGTGGACGGCCGACTACGCCCAGAACGAATACGCCGGCACCGAGCACGACCCGCTCTTTGTGCGCATCAACCGCGCGCTGTCGGCGCTGTGGGCGGTGCTCTTCCTGTGGCTGGCGGCGGCCAACGCGCTGCACCTGCCGGCCTGGGCCTCGCTGGGGCCGGTGGCGCTGGGCATCACCGTCTCGGTGCTGGCGCCGCGGCGCTGGGTGAAGGCGGCGCTGCAGGCGCGGCTGGCCGCGCTGGCACCCTACGACTGGCCCGCGCCCGCCTTTGGCGCACCGGCCGGCGCGGATGCCGTCCATGGCAGCCATGATGAGGCCCACACCTTCGACGTGGTGGTGGTCGGCGCCGGCATCGGCGGCCTCACGGCGGCCGCGCTGCTGGCGCAGGCCGGGCGCAAGGTGCTGGTGGCCGAGCAGCACACCGCCCCCGGCGGCTACGCCCACAACTGGGCTTGGACCGGCCGCGACGGCGACGCCTCGCCCGCCTTCCGCTTTGACTCCGGCGTGCACGACATCTCGGGCGCCTGGCCCGGCGGGCCGGTGCACGGTGTGCTGGCGCGCCTGGGCCTGGGCGAGGCCATCGCCTGGCAGCCGCTGCGCCACCGCTTCATCGAGGCCGACGGCAGCACCTTTGACGTGCCCCCCATCTGGGACGCCTATGTCGACGCCATGGCCGCCCGCGTGCCCACCGAGGCCACCGCCATGCGCGCCGTGCTGGCCGACATCCGCACCCTGTTCGAGGGCATGTACGCCGAGGCCCGCCACCAGAGCGGCATCCCCGGCAGCCCGCGCACCGTGCAAGGCCTGCTGGACTACGCCCGCGCCCACCCGCTGGTGGTGCGCTGGATGGACCAGCCCTTCGCCCGCCTGCTGCAGGCGCACGGCCTGTCGCCGCAGGCGCAAGGCCTGCTGCTGGGCCTGGCCGGCTACGTCACCGACGACGCCCGGCGCCTGAGCGTGGGCGACATGGTGCCGCTGTTCGGCTACACGCTCAAAGGCGGCTGGTACCCGCAGGGCGGATCGGGCGCGCTGGCGCAGGCGCTGGCCGACGCCATCGCGCTGGACGGCGGCACCGTGCGCCTGGGCACCCCGGTGCGCCGCGTGCGGGTGCAAGGCGGCCGCGTGCAGGGCGTGGAGCTGGACGGCGGCGAGGTGGTGAGCGCCCGCGCCGTGGTGCTCAACGCCGACCTGCTGGCCGCCGCCAACGGGCTGATCGACCCCGCCGCCTGGCCCGCCGACTACCGCCAGGCGCTGGCGCAGCGCGCGCCCGCGTGCTCGGCCTTCTGCGTGCACCTGGGCGTGCGCGGCGGCTTTGGCGATCTGCCGCCGCTCATCCACGTGCGCGCGGGTGCCGAATCGGTGGGCATCGTCATCCCCACGCAGGCCGACCCGTCCGCCGCGCCAGCCGGGTACAGCACGGTGGAACTCATCCGCCTGCTGCCACAGCCCGAGGCCCAGGCCTGGTTTGCCAACCCCGCCCTCACCGACGACCCCGCCACGCGCCACAGCGCCGAGTACGCCGAGCGCAAAGCCCGCCTGGGCGACGCCATGATCCGCGCCGCCGAAACCGCCCTGCCCGGCCTGGCCGGGCGCATCGTCTGCCGCACCGAGGCCAGCCCGCTCACCTTTCGCCGCTACAACTGGAGCCAGCACGGCGCCATCTACGGCAGCACCGGCTCCAAGCTGCCCGCCAAAACGCCCATCGAAGGCCTGGTGCTGGCCGGCAGCGCCACCCACGGCCCCGGCATCGAAGCCGTGGTGATCTCCGGCGCCTGGGCCGCCGACGCGCTGGTGCCCGGCCTGCTGCGCAACGCGCCCGCCGGCGCCGTCACAAATTCATAGCGGCTGGTGACCGGTTGGCGCTGGGATCGGTCCCTTTTGGCTTGAAAAAAGCCGCCCCAACCGCCCACCAGCCCCCAACCCGCACCGCCACCAAGGTCACCGGCGCGCCGGCATCATGGCGCCATGCCCGAGACCACCTTCCACATCCCCAGCCTGACCGACCAGGACGCCGCCGACGCCGTGATGTTTGTGCTGCACGACCTGCCCTGCATCCACCAGGCCGACGTCAACCTGCCCGCGCACACCGCCTGGGTGAGCCACAGCACCATGATTGCTCCCGAAGACATCGCCGCCGCGCTGGCCGAGGCCGGGCACGAGGCTGAGGTGCGCGGGTAGCGGCGCCCCTGCGCGCCCCGGCGCTGGCCGGTGGCCCGCAAAGGGCAAGAAAAGCACTCCAGATTTCATAGCGCCTTGTGGCCATTTGGCGCTGGAAAAGGGCTATTTTGATGCTCAAAACGGCCCTCAAAACACCCAAAATGCCCGTGTGACGGGCCGGGCGCGCGTTTTCAGGCGGCGTGGCGGCGCAGGTGGGCGATATGGCCCGGACTAACTAAAGCTGGCGCGATAGGTGACCGGGTCCAACATGCAGTGCTGATCCAGTGCGCCAGCCAACGAAAACAGACGCGGTGTTTGTCGGAACTCGAAAAGCCTGCACAGACAAAATTGCTCAGCTGCATCCCTTGAAAAGTTCAGTTCATTCCGACTCACGAAAAATGGGGTCTCTTTGCCGAATGCGGTGGTTTTCACCTCAATGAAGCGTTCTCTGCCGTCAAGTTCGAACGAGAGAATGTCATAGCCAAGACCGTCCCCTTTGGTCTTGGAAACGTGCTCCACCCGGTCTGCCAAAGTGGATTTGCCAAGTTGGTTCAGGCGCCAGTGTTCATAGCGGACGACGAACTCCTCACCCGCCAGCCCAAGCGAAGCATTGCGCGACTCGCGGGCCAAATAATCACGCTTGGACGGTGTGTAGTCGCGTTGCGGATTGGATTCAGATGCGGTGTGGCGTAGGGTCGGTGACTCTGCTTTTACTTTGGTGAAGTCGACGACTTCGGGGCTGGCGGCAGGCAGTTCTACTGCCGCGAGAGCGAGCGCGTCCAGCGACGCAATGCGATTGACGTGACTCTCAACCACCTCATACAGGAGTGCTTGGTAGTTCGACCGAGGTTGGTAGCCACGGATGTAGGGGAAGCCCAAGTCGATCATGACGGCACTGATGTTGCAGTGCTTGAACTCGATGGAGCCGTCTGATCGTGCGTTGAGCTTTTGTTGCAGCGCTCGTCGATGACCTGTCTTGCTGTAAGTCTGACCACCGAGTTCCAGGCTGAGCATTTTTAGGTAGTCCGCAACGATCGCCTCGACCTCAAGGCGGCTCCAGTCCTGGTTATCCGGAGGGGGCGTTGGGAAATCAGGCATAAGGTTAAGCAGTCACTTGGAGCAATTTAGATTCACGAAAGCTTCCTGGCCTCTCGGTTGAAAACATTGTTCCAGTTCCAGTCGAGAAACTGTCGCGCGGGCATTGCGCCGTTGTCTGCGGAATGATGGGAATCTTGACCGCGGCGCCGCAGCACGCGGCAACGCTCGTGCTCAGCATGCGAATAACGCTTCGTGTAAAGGCGCTCGACGCATTTCTTTCCTTAGATTCGGGTCATCGAAGTTGACCCGAAATCGAACGCTCGATATGGGACTTCCGTGGGGGATGTTGACTACAGGTACCCGTGATCCCGATATGACCCTAAGATTGGTTGCCGCATAAGCTTCGTCGAACCGGATCTCAGATGCTTCGGAAACCGCGTTGCCGATAGCGGCAAAAACATTCTTTACCAACTTGGTCCGCCATTCCGAACTAAGTCCAACCTGCAGTGCGGCGACAAGGTCTGACAAGGATCGCCCGCTTTGCGCACGGCGAAGGATTACTGATGCAACCGTTACAGGTGCATCGGTTCCTCGAAGTTGTTCGTAAGCAAACTCGTGGCGGCGCTCCCCGCGTTCTGTAGCCTTCACCTCGACGAAGTGCCCAGAGAACGAGAAATCAAAGCGGTCTGTAGGATCCCTATGCCAAGCCCTAATCGCAGCCTGCGGATCAGCCGCCACCGACATTAACCAGAGTTCGGCCCAAAGGCCAGCGACAGCACGCGGAGACGGCAGCGAAAGTGCGCTCAGTATTTCGACGAATTCTCGGACTGATTTCTCAATGTCCGACACTGAGGGTGCATCCGGAAGCGCTGCGACGAGGGCGTCCGCTGCCATGCAGAAGGCCTCGGCCAGCCCGAGGTCTTCGCCGCGAAGCGATATCACCACAAATTCATCTTCCACCACACCAAAAGGCGCACTAACCCGGAAACGAATTCCGAATTCGACAGTTAGGTGCTGGAGACGGATCGGCGGGCGCTTTAGGCCTACGGACCACGCGCACGAGAGCAGGAGGACTGGCTGCTGCTGCTGCCCGAAGGAAACGTAGTCGCGCGTGCGGCCCGGTGCTGCGGATGCGGGCAGTGCTCCGTCGTCCGCTATGGCGGCCAAAGTCGCCTCGAGATATGCGTCGTATAGCTTGCTACGCATTTCAGAGTTCTTCGATGACACAGTCCTTTGCGACCTGCTCGGGAAGATGGACGGAGAACCATGGCACACAGTCAGCGATACTTGGATCAATCCGGGAGTCGGGCTTGAACACCAGGTAGCGCAGGTGCACCGTCACACGGCCTGGCGTATATAGAGCGCGATCACCAACGTAGTTAAGTTGATCGATTGAAGTAGCGCCCTTTGGGCTTTCGCCTACGAAAAGGTTATTGATCTTTCCGTCTACAGTTAGCCCCCGCCCTGTTAGGCCCAACGTGCTTAGGTTGCCGACCAAGATGACGTCGACAAGCGGTGGCGTATCGGAATCATCGCGATGCTTTACGAGGGAAATCGCAACGGCGGTTATTGCCGTCGAGTCGTCAAGGCTGCGAATACGGGCGTCGAGAAGGAAGTCGAGCACCTCGTCAATGGGGACGCCCTCAATCAAGACGTTACGAGGCGAATCGCGGCGTACATCCTTGAAAGCCGGTCGCTGTGCCGCATCAACGGAGCCGTGCACCCGCTTCCATGCAGCAGCCTTGCGCTCGAATAATTGGCGGTTGTGCCGAACCGCCTCGGCGTCGAAGTACAGCGAGCCGGGCACGACCCACCCTTCTTCCATCGCCACAGGGACCACGCTTCGGCCAATAACAGCCCTTCGCGTTGGACTCAGCACACGATTCAGAATGAAGTCGCGCTTCCATTCTTGAAGTGGCTTGCCGCGATGCGCAGCGAGAGCCTTCCGCACAAACTCTTCCGATTCGACATACCCTTCAAATGCATCTATGACATCGTTGAGCAAAAAGACTCGGCACAGCCCCTCGTAGGACTTTTTGTAACCGAAGAAACGAGCGCGCTGCTGAAGAGTGTCCGCGTTGGTCGAAGCGGTACGCGGCATGTAGCTGATAGTCAGCCCCTCGACAGTAAAGCCCCGGTCTAGCTTTTGACCGCCTACTAGAATCCAATATGGCCATTCATTCCACTTAACCGTCTTCTGGCCGTCGGCGTTTGAGTTCACCTTCACGACCTTGAGTTCGCTGAAGACATCTGGCAGAGCCTCCACGAGCTTGTCAAAAGGCTCAAGCGCGGGAAACGTCCTGTGTAGCTCGTCGTAGTTCTCACGAAGGCCACGCTCAAGTTCAATGCGGACGGCGCTGCCCTTGGGCAACTCCAAGAAATTGCGCCAGTGCTCACGCAAGCCATCGAGCCATTCCTTATAGTCCGCGTGCGGCGCTGTTCGCTGAGACGGGTGAACCATCATCGAGCGATTGCCCTTGCCTCGCGTGACGCTGTGATGGGCGGCTCCAAGAACGAAGAGCTGCAGTGCCTGTTGCAGCGTTTGCGGCGCCTCTGTGAGCGGGTTTTGTGCTGTCGGCACCTCTTGGGGCGGTATCTCGAAGCACAGCGGCTTGTCCTCGCTGAAGAAGTCTTTGCCACCGACGTAGCCGGCACCCGGCGAGACCAACTCAGCAAAAGACGGACTCAAGACATCGGCAACAGCAATTAGCAGGTTTGCCTGAGGCGTTGCCGTGTACTGCAGGTAGGTATGGTGAGGAATGACAGCCTTGAGTTCTAGGATGCGCCTGTATGTCGAACTCAACTCGTTCGAGCCAGTCCGAAAATTCTTCCCGGCCTTGGCGTTGAGTCCGGCCTGGTCGCTTTCATCGTCGATGATGAGGACGGGCACGCCGTTGAGGTCAACATGCTCGAGAACCTCACGGAGGCTCTTTATGCGCTGGTGATGCTTAAGTACTGTTATCAAGACCGAGCGCTTGGCAGTACCCGGCGCACCGCCTCTGCTTCCGCGCCAAGCACGTAGCACATTCTCGATGTCAGCGGCATGGCCGCCCTTAACTTCAGGATTCTCGAACTTGCGCCAGTCGTGCTGGATTTCGCTCATGCCGAGATCGATAGTTAGTCTGCCTTCCGACTGACCCTTCAGAGCCACTGCAGTGCCAGCCAGCAGTATGACAATTCCGTAGCCGTTGTCCCGCGCCAGCGCAGTGACCGTGATGAAAGACAAGGTCTTACCTGACTGCACATATCCGACGACTAAACCTGCATCGTGACCAGAAGGCTCAGTAGGTGGCACGCAGCGACCCAGGATGGTCGCAGCCTCGGTCACGACACGATCCATGGCTTCCTGGTCGGGCGCACCTCGCTGCTTCAGCTTTCGCTCGACGAATTCTTTGGTGAAAGGTCCTATGGCGGGGGTCCAACGGGTTTCCAGCTTGCCGCCGCCAAGGCGCTCAACGACGATGTTCATGGCTATGGGGCCGCGAAAGTCTCGCGGAGTAACTTGTTGAGGTGGTGAAGGAAGAACTGCGGCTTGCCTCCGGCCTCCGAACTAAGCGCTGCGGCCAGTGCTGCCGCGCTGGCAAAGCGCACGAACACTTCCATATTCTCGTTGCCAGCACCGGCGAATCGTTCGACAAACGGATGCACTAACGAAACATCTACCTGCACGCTGCGCCGACGCACTCCAGCATTTGGTGGCTTTGTGGCATCGCCGACCCGGAGCCAGTCGCTCACTGTCGGGTCAGTACTTGCCTTGATGGTCAACACCCAGACGGTCGTTGTTACGCGAACCTCGACCGTGCGCTCAAAGCCAGAAACGGAGGGCACAGGAATTTCTGACGGGACGGCAGGCGGATTTGCCGGATGTTTGGTCTCTGCCTCAAGCACGGGGGCGAGTTCGCGCTCGACAACATTCGCGACGCTGTTGGTCGCTGTCTCGGCGATGTCTTCCAGGTCGCGCGTAAGCCTGTGGTGTTTGGCTCGGTAACCTTCCGCCTGATCCAGCAGGTTCATCGGCTGCGCCTTCAGTTCGAGTTTAAGCAACTCCAGAAAGAGTTCTTCGTGTTCCTCCCATCGGAAGCCATCTTTTGTGTGGCTCACTTCGAAGCCTGATAAGTGCAACTCGCCAAACAGCCGCTGGAACGTGTAGCTGTTGCTCTTCCCGAAAATTTGTTCTGGCCGATACGACTCGTCAGCACTGCCCTCAATTAGGCGGCCGCGGCGGAAAAGCGCGAAACCAGCGTGCGTTGTCGAGCCAACCTCGCGCAGCGCCGCGAAACCTGTGACCCTATGTAGCCCGCCAAGGTCCATCTCGATGGGCTTGCGCCAAATGATCTGCTCGGCCCCTGATTCGCGGTACGGCGCGGCCTTGAGTATGGGGGTCTCGTCGAATGTGAGTTCGTCGCGCCCGAACACCAGCGTCAGCGTTTTGTCGCGCAAGAAAGTCCGATATATGCTGGCCAAATGTTCTTTAATTTTGCCCACAGTTCGCTTCTTCGGAACATGGCACAGGTCGGTCAACTCTAGTACGGTGTAGTGCCTTTCCGCCAGCGAAGGCACCTCGACGATCATGAGTTCCTCAATTCGGTCTTCGACGATCTCGTCAATGTCGAAGCGCACAGTGCGCTCGACTGTTTCCCCGAGAGCTTTTGTGCGAACGCTCCACTTTTTTGCGAACCAACAAGCCGCGCTCTTCATGCCCATCCCGAACTCAGATAAGCCTTCTCGGTCTGGTGGAATATGCGCCGGCCGAAAGGCTCGGGGGAAGTCCCGTAGAGCAATACCAGCGGCGTTGTCAGTGACGATGATTCGGCCCGTACCCTCTGGTTCGATCTCAACGGTCACGCGGAGCGGCACATCGACAGCATCGGCGTTTCGCAATTGCTCTCTATTGGTGAGGTAGCTCTGGATTGCGTTGTCGACGAACTCCGCAAGGGCAAACCATGGTCGGTAGTTCAGGTGCCGCAGCACCGAAAGGATGTTGACTTCGGGTCGGATGTTGACCTTGTTGATGGCGCCAGTCATAGGCTTACAACTCGTCGGTGAGCGGGGTGCATTCGTGAGCGAAAGAACTCGTTGAAATCAACAATGAGGTTTGATGCAATGCCTCCGACTACCTCCGCGTTGACCGCGTTGCCAAGCGCCTCGAAAGCACGCGTGCGGCTATGGGGCAACGCGAGATTGTCTAGACTTTGCAGCGAGGCACACTCTCTCGGTGTCATATAGCGCCTCTCCCAACCGATGATGGGCACTTGTGTGTCTGTCATTGCGATTAGGCTGGGCGCAGTGGTTGGCCTCTTGACGCGAACACCCGAGGCGCGGAACTGAATCACGTAGCGCCAGATGTCACGTTCACCGCCCTTAATATTCCATTCGAACTTCTGCAAGCTAGATGGGAATGACACAACGGCTGGCAGCCATGGGTCAATCCACTTCTTGTTGCTTGCATAGAACTCTCTGTTTTGACGAATGAATTGCTGTTTCCACTTTGGAAACTCGAACTGCTCGGCTCGCGCATGACTTGGCAGCGCCGCCCAACGGTTGTCCGGCCCAAGTTGCCGCAGCGGCACGCCATGTGAGCCACGAAATTTGGTGAGACCTCTCGTTCCTTTTTCGCTGACTACAGCGTACGGCGTGCCGTCGACATACGGGTAGTCTGCGCCAAATTCCATCGACCAGATTGGGAATGACGGCAATTCAACGGAGGTCGGACTCCGCTTTAGGAAATCGTCCCAAACCTCCAGACATTTCTCAACTTTTGAGGAGAGCGGCGTGGCGTCGGCAGGTTGCCGTTCGAGAACTGACTGGATGCTTGTTGGCTTGTTAGTTGGCTCAGGCCATTTAAAGCCATCGAGGCCAGCCAGTGAACCCACTATATAGACGCGCTCGCGAATCTGCGGAATTCCGAACTGATGCGGTGAGAACCGGCGGGAATCAATTTCGTAGCCTAGGCCAATTAGGATGGTCTTGATTCGCTCGAATGTTCTGCCGCCATCGTGCTGAAGAAGGTTGGGGACGTTCTCAAGGATGAAATAGCGCGGCGCCTTTGCCTTGATGATTGCCGCTACATTGAAGAACAGGTCGCCTTGTCGCGTGCATTCGAAGCCGAGTTGATCACCAGCTTTTGAGAAGGGCTGGCATGGAAAGCCGGCACATAGCACATCATGGTCGGGCACCGCTTCAGGCTGCACCACACGGATATCGCCATGTGGTCTTAGACCGAAGTTCTCCAAATACAGGTCCTGGAGATGCGGCTGCCACTCTGCGGCGAAGACGCACGTACCGCCGAGTTTGGCCAACGCCACATGGAACCCACCTAGACCCGCGAAGAGATCGGTAAACCTAAATCTTTGCAATCTGCCTCCCAAGAGTCACTGGCACCACACCTTGCTATTAATCTCTAGCAGTCCGGCTAACCTGATTGACTCGTAACAGATATCGGGCTGTGATCATGTATAAATATACAGTAATATTATTTGCGCGTCTCGTAGTTCCCCATTTTTCGCTTTCCCAGTGGCGGAACAATGGAGGGGGTGAGCGATTCATTTCTCGCTGGCCTCACTTGAGACGGCCATAACCTATCCAGCATATCAAAACGAAAAGCCTGAGATCGAAGACTGGCGGTCAACCAATTTCGGCCCAATACCTCGCCTTCCCCGGCATCACCCACCGCACCCCGCCCCGCGGGTCTTCCGCATCGCCCGCGTAGCGCGGGATCAGGTGGATGTGCAGGTGCGGCACGGTCTGGCCGGCCGCGGGGCCGTCGTTGATGCCGATGTTGTAGCCTTGGGGCTGGTGGCTGTGCGCCAGGCCGGCGCGGGCTTCGTCCAGCAGGGCCAGCAGGGCGGTGCGCTCCTCGGGCGTGAGCTCGAAAAAGCTGCCCACATGCCGGCGCGGGATGATGAGGGTGTGCCCGGGCGTCACGGGGTAGGCGTCGCGCACGATCAGGCCCAGCGCGTTGCCGCCGGCGATGCGCTCGGGGCCCATGTGGCAGAAGGGGCAGGGCTTGGGGTGGGTGCCGATCGGTTGCGCGGTCATACGCAGCAGTTTATGCCTGAAGGGTCGCCGCAAACGGTGGCCAGGGCCGTCCGCGGGTGCACCCGGCCAGCCAGCCGGGCCCGATAATTTGCCCATGTCCGCACCTGCTCCGTCGCAGCCCGCCGCGATGGCGGCCGATGCCTCTCTGGCACCGGATCGGCTGGCCGCAGTGCTGGCGGGCGTGCTGCCGCACGTGGCCGTGGCGCGCATCGATGCGGCGGCGCGCAGCCTGGCGCCGCGTTTTCACCCGCTGCAGGCCCCGCCCAAGGTGGCGCTGCTGCGCCAGGGCGAGGTCTGGCAGCGCGCGTTTCTGATCCAGTCGGGCCTGGTTCGCATGCACTTTGTGGACCGCGACGGGCACGAGTTCAACAAGAACTTCCACGCCGAGGGCAGCCTGATCTGTCCGATTGCGCCCGCCATGTGGCAAGAGCCCTCGCTTTTCGGCATTCACACCATCGAGCCCACGCACGCCTGGATGGCCGACGCGGCGGCCCTGCGCGCGGGTCTGGACGATCACGGCCTTTGGCGCGAGCTGCAGTGCGAGCTGCTGGCCCGGCTGCTCACCGGCAAGCTGCAGCGCGAGCACGACTTGCTGGCGCTGGACGGACGCCAGCGCTACCAGGCGTTTGGCCAGCGCTTTCCCGCGCTGGTGGGGCGGGTGCCGCTCAAGCACCTGGCGAGCTTTCTGGGCATGACGGATGTGTCGCTCTCGCGCCTGCGCCGCGCCGACAAGGCCCGGGCCGGCGGCCGCTGAGCGCCGGCCGGCTCTGAACATCGGTTAAGGCCAACCCAGCGCGGCCTGCATAGGCTGTGGGCACCGTTCACTTCACAGCAGAAAGGTGTTTTCATGACCTCAACCGATGCAACCCCGGGCCGTGCCGATGCGCACGTGCCGCTGACGGCCGCGCTGGCGGCTTTGTTGGCCTTGAGCCTGTTCATGGCCGTGGCCGCGCTGGCCGGCACCGTGCCCAGCCCGCCGCACGACAAACTGCCCTTTGTGGCCGGCAACATCGCCCTGGTGGTGGCGGCCCTGGTGGTGGTGCGCGGCCGCCACCGCGCCGCGCCGTGGGTGGCGGCGTTTGCGGCGCTGTCCTACCTGCCGTCGGTGGGGCCGCACAAAATCCTCACCGAAGTACACGCCGCGGCGCTGACGCCCGTGATCGCGGTGGGCACCGTATCGATCGCGGTGGTCTGGCTGTGCGCGCTGGCGCTGTGGCGGCGCGGGGGGTGAGGGCGATCAGCCACCGGACCGTGCAATTTGTCCGGCGGATGGAAGAAATGCACGGTTGAGGTGGGTGGGCGAATACTCTTCGCCTTGGAAACTAATAAATGGTCATGCTATTGACCAAATAAAGGCACTTTGGTTAAATATTTGACCATATGAGCGAGTCCCCGATCCGTGTGGTGCTGGAACGGCAGCTGCTGTTGCAGCTGGGCGATAGGCTGCGCCGCCTGCGCAAGGCCCAGGGGCTGAGCGCGGTGGAGATGGCGGCGCGCTGCGGCATGACGCGCAACACCCTTCGCGCCGTCGAATCGGGCGACCCGGCGCCTTCCATGGGCACCTATTTGCGGGTGATGTCGGCGCTTGGCATCAGTGGCGAGCTGGCGCTGCTGACGGGCGAGACGCTGTTGCCGGCGCCGGCCGATTCCGCAGCGGCCCGGTCTCGGCGTGCCGCGCCGGTGGTGCAGGTCAATGTCAGCGTCGACGAGACGCGCCACCGCCTTCAGGACCTGCAAAGCCTGGCCCTCCATGAAGAGGCGGTGCGGTTGGCCAAATCCAGCCCGGCCCGAGTGCAGGCGGCGCAGGAGACGGTTCAGCGCTGGCTGGCATCGGGCGATGTGCGCTCCGCGAGCCTGTGGCGCGAGTGGCAGGACATCCTGCGCGCGGGAGCCTGGCGCAAGGTGCTGGGCCGCTCCCGGCATGCGCAGCAATTGAGGCAGACGTCGCCCTTGGTCACCATCCTGCCCGACGACGAGCGGCAGCGCATCCTCGCCGAGGTGAGAGCCTTGAAGAACGGGGTTGAATTTGGTGGTGAGCCCCTGGCCGTCGCAGAGCCGGACATCGCAAAGGGTGCGCCATGACCCGTGAAGAACTGGAGCACATCATCCGCGCCAGTGGCGACGTCACCGATCAGTATGAGTTCGTGATCGTGGGCAGCCAATCCATGCTGGGTCCGGTGCCGAATCCGGAGCCGGTGTTCACGGTGTCCATGGAGGCGGACATCTACCCGCTGCAAGCCCCCGAACTGGCAGACAAGATCGATGGTGCGATCGGCGAGGGGTCACAGTTTCATCTGACCTACGGCTACTACGCCCAGGGCGTGGGACCCGAGACGGCTCTGTTGCCCAGAGACTGGATGCAGCGGGTGCACCGCGTTCAGAACGGCAACACGAACCACCGGGTTGGCTATTGCCTGGACGTCAAAGACCTGTTCATGGCCAAAGCGGCGGCTGGCCGCGAAAAGGACCGAGAGTTCTGCGCCGCGCTGTTCACGCATGGTTATGTCGTGCTGGAGGATGCGCTGAAGCTGGTGCCCCTCATGCCCCTGGATGCAGCGGCGCAGCGCCGATTGCGTGCCACCATTCGGCGCTGGGGCCAGACCAGCCAGGGCGCGGCCTGAGTGCACGTTCGCGGGCGCGTTTACGATCCGCCCATGACCACCCCGCCCCCGCCCACCCTCACGCGCCACCTGCGCATCACCGGCCGCGTGCAGGGCGTGGGCTACCGCTGGAGCCTGGCGCGGCAGGCGCGTGCGCTCGGCGTGACGGGCTGGGTGCGCAACCGGCTGGACGGCAGCGTGGAGGCGCTGGCCCACGGCCCCGCGCCGGCGGTGTTGGCGCTGATCGACTGGGCGCACCGCGGACCCGAGCTGGCGAGGGTGGAGGGCGTGCACGCCACGCCCGTGCAGACCGAAGCCCCGCTGGCCGGGTTTGAGCAGCGCGAGACGGCCTGACGAGCCGGCGGTCCGGGCCCGGCCGGCGTTTGCGAGGGCTCTTTGGGCTGATATTTGAAAAAAATCCCCCTCACCCCGGCGTGGAATGGCCACAGAAAGCTATCAAAACAGGAGTGTGCGGCGAGCTCCCATGTGCCGGCTTGAAGACGCAACTGCGGTGGCAGAATGCCGCCCATCGATCCGGGTGGCGCCCGGCAGGTACCGGCCGGGGTCGCATGCCAGCGGCCATCATCAAGGAGCGTCCCGATGAATGACACCCTGCTTCTGGTCTCGCTGCTGGCCGTTGGCGGGCTGCTGGCGGGGGCTTGGCTGCAACGGCAGGCGCCGGCCCGCCGCCGCCGCGCGGGTCTGGGCGTGCTGGCCCTGGCGCTGCTGCCCGTGCTTGCGTTGGTGTTGGCTGGTGCGCTGGGCAGCAAGACGCTGGGCTGGCTGGCCGGTTTGGGCTTGATGGGGCTGATGGCTGTGGGGCTTCCATTGGGCGTCGGGGCGTTGGCGGGTTTTGTGTTGGCCACGCTGGTGCGCGGCCGGGCCGAAGGTGCCGCGCACCAGTTGCCCGCAGAGCACGCCACGGACCTGGCCACCGGGCCGACACCCGGTCATCCGCCAAGGCCCGTGCGGGCCGCCCAGACAACGGCCGTTTCGGTGTCGCCGGCCACCCCGGGCGCGACGCAATGTCCGCACCTTCAACCACTGGAGCAGGTCTTGTGCAGCGCAGGGCTGAACGTGCGCCGGCTCGCTGGCGCCGACTTGGAGGTTCAGGCGGTGCTGGAGCCCGATGCCCTGGCCCCGCTGCCGGACGGGGTGCGGGCCGAGGAGCCGGTTCGTCCCGACGAACGGGGCGCGCCGGAACAGCTGGCGCGCCTGTACTGCACGCGGTGCGCGGCGTCGCTGTGGTTCATCCACCCGCAGCGCGCGCTGGCCACCACCCCGCGTTTTCGACCACAATGATCCGCTCGTTCAACAGGGAGGTCCGGCCATGGAGTTTCTTGCCAAGTCCGCCTATTACGCCGCCACGGGTGTTTCGGGGCTGGTGATCAGCTTCTTTTTTCTGGCCGCCTTGTTGGGCCCCCAGCCCGGCGGGCGCGGTGGTCGCGAGATCGCCGTGATCCTGGTGGCCGGCGCGGTGGGCTACGGTTTGCTCTATCTGGCGGTTCGCTTCGGACACCAGCAACAGCATTGGCTGGCGGGCTTGGCCATGGCGGTGGGGGCGCCGGTCGCGGCGGGCGCGCTGATGTTTTTCGGGATGCTCGCGTTCGGCAAGGTCCACTGGCAGTGACGCGGTGAAGCAGCTGTTCTACGCATTGTTCGGCACCGCCGCGGGGCTGGGTGGTTATTTTTTTGTCAGCAGCTTTTTCGGTCGGCCGAGCCTGGGCAGCGCCAGCCCCTGGGTGGCTCGGGGGGTGCTGCTGATTTCGGCGTTGGCCGGTGCGGGTGTGTTGTACTGGGCCTACCGCCTGGGCGAGGTGGAGGGCCGCTGGGGCGCCGGCATGGGCGCGGTGATCGTGGCGGTGCTGGCGTTTCAGGCGGTCATGGTGGCCGGGCGCGTGGCGCTGGGCTGATGGCGTGGTGTCACCATACAGGCGCCGATTGACCCTGGCCTGCCGCGGCTTCCAGTCCGCCCGCCACCTCGTTGGCGTGCTGAGCTGTTGCCTGGCCTGCCACGGCGCCGCGCAGACGCCCGCACAGCCGACGCCCATGGACCGCGCCACGCACCATCGCCTGGTACTGGGCGGCGTGCCGGTGCACCTGGCGCTGGAGGATTGCGTCGTCTACCGCGTGGAGGCGGACGGCCGGCGCGAACCGGTGCTCGCGACCGATCCCTATCCGTGGCCGACGGTCTGCAAGATCCAGAAACTGTCGGTCGATGCGCAAGGGGTCACCGTGGAGCTGGGCCGCACCGCCTTTGGCGCGGGCGGCTGCTGCGCCACCGAGGGCCTGTGGCGCAGTCGCGATGGCAAGCGCTGGGAGCGAAGGCGCGCCGGCAAGTGGGTGGCACACACACGATGAGGGCAAGGGCATGAAACGAAGGCGCTGGATGGCCATGTTGCGGGCGATTGGACTGGCGTCGGTGTTCGGCGCCGGCGCGGCGCAGGCTGGCGGCGAGACGATGGCGCGGGCAGGCGCGGTGCTGGGCGCGATGAAGGAGTCGGTGCAGGCCTGGCGCGACGCCCAGTACAAGCGGCCGCCGTTGGGCGCGCAGGCGCGCGTCGCATCCGCGCAGAAGCTGGCGCAGGCGCTGGCGGCTCAGCGCGCCGATCTGGCCCGGCTGGCGCCGCAGGTCGACGCTGGCAGCCGGTTCGCCACCGACCTGGGGCGTTTTCTGGAGCGCTGGCCCGACGAGACCGCGATCCGCCAGAATCTGATGGATGAGAGCTGGGGCGAGCGTCTGGCGACCGATCTCACGGGGCTGTCGTTGCAGGCGCCGGACCAGAGCCCGGTTTGGAAGACCCCGTTTCCGCTGTTCCGGCCATGAAGGCGCGCCCCGCGACAACCCCCGGAATCCCTGTCAACACACCCTTTCGGACCATGCCCATGACGAATACCCCCTGGTTGAGCCGCATCATGCGCCGTTGCGCCACGGGGAATGTGCGGATCGCAGCCGCCGGCCTGGGCGTTTTCGTGATGACCCAGGTGGCCGTGCCGGGCACATGGGCCGCCACCTTGACGCTGGCCGGGAGCCAACCGCTGGTGGCCGGCGTTGCCGTGGCGCCGCCGCCCTGGCCTGCGGGCACGCAGTGGACGCTGGACGCGCGCGGCCTGCGCGGCCCCGCGCCGCTGGCGTGCCCCAATGCCCGGCAGCAGATCCTGCTGGTGCCAGCGCAAGGACTGTTCCAGGGCGCGTGGTCGGCCGAGGACGCTGACGCGGCCATCAAACGGGCGGCGGACGTCGGGCTGAAGGGCGCCGAGTCCGTCACCCTGCGGCTGGACTGCGCCAATGCCAACTTCGATCTGCACCGCGTGGCGCCGCGGCGCTGGCTGACGGCGCTTGACGGCCGTGTGCTGGTGTTGCGCCAAGGGCCCGATGCCGAAGACCCGCAGGCGCCCGTGCGGGAGTTGCTGTTGCAGCACCTGCCCGAGCTGGGCAGCCCGTTTGACGCGGCGCGGGTGGAGCGGTTGCGACCCTGGCTTGCGCCGTCGCTGAGCGAGGCGTTCCGGCGCTGGTTTGGACGGCCGGCCCGACCCGACGAGGCGCCCCAGCTCAATGGCGACCCGTTCACCGATACCCAGGAGCCGCCGCTGGCGCTGGTGCTCGGCGAACGGTGGCGGCACGGCGCGCTGGCCACGCAGGTGGTGTTGGTGGACATCGGCGGCGGGCGCCAGCATCGGCTGACTTACCGGCTGCAGCGCGCGGATGACGGCGCCTGGCGCATCAACGACATCGATTACGGCGAAGGCGTCTCGTTGCGGCAGCTGATCCGCAAAGACCTGCAGCCCTGAAAGACCACCGTGCGCACACCGACCACGCCCCACACCGAACCCAGCGACTTCGAGCGTTGGCACGATGGCACCGAAGCCGCGCCGTCCCGTCTGGCCGGACTCCATGGCGAGGAGCGGACCCGCGCCATCGTCGCAGCGCTCGATCAGGCTCAATGGTTTGAAGGGCTGGGCGAGGCGCTGGACCTAGCGGCCGAGCACCCGTCGCCGGCCGTGGTCGACGCGCTGTGGCGCAACCTGAAAACGCGCGGCGGCGACGTGGCCGTGCATTGCGCGGCGCTGCTCACCTTTCTGCATGGTTTGGCCGCCGAGCCGTTCGACCTGGCACAGCGGCCGTTTTTTCTGCGGTTCAACACCGACGACGCCCGCGAACGCGCGACGGCGATCGACGAACTGCGCGTGCGCATCGAGCAGGGGGTGCGATGAGGCCCGGCCCCCGCACCGCGGCGTCGGACCCGGCGCGGCGCCTGTTGGGCGCGTTGTTGGCCGGCCTCGCCGTCGGCTCCGTGGCCTGGGGCCAGGTGGCGCCAGACACAACCCTGCGCCATGGCGACATCGAGGTCGTCATCCGGGTCAAGGCCGACACGGCGTACGGGGATGGCGCCTTGCGCTGGCGCGGGCAGCCGCTGGAGATCGACAGCGTGAGCGGCATGGCGCTGGACCGGCCGATGCGTACCGCGCGGGTGAACAACCTGTTTGTGGTGGGCGGTGGCTCGCCGCCGGATTTGCTGGTCAACGTCGGCGACCCCAACAACGCCAGCGCCTACCACCTGCTGCGCCAGGACGGCGGCGCGGTCAGCGCGCCGTTGCTGTGCAAGACCTTTGGGGGCGACAACGCCGTGCGCATTGTGGATGGGGCCGGCACCGGGCAGCGTTTTTCGGGCCCGCAGTTCCGTGAACTGCCGGGTGCAACCCGGCTGATGCTGGGCGATCGGTGCCTGTACGACACCGCTTTGCGCCAGGCCTTTGAGGTTCCGCGCCAGCCGGAAGACGCCTATTTCCTGTACGACGCCAAAGGGGTGCTGTTTTCACCCAGTGGCCGGCAGATGGCCCGGTTTGCCAAGGATCGGGAGACACAGCAGCCGGTGGTGCTGGTGGCCAACCTGGCGACCGGTGCCTGGTCGCGCCTGCCGGTGGATACCGATCGCATGCGATTTGCCGACTACGCGGCAATCGACAATGCGTGGCTGGCCCGGCACTTTGAATGGCGGTCGCAAGCCGTTGGCGGCGAGCGGCTGGTCGAACGCCAGGGCATTCAGCCACTGCCGCGGCGCGGCACGTTTCTGGTCAACGCAGCCCAGTACAACGTGCCGGGCGTGACCACGGCGCAGTTCGAGCGGCTGGGCGAGTTTCTGGGGCGTCGATTCGGCGGCCAGTTGCTGTCCGATCAGGAGTCGCCCGGCAGCGGCCGGCTGCTGACCTACCGCGTCGAGCAGGAAGACGTGGTGGTGAGCGCCACCGGTTTTTTCATCGCAAGGACCGCCAAGCCCTACCAGCCCGGCCAGCCGGGGGATCCCAGGCGCCAGCAGGACCTGATCCGTCGCATGGGTGAGGCCTTCGATGCCGAGCTGGCCGAGGGGCGGCACGAAGCGATGTTTGCCAAGGTGCCGGCGAGTCAGCCCTGAGCTGCCAGGCCGGTGGTTTTCTTGGTCTGAACCCCTGTTTTTCGGGCCTGAACAAGCCACCTCCGGCATCGGATGGCCACAAGCAGCTATCAATAAGTGAGTGTCACGCAGGTTCGGTCGAGCGTTCCGTTTCTTGTCAGAATGGCGCTGAGCACCGACCCGGCGCCAGCCGGCTGCCGGCCTGAACCCCAAGGACCCCCGATGAACCTGGTTGACAGCTTTGCCGACGTCTCGCGCTTCGTGCGCCTGCGCCGTGACATCCACGCCCACCCCGAGCTGGGGTTTGAAGAACACCGCACCTCGGAGATCGTGGCCGGCCTGCTGCGCGAGTGGGGCATCGAGGTGCACACCGGGGTGGCCGGCACCGGCGTGGTGGGTGTGCTGCGCTGTGGCGACGGGGCCAGGACCATCGGCCTGCGCGCCGACCTGGACGCGCTGCCGCTGCAGGAGGAGAACCATTTTCCCCACCGCTCCACCCACGACGGCCGCATGCACGCCTGCGGGCACGACGGCCACACCACCATGCTGCTGGCCGCGGCCTGGCACCTGGCGCAGCGCCGCGACTTCAGCGGCACGGTGAACTTCATCTTCCAGCCCGCCGAGGAGATGGGCAAGGCCGGCGCGCTGAAGATGATCCAGGACGGGCTGTTCGAGCGCTTCCCCTGCGAGGCGGTGTTTGCGCTGCACAACTTCGCGCTGGGCGACCAGGGCAAGCCGGGCGACTTTGCGCTCAACGAGGGCGCGCTGATGGCGTCGAGCAACACCTGGCGCGTGACCCTGGTGGGGCGCGGCACGCACGCCTCGCTGCCCCACACCGGGCTGGACCCGGTGGGCGCGGTGATCGACCTGGGCCAGCAGCTGCAGGCGCTGGTGCCGCGCGTGATCGACTCCAACGAGCGCGCGCTGCTGGCCGTGACGCAGATCCAGGGCTCGGACGCGCCCAACGTGATTCCCGACCAGGCCTGGGTGGGCGGCACGGTGCGCACCTTCTCCGAGAGCGCCACCGACGCCATCGAGGCCGGGCTGCGCCGCCTGGCCGATGGCATCGCGGCGGCGCACGGCTGCAAGGCCGAGGTGTTCTTCCGCCGCGCCTCGCCGCCGGTGGTCAACCACGCGGCCGAGGCCCGCTTTGCCGCCGCCGTGATGCGCGAGGTGGTGGGCGATGCGGCGGTGGACGACGCTTTTCCGGCCGTGATGGGCGCCGAGGACTTCGCCCACATGCTGCGCGTGCGTCCCGGCTGCTACGCCTTCATCGGCAATGGCGACGGCGCGCACCGCCTGCCCGACCACGGGCCGGGGCCGTGCATCATCCACAACACCTCGTTCGACTTCAACGACGCCATCATCCCCGTTGGCGCGAGCTATTTCGTCCGCCTTGTCCAGCGCTGGCTGGCCCAACCCTGAAGGAGTTTTGTTCATGCACCAGAAAAACTGGACCCGCCGCGCCGCCGTGGCCGCCACCCTGGGCCTGCTGGCCGCCGCCTCGGCCACGGCGCAGCAGCGCGTCATCCGCATCATCGTGCCCTTCGGCCCCGGTGCGGTGCAGGACACCATCGCGCGCACCTTCAACAACGAGCTGGGCCAGGCGCTGGGCGCGTCCGTCATCGTGGAGAACCGCGCCGGCGCGGGCGGCACCATCGGCACCGCGCTGGTGGCCAAGGCCCCGCCTGACGGCAACACGCTGGTGCTGGCCGCTGCCAGCCACACGCTGGCCGGCCACCTGTACGCCAAGCTGCCCTACGACCCGATCAAGGACTTCGTGGGCGTGTCCTACCTCGGCAATTCGGGCTACGCCATCGCGGCGCCCGGCAACCTGGGCGTGAACAACCTGGCCGAGTACGTGAAGCTGATCAAGTCCAAACCGGGGCAGCTCAACTACGCCTCGGCCGGCAGCGGCAGCGCCACGCACCTGGGCATGGCCTATTTCCTGGCCAAGGCTGGCGGCGACATGCAGCACATCCCGATGAAGTCCACCGGCGACGCGGTCAACGAGGTGCTGGCCGGCCGCGTGCAGGGCGTGACCAGCTCGCTGATCGGCATCATGGCCTTCAAGGCCGACCCGCGCATCAAGATCCTGGCCTACACCGGCGCGCAGCGCTCCAAGTTCATGCCCGAGCTGCCCACCGTGGCCGAGGCCGGCGTGCCGGGCTACAAGTTCGATTCGTGGATCGGCCTGCTGGCGCCCGCCGGCACGCCCAAGGTCGAGGTGGACCGCATCAATGCCGCAGTGATCAAGGTGATGGCCGACCCGGCGGTGCAGGAGCGCTTTGTGCGCCTGGGGGTGGAGGCCGGCACCCTGCCGTCGGACGACTTCCAGAAGCTGCTGCGCGCGGACTGGGAGCAGGCCGGCGCCATCGTCAAGGCCTCGGGTGCGCGCATCGAGTGACGCGGCCGGGCTGGAGCGACGCGGGTTTGCTCAGCCCGCCGTCCAGCCCTCGCTGGCCGTCCACAGGGCCTGGGCCAGCGCGACATCCTGGGCCACGGGTGTGGGCCGGGCCACGGCGCTCTTCACGTAATACAGGCCGGTCTGCTGGGCCACTTCGTCTGCGGTGGCACAGTACAGCGTGGTTTTCGCGCCTTCTTCCGAGTCGATCATGAACAGCTTGACCAGCCCGTCCAGCGGGCGGGGCAGCACGCGCCAGATGCCGGTGGCCACCACGCCGGGGTGCAGCGCGTAGGTGGTGATGCCGGTGCCCGCCAGGCGGCGCCCCAGCTCGGCCGCGAACAGGATGTTGGCCAGCTTGGCCACGCTGTAGTCCATCAAGCCGCCGCGGCTGCGGGTGGGCTGGCGCACGGCGGCGAAGTCGATGCCCCGGGCGTGGCGGTGCGCCCGGCTGGCCACCACCACCACGCGTGACGGCGCGGCGGCCTTGAGGCGATCGAGCAGCAGGCGGGTCAGCAGGAAGTGGCCGACATGGCAGACGCCGAAGGCCAGCTCGAAGCCGGATGCCGTGAACCCCTTCTGGCCCGCCAGCCCGGCGTTGTTGACCAGCAGGTGCAGCGGCAGATCGCGGGCGATGAAGGCCTGCGCGCAACGGCGCACGTTGGCGAGGTCGGCGAGGTCCAGCGCGATGAATTCGGCCCGCGCCGTGCCGCCGCTGCGCGCGTCGATCTCGCGCAGCACCTCGGCCGCCTTGTCCGCGTCGCGGCAGGCCAGAAACACGTGGTAGCCGCGCAGCGCCAGTTCCACCGCGGTGACGCGGCCGATGCCCGAGTTGGCCCCGGTAACCAGGGCCACGCGGGCGTTGGGGGTGACGGGGGAGGTAGCAGGTGTCGAAGCAGCCATCGATCAGACGTCGATGTTGCCGGCGCGCAGCGCGTTGGTCTCGATGAAGTCGCGCCGCGGCTCGACCTCGTCGCCCATCAGCATGGTGAACACGCGGTCGGCTTCGATGGCGTCGTCGATCTGCACGCGCAGCAGGCGGCGCACGGCCGGGTCCATGG
>JADHED010000731.1_pt1 | contig 34508 bp, 31 predicted proteins | sample 8952041 | NCBI WGS metagenome assembly JADHED01 (sample SAMN16124423, study PRJNA663239) | bioreactor sludge metagenome | isolation source: sludge (control) | place: India:Bengaluru | collected 2018-09-08
TTGTGTTTTAATTTATAATGCTAGTTCAAGTAATAACAACACTATACAGTACATCACTCCTAATCTTAATTCTTTTACCGAGAATTTGAGGCTAATTGCATATGGCACGAAAGACATTGTGGAGGTCAAGCAGAGTGATGTATTTCAAGAAGATATACTTTGGCGCATCTTTGTCAATGGCAACTGGAATGATTATCAAATTATAAAGAAGAGAATTCTAGACAAGGACAAAAGTCTAATAATAGAGTGTCGTTCTGGCTTTATGCCACAAAAAAACATGCGCTCTTTAGGAAGTCCAAAATACGAAAGGTTAATTGAGCCTGCTGATTTCAGTAGATATAATCTTGATTCGTCAGGGATAGGAAGGTTTAATTGGAATCAAGAACTGCTGAGAAGGAGAAAAGAGGAAATATTTGAGGGTAATAGAATTATTATACCTGTCAGACCTCTAATTTCTGACGAGCTAAGATTTAGAGCAATACGACTATCAGACAGGTATGTTTACAAAGACAATATTCTTGCAATCAAGATTAAGAAGAATGGTCAGTATATTACTGAGTACGCACCCTATTTAGCAATTCTCAACTCCAAATTTTTAGGATATTTATACTACCACCTTTCTCCTCAGTGGGGCAAAGGCGATTCAAAGCGAAGCACCTTGCGCAATTCTGATATTGAAGAGCTGCCTTTCCCATCATTTGATTTATCTGATAAAAAAATCAAACGCCTCAACACATTAGTAAATGAAATTGAAAAGATAAAGAATACTAATGGAGAGACTAATGACCTAGAAGATGATATTGATGAACTTGTATATGACCTCTATAATTTAACACAATACGAACGTTCCGTTGTGAATGAGTTCTATGATGTTTTTTATAAAAGAAAACAAGATACAGTAACATTAACTGATATGCGGTGTTATACACTTGCATTCGCTAAAGCATTTAAGTTAATGCTAAGTGATGAGGCTGATTTGTTACGAAAGGAAGTTATTTCAAATCTTGGGGCAGCTGTTTGCTTTAAGATTCAAGATAAAAATGCGGACAGTAATTCTACAACTGACATATCTGATGTGTTGCACATAGTAAAAAGGAATCAAACAAAACGTTAATATTTTTCTTACGCCTTAGCTGAAGAGAAGGTGAAGTTTTACGATAAAAATCAATTCTATATAGTTAAAAGCAATCAATATAAGGATTGGACAATTAGACAAGCTATTGATGATGCTGAAGAAGAAATAAAAAACCTTGTTAATCACCTTTGGAAGAAATGACGACAGACTTTTGGGCATCAACAGAAAGCAATTTGCTTAGATTTAGGAGTTATGCTGAACTTGTAGAAAACATCTACATGAAGGCGATTCTTGACTCTTTTCAAAGGTTAAAAGCTGTTGTTGGAATTAACACCTTCATCGAAAATAAAATTAGAAATCATCTTGCTCACGACCTCGAGAACTACAACCCAATATTAAAGCCCTTTCTAGAGCTTAAAGTTTTAAAACTTACAAAAGAGAATACCCTCTTGTTATCCCCGGACACTACGAATAGGACAGATATAGAACTATTTATTTCTGGTCATGGAGATTTTGTTATTGAATGTAAAAATTTGAAGAGTGCTGAGCAACGCTATATTAACGATGGATTACATCGATTTACATCAGGGAGTTATGCCACAAAAGATTCTGAAGCAGGTATGATTGGATTTATCGTGGGTGGTTCAATTATATCTATCGTCAAAGGCATAGCTTCAAAAATTAAAGCTGACCCGTCCTATATTATTAGCGTAGCTGATGCCAATTGCAATGGTTACATAGAGAGTTTTCACTCTACTCATTCACGAGCGAAAAACGACAATATATATATTCACCATTTGTTTGTTGATTTGAACGATGCAAGCTAACTAGACTGTAATTCACTATACAAGGAACGTTACTTTAAGGCTTACTCCTGCGCCCACTCACTACTGGAAATAAGTGCTTATTGTGTTACCACAAAGTAGGTACATAAGTAAATGTACCATTGTTAATACTAGTATTTAGAGGACTAATACTAAAGATGACAATTTCTCACTTAATATTTTTGCTTCTGAGATTCAGAGTACATTTGCCACAGGCTTTATTCCTGTTTGCAATGCAAAAACAACGAGTGATGTTCTGGTTTTTACACCCAGTTTTTCAAAAAGTGAATCACGATAGCTGTCAATAGTACGTGGGCTTACTTCCATTTTTTCAGCGATTTCCTTGTAACTGAAATCTGTACAGCAATGACGCAAAAATGTTAACTCATTTTCTGTCAGTTTAATCTTTTTGCTATCCTCTCTTAATGACGTTGAAAAATATTTGGACACCTCATCATTATAATAGAACCCTTCTGAATGAACCTGACTAATTGCCTTTTTCAACTCCAAATCATTGACCTCTTTGGGTAGGCAACATGCCGCACCATCACGCAAAGTTTTAATAATGGCGTATTCTACATAGTGCACAGTTAGAATAATAACTTTGATTTCAGGCCATTGTTTTTTGATTTCAACCAATGCCTTATAACCGTCCATGCGCGGCATACTGATGTCAAGAAGGCATATATCAGGCTTACGCTCAGCCGCCAGTATTTTTTCAATCAACTCCAAACCATCTTCCGCCTCAATGTCAATTATACAGTTACCGAATGTTGCTATCGAATACCTTAATCCTTTCCTAATAAGTTCGTAATCATCCGCTACTGCAAGATGAATTATTGGATTTATTGTCATGCGCTTATATATAGAGATAGTTACTGACAAGGTATAGACAGAACAAAGCTAATTTTTTAGCAACAAGAAAACCACAGTGTTTTAACGGTAAATCTCTACCGTTGAATACACATTGTTTAAATATTCGCAAATACACATCTTTGCTGCTATGAATGTAATTTGTCTGGAAGATGAAGCTTTCTATTCTCTCATTGAGAGCGTCATTCATCGCATTAAGTCTGCTCTACCAGACCCAGAAGACAAATGGGTATCTGGCGATGAAGCAATGAAACTATTGCGAATTACCAGCAAAACTACATTACAGAAGCTGCGTGATGAAGGGAAAATCAGGTTTTCGCATCCTGAGAAAAAACACATTGTTTATGACCGTGAGTCAATCAATGCGTATTTAGAGAAACATGCTAAAGATACATTTTGACTTAATTATTCACTTCAAACCAAACAACATGAAAAGACAAGTTTGTTTTATTATTCTATTGTTAACCAATAGCATTTCATTTGCCCAAGATAATCAGGGCAGAGCACTTAGAATCATCTATAATTTACCAGATGCAAATCTTCCCGCTAATACGATATGTGGTATGCCTAAATACTGTGATTGTGGAGGTAGTCCGGGTATATTGTATAAGTTTGCTGATAGGCCGTTTAGTCCAGATGTAAGTGACATTTCAACACCTAAGACAATTGCAGCAAGCATACTGGGACAAGCCGTCGCTGCCGATAAAAATAATGGATACTCTGAATTCCCATTGCCATGTCCAGGTGTAAAATTTGACACTACCAAAGTAATAGCGAGTGGGAAATATGGTACTGCAGGACGTGAGTTTGAGTACACACGTGAGGCAAAAGCTAATGTTAATATTGAACTTGCAATAAAAGCAAATATAACGGAGCTGTTAAATTCTGTACAACTACAGCAGTCGTTCATAGATAGTCTAAAGGCAGAGTTAGAGGCTGCATACAAAAAGGTCAGAGATAAAAGCTTGAAAGTGACAGCTACATACTATGAGTTAAGTGTACCTTTAAGTGTTAAACAAGATATTCTTGCTAGTACTTTGTATTCAGAGTGCAGAGCATATCTTAAAGCCAATAAAAAAGCAATTATTACAGATATTTCACTGATAAAATATACTATCAGCTATAATATTGGTGATTTAACAAAATGGTCTGCAGGAATTGATGTGCAACTAGAACGGACTGGATTAAAAGCAAAACTTGCAGCCTCTATTCAGAAAGAAATAAATAAAACCCTCAAGGCTACAACCCAAAATGGGTATCAAATTATTGGATGGAGAAAAATGCCAGTGTAATAAATGGAAGAGCAAGAATATATAGAACGGTTTAATCAAGGCTATTTACTTGCTAAATATGAGCCTACGCTTTTTGAACAGGTAACTAAAGGTAATAAAGACAATGAAGGTGTTAAAGCAATGAGGGAAGGAGGCAAAGAGTTTGAAAAAGAGAAGATGAGAGAAAAGTTGAAAACGATTAAAGATGTAAATCTAAGAGATAAAGACAAGGGAAAAGACAAAGGTTAGCAAACGGGTCAGATAAACACTATCTGCCCCGTTTTGTTTATGCACCCATAAAGTTTATTACAACTTTGGATTGGTAAGATGCTGGCAGGTAGAAGTTGTTTTTTAGTTTCCCTTTGTCAATAATCATTTTTGCCGCATTATTAACAGCCTCTATAATAGGGTCTTGAGAAAGTCGGGCATAGATTGCCGTAGATACCTGACTCTTATGGTTTAGCGCTTTACTAATAATAGGCATACTTGCATTTGTAATCGCCATATAACTACCAAGCGTTCTTCGCAAATCATGAATGTGAAAATCAAATACGCCCATTCTGTTTTTAATCCTTTTTAGGGACTTCTTAGGGTCAACTAAATGACCTTGTAAACCATCCCCCGGAAATACATAGATAGAAGGAGCAGGGCTATATTTATTCAAATCATATCTCCTTTGCAGAATTTGCATGGCGGCATCACACAACACATGAATATTAACATCTTCATTCTTTGTTTCATCTTCAGGCAAACGCCAGCGTTTTAAACTAAAGTCTATGTCTTTGTACTTCATGGTGAGCATTGTTGTTTTCCTTGCACCGATGAAAAGGCATAGCTGAAAAAAGTCCTGATAAATCTGTTCTTCAAGTGTTAATGCGTCAAAGAATAGTTTAAGTTCTTCCTGACTCAAAAACCTGTCACGACTTTTGCTCTTAAATCGCTTGATATTTGAACATGGGTTTTCGCCCTTATAATATTCTTCTCTGATACCAAAATTATATACAGCCCTTGCCATATCAAGTACTCGATTTGCTTCTATTTTCCCTCTGGTTTCCCCTTGTTTAAGATGCAGCTCTTTCATCTTTTGTCTCGTAATATCACTAAGTTTCAGATTGCCGATTTTAGGTATTAAGTGATAGTCGATAGTAGCTTTAATTGCTGCAGGTCTTTTCGTACTTACAAGGGCGTGTTCGGTATAATACTTTTGATAGAGTTCTTTAAACGTGAGCTCCTTAGTTTTTTCCTTTTTTATTACATTAGGGTTTACACCACTAATAATCTGGCTATTTAGCTGAATAGCTGTTTTTCTTGCCATCTCAATAGGGATATCAGACAGCCTGCCAATTTTAATACGTAGTAGTTTGTAACCAACCCGTCTGTAAAACATGAATGTTTTAATGCCACCGGGGTTTACCCGTAGGATGAGGCCTGTGGTTTTGGCATCGCGTACTTCGTATTGTGATTCAAGGATAGGTAGGGCTTCAAGTTGTGATTTTGTAAAGTTCAGAGCGGTTTGCATAACGTTCCTTTAGGTGACAGATAGGTGACAATCTGCGTTAAAATCCATTAATTACGGAGATTGGATACTCTGCCTGATTCGGCTCTTAATTGCTGAAACTAAACGATTTTCGTATCAGGAAATATGAGCGTTAAAATCGCTCGGAGCGGTTGGTAATGGAGAGGTCGGCAGTTCAATCCTGCCCAGCAGCACCATTTTTCAAGCACTTATATTCCTGTATAAAATATTGTTTAGCTAAAAGGTGACAATTAGGAGACAATCAGCATTAACGGACATTACACAAGCCTATATTTTATCAAGGCTTGTGTCTTTTGTACAGCAGTAATTGGTTTATAGTTTTGTCAGCGGTAGTGCACCGCTATATCTATTTTTAAAAAATTATTATTTAGTGTAACAACACACTAAGTAAAGAATTTGGAACACTCATAAGCAATCTCAATATTTTTAAATTACTCAACTAGCTTCCAATCGTCTAATGGTTCGAATCTAAGCAGGTTCGCTGAATATGAAAGCTGCTGATATTAAGTGGCTTCTGTTTTGCACCAAATTTCTTCTCCTTACAAAGTACTCATTTGCAAATGCATAATGGTTCGAGTACAAAGAGTTTTTTTGATGCTCTAACGAACAGGTATTGCAGAAGTGCAGGGAATAGAATTACGTTCGCCAGCCAACTGCTGCTGAATAGAGATAAAAAATTGATGATATGCACATAGCTAAATGGATAAAGTCAAGCTTGATATGCAGCCCAACAGAACTACAAAAGTTTAAACATGCTCCTATCAGCCTGCATTTTGGCAATACCCATGTTAGCGGTAGCTATATTTTGTCGGCAATACTTTCAATAACTTTTATTAGTGCTATATTTTGTTTTCCTTCAAAGCAAAATTTAGAAACATCTTCAGTTTTGTTAGGATGTATACCTATTTTAGTGTCATTATATTTCTTGTGTTCAATATAGCTGATAAAGTTCTCTTGTTTCAAAATACCTAACAATTCATTTAATTTAATGCCATACTTGTTGATTCGAGGATAGTTTTGGGATTCTGTTAATAAGGAATCAGAAATCTTTTTGAATTGCCCTTTTTTATAAAATATTCTAAAAAAGTCATCTAAAAAAGCTGTTGCCTTTTCAAGTTTTATATTTGAGTTTGTCTGCTGATGAGAGAAAACATTAAAAAGAGAATTATCATCATCGCAGTCAATAAAATTTTCCCTCGGAATACTGATATTTTTATTAGTACTACCAATATTTCGTAAGCTACATTTTCTATAATACGTTCCACTATTTTGATTACACTCCCAGAAAAGAGAATAATTCTCGAAAATGCAGTTTATAAAAGTTAAGTTAGAAAAATCAAAGCGAATATTTTCTTCCAAACTTGTTACGTTTAAAACAACTAAATGCTCAATTTCATTGGATGAATTAATAAACAAATCTTTTACTAACTGAGTGTTGTATACTCTACTATTAGATTTGAAATTGAAATTAACTGCAAGTGCTAAATTAAACAATCCGGATATAGCTCGTTTTGTGATATTGAAGTCGTCAATAGAAAAGTCTCGTATTTTTTGAATCATATCTCCAATCTTCAATAAATTACCATCGTCCCAGCTAGATACCCTCTTAGTGATATTTTTTATAGTGTCAGAGCCATGATATAATTTTTGTGAAAGCAATTTTAATGTTTCGAAATCAATATTTGTTTCTTGATTTATATTCAAAAGCCCTGAAATAAATAAGCTGATAAAATATGATTCAAAAAAATCGTATTTAAAACTCATGGACTTTGTTTCAACATCAAAGTGTAAAAAGGGATGAGCCTTAAAAGACTCCACTATGCTAAGACTAATATCTTGAATTTTAAGTGAGGTTATTAAAAAATCTTTTATAGCGGCTTCATCTATTTTGCCATGCTCTTTAACAGCTAAATGTATGAAAAATGAAATTTGTTTGTCTACTGAAATTTGTTGAACTCTTTTGACCTCTCTTTCACAAATGCGTCCGATAATATAGTCTACTTTGAGGTCGCTCCTTAACGACTGTGAAGAAAATGCTTTGTCACTGAAAAGGATTTCATTATTGCTTAAAACAATTTCTTTTATTATATCTAATACAAAAGGGTGGTAGTAATATTCAGTCTCTGAGGAAGGGAGTTTAAAATCCTCTGCTATGGATAAAGCCCTTTTGATTTTCGATTCATCAGATTTAAACGTCTTTTCAAAAAATACTTTTGCACGTTTTAGGTCAAATGGTAATAGCTCGATACTATATAATAAGTCATTATTGATATTAGTTTTGTCCCAGAAATATGTTCGGGTTGTAATGATTATTTTAGTGTTTCCTAATCCAAAAGAACTTGGGCTTATGGATTTAAAAAAGTAATCAATATCGAATGAGAGATTGCGAGAAATAATTTCATCCAATCCATCAATTATTAGCAATAAATTGCCAGCATCAAGATTAATCGAAAATAACTCCTTGTCAAGAGCCTTTTCATGTGCATTGGCAGCTTTATAAAAACTGTACAGGTCTAGCTTCTTTCCAACTTTTTGTAAGTATAATAATTCCTCTTGTATTTCATTAGAATCAATAAAGAGAATCATAGAATTTGACTCATTTCTGTTTGAATTTTGAAATAAATCTGAAATATATTTAGCATAGGTTGTTTTCCCTATCCCAGCTGTTCCTTTAATAACGAGGAGAGGGCTATTTGTTGTCTTTAGCCATTTTTCAATTTCAATTTTTTGCTTATGGTTTGCAACAGAGAATTCTGGAAGTATGAAGTTATTAATATTGAGGTAGCTACTTTTTTCCTGCTTTTCAATTGACTTAGAAGATAGTTCTTGAATAAAGTCTTCTATATATGAAATGTTTTTCGGTAAAAAAATCTTTTCGATGTTTTTTAGCCGCCGTTCAGGAAAAACTTGGTCCTCCTCTTTGGGTATGAAAATAATTGTATTTCTATTTAATATCCCTTTATGTTTTTCATTTATGTAACTGTGTGTTCTTGACTGATTACTTCCTTTATATAAATACAAGTAATGAGAAACCTCTTTTTTCAATTTATCATTTTCCCGCAATAATGTGAACCCAATTTTATTAGTTTTATCTTCAAAGTTTTCGATTTCTTCAACGTCACTTGATTTGGAGTATATATCAATCACTTTTTTGAATAAATTATACCCCTTTATATCGCTCTCAAATAAATGTTTTGGATCTTTGATTTTAAATATAAACTCTCCACAATCATGATGTTTGTCGGATATAGGATGACCTTGGGGCTGCTGCAAAAGGTTCGATTTAAACTTTTCCTTTACAAATTCTATAATAGTTCCAACTCTTAAATCTGTTTCTGAATTGCCTAAAATGGTTAAAAGGGATTCGCCGAAAAAACTATTTTCACCGAAACTGCCGCAATAAGTTTCTTCTCTTCCCGAAGTCAAGATCCAACGAGAGCGATAATTATCCAATGTAATATTGTTAATAGATTTTGATGGTTCGGTGATTAATAACGAGGTTGCAAAACAACAGTCCGAAATAATAAAAACATGCTTGGCTGACATTTTTTTTACAGACTCCAGAATTACTTCATTGGGCAACCAAGTTGAATAATCTTCTTCACTAGCATTAGTGGGAATCCAATAGCCTTTTTGTGTGGATTTTCTTAGTCCACCATGTCCAGAGAAGTATATTATTAAATTAGAGTTTTTATCTAGTATTTGAACATATTTCTCAAGTGCATTTTGGATATTAATATTTGTAGCGTTGGCATCAGTCAATTCAACTATATTTTCCCTGTCGAATTCATATTTTTCAAGTAAAACATACTTGAAGTCCGTAACATCTTTTACACAAGTAGTAAGTCTATCGCTGGGCTTAGAAAATTTCGGATAGCTGTCTATTCCGATTATTAAAAGGTGATTCATTTGAGTATCCGATTTATATAATGCTTTAGTATATTAGAGTGTGTCCCAATTGCTGCTAACGTCTGAATTGACGCATTGCGTCAATTCACCTATACAAGTAGATTTTACGAATATAATAATCTTACCCTTTAAATGAAATAGTTACACTGCCAATAGCTGCAGGCCTTCTAAAATCCGGTTCGATAAATGTCCAAAGTGATTTACTCGAGATAAAAATGATTAGGCGCAGAAAGTGATGATTCGCAAGGCTAGTGCACCTCCCCTCTAAATATTAAAACTCCTCCGTAATAATACCTAGTAAAAACACCCTTTAATCACTGTTCATGTTTAACGGTTGTTATTTGTCATACGAAAATCGTTTTTTGTTTGACATGGCATATTCATTTCGCATATCAAGCACTCCCATTTATCCAACCCAATATTCAAAACAATATTTTGACCGAGAGGAATGCTTATGAACATCGAAGCTCAAGAACCATTACTAAACCGTAAACAAGCGGCAGCCTATATCAATTACAGCTACGGCACATTAGCCGTCTGGGATTGTACCAAGCGTCACAACCTGCAGCCAATAAAAATCGGACGCAGTGTGCGTTACCGTAAATCCTCACTGGATGCATTTCTTGAAGAACAACGCCTGAACGCAGCCTGATTCCTTCCTGACAATTCATTTAAGAAAGAGTATGACAATGGATATTCCATTTGCCAAGACAATACCCCTGCGCAAAATTTTTGAGGTCTGGGGCATCAAGCCAATTCCTATCAGAAACGGACTGCACCTGTACGCATCTCCGTTAAATGAAGAGCGGTATTCAAAACTGGTTGTTAATCCGGAAACGAATACATGTTTTGACCCGATTACAGGACAAACCGGCAATACCATAGAATTGGTCTGTCAGTACCTGCAAAGCCAGGGTGTAAGCCACACTACCATGGATGCCTTGCGTTGGCTAAAGACCATGACAGGCAAGCAAGGTAAAGCAATTGAGTTGCTTGCTGATATGCCTGACTACAAAAGCATGGATAAGAACTATGCTATCAAAGATGTCAGCTATCTTTCAGACCCCGCACTCATCCGTTATCTTGAGTTACGCCGTGGCATCCCGTTCTATATAATCAGGCACAAAGTCAAACAACTGCTGCTGAAAAACAAGCAGACAGGTAAAAACTTTGTAGCCATTGGCTTCCTGAATGAAGACTGGGGCTATGCCATTCGGAATCCCAAGATAAAAGCCCATATCGGTGCTAGGGCTATCAGCTTTATCCGTGGAAAAACACCCAAGCCTGACGGCGTGCATATTTTCAAAGACATTTATGATTACCTGTCTGCGATTATATACCGTAACAGCAAACTGTTTGACGAAGACAGCATTATCCTGAACAGCATGGATTGCTTGCAGGATATGACAGGTTATATCTGCAACTACGGTTATACCTACTTACGTGCATGGCTCGGCAATGACGAGCAAAGCAAGGCATACACGGCACTATTACAATCGTTCTGCAAAAAGGAAAAACTGCGCTTTGAAACCGCCAATGAAACCTATAGCGGCTTCAAAGACATAAATGACAAATTATCGTCCTTACAACGCAGTTGATAATCAACAAAGCCTATTCATCCAATCATAAGCCAACCCAACTGAAAGGCCTGCCCATGCACAATACTTCCGCACCAGTAAATGATACCCAACCTCGTGTTGACCTATACCAGAAAGTGACCGACACTATCATACAACACCTTGAAGCAGGTACAACCCCTTGGCAGAAGCCTTGGACAGGCGGTGAAGTCACGCCATTCCGAATGCCCAAAAACAATACTACGAACAAGCACTATAACGGCATTAACGTACTGTTACTGTGGTGTTCATCTTTTGCGCAAGACTTTAGTTCAAATGAATGGGCGAGTTTCCGCCAATGGAACGAGCAGAAAGAATCCGTCCGTAAAGGCGAAAAGGGAACAATGGTCGTGTATTACGACAAGATGGAAAAGGAAGTGGACGGTGAAATCAAAAAAATCCCTTTCATGAAATCCTATGTTGTATTCAACCGTTGCCAGTTAAGCAGCTTTCAGCAGGACACGGATATCTTGCTGCCATCCAAGCCATTGGCAACACGACTGGAGCATGTTGAAAACTATGTTGTAAATACCAAAGCCGTTATCAAGCATAAAGGCAAACAGGCTTGTTTCGTGCCTTCCAAAGATGAAATTCACCTGCCGAAAAGAGAAGCGTTTAAGGATACCCAACATAGCACCGCGACTGAAAACTATTACAGCACTTTGCTGCATGAGCTGGTCCACTGGTCCGGGCATCCCAACCGTCTTGACCGTTCTTTCGGTAAACGCTTCGGCGACTATACCTATGCCGCCGAAGAACTGGTAGCGGAACTCGGCGCAGCTTTTCTTTGTTCCGAACTGGAAATCACCCGTGAGCCAAGTAAAGACCATGCGAACTATATCGCTAACTGGCTGACAGCATTGAAAAACAACAAATACCTTGTTACCGCTGCTGCCAACACCGCGTCCAAAGCAGTGGACTATCTCTGGCACCTGCAGCCGCAACCGGGTCAATAAACTGAATGGTAAAAAGGACGCAAGTAATCTTACCTGCGTTCTTTTTCCAACTATGCCCGTAGTCGGTATTGTAGGCAAGGCTGTTGCCTGATAGTCCCATTCATAAAAAGATGGTGTGACGGTTCCTTACAAGTGCTAACTACGGGCACTCATTTCACTAAGCAGTATTTTCGCTCTCACGCTACAGGCGTGATTCACCCGCCCAACCAAAATACAGCTTGTTCATTCCTTATACCCTGCGTTGGTTCACACTTGTAACCATCAACCAATATGAAAGGAACACATCATGCAACTCTTCAGCGAAGAACAATACCAACAACTACTTGATAACGGTAAACCGGAAAACAAGGATAAGAACCATCCTCCTGTGGTTCATTTATACCTGCCATGTACTGCTTGCGAATGGCTACTGTCAGAGATAGACCCCGAAGAACCGCGCATTGCTTTCGGTCTTTGTGACTTGGGCAAAGGTTTCCCTGAATTAGGCTATGTTGACCTTGAAGAATTGCAATCGGTCAAAGTACCGCCATTTGGTTTTACAGCAACTAATAATCACCTTTTTGAAAGCAAGTACCCGATGTCAGTCTATGCTGCTGCCGCAAGGCATAAAAGTGCCATTACACGAGATGATGCATTGCTCAGTCAGTTTTATCAAGCTGAGTTAAACCGCAATAAAGCCAAATTAAAACACGATAAATTCTAAGCTGCTAACAATAACAGCCCCGATTTAGTGCCGGGGCTGTTCCTTTATTTTTTCACAATCTTTATCGCATGGGCAATCGGCTCATCGGATACCAGTTTGCTAAAACGCTCATGCCTGCACCTGATAATCCGGGGCAAGTGTTCTGATAGCTTGTGATACAGAAGATGGAGCCTTACGCCAGTCAGTTGTACAATATGTGTCGTAAAGTCGAGCTCCAGTGTATGGTTATCCGCAGAACAAGTTATACTTATCAGGTATTGATAGTTAAACCCGGTACAACTACCGTCAGACAACTCAAATATCAGCACCCTAATATGACTGCCTTCCGAATAGTTTTCGGCAGGCTGTTTTTCAGGCTTAGTCATATCGTTTTGTCGCAAGTCTTCGTATAATAGACTAGATTGCTTAGAATGCATAATTTGCTCCAGAAGGTGTAGGGGTATCACGGATGGGTAATGTGGTAGTTACATGATTACTGCTATCCCGCAAATGGATAGCCAGATGCATTGCATGGCATCGCATGGCTTCGCTTTCGATTACAGCCTGCCTGTCACCATCCTGCATGACTTGTTGTAATAATCCTGCTTTATCATCAGTATAAATGATTGCTTGCTGCCTGCCTCTGGACGCGGACACATAAAACTGTTTGGCATTCGCCGCATCGAATGTAGCGGCAGGCTGTACAATCAATACTTCATCTGCTGTAGCACCTTGTGAGGCATGGGAAGTCATGCAATAGGCATGGGCTATATGCCCGAATGCAACAGGCAAGGTATATTCGGCATCACCTGTTTTGGATTGTACTGTCAGTCCGTTAATCGGGCATATGGCTGTAATGGTAAGTTGTTGCCCGTTATTCAACTTGCGCTTGTTAGTATCAAAAGCATTGCGTGTGATACGTATCTTATCGCCAATTGCCAACCCTATAAGTAATGCCTCAAATACGTCAGCAGATTGTGCAAGGGTGAGGGGCAAGGTACGTTCTGTACCTGCATCATCCATGATAATCAGTTCATCATCACAGACAGTTTTAACTATCCATCGGCTGCCACGTTTGATACCTTGTACATGCTGATTGAATTGCAGCACATAACCGGTCTGATAATGCCTTACATCCGTTTTTTCAGCTTCGGTAAGGTGCAGGGCTTTGTATCGGATAAAGGTAGTATCGGTAGCCTGTAGCATTCCTTTGTCTTTTAATGCCTGTCTGATGGCTTGTGTTACCGCTTCACCTTGTGCATGTGTCGGTGAAATCACTAAGACCGATTTGCGCCGTTTCAGTGCAAGGAGGTAATCATCTACCAAAGTCTGCCGGATGCATTCGGCATCCATGCATTTAATCGCACCTGCTTTGTCAAGTAACTGATAACCCGTTGCAATATCACCTTGTGCAAGATGGGTGATGGCCTTTTTATAGGTTTGGTTTTGCTGGCGGTAAATCTTGTTAACTGATACGGCAGGGATATGGGCTATGGTTTGCAGGATACGTAAGGCATCGCCTCTGGCGACACTGCTATGCTGCCTTGTATCACCACCCAATATTAACCTTGCTTTAGTACGTGTAACTAATTGCAGCAGCGCAAGCATATCCTTATTACCGAGCAACCCTGCTTCATCTACCCATACAACGCCGCTAGCCGTTGCCTCTTGCATGGCTTTATCAGTTAGGAGCATGGCGACTGTCTGTGCATCGGCAAAGCCTTCGCTTCTTAATACGCCCCTTGCAGCTTCGGCAGTCGGGGCGACAACTGTTACTTGCTGTCCCGTTGCCCTGATATGGCGGATGGCTTCAGTCATGAGCGTGGTTTTACCCGTTCCCGCACCCCCGCGAATAATCATCACTTTATCGTTGCATGAAAGCACATGCTTTACCGCATCGCCTTGTTCTCCCTCAAGGCTGATAGGAGGCAAGGCGTCATAAAACGGGCTGTCCATTCCTCTGCCTGCTTTGGCAAGCTCCACCATATCCAGTTCTTCTTGCAGCACCACTTGGGTGCTGCACACTGGCACATCGCATTCCTTGAAGCGCAGCAGGTTAGCTTGTGCTTTAAAACTTTGCAGGATGGTATCTGCATGGACGTTTTTACCGACTGAGTGTAGTAAGGCAGCTTGCAGTAGGCGCCGTTCAGGAATGACCGATGCGCGCTCAAAACAATGTGACAAGGCAAAGTCTATTATAGCCTGTGCATCGGATAACGGAGCAGGGGTATTTTCAATCGGCTGCAGCATCGCATCGAAATGACCAAAGCCTGCCGCTTGTATTTGCCCTGCCCAAATCGTTTGTAGGTCTTCTATTGTCAGGTTGGTGTTTTTACGGCTGCGTGTTTTAGCCCCTAACGCATCCAGGTCTTTGGAGTCGGTAATGCCTTGTTCTTTAGCAGTGCGTTCAATGGTTTCGGTTCTTTTAGAAAACAACTGAATCACACTATCGGGAATAGTAGCGATTTCAAAAGAGGTTTTGGTATGCCTGATACCATAGCCTGCCAGTTGTAAATTATCCGACAGCCTTTTGTGAAACAATGCCTGATAGTATGGCATATCTCGTTTGATATTTTTAAACTTCGCCGCTTTGATGCGTTGTTCTGCTGCATCCCATGTCAGGTTGAATGTATAACAATGGGCGTGCAGATGCGGGTCGGGTGCAAAGCCTTTGACAGGCCTTGCCGTAAGGTGGATGAAGTCAGCCCACAACAGTTCGCCTGTATCACGGTCTTCCGACACGCCGCCCTTGCGAATCCTTGTTTGGCTGTCTTGTTCTATATCAAGCATGGTGTTGTTCACCGCTTCGCGGAATGCCTGTATCAAGGCTTTATTGCCAGTCAATGCATATAGTACTGAAACAGACTTGGGGCAGTGAAAATTGATATCGTAACCGACTGTCCTGTTCTGTGCAGAACGCGGGGTGAGGGGATTACCTGTATAGGGGTGGATATTTTTGCAAAAAGCTTCGAATAAATCTTTGGTTACATTACCTGAGACACCTAGTCTCGTTGTCATTTTGCCATGAAAACAAGATGTTGCTAACTCGTTTTGAAGATAATAATCTCCCTTTTGCAGTGAACCTGCATAGTAAGACTTCGCGTGTTTTTCACTGGTGCTTTGTATCATCCGAATCATGCAGGGACGATACCTGATTAGCCGAATGAACTGTGTATAAAAATGAAAATCGCACGACAAATAACAAGCAACACTGCCAGTTAAACAAAAGCAGTGAAAGTAGAAACTACCCTGCGGGGATTAATGAAGTAGTGTCAGACATCTTCCCCAAACATAGCTTGTATGCTGATCGGAAAGAAAATTACTGTTTAACTGAAATTTTGGCAAGCGTTTTGGAGATAAGACCTATGCAGCAGAAGAATTGGTTGCAGAGTTTGGGGCGGCGTTCCTACGTGCTGAACTTGGCATTAGCAGAGAGCCACGGAAAGACCACGCAGATTATATCGCTAACTGGATGACTGCACTAAAGAGCAATAAATATATTGTTACGAGCGCACCAAATGCAGCTTCAAAAGCAGTAGAGTATTTGAAAGGATTGCAATTAAGCTGATAAAATACAATTGGGGGCATAATGCCCCCAATTGTATTTTATCAGGTACTGGATGGATAATAAGATTTAGATGTTAATATTAAAATGGACTAAGTGTTGATTTCACTATCAGACAAAATAACAAAGTTCTTTTTTGATATAAGCTCTGTGACTTTTATTAATATGAAAGGAACAAAAAACATCCTTTTACTTGTTTCTTGCATGAACTTAAGGGTTGGTTCTCCAACCTTTCTATAAAAATCACGAAAGAAGTCAGGCAGCTTATCCTCATGCGTAAATCTGGTTAATGCAGAATATACGTTCGATGAATTGTTTTGAAGACGATTTTTTAATATCCTAATAAATCTCTTTGTCTCTTTGGGGTTAGCGTGTGGTTCATTATGAGTATAAATTTCATACATCTCATTACACACACTATGAAGTATTTTATCTCCACCATCAGCCCTTAAAAAACTGTCTATTTTATAATAGCCTGTGGCATGACTATACAAAGCAATTATTTGATGTATAGAATTTACCAGCCATTTCTTTCTTCGTATATAGAAATCCAGATCACTTACTAGTTCTATCCCATCTATGGCTTTTAATATTGAAACAATTTCAGTGCAGCTTTCACATTCTAAAGGCCTGCTATCTATAGTCCATGATAAGTATTCTTCAGCTTTACAGATAACATTGTCCTTTGAATCTACAAATGGTACATTGCAAATGCGATCTACAACACAGTCAACAAATATGATATTTTCGTTGAGCTTGTATTGTGTGCCATATTCCTCTTGTAAGATTTCGACTACCCCTTGTTTTATACTATTTGAGCTTATTGCATTCTCACATGCAATGAAAACCAGAGGCTTACTAATCCCAGAGGTATTCCGTGCATGTATTAATCTTGAAATGAGCTGTAAGGAGTTTTTCACCCCGTATTCTTTAAGTGCAGTAGTTAGAAGGACAGGCTTATCTTCACATGCAATAGAAGTTAATCTGCCAATTTCATTAAAGTAAATAAACTCAGCAAATCTTATCGCAGTATCATACCCTACTGTTCTTAAATAGTAATGTCGTTTTGCATTGAGTAAGTTGTTTTTGCTTTCTGATGATTCATTATTTCTGTTTGCGAGGTAAACAGTCGTATTGTCCGGGGCAGAAAATTTAGGCACAATCAAGCCTAAACCCAATGCACCTGTTCCCAATTGCAATAGGTTAACATTCATATAGAGGTATAAAGATTATATTTGTTCCAATGTCGGTAGCGAAACCTGTGATATATTGTTGTTTATTATGTCATTTTTTACTTCGGTCACCTGCGAGTTGCAGCGTGTACATGCTGATAGATGATTCTTTATAAACTTCATTTCTTCATCAGAGAGTTTGTTTTTAGCGAATAGATAATCGTCTATTTGCTCTGGTGATAAATGTTTTTTTGCTTCAGCAAAAAGCTCTTTAAACCAATTTGACTTACTTTTCATTGACCCTCACTTTTAATCTAATATGATAAAGTTACCTTAAACGTAGCAATAACATTGTTAAAATGCAATAAAATAGACAATTATTTTAAAGATAATTGCCATTAATTTGTCATAGTAATACTACTTGTAGTAGGGATTGTCATCATATCGCCCATCTAACTCCTGCATCTTTTGGTACGACAGTTTAGGGAAGTAGGTAACAGGCTTGTTGCCGATAAACGTAAATATCTGCTCCCCTGATTCCCGGTGCAATTCATCACTTGTAACCAAAGCCCGTTGATTACCTTCGGCTTCCATTGTCCCGAACCATGCTTTTGCTACCATGACGTGAGAGGTATTGCCGATGGAGTGGCTTACATAGTCAGCAGTGAAATTATCGTTGATATTGAAGAAGTGGCGCACAGCAGTATTGCCGACAAAATTCTCCCATATTTTGCCGTAGATACTATCCAGTTGAACAAGGGTTTGGATAATTGGCCATAGCGTGATATTAAACCCTGCATACAAGCCCAAACCTATGTCAGCAACTTCGGGTAAATACCCCAGAGATGCAAACTCGTCCATCAGGAAACATACACGTTTTTGTGGCTTCCGTATAACAGCACGCATGGTCGTGGTTACAACCAGCCTTAACCAACGTGAATGGCTTTTTAGCTTATCGGCAGGGATGATAACATAGAGCGTAGTTTTACCATCAGCCAGCTCATAAGGGTCAAAGCCGGATGCCAATGATTTTGCCAGCGCAGGAGATTTGATAAAATCCGTTCCCTGTAACAGTGTCGCAAATATGATACCCCAAGTCTTATCCCCTGTAGCCATCATACGAACGATTTCATTAGCAGAGCGTTTGACAATATCTCCATTTACTTCATCATCATTAACTGACATGTCCTCTAATAATTTATCCCAATCCTCTTCACTGTTACGTAACCACTGCCATAATGTAACAAGCGTCCTGTCCTTCTTCTCACAGCTTGTTACAAGATGTAATATCAGCCCCGTCAGTGCAGAACGTGCGCAATCAGAGAAAAATTTATCATCTTCCTCCGGTACTATCGGGATAATCATTTCCGCGATGATATAAGCATCATCAACAAGGTTCGGGCTTGATACGTCTGAAAGGAGGTCAAGCGGGTTGTATGATTGTGCTTCCCCAACAGCATCAGAAATAAGCCCCCATGGATTCAGGATGACAACATTTTGTCCCATGACATCCTGGTATCTTTTTGTCACGGCTGCGTTTTCCCCTTTCGGGTCGATTACGACCCATGAGCCCTCATAGCCACCTTTACCGAGCAGGTTAGGGATAATTAGGTTGGTGCCTTTGCCCGCCCTTGTACCTGCACAGGTCAAAATATGCCCCTTGTCAGGAAAGGTATAATCACCACCGATGTAAAAGCCTTTACCACCTCGGTATGCCGCAAGGTCATCCGCATTGGCAAAACGTGCCGTGCCGAATTTCTTTGCCTCAGCTAAAGTGCGCCTAACGCCATAGCGCCATTTTTTGAATAAGGCATAAACAATGCCTGAAAAAACAAGGTTGAAGAGGATATATAATAATAGTACCTGATTGCGTACCCAATCAGGTGGTACAAAGGTTACAATCAATGTTATCAGTAAAATCAGAACAAGCCATATCAATACAGCACCGATAATCATGGCGACACGCTTAATCGGTGTCATCGGATGAAACACAGGCGGCCTATCTTTCGGAAAATCACTATTTAGATAAGCACGGACGTAACCGATTAATGCGCCTGTTAGCGTAATGGGTGTTAGAAATGCGCCGACCATTACAAGGAGCAGTTTCGCAAAACCTTCCGGTTTGCTCTTAATCTGAAAAAGGGATTTTACTTCATCTGTGGTAACATCGAACCAGCCTTTTTGCTGTTTGTTATTCATGGGAAGACAGTGTTGTTTAATCGTGTTTGATAATTACCTGTGAAAATAGTTTGAGAATGTTTTATGCGCAATCCGTCTAATGACGGTCGTTTCTTCAGTGTTTTGACGGTGTTGTGATAAAGTGTCGGGAAGTGTATTTTTGATATTAATAGTGATGTTATTTTCGTTTTTCTTTTGAAGGAGAGTGAGGGTATCTGCTATTGTCGATGGTGTGTTGCAAGACGTGGTTTGTAGCTACAACTTCGTTTCCGCACAAACCGTCTTGCAAAGGGGTAAGTAACTTACCCCCTTGACCCCCGGGAAGTAAAAAGCAATCACCACACCATGCACGAACCGCAAAACGACGCAGATGGTAAGCGGAAGCTTACCATGCGTTTCAGAGTCACTGCCGATGAACGGAAAGACCTGCTGGCAAGAGCTGCCGGTTCGGGGATGACTTATAGCGACTATGTGCGGAGCAGGTTATTAGGCAGCAAGCAGCAGACTAAAAAAGCTACGCCACTGCGGGAAGCAATAATTAAACTCATGGCAGAGCTTGGCAAGTCAGGAAGTAATTTAAACCAGATTTCAAGGTCTTTAAATCGTATGTCTGATGAGCGGGAAGATTACAGCGATACGGTCAAAATGGTCGAACACTTAGCAATTGAACATCGAACCATATTAGAACAGTTGAACAGGATTTTAGAAGAGCATGGTCATCAGGGGTAGCACAAGGGGAAATGGCAAACAGCTTGCTTACTACCTGTTAGCCAAACAGGAGAACGAGCATATCCGTGTACTGGAAGTAAACGGGTTGTTGAATGCCGATGCCAAAGATTTACACCTTGCACTGCACAGTATGCAGTTAACCAGTGAGCTAACGAAAAGCGACAAGGGGTTGTATCATGCACAAATAAACCCGGCGATTGATGAATCAAAATTGATGGATGATGCGTCTTGGATGCAGGCAACCGATATTTTAGCAAAACAACTTGGTATGGAGAACCAACGCAGGGCCATTGTGCTGCACACCAAGAAAGGGCGTACCCATGCGCATGTCGTATTTGAGCGTTACGATTTAACAACTGGCAAGATGGTAAATGACAGTTTTTCGAGGCTTGCGCAGGACAGAGCCAGAAAAGAAATGGAACTGGTCTTTAAGCACAAGCCTACGCCGCATAGAAACAAGCACCGCCCAGAACTGAAAGCTAGCCTGTCGGCTTTGTGGCATTCCACAGGTACGGGGGCACAGTTTCTGGCTGCAGCCAGAAAGAACGGGTATATTATTGCTGAGGGTTCGGGCCGTTCGCCCTATATCGTGGTAGATGAGTTTGCAAGGTCTTATGACCTTACGAGGCAGTTGCAGGGAGTACGTCTGAAAGACGTGCGTCAGCGTTTACGAAGCCTTACCATGCCGGGTGAGAAAGATGCGATTGCACTGGCTCGCAAAACCATGAATGAACAATCAGGCAAAGATGGTGGAAAAGATACGAAAGGAAGCAAGGATAGTTTGCGTTACAGCTTTGCCAAGAACAAAGATGATGCGACCATTCATTATAATATCCCTCAAGACGGGTTTAAACAAAATGCACAGACCATGACGGAGAAAGACATGCCTGAAAGCAATAGCTTTCAGGAAAACAAGGAGGATATTACGAGTAAAGGCGGTGAACCTATTGACCCGCGCCGCCTTGCATTCAGGGAAGAAATGAAACGATTGAATGCTAAGAAGCAGAAAAGCAAGGGACGGGATAAAGACCTTGATTTATAATAAAACATTTGTCGATGTCCGAAAAAAGAACATTTGAAAGTATAGGTGCGATTATTAATGCGATTGATAATGAGAGCATCAGAAAATACTTATGGGAGCGCGTAGCGACTATTGAACAAGAGAAGGAGAATTACGAAAGGAACTACTATGTGCAATATGATGAGTTTAAATTGTACAATCGCAAGTTCGGGGGTAATGCTAAAGGCATTGTCCCGAAGGAGTTTAATAAAGAAATGGATAAAGTAATGCGCCATGAAGCAATGGAAGCGTTACAGGAATATGAAGAAAAGCTGCAACGCATAGCAGCAGAACAGCATGGACAACAAATCTTATCACCTGAAAATAAAGAACAACACACCCATTCAAAACAAACTGCGGAGAAAGAAGTACGATACGCTACCCCGGAGGATTTTCAGCGACTCATTAATCAGATTGCTGCAAATAAGAAGTTGCCGCATTTAAGTAAAAAAGTATCAGCTAATTCATTACCCCAGCCAAAGCAAGAAAAAATTGACCCGCGCCGACTTGCATTCAGAGAGCAGATGAGGGAGCTAAAGAAACGAAACCAGAAAAATAAAGGGCGGGATAAAGAGTTGTAGTAGTCTGCATTGTAATTGCATAGTGCTTTGTTGCGATAGCACCGTTCATCTATTAAATACTATTGAGCAAATCTAACACCACACACATGGAGCGGTGTCAGATTGTTGATTGGCAAGCAAAGAAAGCTGCCGCTTACATTGCTTTTATCTCCCTTGATTGAATGTTTCCTATTGGGCCTTTGTGCCAGCAAAGCTATGCCGGGTGCCATATGGCTGGCAAGGTCTGCGCTACGCCCTTCCTGTCGTGAGTCCTTCGCTTGCCTGCGGTTTCGCAAAAACAATCTCCAGTTTTTGTTTCGGTGGCTGGGGGCAAAGATACCGCCACGCCCAAGTGGTATTCTTTTTGCCAAAACCTTGCCCGCCATCCGTCACCACGCATAAAAGGGGCTTATCAAAGTCCAATGAGGCTTTTTGCCGAATTGGGTTTAGTCACTTTTAAAACAGCATACAATGAACAATCAAAAATTATCCCGACTGATGAAACTGTCTTGGGACATTCAACGCAGCAAACACAACACAAGGTCGAGGGCATTAACCGCCGCATGGGCGATTATCGGCAATGAAGATATTACCGTGCATTACCTGACCCGCAGGCTGAACCATGACAAGCCTGTCAACCCTAAAGCCATGCTACAATTCGGGTTATTCGCATGAGTAAAATAAAAAGGCTGCCGATGGCAGCCTTTCCCTGTTTGTTGTTTGTACCTGTATAATCAAACCACCCCTTGGTTATTGCAGTTCGCAGGTTTCTATCACCGTTACACTGCCGCTTTGATAAGTCTTATCATGCAGCTTGCAACGGTCTTTTGCGGTTTTCTTATTGACTTGCTCAATATAGATGGTGTTCGAGTTCTTCGTGCCTGTATTGGTGTTGCAGACGCACGTCCAGTCCTTTTTACAAGATGCGAATGCCATTGCACAAAATACGGCAATGAGTAGAATTTGTTGTTTCATATTGTAGTATTGATTTTAAACGGTTATTTCCTTTTCCATGTATAGGTAAAAATGGTCGGGCTTACTTGCGTAAACACACGCTCCCATTTCAGGGTGGTTTCATCCAACTGGATAATCTTGATAGTGCTTTCCAAGGTGTCACCCGGCGTTACCAGTTCTAGTGTCGGGTAAGCATCCAGCTTCCATGTGCCGTTCTGGGTTTGCGGCTCGGAGGCGTCACACTTGGTTGCCCCTGCATCTGCTACACACGCCCCATCCGTCTTGATGGTCAGTATATCATCTTTGGCACAGGCTGGCATCGGGTCGGGATTGGCGGGGTCGTTGGTCGTTACTGACTGGATAGACCATGTACCGATAATCAGTTCCTTTGGTGTTTTGTTGGGTGTCGGGCTTGGTGTTGCCGAGCTATCGTCTTTCTTGCAGGCAGCAAATAGCACTACCACTGCACAAATACTGGTAATAATCTGTCTTGGTTTCATGTTCCTTTGTTTTATATCTGGTTAAGTTGTTTCAATATGTTATGCACCGTGCCGGGATGCCATTTGTCGCTATTACGGTAAGTCGGTATGTGCATCCTGTTTAGTTCCCCTGCAATGGCTCTTACTGTCAAAAAGCCTTTGCCTCGCACCTGTTCTATGATGGGTTTCATAACCGCCACAAAAGCCCAGGCATTCTCCTTGTTGCGCTTGGATAGCACATTCCTGCCATAGCTGCCCAACTCAACACCGCGCCTTTTAGCGGCCTGTAGTGCAGCCTTTGTCCGTTGGCTTATCATATCTCTTTCATGCTCTGCAAACGCCGCCATGATATGAAGCACCAGTTTATTGGCATACGGGTTGTCAACCGCCTTGAAATCAACCCTTGCTTCCATCAGGGCGGAGATAAACGCCATGTTGCGGCCTAACCTGTCCAGCTTTGCAATCAGCAACATCGCTTTCTGTTTCTTGCATGCCGCAAATGCTTGCAGCAATTGCGGACGCTTTTTTTTTGTGCCTGATTCGATTTCAATGAACTCATCCGTGATGGTAAAGCCATTGCTAACCGCAAAGGCTTCCACTGCCGCTTGTTGTGCTTCCAGCCCTAACCCTGTCTTGCCCTGCCGTTCCGTTGACACACGGTAATAGGCTACAGCACATATCTTTTGCATTGTCATTGGCAAACCCTTTAGGTGGCAGGTACAGGCTTGCAGTCATGTCCGATATAAAGGAGGGTATATCTTTGACAGACTTTCAGTCTGGGCAGTGAAAACGGAGCAATGTGGATAGCTGAAACCCTTGCGTGGCGCAAGGTCGTAAAGTGCGAATGTTATAAAATCGGGATGGATGCGGCGTTTTTTGTCACATACATACCCTCTTTTGTATATGTACAAATTTTTGTTTTTACATTTTTGTCTGCCAGAAATGCCACCGGACTGTCTATGCCGAAGAGATTTATCGTTAAAACACGCCATTTATAAATTCCCTTCTACCAATATGAATAGAACAGATACCAGAAATGCGAAGAAAAAATGTACCATTTCTATATCCGCAAGCCCTAACAAAAGGGCTTACTTTCAACCCGCTCTATTAAATTCACATAGACTATCATCACCTCATTGCTTTAGGGTTTATCTCAACCTTTAATAAGATATGGAACGAATCATTGGGTCTCGAATAGAGCATGTGCTTCGTGTATCAGTAATAACATTGCTTTGTTATCCAGATGCTACGTTATTGGCTATCCAACCGCTTTTGACTAGTCGGGACTTTCGCCAGATGGTATTGCAGTATGTATTGGACGAACATATTCGTAGCTTTTGGGAGCGTGAGTATGACACACTTACTCCCAAGATTCCGGCTGAGGTCATTTCGCCGATCCTAAACGAAGTGGGTATATTCAGAGCAAGCACGCCACTATTAAAAGCATTTGGCTCGCAAAGAAGAGGTCTGGAAATGTCAGAGCTCAAGGATAATAGGAAAATTCTCATTGGCAACCTTTCCAAAGGTGCACTTTGAGAAAATGCTTCAATCTTGTTAGGGTGTATACTATTGACATCATTGCTGATAGCAGGACTATTCACAACTATAATACCCGGTTCTCAAAGGACTCCATTGACCTAATAAACTGCCGGGGCATCACATCTACATAAAATTGATGATTGATGGCACTTCATCATGGCCTTTTAGTACCATAACCCAGCTGGCCTTGCATTGAGAATTCGGGTGGAGTGTTCAAAGTGAGATTATCCCATAACACGCTTATCAACGATAGTGTTATACTTATTATAAATAACATTGTAACTCCACTTATAATATCACATCCTATTTACTTGCTTAAATCGCCAATAAGAGTTGATGTTGTTACTATTCTCTTACCCTCTTTCTAAGTAAAAAAAATGTCCATATATATTGTTTGTCAAATTATTTTTTTTAAATTGTGTTGATAAATCATTTATAACCTAAAAACAAATAACTATGTGTCAAAGCCAAAAGTTTGTTGCAACATCTGGAATAGCAAATGTTACTATCCAAAATAATGCTCTAGATGGAACTGGTCCTATGAATCTAGTATTGACTGCAATATTAGATGGTACAGTTTTACAAACAATTACAATTAAGGCTACTGCTAGTAATGCTCAGGGTATTATTAGGCTCTTTATACAACCAAGTGGAGGTGGTACTAAATATGTTTGGAGAGAAATTCCAGTACCTGCTAATGTTCAATCAGGTACTATTCCTGCATATCAAACTACAGTTCGTGCATCTTTTACACTGCAATCTGGAGATGAATTATGGGCAAGTACACAAAATAATGAGACTTGGAATATTCTTGCAGAAGGTGTAAGTTGGGAAAACTGTGCTTGTCCCTCATAATCAAAGTAGCCTCTCATATATTTTCTACTGACTGAATTATTGCCCCAATGTATTCACGGTTTATACAAATGCATAAGCTGTAATTGTTATATAATTATCGGCTTTAAATATATATTTTTTTCATAATGAATATTTAGTACTACTGAATAAGAATTATAAACTCTGATTCTACTAAAACTAAATGGCAAAATATATCCTATTATGCAAAATAATCCTATTCATGTAAAAGAAATTCCAACGTATGATATTGCATCTCATGGCGACTTTCATGTTTTTTCATTTAAAGAGAAGTTCTTTTTTTATGATATCACTAATATGAATGTATTTGAGATAAATGAAAATCTATATTATAGACTTATTTCTAATAGAGAGGACTCTGACTTTTTTAATGAATTATTATTAGCTCTCAAGATTAACTTTAACTCAAGTGGCAAAAATCAATATCATTTTCCAGGTGTAGTTACCATTTCGCTTAATGTTGCACAAGTTTGTAACTTAAGTTGCGTGTATTGTTATGGTGTAGATGGCGAATATGGCACTAAAGGTAAAATGAATGAGGTAACGGCTTTTAGAAGTGTAGATTTTTTATTAGAACAGTCAAATGAGAAAAATGTTACGATACATTTTTTTGGAGGAGAGCCTCTATTGAATTTCGTTTTGATGAAAAAGGTTGTTTCGTACTCTCTAGAACAATCTGAGAAAAAGGGTAAAAGACTTGGGTTTTCAATTACGACTAATGGTACAAAATTCTCAGACGAAGTAAATGAGTTTCTTAATATCCACAAATTTAATGTTATTGTCAGTTTTGATGGAGATGAAGGTATGCAAGATAGCAATCGACCATTTAAAAATGGTGGTGGATCGTACGCAACTATAAAACCAAAGATTGAAAATTTTCTAAAGTCAAGAAATGGAAATGCGACCGCTAGAGCTACAGTTACAAACCATTCTTATGATGTGAAAACTTTAAAAAAGCAATTGAAAGAAATGGGGTTCAGAACTGCTGGTGCAACAGTCGCAACATTGTCTGAGTTTGCTATTGAAAATAGACCTGTTAACAATCTAAATGAAGGACAAAAAGTTAATTTGCTTTTGGAAAGTAATAATGACGCTGCTGATATCCTTTCAGCAATAAAAAATAGGGATGTCAATTCCCTTCAAGATTTATCTGATAGTATGTTGTTTATTCATGTTCAAGAATTAAAGTATAAGAAGAAAAAGTATTTTCCATGTGGAGTAGGACGTGGGTTACTTGCAATTTCTATTACTGGTGATATATACCCTTGCCATCGTTTTGTTGGCAATGACGACTTTAAAATGGGACATGTTGAAACATACAATCATAACTCTAACAATAACTATAGTGAAAGTTACACAAAAACTCATCCTGTGTGTTCAAATTGTTGGGCAAAATATCATTGCGGTGGTGGTGGCTGTATCCATGATAACTATGTAACACAAGGACATATTGAGACTATTAATATTGATCATTGTACACGTTTAAAGAATGACTTAAAAAACGCTATATATATATATAGCTCTATAGATTCAACCGATAAAGACTTTTTAGATAAATTCACAAAAGGAAAGTAAGGATGTTAAAAGAAAAGTTGAATTTTTTAATCAAAAATGGGCACATCCACTTTTTTAATATCGATAAGTGGAACTTTATATATAGTCGTGATAGAAATCAAACTTATCAGATTGGCAATAATATTTATAAGAATTTGACAGATGATAAGGAACTATCCGAAGCTGAAAGCCATGAGTTGAATGAGCTTTTACATCAAATCAATGTTGATGTAAAACCAATAATTCATATGTATAGTTTGCATGTATTGAATGGCTATAGTCCTCAAGCACAGACGCAATATATTAAACAAAAAATTTTCACCCATTTTAAATCCGAAGTTGTTTTTTACGAACTGGAGAATGATATAGGAGAGAGAATGAATTGGAGTTTTATAGATTCATTTAAAGGGATTAATAAGAATGATTTGGGATTTTTTTTAGAGGAAAACAGTCTTCCTAATACAGTTGCTAATCAAAAGACAAGGATACAAGAAAATGTAAAAATTTATCATAATATTAGTTTGTTATTACAAGAAGAAATTTCAGAATGGAATAAGATTAAGGGGCAATTTAGGTTTGAATATTCTCCAAGTCGAGAGGATGATATTTCCAATTTGCTTGTCAACAAGAGTAGTTTTATTAATCTATATATAAGAAATAGTGCTTCATCTAAGTCTTTTTTAGGCTTTCTATTGACAATGTTGAATAATGATTTAGGAATAAATAGGAATATTTACAACTTTTTTAGCATTGCCAATATTCTAATTTCTAAATTAGTTTTTACTAGGACAATAGACGAATTCAATAACAATGTCATAACAAATGCTTCAAATTCAGTATGCGAAAGTTGTTGGTGTAGAAATATTTGCTGGGCCACAAAGAGTTTTCAATTTTTCAATATTGATTTGTTTAACGTAAGTGACTTTAAAACTGAATGTAATTCGATAAAAAGTCTTGTAGAGCATATTATTTTGAAACTGAGAATATTAGAAAGTGATAAGGTAAATAAAGTAGATCAACCCATTCATTTTGATGGCGGAGAAATAAAATTAGTTAATTAATCTTATATAATAATGGATCAGGGCTTCGAAAGGATTTTTGATAGTTACTATTCGTCAAACTCGAATAATAGTTCCTCAACATGGAGTACTAATTCAAGTCTTAATAAAGATGAATTTGGTGCTCAATGGAAGGTGACAGGAGGCGATTGTTGTGCAGTGGATGATCCAACTGTTAACACTTGTAATGGGGATGACTTGCCGATGGGACCATGTAGTGCTTCTGATATAGGTTGTGGTTACCTTGATACAGACTGTGGAGCACTTGATTTTTGGATAAGTAGTGGATGTAAGAAAAAGGTTGAAACAGATGGTACTGGTTTTACATTATGTATAATAAAGGAGGATATACCAGTAATTTTTACCCCTTGGACTTGGGATATATGTTGGCTAAGAGATACATCAGATACCAAAAGCTGCCCGGTTGATTGTTGGACTGATGGAAGTTGTTGGTTTGATTGCTGGAGTGATAGTAGTGGAGGGCCTTGCACTCTAGATTGGACTTGCAGAGGAGATTGTATTTGGGATTGTTGGTCAGATTGTAATTCAGATTGTCAAGTTGACTGTATGTTCGATTGTTGGATAGATAAAGGCAACGATAGATGTAATATAGATCTTTGGTAATTTTTAAAATACTACTAAATTATATTTTGATTACCGATTTGACTATATTGTTTTAAGCCAATTTTTCGTAGTATAGTATTCCACATTAATCAGCCATTATGAAGCCCATAGGGATATATTCTATTTTCCCCAAAATGATAAATTAGTGATATGCGCTAGTGGAGGAATAATAAAAATAATATGACCCATAAGAAAAGATATCTTTTTGTAATTATGTCTGGGTTAGGATATTTATATCCAGCAATTAGAATAGCTCTTATTCTACAAAAAAATAATCATAGTGTCTTATTCGTTTCAACTGATGAACATAGCATTGTCCTTTCCAATTATGGGATTGATCATATATCAATGAAAAGTACTGTCCGGAAATTTCTTGATCTTCATAGGTGGGGAGTTCCAGATAATGCAATTAATGATTTTGCTACTGTTAGTGAGATTATTAATAAATACAAACCAGATGTTATCATTACGAACCCTTTAGCAATGGTAAGTTTTCTCATTGCAGAAAAGTACCAGATACCCACAATCAATATTGGTTTTTCTGAATACTTGTTCCCTTGTAAAAGCCTGAATAGTCCAACTAAGTTGTGGAGACTTGGCAAATTTACTGAGGTTTATAATTCTTATTGTGATAAAATAGGGTTAGCTCATATAGAAACTTGTGAACTGAATTCGCCCTTAATTGGAACTGTGCACTTATTGAGAAGTATACCGAAGCTTAATGAAGATATGGCCATCCCAGACAATGTTCAGTATGTGGGAGATTTATATAAAGAACCAGCATATATTAATATACCTCTTTCTCGGTTTATACTAGCATCAAAGATTGAAGGACGACGAATAATATATATCCAGTTAGGACGTTTGTTTGCTGATTGGATCAAATGGGAGAAATTGCTATCAATACTGGTAGAACAGCCAATCAACTATATTGTTGATGTCGGAAGAGCAGATTATTCCACCTCAAAGCTAATGAGATACGGCAATTTTTTTGTATCTAAATTTATACCAATAGGGGCAATAAAGGAAGATATAGATTTTGTTATATGCTCAGGCCAGACTACAAGTGTAATATCTTCGATAGTTCATGGGAAACCAATACTAGCAATACCTCATTCTGCAGATTCTATTGAGTTAACCAAGCGTATAGAGTCTAAAGAAATTGCATTTGGAATTTATAATGCAAAAAATCTTACGCCCAATACAGTGCATAATTTATTTATCCAATTAAATACTGACTATATAAAATCGTTAATTACAGAATACCAAAGTATGTTTCTTGCATATACAGATGATATCATTTATGAAATCATCAAACACACATAAAGAAATTCAACCTATATATATGTAATCTTAATTCACAGATATACAAAATATAATACACGGACTATTTGAGGCAAATGGTGAAATATTATTCTAAATTGAATGTTTTGAAAATTTGAGTCACTTTATATGGTTGACGGTTGCAGGCATAAAAGTTTGACCAAGTATTTCTAGCTTGTAATAGTCCTGGCCAATTTTTATCTAAGTATATTTTATTTGTTACAGATATTGCATCTTGTACATTGAACTCTGAAGGATTGTTGTAATTCGAAAATAAACAAGCTAAATCCCAACCTAAGAAATAGTTTTGTCCATCATTACCCATTCCGACTATGATGATATGGTGATTTGTACTCTCATCTGAATTGTTCTCCGAAGGATAGTTTTGACAGTTTACACCAAAAATAACAGGAATTCCTATCTCTAAAGATTTAACAGTATACAAAATTCCATTAACAACATTCTGAATAAATGTACCAGTACCTATTTCGTAGATTTGCAAAAATTCCAGCTTACCACTGTTGGAAAATAATGTATATTTGTTGTTATTTATAGCTCTTTTATTAAGAATACCTTCCGCTATCTTAAATGAATTATCATAATCACAACCAATAAAATTATTAGCATGTAGAACTGGATAAATAGTTTGCCAAGGTTCAGTAATATTGGGTATATCTAGTGAGTTTGGTAAACCGCAATATGTACCATACGATCCGGGTAAGTTACTCCAATCTTCCTCTTGTTCTTTCTGATTAAAATCATGTAAGGAATTCTCTAAAAAGCTAAATACATTTTTAATTGGTTGATGTTGAGTATCGGGAAATACAGAATTTAAAATATTTAGTTTGTCAGAATTTATCATTGCGTGTTTTCCTTAATAGTAATAATATGGTGCTTTTTAGTAAGAAACTTTAAAGAATGAGCCTATGGCCATTCTGGATAACCATAATTTTCGTCATACCTGTCTATCTTATTCAGTATATCCGTACAATTGAATGGTGATGGAGGTAAATTTAAAAAGTCTTGTTTACCACTAAAACTTGGGAACCCTGTGTAGTTATTCTTTACCCAAAACTCTTGAAAATAAAACGCCTCCCACATAAAAGCGTGTGTATGCTTTTTCAAAGTAAAATGATGGCGCCATTTCCCTTTTCCGACATCAACTACATGCCCCAATTCATGTACAATATATCCTATAAAATAGTCGTAACTTGGAGTAAATGGGAAATAACTAGCAGAAGAATTCTGTATGCAAAGGTCTATTTTTCTTGGGGGCTTCATAAAGTTTCGAACAATATATTCCTCCGCTCTTGCTTTTGCGTAGTCATCAATTTTGTCCAAATAAAATATCATATCTAAATCTGAAGGGTCTTGTACTTTAGGGTCTGTATAAGCTGTGTAACTGAAACCGACCGCATCAATTTCGTCTTTGCTTCTTATATATACCTTAATGTTTGGATGACATTCACAAAGCGTGTCTAATAAACACCTTAATACTTGATGCCCTTCAGAAATTAACTTGTCCATCTCCCCAAGTGCTTGTGTAAACATTGTTTTTTGGTCAATAGTTAATGCATGACGAATGTGCGGGTCTTGGAATTCACCATTTGAAATTACCTTGTTTGTGTCAGGGAATTCAAAAAACTCACTGAAAGTATTACAGAAAGACGATGTTTTATTTTGACTTACTAGAGGAAATACACTAGTCGTAATATTCCTTAAAGGATCAATTGCATTTACTATCGAACCCAGTGGCGAATTTGTACAAGAACCTCCGTTACATTTACCAAGAATATTAATGTTTGGCAATATCCTATTTAATATGTCAATCATAGTATTCTATTTTGGTTGGTAATAAAAATTGATGTTTATAATCATGTTTGCACAATAGAAATAAGGTTTATTTTAAATCCATTACTTTATAAATATATAAATATTAATTAGTGTTTGCAAAAAATAGTCGAATGTATTTATGGTCAATATATTATTTAATAGTACTCAATTTCACGAATTGTTAGTTTATATGATGGTTCAATTCCTCCAAATTTGCTGCGTTCGTCTTCAATACGACGTATCCAGTTGCCACGGCTATCATAGATATATTCAGTTGTAAACTCGCTAATTTTTTTGCCTAATGAGTTTACTGTCATTATAGTGATTATATCATTATACTCATTATACACATACAAGTAGGTTAACTTTGAATCTACCCAAGTTTCACTAATCAAATTTCCCCTCTCATCATAAGCATATTTGATAGTGTTAATAATGTCATTAGGAGCATAACTTTTCTCTTCAATTTTCTTATTACCATTATACTTAAAAACCGTTTTGTATACCTTTTGATTAATTGAATCGAGTTTAATAATAATTCCATTTGGTTTGTTTATATATACCGTTATGTGTTTAGTATTGTTGTGCCTACTGAAGAATGTTTTTTGAATAATATTAAACTTGAGGTCATATAATATTGAGGTACATTCAGATGCTGTTTTGTTATCAAAATATTGGCATTGTTCAGTAATATTTCCTTTTGAATCTAGAGTGTATTCAACTTGAGATACCATCCTTATTGCGGTATTCTTTATCTCGTAAGTGCATCGGATGTTTTTATTTTGATCAAAACTATCCAGATAGTAATTTTTAACATTGAATGATCTAGATAATAGATCCTTAATGCTATCGGCACTGTAAGAACAATAACGTATAGTTTTTATACTATCACGAAGAGATTCATCCTCCCAATTGCCTTTATTTTGCTGAGCAACACAACTAAGAACTGTAATTAGAAAGAGAACTGTTAATAATAGCTTTTTTGCAATATTAACTGGGAGTGCCCAATGGTAGTATTTTAATGTTGATCTCATGCGAACTATTTAAAATCGGTATCCTAAAGATATTATTGCTGTGTTACTACTCCAGTTTTCAATATTTTGCTCTTGTGTTACAAAGTTGTATGCTTTGACTTTGTAACTATTCATAATTGTTTTCAAGGAAAAATATGGTCCAGACATATGTTTGGTTAGTGAATAAAAATACCCTACACCGAAACTCGTGTAATTGCCACAATTGTTGATAACTGTAAAATCATAATTTCCTTGATGAAAAGCACTGTGACTATGTCTGTATAAATTAATACCTATGTTCATCAAAGCAAAAAACTGATTTTTTTTACGAGGCATAATTGTGAACCTAATATCTCCATATATAGCAGGGACATATTGATGTGGATTCGTTATTGTAGGGTAGAATGGAATCGCTTGAAAACCTACTCCAACCCCTAAAAATCTTAAGGGTTTGTAACTATATGTTGCAGAAGAGCCTGGGTAGAGTCTTGAAAATGAAATGCCAATATCAGTAAAAACATTATGCTTTTGAGCATTTGCATGTAACGAATACCATGCAATCAATATTGTGATAAGAGCTTGTTTCATAATGATTGTGATGTACTGATTTTTATCTAAATCATGAGTTATTCTTGTTTAATTATCTAAGTTAAATAATTGTTGTCACTTTTATTGTTTTTAAATATGATTTATTTATCTGCTTACTGTATTAACTATAAGAAAAGCTAAATAGTCCTCACAATAATGGTAGGTCTGAGGCTTCGCATGTAGTGCATTACTCGTGTTTAGACTACCTTGAAGAACCTTAAAAAGACAATCTTTGAATGCGCTTATAACATTTAGGGTTGCTGCGCATAATACAGAATTCTTTTCTCAGGAGTTTTATCCTCCTTTCACCTCGGAAGGAGAAGACCCAAGCTGCGATATTTATAACATGATACCAAATGATGAATTGAAATTTCCTGAAAATATTATCATTAAATCAAAGCTCGAACTTAGCCATCAAATATTGGCTTGTTTGGAAATAATGCTATTACATGACAACATCAGTGAAAATGATACTTATAATCTCCCTTTTGCAGTTATAGGAAAAATCAAAGGTAAAATTATGAACAAGACAGTTAATGTATCAATGCTACTAGCCAGCACTAATGAAAGTGTGATAATACCCGTCAGCTATTCTATTGAATATGAAAACGAAAATGTAATAAACTACAATTGCAAAATTGAATCGGAACAAAATAAAATCCC
>JADHED010000727.1_pt1 | contig 34491 bp, 29 predicted proteins | sample 8952041 | NCBI WGS metagenome assembly JADHED01 (sample SAMN16124423, study PRJNA663239) | bioreactor sludge metagenome | isolation source: sludge (control) | place: India:Bengaluru | collected 2018-09-08
GCGGCGGCGCAGGCGCTGGCCCCTGGTCGTACAGACCCCCGGAAGGACGGTCGATTGGCTCACGTGCGTCATGGGTCGCGTGCCTCCCGCACAAGAAGGTCTCGACGTCCCGGCCGTCCCGGCAGGTCGATTCGGACTGAGTGATTTTGCGACCGAGTCTATTGGAGGGGGAGGCGGTGTCAACGACGTAGATTGTGCGAAGTGTCACATCCTCGACGCGTGCCGGTCTCGCCGACAGGTCTCGGCCTGGCGCTGGTTCCTCGCAGGTCCTCCCCGGGGCGCTCAGTGGGGCGCGGCGATCGCCGGACGGGGCAAGGCGATCGAGAACCGGGGCCGCGTCGTCCCGCGGGCGCTCACCTGCCTCCCGAACGAGTCGTCACTCGAACGTCGCGACGCGTCTCCCGGCTCCGGAGGCGCGCGGCCGCCGCCTGAAGCGGGGCGGGCCTACCCGCCGATCGAGGCCATCGCGGAGCCGATCGTCATCTCGTCCGGCGGGCGCTTGCCGCCCACGTAGAGCGAGGCGGCCGCGGCGACGTCCGCCTCGCCGCGGCGAAGGAGGTCGACGAGCGGGAACGCCTGGTCGTCCATCAGGCAGCGCCGGAGCCGCCCGCGCGCGTCGAGGCGGAGGCGGTCGCAGTCGTCGCAGAACGCGTGGCTGACCGGGTCGATCCAGCCGGTCACCGCCGTCTGCCCGTCCCGCTCGATCGACATGCGGCGCGCCGGAGCGCTCGGGCGGTCCGCCAGCGGCGTCACGCGCGCCCCTTCGGAGACGAGCCACTCCCGGACGGCGGCGCCGGTGACGCGTTCGGCGATCGCCCAGGCGGCCTCGGTCCCGGTCTGCATCAGCTCGATGAAGCGGACCTCGACCCCCTTCTCCGCAGCGAAGGAAAGCAGGGCCGGGACGTCTTCGCGAAACGAGCTGCGCCGAAGGACCGAATTCAGCTTCATCGGCGTGAGGCCGGCGGCGAGGGCGGCATCGATCCCTTCGAGCGCCTCCTCGACGCGACCCCCGCGGGTCAGCTCCCGGAAGCGCCCGGGGTCGAGCGTGTCGAGGGAGACGTTCACGCGGCGGAGCCCCGCCTCGGCGAGCTCGCGGGCGGAGGCGGCGAGGCGCGTCCCGTTCGTCGTCATCGAGACCTCGCGGACCCCGGGGATCGCGGCGACGGCCGCAACGAACGCGGGGAGGCCGCCGCGAACGAGCGGCTCGCCCCCCGTCACCTTCACCCGGTCGACGGCGAAGCGCTCGACGAGCCAGCGGACGGCCCCGGCCAGCTCGGAGAGGGGCGGGATCTCGCTCCGCGGCAGCAGCGGCACCCCGGTCTCCGGCATGCAGTACGCGCAGCGGAGGTTGCAGCGGTCGGTGACGGAGACGCGAAGCGTCGCGGCGCCCGCGGCGCGAGGCAGGTCCACGAGGGCCTCGTCAGCCGGAGCCGGTCGCGGGGTGTTTCGGCGAAGGCATCGGGGATCTCCTTTCCAGGCGGGAGGCCGTCCCGTTTCCGGAGGCGACCCTCGGGGCGTCAGACCCGCTGCCGGGTCCTGCCCACCGTCCCGGGCCCCCTGGGGACTTCCCTTTAGGGACCGGGGATCGAAGACCCCGTCATTCTAGCGCGGGCGAGCGCGCTTCCTCGCGCCGCACTCGCCGGGCGAGGACTACACTGTCGGGAACTCTCGCGGCGAACGATGCAATCCGGCGAAGGGGGAGCGGTGAGCGATCGGTCCGCGTCCGAATCGGTACAGACGCCTTCGAGCGGCCCGCCCCTTCGCGAGCGCGCGGCCGTGGCCGGAGGGACGCCGGGTGCCTGACGGGGCCTTCCTCGCGCTCGTCCACAACGCGAGCCTCCTCCTCGCGATGGCTCTCGTCTACGACCTCGCGACGACGCGCTGGTGGGGCGACGAGAGCCGGCTCCGGCAGGTCGCGGTCGGAGCTGCGATCGGGGGGATCGGCATCGCGCTCATGCTCTCCTCCTGGGTGCTCGCGCCGGGAATCATCTTCGACACGCGCTCGATCCTCCTCGGTGTCTCGGGCCTCTTCTTCGGAACCCTCCCGACCGTCGTCGCAATGGCGATGACGGCGGGTCTCCGGCTCTGGCAGGGGGGCGCTGCGACCCCGATGGGCGTCAGCGTGATCGTGGCCTCCGGCTCGATCGGCCTCGCGTGGCGTCATCGGCGACGGACGGCCCTCGCCGACCTCGGGGCGAAGGAGCTCTACGCGCTCGGCGTCGCGGTCCACGTCACGATGCTTGCCCTGACGATGACGCTTCCCAGAGAAATGGGGCTCCGGGTCCTGGCCGGGATCGGTTTCCCCGTCCTCGTCATCTACCCGGCCGCGACGGCCGCGCTCGGCCTCCTCATGGTCAACCGGCTTCGGAGGAAGCGGGACGCCGACCAGCTCCGGGAGAGCGAGGAGCGGACGCGGGCGGCCCTCTACGGGATCGGCGATGCCGTCCTCGCGACCGACGAGCGGGCGCGCATCACGCGGCTCAACCGGGTGGCCGAGTCGCTGACCGGCTGGCGCGAGCCGGACGCGGTCGGCCGGCCGGTGCGCGAGGTGCTTCGCATTCGGATCGAGGGCCCGGGAAGCGAGGAGGTCGATCCGGTGGCCGACGCGATGCGCACGGGTGAGCTCCGGTCGATCGGGAGTGGAACGGTCCTCGAGTCCCGGGAGGGCGTGACGCGGCCGGTGCTCGGGAGTGTCGCGCCGACCCACGCCGCGGACGGCGCCGTCTCGGGGGCCGTCGTCGTCGTCCGCGACCAGACCGCCGAGCGGGCGCGGGAGGCGGCGGCGCGCGAGCGCGAGAGCGTCTTCCGGGCGCTCTTCGAGCAGCGCGCCGTCGGCGTCGCGCACGTGGAGACGCCGACGGGACGTTTCCTGAGGGTCAACGACCGGTACGCCGAGATCCTCGGCTACGGCCGCGACGAGCTGGTCGACCGGACGTTTCGCGACGTGACGCACCCCGAGGACGTCCGGGCCAGCTCCGAGCTGGTCGAGGACCTGCTGGAAGGCCGGCGGCGCGAGTACACGATCGACAAGCGCTACGTGAGGAAGGACGGCACGCTCGTCTGGGTGACTCTTTCCGTCTCCCCGATGTGGGCGCCCGGCGAGACGCCCTCGACGCACATCGCGATGGTCCTCGACGTCACGGAGCGCAAGGGCGCCGAGGAGCGGATGGCCGATCTGAACGCCGAGCTGGAGCGCCGCGTGGCCCGGCGGACCGAGCTCCTGACGGAGGCGAACCGGGAGCTGGAGGCCTTTTCCTACTCGGTCTCGCACGACCTGCGCGCCCCGCTCCGGGCCATCGACGGCTTCTCCCGGATCCTCTCGGAGGAGAAGGGGAGCCAGCTCGACGACGAGGGCCGGCGCCTCCTCGGGATCGTGAGCGGGAACGCCCGGAAGATGGGGCAGCTCATCGACGATCTCCTGACGTTCTCGCGCTCCTCGCGAGCCGAGATGCGCCGGACGCGGGTGGACATGACGGCGCTCGCCCAGGCGGCCTTCGCCGAGGCGCGCCTGACGGTCCCGTCGGGCGAGCGGGTCGAGCTGAGGATGGCGGAGCTGCCGCCGGCCCAGGGCGACTCGGACCTCCTGCGGCAGGTGTGGGCGAACCTCGTCGGGAACGCCGTGAAGTTCTCGGCCCTCGTCGAGAGGCCGGTCGTCGAGATCGACGGGGAGATCGAGACGGGCCGGATCATCTACCGCGTGCGCGACAACGGGGCCGGCTTCGACATGGCCTACGCCCACAAGCTGTTCGGGGTCTTCCAGCGCCTGCATGCGCCGAAGGAGTTCAGCGGGACGGGCGTCGGACTCGCCCTCGTCAAGCGGATCGTGAGCCGGCACGGCGGCGACGTCGCGGCCGAGGGGGCCGTGGGGCGGGGCGCGACCTTCTCGTTCTGGCTGCCGCCGGCGGGACCGCCGTCGGGTGACGGCGGATCGAGAAGCGCCGCCGCGCGGTAGCGGGGAGCAGCCGCGGGGGACCGAGGTGGTACCTTGCCGGCAATGAGGGACCCGAACGGGGCCGCGACACCCCGCGACAGGCCGATGGCGATCCTGTGGCGGTACCTGCGACCTCACCGCGGGCTCGTGGCGCTGACGCTCCTCCTCGCCGGCGTCGCCCAGGTCCTGACGCTCGTCGACCCGCTCATCTTCGGCCGGATCGTCGACCGCTACGCGTTGAACCCGGAGGGCCGCCCCGAGGCCGAGCTCGTCCGCGGCGCGCTCGGATGGCTCCTCGTCGCGGCCGTCGTGGCGCTCGCCGCGCGGCTCGCCTCCGCGATCCAGGAGTACGTCCTCCGGCTCCTCGTCCAGTCGGTCGGCATGGAGATGTTCAACGACGGCCTCCGCCGGACGCTCCGGCTCTCCTTCCAGGAGATGGAGGACCGCTCGAGCGGCGAGACGATGGCTCTCCTCTCGAAGGTGAGGACCGACACCGAGCGTTTCGTGAACGCCTCCGTGACGATCCTCTACTCCTCTCTCGTCGGCATGGGCTTCCTGGTCTGGTACGGCGTCACTCGCCACTGGCTCCTGATCCCCGCGTTCGGCATCGGGGTCCTCCTCCTCGGCTCCCTCACGGGGCTCCTGAGCCGGAAGATCAAGACGGTGCAGCGGCAGGTCGTCCGCGAGACGCGGCGGATGGCCGGCGCGATCACCGAGTCGCTCCGGAACATCGAGCTCGTCAAGAGCCTCGGCCTCACCCGCGCGGAATTCGGGCGCCTCTCCGGCTACACGAGGCGGATCTTCGACCTCGAGATGGCGAAGGTGAAGAAGGTGCGCGGCCTGGCGTTCCTGCAGGGGACGATCATCAACGTCCTCCGCCAGTCGATCCTCTTCATCCTCCTCTGGCTCATCTTCCGCGAGGCCCTCTCGCCCGGCGAGCTCATCGCCTTCCAGTTCATCCTCAACACGATCTTCGGCCCCCTTCAGCAGCTCGGGAACGTCCTCCTCAACCACCGGGAGGCGGAGGCCTCGCTGCAGGCCTTCGGGGAGCTCATGGCGACGCCGGTCGAGCAGCGCCCGGAAGAGCCGGTGGACGTCGGCGAGATCGGGAGCCTGCGCTTCGAGGACGTCTCCTTCCGCTACCGGGGAGCGGCGGAAGACGCGCTCGACCACATCCGCTTCTCGGCGAAGCTGGGGGACACGATCGCCTTCGTCGGGCCCTCGGGCTCCGGCAAGTCGAGCCTCGTGAAGCTCCTCGTCGGGCTCTATGCCCCGACGGGCGGCGTCATCACGATCGACGACGTCCCGACGAACGAGCTGCGCTACAACCACGTGAGGCGCCAGATCGGCTTCGTCACCCAGGACCCGCAGCTCTTCTCGGGGACGATCCGCGAGAACCTCCAGCTCGTGAAGCCCGACGCGACCGACGGGGAGATGCTCGAGGCCCTCCGCCAGGCCTCGGCCGGGCCGCTCCTGGAGCGCTCGGGAGAAGGGCTCGACACGCGGCTCGGGGAGTCGGGCCTCCGCGTCTCGGGCGGCGAGCGCCAGCGGATCTCGATCGCCCGGGCGCTCCTGCGCCACCCGCGGCTCCTCATCTTCGACGAGGCGACCTCGGCCCTCGACTCGATCACCGAGCGGGAGATCACGGCCTCGGTGCGCGAGCTCTCGGGGAGCCGCCGGCACATGGTCCTCCTCATCGCGCACCGGCTCAGCACGATCGCCCACGCCGACACGATCCACGTCCTCGAGCGCGGCCGGATCGTCGAGACGGGGAGCCACGACGAGCTCGTCGAGAAGAAGGGCCTCTACTACGCCATGTGGCGCCAGCAGATCGGGGAGCGCGACCCGTGGGCGATGCCGAAGGCGCCGGACTCCGTGCCGGAGGAGGCCGCGGTCCTCGACGACGCGCTGGTGCCGGAGGCCTGATCAGGGTGCGGGATCAGCCCCCTACCCTCGCTTGCGTCCTTTTCGCCGGTCCCCCGTCTCCCCGAGCGGAACCCAGAACGGAGCGACGCTCCAGATCGCCGAGGAGGCTCAAAGCCATGAATCCCCGACACACAGAACCCGAATCCCCCGAAACCACCCGCCGCGTCCTCGAGGTCGAGCTGCTGGCGCTCGACCTCACGAGCTGCACCCGGTGCACCGGAACGCTCGCCCACATCGAGGAGGCGATCGCGGCGGTGCAGCGAGCGGCCGAGCCGACGGGCACGTCGATCCGCCTGCGCAAGACGCTGGTCGACTCCGAGGAGGCGGCGCGCCGGCACCGGTTCGTGAGCTCGCCGACCATCCGCGTCGGCGGCCGGGATGTCGTGTTCGAGACGCGCGAGAGCCTCTGCGACTCCTGCACCGACCTCTGCGGCTGCGCCGAGGGGACGAGCTGCCGGGTCTGGAGCTACCGGGGGCGGGAGTACACCGAGGCGCCCGTCGGACTCGTCGTCGAAGCCCTGCTCCGCGAGATCGCCGGCTCGCCGGCTGCGGCGGCCGCGCCGGTCGTCGCCGGTGACGAGGTGCCCGCGAACCTGCGCCGCTTCTTCGCCGGTCGGGCGGAGAGGGGCGCCGGAAGCGCCGCCGGCTGCTGCTCGGCGGCCGAGAAGGAGACCTCCTGCGCTCCGTCGCAGAAGGCCTCCTGCTGCGCCCCCGACGCGTCTTCCTGCGCCTGAGCCTGAGCCCCATGTCGACCGAGGCCTCCGTCTCCGTCCCGCCCGCGTGGCAGGAGCTGCGCTCCGAGCTGGTGCGTTTCGTCCGCTCGCGGGTCGTCGACGGGGCGGCGGCCGACGACATCGTTCACGACGTGCTGCTCCGGGCCTGGCGCGAGCTCCAGGGCCCGGAGCCGCCCGTCCACCTTCGCGGATGGCTCTACCGGGTCACGCGCAACGCGATCGTCGACCACTACCGCTCCCGCCGTCCGACGGAAGAGCTGCCCGAAGAGGTCGAGAAGGCGCCCCGGGCGGCCGAGGGCGAGGCCGAGCGGGAGCTGGCGGGCTGTCTCGCGCCGCTCCTCGACGGCCTGCCTGCGTCCTATCGCGCGGCGCTCTCCCTCTCGGAGGTCGATGGGCTGCCGCAGCGCGAGATCGCGCGGCGCGAGGGGCTCTCGCTCTCCGGCGCCAAGTCCCGCGTGCAGCGCGCCCGAAGGATGCTGCGCGAGGCCCTCCTGGGGTGCTGCCGCGTGGAGATCGACCGGCGGGGCGGCGTGGTCGACTTCCAGGAGCGGGCCGGCGGACCGGCGTGCGCGAGTCCCGCCGAGCAGGGCCCGGGCTCGCCGACGGGAAGAGGCGCCGGATGCGATTGCCGTACGAGCAGAAAGACCGGCACGCGGGCGCCTCGGTAAGGGCGCCGTGCGGGGTCGGCTCGAGGTCGAGCGACGCGGACGTTCCTGGCGAGTCCCCGAACGCTCCGGATCGTGCACCCCTATTTCGGCGCGACGGCCCCTGCCGCAGGCCACGTCGTGTCGCCGACCCGCTTCAAGGTCAGCTCGGTGAAGCGGACGGGTTCCTTCCCGGGGACGATTCGCTCGCCCACCTCGTGCCAGGTGCCGTCCTTGACCTTCGCCGTGTAGCGGATGGTCATCGGCCCCGCCGGGATCTCCCAGCTGACCCCGTCGGCGAGGAGCGTGAGGATGTAGTCACCGGACCTGCCCATCGCGTAAGACCGCATCGAGTAGGCGCGCGTCGCCGGGTCGTAAGAGATGACGCCGAGCGCGTTGAACGCGACCTTGCCGTCGGCCTCGTAGCCCAGCCCCTCTATGACCTTTACGGCCCCGTCGAGGAACGGGCCGACGCGCTCCGTCTGCGTGACGGTGTGCTTCTCGCCGGAATGGGCGATCGCCCAGGCGGGGCCCCTCCAGAGCCCGTCGAGGAACGAGAGCTTCGCGAGGGCCTCCTTCTGGGCGGCGACGGTGGCGGCCGGATCGGGGCGCCCCTGCGCGGCGGCAGCCGAGGGGAGGCCTGCGAGCGAAAGGACGAGGACGGTGGCGAAGGATCGCTGGAGCATTCGTGCCTCCCGAAATTGCGCGTGGGCGCGCGGCCGGGCCGGGCGTGACTTGTGCCACCTCCGGCGGTGTCTGTGGTGCGCGGCGGGCGGCGCTTCACCGCCCACGCGAGGACTCTCGACGGCGCTCGCCTCCTTTTCCCCGAACTGTCTTTGGCCGGAGTTTGCCTCAGGAGGGGCCGGGTTCCGAATAGGGCCTGAGGCCGGTCCGGCTGGTCGTCCCGCTTCTGTCGGCGACCCTCCGACTTCGGCCTTGTGCCGTCCGGCCTCGCCGAGCCCGGGCTTCGCGTCCGCGACACGAGAACAGGAGCCGCGCGAAAGGGCCTAAGGGCACTGGATGAGCCCCTGCGCCCAGAGGCACCCGCCGCACGCCGGGTGGGGCGAACCAGAACAGTCCTGCCGGTTGTCGTCGGCCAGCTCGCAGGTGTTGCAGGAGCTGCACGGGGAGAAGTCGAAGGCCTGGAGGCGCCGCCTCAGCTCGACGTAGGCCGGGTCGGACCAGATCGCGGAGAGGCCGTTCTCGCGGACGTTCCCGACGGCGCTGGCGTACGAGTGCCGCCGGCGATCTCCGAGCCAGGTGTCGTGCTCGTAGAGGAGCGCGAGGCACGGGCTGACGGCCCCGTCCCACCTCACGGACGTCGTTCCCCTCTCGACGAAGGGGCAGAAGTTGCGGCCGCGAACGGCGGAGAGGCGCGGACGCAGGTCGACCGGACCGCCGTCGACCACGGCGGCGAGGGCCTGGCGGACGGCGCCCGACGGCTCGAGGCGGGGGAGGAGGATCGCCGGCCTCTCCGTGGAGTCGCCGTCGCCCGGGGCGAGCGCCTCGTCGTAGAGCACCTCGTGCTTCAGGTCGTCCGTGTAGGCGAGGACGTTCGTCACGAGGAGCCGGTCCATCCCAACCTCGCGTCCCAGCTTCACGACGTCGGGAAGCTGCGCCACGTTCCGGCGCATCGCGACGAAAGCGATGCCGAGGCGGGGACCGAGGCCGGGCGAGGCGTCGCGGAGCCGGCGGAAGGCGGCGAGGTTCGCGAGGATCTCCGGGAGGGCGTCGCCGATCCGGACGTCGCGATACGCGGCGGGGGTCGCCCCGTCGATCGAGACCCAGAGACGGTGGAGCCCGAGCGAGACGAGCGCGCGACGCACCTCGTCCGTGAGGAGGATGCCGTTCGTGATCATCTCGACCCGGGAGCCGAGCCGCCGCGCCCCCTCGATCATCGAGAGGATCCGGGGGTGCGCGAGCGGCTCGCCGAAGCCGCCGAAGAAGGCGTCCGGCGGCCTCGGGAAGGCCGCGAGGCCCCCGAGCACCGCGTCGAACGTCTCTTCCGACATGAAGCCCGACTGCGCGCTCCAGACGTTCCTGACGCACGTCGCGCAGGCGAGGTTGCAGGCGTTCGTCGGCTCCACGTAGACGCGCGCGAGGTCGGTCACGGGACGGCGTGCGACCCAGAGCGGGTCGCCCGTCTCGATCCGGAGCGCGTCTCCGGGACGGAGGCCGAGCTGCCGGGCGTCTGAGGGGTCGACGACGAGGCGACCGCCGTCATCGACCCGGAGGACGACGGTCCGGCCCAGGTCAGCCTCCGACGAGCCCCAGCTCCCGCGCGACGAGCGCCGGGAGGACGTCGCGGATCTCGTCCCGCACCCTCCGGAAGACGGGGAGGGCGTCGTCCGCTTCGCCCGCGTGGGCCGGGTCCTCGAACGCGTGGTGGACGTTCTTCTTCGCCCCGGGAAAGACGGGGCAGGCCTCGCGGGCGGAATCGCACACCGTGACGACGAGGTCGAACGGGAGGGCCCGGAGCGTCTCGACCGACTTGCTCGTGTGAGACGAGAGGTCGACCCCCGCCTCGGCCATCACCTGGATCGCGCGCGGGTGGACGAAAGAGGGCCTGGTTCCGGCGGAGTGGACCTCGACGCGATCGCCGAGGAGGCGACGGACCCACCCCTCGCCGATCTGCGAGCGGCAGGAGTTGCCCGTGCAGAGGACGAGGACGCGTGGCTTCTCCACCTCAGGCTCCCTGCGCGGCGGCGCGCGCGGACGGGGCGCCGAAGTACCTCCGCTGGAACCAGAACGCCACGTTCACGAGGCCGATCATCACGGGCACCTCGACGAGCGGGCCGATGACCGCCGCGAACGCCGCGCCGGAGTTGATGCCGAAGACGGCGACGGCGACGGCGATCGCGAGCTCGAAGTTGTTGCTCGCCGCCGTGAAGGCGAGCGTCGTCGTCTTGCCGTAGTCGGCGCCGACCCTCCGGCCCATCCAGAACGAGACGGCGAACATCAGGACGAAGTAGACGACGAGCGGGATGGCGATCCTGACGACGTCGAGCGGTATCGAGACGATGAGCTTCCCCTTGAGGCTGAACATCACGACGATCGTGAAGAGGAGGGCGATCAGCGTGATCGGGCTGATCGCCGGGACGAAGCGGCGGTGGTACCACTCCCTCCCCTTCCACTTCACGCCGACGAGGCGCGTGAGGGCGCCCGCGAGGAACGGGATCCCGAGGTAGATGAAGACGCTCTTCGCGATCTCCGCCATGCGGACCTCGACGAGGCTTCCCTGGAGGCCGAAGAGCGGGGGCAGGACGGTGATGAAGAACCAGGCGTAGACGCTGTAGAAGAGGACCTGGAAGACGCTGTTGAAGGCCACGAGCCCCGCGGCGTACTCCGTGTCGCCTTTCGCCAGCTCGTTCCAGACGATGACCATCGCGATGCAGCGGGCGAGGCCGATCATGATGAGCCCCGCCATGTACTCGGGCTTGTCGCGCAGGAAGAGGATCGCGAGCGCGAACATGAGGATCGGCCCGACGATCCAGTTCTGGAACAGGGAAAGGGCGACGACCTTCCGGTCGCGAAAGACGTCTCCCATCTCCTCGTACCGCACCTTCGCGAAGGGGGGGTACATCATCAGGATGAGCCCGATGGCGATCGGGATGTTCGTCGTCCCGACCTGGAACGAGTTCACGAAGGACTCGACTCCCGGAAGGAAGGCTCCGGCGAGGACCCCCGCGGCCATCGCCGCGAAGATCCAGAACGTCAGCCACCGGTCGAGGAACGAGAGCTTCTTTCCGACGCCATCGGGCATGGGCTCTGCCTCCTGAGCGAATCAGCGGTCGGGGCGCGTCGAGCGGGGCGCGGCGCTCACGCCGTCGCCGGCTTCACCGCGCGGACGAAGGCGCTTCGGAACTTCCCGTCGACCTCGGACCCGAGGGCGTCGACGTCGATCCCGGCCGAGGAGAGGAACTCGCGCGCGTCGTCGACCCGGTAGATGCGCGTCGGCTCGACGGTCACGTCCGCAAAGCCGGCCGCGCGGAGCTTGGCGACGTAGTCGTCCTCGTCGAGGGCCCCCGCAATGCAACCGATCCAGAGCTCGACGCTCTTCTTCACCGGCGCGGGGATCTCCCCCTTCGTCACCACGTCCGAGACGGCGAAGCGCCCGCCCGGCTTCAGGACCCGGAACGCCTCGCGGAGGACCCGGTCCTTGTCGGCCGCGAGGTTGATGACGCAGTTCGAGATGATCACGTCGACGCTGCCGTCGGGGAGCGGGATCTCCTCCATCGTCCCCTTCAGGAACTCGACGTTCGTCGCGCCCGCTTTGGCCTGGTTCTCGCGGGCGAGGGCGAGCATCTCGTCGGTCATGTCGAGGCCGTAGGCCTTGCCCGTGGGCCCGACCCTCTTCGCCGACAGGAGGACGTCGATGCCGCCGCCGGAGCCGAGGTCGAGGACCACCTGTCCCTCCTCGAGCTTCGCGAGGGCGGTCGGGTTGCCGCAGCCGAGCGAGGCCTGGACGGCCGTCGTCGGGAGGAGCTCCTTCTCGTGGTCGGCATAGAGGTTCGAGGTGATCGGGTCGCCGGAAAGGCCGGAGGCCGAGGGGGCCGTGCCGCAGCAAGCCGTAGGCTCCGGGCCGCAGCAGGAGGCGCGCTCCTCCTTCACCTGCAGGGCGGCCTTCCCGTACTTTTCCCTCACGACGTCGCGGATCTCGTTGTCGTTCATGTCGATCTCCCTTCTATCAAGAATTCTCGATACGTTCCAGAAAAAAAAGGTTTCAGGTGCGGCAGCAGCTCGCGGCGCACGCCTTCGCGGCCGCCTCGAGCTCCTCGAGGGCGACCCGGATCTCCTCCACCGCCTCGGGGACGAGGGAGTAGTGGATCCAGCGCCCCTCGCGCCGGTCCCTCACGAGGCCGGCGTCCTTGAGGGTCTTCATGTGGAACGAGAGGCGGGACTGCTGGGCGACGAGGAGCCCCGTCAGGTTGCAGACGCACTGCTCGCCGTTCTTCAGCGCGGCGAGGATCCGGATGCGGGTCGGGTCCGAGAGGGCATGGAAGAGGTCGGCGAGGCGCTCGGCCCGGTCCCCCTTCGCGGGGAGGAGGCCGGCCCGGGCCGGCTTCGCGCGGGACGCCGTCGTCGCCATGGGAGTAAATATATCCACAAAACTTGATATGTCAAGGGTCCGGCCCCGGGACGACGCCGGGGGTCTCCCGGCGGCTCTGCCGGGCGAACGAGGCGCCGGTGGCGGGCCCACCGCCTCGGGCGGCGCCCGCCGGCGTCACCGCAGGCGAAGGATCCGGACGGCGCCGAGGAGGACGAGCGCGGCGACGAGCGTCCCGACGACGAGGTCGGGGAGGCGGGAGCCGGTCGCCGCGACGAGCGCGCCCGCGGCGATAACGCCGAGATTCGCGAGGACGTCGTTCGTCGAGAAGATCCAGCTCGCGCGCATGTGGGCGCCGCCGTGCCGGTGCCCCGCGAGAAGGAGAAGGCTGGCGACGTTCCCGGCGAGGGCGAGGGCGGAGATTCCGATCATGGCGGGCGGCTCGGGCGCGCTCCCGACGACCCAGCGCCGCGCGACGTCGAGGAACACTCCCGCCGCCAGGAGCGCCTGGAGGACGCCTGAGGCATGCGCGGCCCGCAGCTTCGCGGCTGAGGCCCGGCCGACGGCCCAGAGAGAGAGGCCGTAGACGAAGGCGTCCGCGAGCATGTCGAGGGAATCCGCGATGAGGCCGGTCGACTGCGCGAGCCAGCCCGCCACGATCTCGACGAGGAAGAGGACCGCGTTGATGCCGAGGAGGATGCGAAGCGTCTCCGCCTCGTCGCGGATCTCCGGGGCCGCGTCGTCCGCGAGGCCGGCCTCGGCCGACTCCTCGACGCGAGCCCCGAGGCCGAGCGGCTCGAGCCTCGCGAGGAGCGGACCGGGCTCTCCCCGGTGAGCCACGGAGAGAGTCCGCACCTGCAGGTCGAACCGAAGGTCCACGACGGCGTCGAGACCTTCGAGGGCCATCCGGACGAGCCGCTCCTCGGACGGGCAGTCCATTCTCGGGATGGCGATCAGGGTCCTCGTCAGAGCGGGCGGCATCGGGCGGGGATGGTACCCGGTCGACGGAGCGGGCCCGGGTAGCCCCGAACGACTCCTCGGCGCGACCGGAGGAACGCCGAAACCCCTCAGGAGGTCCGGTGCCGGACTTCCCGGACGAAATCGAGGAGGTCGCCGACCCTGTTCTGGACGATGTCCTCGACGACGGCGAGGTCGAGGTCGCCGTATCCGTGGACGAGGACGTTCCGGAACCCTGCCATCGCGCCGAGCCGCTCGGCGAGGCCCTCGGGCAGAACGCCTCCCCGGACGAGCAGAGTGAAGAGCTCGCGGTTCGTCCTCGGCTCCCCGAGGCGCCGGTCGGAGACGAGGTGCGAGGCGACGTCGAGCGCGGCCTGGATGGCGATCTGGAGCGTGTGCTCGACGAACCGCTCCTCGCGAACGTCGGTCCGCAGCGCGCCCGGCCGGGCGAGCTCCTCGAGCTCCCGGACGTACGTCTCGATCATCGCGAGCTTCTTCGCGACGAGGTCGGCGTCGATCACGGATGAGCCTGCCGGTATCGGGCGAGGATCGGTTGAAGGTCGAAGAACTCGTTCCGGGCCCTGACCTCGAAACGGACCCGCTCGCGCGGCGAACGGTCGACGAGGAGCACCCCGTCGCGAAGGACGCGGTGGACGAGATCGGGCGGGGCGGCGTTCAGGGTGACGACCTGGACCGGGAACCCGAGCGCCGCCTCGAGCCGCGCCTCCAGCCGATGCGCCACGTTCCCGAGCCTCGGCTGGGGGGGCGGGTCGAACAGGACGCCGAGGTCGACGTCGCTCCCGGGCCGCTCCTCGCCCCGGGCCCGGCTGCCAAACAGCCAGGCCGCGACGAGCGTCCCGGGCTCCTCGGCGAGCAGCGCTCGAAGAGGCTCGGCGAGAGCAGGCTCGATCACGCGGGAATTGTAGGCTGCTCGAGCGGAAGCCTCGGTGCCGTCGCGCTCCACGGCGTGACGGCTTCGTGCGTGACCAGGGTGATGGCGATGCGAGGGTCGACCTGATCTGCGCCATTCCCTGCCTCTGGAGCGCGTCGAGAGGCCGCCGGGCGACGCCGTGCCGTCCGGGATCATCATGGGCGATGGCCGAGAAGCCGGGGAAGGACGAATGACGAGGGAGCGGGTCCATCGGGAGAAGAACGGCGCGACGACCGTCGCGGGCGGGGCCGATCGCGTCGCCGTCGCGGCAGCCAGGCTTCGAGCCGCCGTCCTCGCCGGCGCCGTCTCACTCGGCTTCGCCGGGGGCTGCGCCTCCGCGGGCTCCGACCCGACCGCCAGGACGGTCGAGCTCGCCGTCGGGCTCGGGCCGGCCGCAGGCGAGGTCGCCGCAGCGGCGGCAGCCTGCAACCTGGCCTTCGTCAGCTCGCGCGAGTTGGAGGCGGGCCGGTCGGCGCGCATCGTGCTCCTGGCCGACGCGCACGCAGCCCGGCCGGAAAGCACTGTCGTCGAGGTGTCGCTCCGCGCCGGAGAGGCGGGGACGACGGTGAAGGCCGTCGGGCGGTCGCTGGCCGAGTACGGGATGAGGGCGCCCGACGCCGAGGGCGCGGCGTCCGGCTGCACGCCGTGCCAGCGGACGCAGGCGAAGTTCGGGTTCGTCCAGTACAGCCGCGGGCTCGCGACGGGCAACGCGATCCAGGCGGTCCGCTGCCTCGTCGAGGCGGTGGGGGGGCAGGCCGGACCGTGAGCGAGGGGAGCCGGGACGCGGCGCCCGCGTCCGCTCCTCAGCCCAGGAAGACGAACCGCACCGAGAGGTAGACCCCGACGGCGACGAAGACGACGCCGGTGATCCGTCTCGCCCAGACCTCGAAGGTCCCCACCTTCCTCATCACCGCGCCGAGCGCCTTCGTCCCTCCCGTCGCGACGAGCGCGAGGAGGACGACGGGGAGCGCCGTTCCGAGGCCGTAGACGACCGGGAGGAAAACCTTCGACCCGTGCTGGAGCGAGAGCGGCACGAGGCTGCCGAAGAAGAGCGCTGCCGAGACGGGGCAGAAGGAGAGGGCGAAGAGGGCGCCGAGGAGGAGCGCGCCGAGGACGCCCCCCTCGGCCGCCTTCTTCCGGAGCTCGTCGCTCCCGGCGGTCGTCGTGAGTCCGGCCGAGAGGAGGCCGAGGAGGTACATCCCGACGAGGACGAGGAGCGGCCCCAGCAGCTTGTTCATGTAGCGCTGGAGAAACTGCGAGACGCCGGGAACCGAGAGGAGGCCGAGGACGACGACGGCGCTCACGGCCGCGTAGGCGAGGGCGCGGCCGAGGGAGTAGGAGAAGGCCGAAAGGAGGACCAGGCGCGGGCGGTCGACCCGGCGCGCGATGAAGGAGACCGCGGCGATGTTCGTCGCGAGCGGGCAGGGGCTGATCGACGTGAGGACGCCGAGCCAGAGGGCCGTCGCGACGGCCGGGGCGAGCCCGGGCGTCACGCCTTCTCCAGGAAGTCCCGGACCTCCCGTTCGACGTAGGACTGGAACGACTCGGGGTCGCCGAGGAGCTGCCAGACCTGGTCGAGGTTCTTCCAGCGGATCTCCCGGCCGTCCTTCACCTCGGAGACGACGACCGACTTCGTGAAGAGGCCGTAGTCCTTCACGTAGTGGGCGTGCTCGGGCTCGTCGACGTTCACGAGGCGCCAGACGATCCGCTTCTCGGCGATGGGGCCGGCGAAACGCATGGTCATCGTCGCGTTCGTGAGGTCCTCGATCTTCAGGCACGAGGCGCAGCGCGCCGTTGCGTGGAAGTAGGTGACGTAGATCGTGGAAGGCTCGGCGGCGGGCCGCGGGGCGGGGGCCTTCGCGGCCGGTGGCGCCGGGCGGGGCGTCGACGAGGAACGCGCCGCCGATGGCGCGGCCGGGACGAGCGCGACAGGAGGCTGCGCGATGTCGGTCGCGGGCACCGGCTCAGAAGGCATGGCGGCGGCGGGGTTCGCCGGGGTCTCCGCGGCCGCGGCCGACGGGGTGGACTCCGCGGGCCGGACGGCGTCCGCCGCGGCCACGGCGCGCGCGTGGCGCGTCTCCTTCACGGCGAGGGTGACGCCCGTGACCGCGACGAAGGCGAGGAGAGCTCCGGTGACGAGGTGCCGCTTTTCGATGCTCATGACGCGAACGCTCCGAAGACGATTCCGGTGACGGTGGACATCACGATGACGAGGCCGACGTAGACGACGGTCTTCTTCGTCCCGAGGTACGAGTTGATGACGATCATGCTCGGCAGGGAGAGAGCCGGACCTGCGAGGAGGAGAGCCAGCGCGGGCCCCTTGCCCATTCCCGATCCGAGGAGCCCCTGGAGGATCGGAATCTCGGTGAGCGTCGCGAAGTACATGAAGGCGCCCGCCACGGAGGCGAAGAGGTTCGCGGCGAGGGAGTTCCCGCCGACCGCCCCGGCGATCCACGCGTCGGGGATCAGCCCGGAGTCGTGGCCGGGGCGCCCCATGAGCCAGCCAGCGACGAGGACGCCTCCGAGGAGGAGCGGGAGGATCTGCTTGGCGAACTCCCACGAGCCGAGGACCCAGAGCCGCAGCTCCTCGCGGTCGTACCAGCGCACCATCATGAACACGAGGGCCGCGAGGGCCGCTCCGGTGAGATACCAGTGCGCCTCGTAGACGGCAGCGAAGAAACCGACGGCCCGGTTGGAGGCGCCCCAGTTCGCGAAGACGAGGACCGCGATCATCGAGCCGAGGAAGGAGGCGTCCTGCCAACCCTGTCGTGTCCGGCCGCTCGCGGCGGCTCCCGCCGCGGCGAACGGATCGGGGCCGTTCTTCACCCGCTCGGCCTCCTCCTTGCGGAAGATCGCGGCCATGATCAGGCCGATGACGACCGCGAAGGCGACCGCGCCGATCGCGCGGGCGAGGCCGATCTGGAGCCCCAGGACGCGCGCCGTCAGGATCATCGCGAGGACGTTGATCGCCGGGCCCGAATAGAGGAACGCCGTGGCCGGGCCGAGGCCCGCTCCGCGCCTGTAGATGCTCGAGAAGAGCGGAAGGACCGTGCAGGAGCAGACCGCGAGGATTGCGCCGGAGACCGAGCCGACGCCGTAGGCGACCGGGCGCTTCGCCGTCGCGCCGAGGTACTTCATGACCGCGCCCTGGCTGACGAACTGGCCGATCGCGCCCGCGATGAAGAACGCCGGGACGAGGCAGAGCAGGACGTGCTCGCGCGCGTAGTCGCGAAGCAGGACGAATCCCTCGGGGAGCGCCCGCTGCACGCGCGCGCTCTCGATCGGCAGGAAGTAGGCGCCGAGGAAGACCCCGACGATCAGGAGGAGCTTCGTCCTCTCCTTCATGGATGGCCTCCGGCCGGGCGCCGCATCTGCCGCGGCCCCGCCCCGTCGCGCGGCGTCAGAGGGCGGCGAGCGCCGCGCGGAGCTCCTCGGCCTTCGGGATCCGCCCGGAGAAGATCACCTTCCCCTCGACGGCGACGCCCGGGGTCGCGAGGAGGCCGAGCTCGATCATCCGCTCCATCCCCTCGACCTTCTCGACGGTGAAGGGGAGCTTCTCGGTCTCCACGACGTGCGCGACGACGCGGAACGTCTCCTTGCAGCGGGTGCAGCCGGGGCCGAGGACTTCGATCTTCCGAGGGGTGTTATCCATGGGTAGGTCCTTTCGGGACAGGGCCGCGGCCGCGGCCTCGATTCGGTCCATCACGAATCATAGTTTCTTGATGTGTATCCGTCCAGCGGCGGACGGCCGGGAGTCGTGGGCGCGGTGCCCGATGGCTGCCGCGGGGCGGACGGGGCATACTGATTGCTGGCCGAACAGTGGGAGACGAGACGCCTTCTTCGCCTGCGCCCCCCGACCGGGGCACTCCCGAGGCGGCGTCCCCCTCGGGTGGCTCCGGCCGGGCGGGCGCGGCCGGGCTGATCTGCGCCCTGGTGACGATGGCGTTCGGCGCCGCCACCCTCCTCGGCTGGGCGACCGGCCGCAGGTTCCTGTCCGCATTCGACGACGCGAGCATCCCGATGGCGCCGAGCACGGCGCTGCTCTTCGTGATCCTCGGGGCGGTCGCCGGCGTGGCGGCCCGGCCGGGGAGAGGACGCGGGGCGCGGATCGGAACGAGCGGGATCGCCGGCCTCGCGGCACTGGCGACGCTGCTCCTTCTCCTCGCCAGCGTCCGTGGGACGTACTGGGCCGTCGAGCACCTCGGGCTCCGGATCGAAGGGCGCGTGGCGGGCTGGCCCCTCGGACACATCTCTCCCGTGGCGGCGGCGGCGTTCCTCCTCGTGAGCCTCGCTCTCCTCGCCCTTCAGCTTCCTCCGGGCCGGGGCCGGAAGCGGGCCTGGTTCGCGGCCGCTGCGGGGCTCGTCGTCCTTGCCGGGGGGGGAGTCTTCTTCCTCGCCTACGTCGTGGGCGAGCCGCTCCTCTACCGGGGATCGGTCCTGCCGCCGTCCGCTCCGACGAGCATTGCCCTCGTCACGCTCGGTCTCGCGGTCGTCCTCGCCGCACGCGCGCGGGAGCCTCGCCGGGACGAGGACGTGCGCCTCCCGCGGAGCGCGGAGGCGATGCTGGCGGGGCTCTACCTCCTCCTCGCCGGGGGGATCGTCCTCTGGGGGACGAGCTGGTTCGGCGAGCAGGAGCGGCGCCTGAAGGAGAGGGTCGACCTGCAGGTCTCGACGATCGCGAAGCTCAAGGCGACGGACCTCGCCCGCTGGCGGACCGAGAGGCTCGGCAACGGGCGGGTCCTCCAGGAGAGCCGGGCCGTCCGAGGCCTCGTCGACGACTTCCTCGCCCGGACGATCTCGCCGGACGACGAGGCGATTCTCGGACAGTCGCTCGGCAGCATCCGGGAGAGCTACGGCTACGTGAGCGTGGAGGTCCTGGACGCGGACGGCGTGCGGAGGCTCGCGATCCCGAGCGACGCGGCGCCCGTGGAGGGAGACGGCAGCCGGCACCTCTCGGAGCTCCTCCGGTCGGGGGAAGCGCGCCTCGTCGACCTTCACGCGCACGAGCCCGGGGGGCCGCTCCGGATGGCCGTCGTCGTTCCGATCGTCGTGGAGGGACGTCCCCGGGGCGCCGTGCTCCTCGGGATCGACGTGGCGGCTCATCTCGAGGCGTTCCTCTCCGACTGGCCGGTTCCCTCGCAGACGGCCGCGACTTTTCTCGTCCGAAAGGAGGGCGACACCGTCCTCGTGGCTCGGGCCGCCGACGCGGCGGGGAAGCAGCCGGAGATCGAGCAGGCCCCGACCGCGCAGGTCGAGCCGGTGTTCGTGCGAGCGGCCCTCGGCGAAGAGACGGTCGGGTACTTCCCGCGGGCGGACGGGAGGCAGGTCGTGGCCGCGGCCCGCCGCGTCGCCGGCTCTCCCTGGAGCCTCGTGGCGCACGTCGATGCCGAGGAGGCCTACGGACCCCTGCGTGAAAGGCTCTGGCTCACGGTCCTCGCGATGGCGGGGCTCCTCGCCGCGGTCGCCGCGGGGGTCTGGGCGGTCTGGCGCCGGCAGCTGGCGCGCGTCGAGAGGGGGAGAAGGCTCGCGGAGCGCGAGGGGGCTTCCCTGCGCGACGTCATCGAGAGGAGCCTGAACGAGATCTTCGTCTTCGACCCCGTCACGCTCCGCTTCCTCTTCGCGAACCGCGGGGCGGCGCGGAACCTCGGCTACTCGGAGGAGCAGCTGCGCGGGATGACCCCGATGGACCTCGTCCCCGGCATGACGCCCGACGATCTCGGCGCGATGCTCCGGGAGGCCGACGCGCGGCCGGGGGAGGTCCACAGGTTCGAGACCATCCATCGCCGGAAGGACGGAAGCCTCTATCCGATCGAGGTCAACCTCCAGCGGGTGAGCGCCGCCGCCGGCGACGTCTACCTCGCCGTCATCATCGACATCACCGAGCGGCGGGCCGCGGAGCGGAGGATCCGGCACCTGAACCGGGTCTACGCGGTCCTCAGCGAGGTGAACCAGGCCATCGTCCGCGAGCGGGACGTCCCGTCCCTGGCCGCGGAAGCGTGTCGAATCGCGGTGGAAGTCGGGGGATTCCGGGAGGCGCGCCTCCTCCTGGCAGAGGGCGAACGGATCCGCTGCGCGGGCCGGACGCCGGCCGGCGACGCGGAAGAGGCCGCCACCGCCGCCGAGTGGGCCGAGGCGCTCGCCCTCGAGTCGATCCGGAGCGGACGCTCCGTGACGGCGCCGGCGCGGCCCGAGCGCGTGTCCGCGGTCGCGCTGCCGCTCGTCGTCGACGGGCGCGCGATCGGCGCCTTCGTCCTCGCCGCGAGCCTGGAGGAGTCGCTCGACGTCGAAGAGAAGCGGCTCCTCGAGGAGATGGCGCTCGACGTCTCGTTCGCCCTCGAGACGATCCGGGGGGAGGCCGCCCGAAGGGAGGCGGAGGCCGAGGTGCGGCGCCTGAACGCCGACCTCGAGCGGCGCGTCGAGGAGCGGACGGCGGAGCTCGCGAGCGCGGTCCGAGAGCTCGAGACGTTCGCGTATTCCGTCTCCCACGACCTGAAGGCGCCGCTCCGGGCGATCGACGGCTACAGCCACCTCCTCGTCGAGGAGCACGGGAGCTCGCTCGACGCGAAGGCGCGCGACTACCTCGAGCGGGTCCGAGGCGGGGCGCGGCGGATGGGCGAGCTGATCGACGCCCTCCTCGCCTACTCGCGGGTGGAGCGAAAGGCTCTCCAGCCGGAGACGATCTCGCTCGGGGAGAGCGTCCGGCCGGCGCTCTTGCACGTGCAGGAGGAGATCGCCTCGACCGGCGCCTCCGTGAAGGTCGCCGTCGACGGCCTCGTCGTGCGCGCCGACCGGGAGGGGCTCGCGATCGTCTTCCGTAACCTCCTCGGCAACGCGCTGAAGTTCCGCCGGGGTGCGGAGGCGCCGCGGATCGAGATCGGCGGGGAAGCCGGCGACGGGATCTGCCGCTTCTGGGTCCGCGACGACGGGATCGGGTTCGACCCCGCCTACCGCGACAAGATGTTCGACATCTTCCAGCGGCTCCACCGGCAGGAGGAGTTCCCGGGGACCGGCATCGGCCTCGCGCTCGTGCGGAAGGCCGTGGAGCGGATGGGCGGCTCGATCCGGGCCGAGGGCGCTCCGGGCCGAGGAGCGACGTTCTTCGTCGAGCTTCCCGGGGGGGCGGACGGGAAGGCCCCCGGCGCCGAAGCGCCGGGGGCCGAGAGGATTTCCGGGAGCGGGAGCTAGAACGAGATCTGGGCCGCGACGACGGCCTGGAGGTACTTCTCGTCGAGGACGCCGCCCACCGAGCGGCCGTCGTCCTCGATCGACTCGACGTTCAGCTTCAGGTTCGCGTTGTTCCCCTTGATGAAGTAGTGGAAGCCCCCGGTGAGAATCCTGAGCTTGTTGTCCGTCGCGGAGTCCACGTCCCGATCGAACTCCTCGTACCGGGCGGCGAGCTGGTACTTCTTCGCGAACGTGTAGAGGACGGTGCCGTACCAGCCGCTCCGCTTCAGCTTCGTCACGACGCCGCCCGAGGCCTGCTCGTCACGCCCTTCGGCGTACTCGAAGCGGACCCCGAGCGGAAGCTCCTCCGTGCCCTCCCAGCGGACGTGCGCGGCGTACCGCTCGCGGCCGAGGTAGGCGGCCCCCTCACCGGCGCTGTAGCCGCCCGAGGCGCCAACGACGAGCCCCTTCGTCGGCTTCACGTCGAGGCGCGCGTTGAAGTTGAGGGCGTCGTTGTTGTCGTTGTTGTTGAGCGTCGTCCCCTGGGTCACCGACACGCCGGTCGTCACCATGGGGCTCCAGTCGGCCTTCCAGAAGAGGCCGAGCTCGCGCTTGTCGGAGAACTGGCGGGCGACGAGGGAGCGCTCGGCGAAGTCGAGGGCCGAGGAGGAACGGTTTCCTTCCTCCATGAGCCAGACCTTCTTCTGGCCCAGCTGGAAGTCGTGGCCCTCGAGGCCGGCGAACGTGATGGCGAAGTCCTGGAGGATCTTTCCGTCTGCGCCGGAGGTGACGCTCGGGCTCTTCGTCGGGTCGATCATGACCTCGAAGCCCCAATCCTTCGTGACCTTGCCCGAGAGCTTGATCTCGGCGCGGCGCAGGCGGAAGGTGTTCACGCCGGTGGAGTTGCCGAGCTGGCTCGAGCCGCTCCCGGTCGCCGAGTCGTCCATCACGTACCAGCCCTGGAGGAGGCCGCCGAACTTCAGCTCGCCGTCCCCGATCTTGAGGGTCGTGGGCGGGACCGGCCTCGGGGGCTTCGGCGTGGAGTAGGGACGGACCTCGGGCTCCTTGCCGTGCTTGAAGACGTAGAGGTCGAGGGCCGCCTCGTTGTCGAAGACGACGGTCTCGCCGTTCGGGCCGAAGCCGATCTTCGAGATCGACTTGCCGAGCTCGCCGGAGCTCCGCCAGGCCGCGAACTCGTTCGGGTCGTTGAAGACGTAGATCCGGCCGTCCTTGACGACCTCCTTGTACCAGAGGAGGTTCACCTGGGCCTGCGCGGCGCCGGCGAGCATGAGAAGGCCCGCCAGGGCGATTCCGTGGACGCGTCGAAGCATGGGGCTCATTCCGTCTCTCCTTTCAGATCCGTCCGGGAAGGGCGATGTCTCCGCGGGCCGTCGAAGGGGCCGCTCCTGCGGGGGCCGTCCGGGCCGGGCGGAGTGTCCGAAGCGGGCGGGTGGGCCGGGTTGAGGCGGTATGAAGGATTTGTAAGGAGAAGCGACCCCGGCCGGGTCGCTTCAAATGGATTTAACCCGGGCATAACAACGTTCCGGCCGCCCTCGGGAAGACTCCCCGTCGGTTCGGAATCCCGAAGGAGGACGCAGATGAAGAAGACCGCCACCCTCGCCGCCGCCGCGCTGCTCGCCGGTACGGCCGCCGCACAGACGATCCAGGTCGACCCGGCGATCAAGCCCTACAAGGCCGTTTCCGGGGTTTCGGGGAACGTCAGCTCGATCGGCTCCGATTCGCTGAACAACCTGATGACGCTCTGGGCCGAGAAGTTCAACAGGATGTACCCGAACGTGAAGATCCAGATCGAGGGGAAGGGCTCCTCGACGGCTCCGCCGGCGCTCATCTCCGCCACGGCCCAGCTCGGGCCGATGTCGCGCGCGATGAAGGGGAGCGAGATCGACGAGTTCGAGAAGAAGTTCGGCTACAAGCCGACGCAGGTCCGCGTCGCCGTGGACGCCCTCGCCGTCTTCGTCAACAAGGACAATCCCATCGCCTGCATGACGATGCCGCAGGTCGACGCCGCCTTCTCGAAGTCCCGGCGAGCCGGCTACAAGGAGAACGTCAAGACGTGGGGCCAGCTCGGCCTGACGGGCGACTGGGCGAACCGCCCGGTCAGCCTCTTCGGACGAAACTCGGCCTCGGGCACCTACGGCTTCTTCAAGGAGCACGTCCTGAAGAACGGCGACTACAAGGACGAGGTGAAGGAGCAGCCCGGCTCGGCCTCCGTCGTCCAGGGGGTCACCGTCGACCGGTTCGCCATGGGGTACTCCGGCATCGGCTACGCGACGGCGGGCGTCCGGGCACTCCCGCTCGCGGCGAAGCCGGGCGACAAGTGCCACCCGGCCACGCCCGAGGAGGCTTACTCCGGCAACTACCCGCTCGCGCGCTTCCTCTACGTCTACGTGAACAAGGCCCCCGGCAAGCCGCTCGACCCGATCGTCGGGGAGTTCCTCAAGCTCGTCCTCTCGCGGGACGGCCAGGAGGTCGTCGTCAAGGACGGCTACTTCCCGCTCCCGGCGAAGATCGAGCAGGAAGAGATCGCCAAGCTCCTCAAGTAAGAGCGGAGGATCCGACGTGTCCGCCACGATCGAGAGCAGCGCCAAGGACGGCCCCCCCGCGCCCGCTCGGGCGGCGAGGACCGCCCGCCCGCTCGGGAGGCGCCTCCTCGCGGATCGCTTCGCCGCCCGGTTCGTCACGCTCTCGGGCGTGGCGATCATCGCGGCGATCCTCGCGATCCTCTTCGTGATCGTGGCGGTCGTCTGGCCCCTCTTCGTTCCCCCTTCCGCGGACGCGGTCCCGGCCGGCAGCCTCCCGGCCGGGGCCGTACCGCTCGCCCTCTCCGTCGACGAGTACCGCGAGGAGGCGTTCGTCGCGACGAAGGCGGGCCTCGCCGGCCTTCCGGTCGCCGGAGGAGAGGTCTTCACGCGGGACCTCCCGGCTCTCGGCGACGCGACGGTCGTGAAGGCCGGCGCGCCGGAGCCGGAGCTGATCGTCCTCGGCCTCTCGGACGGGCGCCTCTATCCCGTGGAGGTCTCGACGGAGGTCGCTTACGAGGACGGCAAGCGGCGCGTGACGCCGGTCGTCCGCCCCGGGGAGCCGGTGACGGTGAACGCGGACGGAAGGCCCGTCGCGGTCTTCAAGTACGTTCGCGGGCCCGACGGCCCGATCGCGCTCGCGGCGACGGGGCCGCGGGAGATCACGCTCGTCCGGGTGACCGAGAAGACGAGCCTGATGGGCGAGACGACGCGCGAGACCCGCTCGGTCGTCCTCCCGATCGAGGCCCGCGGCGAGATCCGGACGCTCGCGCTGGACGTGCGGGGCCAGGACGTCTTCGCCGGCACGTCGGCCGGGGAGATCGTCCGGCTCGACCTGAGGGACGAGCAGAGCCCGAAGCAGGAAGAGACCGTTCCGGCCTCGAGCGGAGGCCGCGAGGTGACGGTCCTCGGATTCCTGAACGGCGACCGGACGCTCGTCTCGGGGGACGCCGCGGGCCGGGTCGCCTCCTGGCAGGTCGTCCCCTCCCACAGCGGGGACACGCGCCGCCTGACGCGGATCCACGACTTCCGGAGCCACGGCGCGGCCGTGACCTCCTTCTCCCCGTCGCGGAGGGACAAGGGCTTCGTCACCGCCGACGCCGCGGGCTCTCTCGCGGTCCACTACGCCACGACCGGGAAGACGCTCCTCGCGCTCTCCGCCGGGACCGCGCCGCTCGCCGCCGTCGTCTTCGCGCCGAAGGCGGACGGAGTCCTCGCGGCGTCGGAGGACGGACGGCTCCACCACTTCGAGCTGCGGAACCCGCATCCCGAGGTGACCTGGCGCTCGCTCTTCGGGAAGGTCTGGTACGAGGGCTACGGCCGGCCCGACTACGTCTGGCAGTCGACGGGCGGCACGGACGACTTCGAGGCGAAGTTCAGCCTGACGCCGCTCATCTACGGCACGCTGAAGGGGACCTTCTACGCCCTCGTCCTCGCGATCCCGCTCGCGCTCGCGGCGGCGCTCTACACCGCGCAGTTCATGCACCCGAGCCTCCGATCGTTCGTGAAGCCGGTCGTCGAGGTGATGGCCGCCCTCCCGAGCGTCGTCCTCGGCTTCATCGCCGGCCTCTGGCTCGCGCCGATGGTCGAGAGGATCGTCCCCGGGCTCCTCGTCATGCCCGTCGTCATCGCGGCGTTCGCCGCGCTGGGGGCCGTCGTCTGGGGGAAGCTGCCGGTGCGGTTCCGGGCACGCATTCCGGCGGGATGGGAGGCGCTCCTCCTGCTGCCGCTCGTCGTGGCGGGCGGCGCGGCCTCCCTCTGGATCGGCGCGGGCTTCGAGCGGTACCTCCTCGGGGCCGACTACCGGCACTTCCTCCTCGAGGTGCTCGGGCTGACGTACGACCAGCGCAACTCGCTCGTCGTCGGCCTCGCGATGGGCTTCGCGGTCATCCCGATCATCTTCACCGTTGCGGAGGACTCCATCTCGGCCGTGCCGCCGGGTCTGAGCGCCGGCTCCCTCGCGCTCGGGGCGACGCGCTGGCAGACGGCCCTCCGGACGGTCCTGCCGACGGCCTCGCCCGGGATCTTCTCCGCGATCATGATCGGGTTCGGGCGCGCCGTCGGCGAGACGATGATCGTCCTGATGGCGACGGGGAACACGCCCGTCATGGACCTGTCGATCTTCAACGGCTTCCGAGCGCTCTCGGCGAACATCGCCGTCGAGCTGCCGGAAGCCCCCGAGGGGGGGACGCTCTTCCGGGTCCTCTTCGTCGCGGCCCTCCTCCTCTTCGTGATGACCTTCGTCGTCAACACGGTGGCCGAGCTCGTGAGGCTCCGGCTCCGGAAGAAGTACAGGACCTTCGAATGAGCGCGTCCCGGGAACGACCGTCCCTCGCGCGCAAGAGCGGCGCCTTCCGGAGCGGGGAGCCCTTCATCTGGGTGACCGGGAGCGGCCTCGCCGTCGCCGTCCTGATGGTGTTCGGGCTGCTCTGGCTCGTCCTCGCGAACGGCCTCGGCTTCTTCTGGCCGGCCGACGTCCACCTCTTCACGCTCGAGGACGGGCGCGCCCTTGCCGGGCGCGTGGCGGCCCGGGAGAGGATCCCGGACCCGGACGCCGCCCCCGGTGCGGCGGACCGCTGGCGCATCAAGGTCAAGCAGGGGAACCGCGACCTGACGGGGGAGGACTTCGTCTGGGTCGACGAGTCGGCCATCCGGTCGCGGACGACGCCCTCCGACGTCCTCGTCCTCGAGCGGCGGGAGTGGGGCGACTTCTACGGCTGGGTGAACGAGGTGCGGGACGGCGAGACGCTCCTCGCCTCGGGGCGCGAGGCCTCGTGGCGGAAGGTGGCCGAGCTCCTGCCGCGGGCGCTCGAGATCCACGAGGAGGCGCTTCGGCTCGAGCGGGGCCCCATCGGGGCCGTCAACTTCGAGAAGGAGAAGCTCCGCCTCGCGCGGAAGAAGCTCGACCTCGAGGGGGCGGCGAGCGGGCAGAAGAGGGAGGCCCTCGAGGCGGAGGAGCGGGCGCTCCAGGCCGAGTACGAGCGGCTCTTCGCGGAGCTGCAGGCGGTTCGGGCCCGGGTGAAGGCCGTCCTCGTCCTCGAGACGGCGGGAGGCCTGACGAAGGAGCTCCCGCTCTCGCAGGTCGTCCGGGCCGACCGCGTGAACGGGATGGGGCGACTCGCGAAGGCGGGGCGCTACGCCGCGAACGTCTGGGCGTTCGTGTCGGAGGACCCCCGCGAGTCGAACACCGAGGGCGGGGTCTTCCCGGCGATCTTCGGGACGGTCCTGATGGTCCTGATCATGAGCATCGTCGTGACGCCCCTCGGCGTCCTGACGGCTTTCTACCTCCGCGAGTACGCGAAGCAGGGGCCGGTCGTCAGCGCGGTGCGGATCGCCGTGAACAACCTCGCCGGGGTGCCGTCCATCGTCTACGGGGTCTTCGGCCTCGGCTTCTTCATCTACTTCGTCGGCGGGTCGATCGACCGGCTCTTCTACCCGGAGGCGCTCCCGGCGCCGACGTGGGGGACGGGCGGGATCCTCTGGGCGTCGCTGACGCTCTCGCTCCTGACGGTGCCCGTCGTCATCGTCTCCGCGGAGGAGGGGCTCGCCGCGATCCCGCGCGGGATGCGCGAGGCCTCCCTCGCCCTCGGCGCGACGAAGTTCGAGACGATGTGGCGGGTCGTCCTGCCGGCGGTGATGCCGTCGATCCTGACGGGGCTCATCCTGGCGATGGCCCGCGCGGCGGGCGAGGTGGCGCCGCTCATGATCACCGGCGTCGTGAAGCTGGCGCCGTCGCTGCCGGTCGACGGCTTCGCCCCCTTCTTCCACCTCGACCGGAAGTTCATGCACCTCGGCTTCCACATCTACGACGTCGGCTTCCAGTCGCCGAACGTCGACGCGGCCCGGCCGATGGTCTTCACGACGACGATCCTCCTCATCCTGATCGTCGTCGCCCTCAACCTCACGGCGATCGTCGTCCGGGGACGGCTCCGCCGGAAGCTCCGTTCCTCCGGGATCTGAGGTACGTCATCATGGAAGCCCAGACGATGGCCCCGCCGACCGCCGCCCCGCCGCTCGAGCCGCGGACCGTTCCGGGTCCCCGGAGCGCCGCCGCGGAGGCGCCGCCGCTGATCGAGCTCGAGAAGTTCAGCTTCTGGTACGGGGAGAAGCAGGCGCTCTTCGACATCGACCTGAAGGTCCGCGAGCGGTCCGTCACGGCCTTCATCGGGCCCTCCGGATGCGGGAAGTCGACCCTGCTCCGGTGCCTGAACCGGATGAACGACCTGATCGACGGCGTCCGACAGGAGGGCTCCCTCCGGGTGGCGGGGCAGGACCTCTACGCGCCGGACGTCGACGTCGTGAGCGTACGCAAGCGTCTCGGGATGGTCTTCCAGAAGTCCAACCCGTTCCCGAAGTCGATCTTCGAGAACGTCGTCTACGGCCTCCGGATCCAGGGGGAGAAGAACAAGACCGTCCTGCGCGACGCGTGCGAGTCGGCGCTCCGGGGCGCCGCCCTCTGGGACGAGGCGAAGGACCGGCTCGACGAGAGCGCCCTCGCCCTCTCCGGCGGGCAGATGCAGCGCCTCTGCATCGCGCGGGCGCTCGCCGTCGAGCCGGAGGTCGTCCTCATGGACGAGCCCTGCTCGGCCCTCGACCCGATCGCGACCGCCAGGATCGAGGAGCTCATCTTCGCCCTGAAGGAGCGCTTCACGATCGTCATCGTCACCCACAACATGCAGCAGGCCGCGCGCGTCTCCGACGAGACCGGCTTCTTCATGCTCGGAAAGCTCGTCGAGTTCGACCGGACCGACGTCATCTTCACCCGCCCGAAGGAGAAGATGACCGAGGACTACATAACGGGGAGGTTCGGTTGAAGGAGCAAGGCGGCGCGCCGGCGCGCTGGACTACATAACGGGGAGGTTCGGTTGAAGGAGCAAGGCGGCGCGCCGGCGCGCTGGCGGATCGCCGTCGTCGAGGACGACGAGGACCTCGCCTTCACGCTCGTCTACAACCTGCGGAAGGACGGGCGCTTCGAGCCGGTCCGGTACGCGGGGGGCCTCGTCGCGCTCGACGAGCTGACGGAGCGCCCGCCGGACCTCGTCCTTCTCGACCTGAACCTGCCCGACGTGGACGGCCTGACGATCTGCCGGGAGCTGCGGAAGCACGACGCGACGCGACGCGTCCCGATCCTCATGCTGACGGCGCGCGCCGAGGAGCGCGACAAGCTGCTCGGCTTCGACCTCGGCGCGGACGACTACGTCACGAAGCCGTTCTCGATGAAGGAGCTCCTCGCCCGGATCGCGGCGCGGCTCCGGCGCGGCGAGGGCGGCTCCCCGGTGCCGGACGAGGTGTTCGACGACGGGAAGATCCGGGTCGACCGGGCGCGCCACCTCGTCGAGCGCGACGGGAAGGCGGTGCACCTGACGAAGAAGGAGTTCGACCTCCTCTGGCTCCTGATCCGGAGCGGGGGGCGGGTCGTCAGCCGGGAGACGATTCTCTCGCGCCTCTGGGACTACGCCGCCGACGTCGAGACGCGGACCGTCGACGTCCACGTCCGTTCGATCCGGAAGAAGCTCGGAGACGACGTCGTGGAGACGGTCGTCGGCGTCGGCTACAGGTACCCGGCATGAAGCCTCGCGTTCCGATGCGGCTCCGCCCGGCGGCAGAGGCGCTCGTGCTCGGGGCGATCACCGTGGCGGTCGTCGGGCTCGAGCCGCGCGCCCTCCTCGCGGGGGCTCTCGTCGCGGCGGCGTTCTTCGCGATTCGCCTCCGGCGGATGCGGGAGCTCGACCGGGTCCGCCAGGGAGTCGCCGTGGCCGCCACGGGGACGCGCCCGGAGGAATGGAGGGGCCTCTCGCCGGAGACGGCCGAGGTCCTCGAGGCGCTCCACCGCTTCGCCGACCTCGTCGCGCGCGAGAGGCAGGGGAACGAGCGGGCGCGCCTCCTCGCCCGGACGGTCTTCGAGGAGGTCCCCGTCGGCCTCGTCGTCGTCGACCGGGGGCTCGCCCTCCTCGACGTGAACCCGGCGGCCCGCGTCCTCTTCGGCGTGCCCCCCACGGCCACGTGTGCCGCACTCCACGACCTCGTCCGGGCGCCCGAGGTGCACGCCCTCTTCCGGTCTCTCGACGGGCGGGCGGAGGAGGTCTCCGCGCCGGTCGTCGTCCGTCTCGAGGGGCGTGATGGGGGCGAGCGTTTCCTCGAGGTGGCCGCACGCGCGGTGCCGGGCCGGCCCCGCGCCGGGGAGCCGGCCGCGATCGGCGTCGCCCGCGACGTGACGGAACGGGAGCGGACGGAGCGGATGAGGCGGCAGTTCGTGGCGGACGTCTCGCACGAGCTCCGCACCCCTCTCGCGACGATCCGCGCGGCGGCCGAGACCCTCTCCGGCGAGGAGGGGCTCGGCGAGGACGGCGCGCGCCTCGTCGGCATCGTGGAGCGGCAGGCCTCGCAGATGCAGGACCTCGTCTCCGACCTGACCGACCTCTCGCAGATCGAGGCGGGCTCCGTGACGATCCAGCTCGAGATGGTCCCGCTTGCGGGCCTCCTCGCGAGCGTGGTGAAGGACCTCGAGGCGGCGGCACGGGGGCGGGAGGTCGAGGTGGCGATCGAGGCGCCCGGGGGGCTGTCGGTCCACGGTGACCGGCGGCGCCTGGCGCAGGTCTTCCGGAACCTCCTCGACAACGCGATCAAGTTCTCGCCGGCCGGTGCACGGGTCGACCTCCGGGCCGAGGCCGGAAAGGAGGGGGACGCGCAGGTGGCCCGTGTTCACGTCGTCGACCGCGGGATCGGGATCCCCGCGAGCGAGCAGCTGAAGATCTTCCAGCGCTTCTACCGGATCGACCCCTCGCGGACGAAGACGGTGCCGGGGACCGGCCTCGGCCTCGCCATCGTCAAGCATCTCCTCATCCTCCACGGCGGCACGATCCGCGTGGAGTCCGAGCCGCTCTGCGGAAGCCGCTTCACCGTCACCCTCCCGGCCGCCGCCGTCGCCCTCAAGGAGGCCTCATGAAGGAACATTTCTCGGAGCTCCTCGAGCGGCTCCGCCGCCAGCTGATCGGGATGGGCGCGGAGGTCGAGAGCCAGATCCGCGTCGCCGTGGAGGCGCTCGTGGAGGGAGACGCCGCGAAGGCGCGATCCGTCTGCGAGCGCGACCCGGTGGTCAACGACCTCGAGGTGAGGAACGAGGAGGCCGTCATCCAGCTCCTCGCGACGCAGCAGCCGGTCGCGAGCGACCTGCGGCTCCTCGTGGCGGCGGTGCGGATCAACGCGGACCTGGAGCGGATCGGCGACCACGCCGTGAACATCGCGCAGGCCGCCGAGCGGCTCGCGGGCGTCCGGCCGTTCAAGCCCTGGATCGACATCCCGCACATGGCCGAGGTCGTCCGAGGGATGCTCCGCGACTCGCTCGACGCGTTCGTGAGGAGGGACACGGTCCTCGCGAAGAAGGTGCTGGAGCGCGACGACGTCGTCGACGCGAAGAACCTCTCGCTCATCCGCGAGCTCCTGACCTACATGGCCGAGAACCCGGCCCTCATCAGCCGGTCGATCGAGATCATGCTCATCTCGCGGAACCTCGAACGGGTGGCCGACCTCGCGACGAACATCGCGGAAGAGACGATCTTCATCGCGGAGGGGCTCGTCATCAAGCACCAGGGGACGCGCCCGGAGGAACCGGACGCGCGCTGAGAGGACGCCGGTGACCGAAGTAGTCCGGCTCCGGGCAACGGTCCTCGTCCGACGGGCGTTCGTCGTCCTCCTCGCGTGGGCGGCGTTCGCGACCGGATTCCTCGGGGCGGAGCGGACGTTCCGGGCCGGAACGCCGGTCTCCCTCGCCGCGGGAGCGGCGGTCGCCGCGGCGTTCCTGGCCGTCGTCCTCGGCGGGGGAGACCGCCTCGCCAGGATCATCGCCGGCCTGGCGGCCCGGGCCGAGAAGGTCCCCGCGGGGCGCTGGCTCGCCGGATGCGTCGCGGCGGCCGCGGGAGTCCGCGTCGCCTGGGGCGCGCTCCTGACGCCGCGGCAGGTCTCCGACATGGAGCTCTACTACGCCTTCGCGCGGAGCCTCGCCGAGAGGGGCGTCTTCGAGCACGGCGGGGATCGGGTCTTCGGCCCGCCCGGCGTCTCGCTCCTCCTGGCTCCGCTCGTGAAGCTTTTCGGCGCCGGGACGTGGCTTCCCCTCGCCGTGAACGTCGTCCTGGCGGCGGGGACGGTCCTCGTCGCCGGCGCCCTCGCCCTCCTCGTCGCGGACGGGCGGACGATGCGGGTCGCCACGCTCCTCGTCGCCCTCTGGCCGAACGCCGTCCTCCTCTCGGGGCTCGTCAGCAAGGAGCTCCTCGTCCTCTTCCTCCTCCCGCTCGGCGCGCTCCTCTACCTGCGCGCGACGGAAGGGGCCGGGCCTGACGGGATGGGGCTCCTCTTCGCCGCCGGCCTCGCGCTGGGCGCGGCGACGCTCGCGCAGCCGAACACGCTCGTCCTCCTTCCCGCGTTCGCGGCGCTCGAGCTCCTGCGCCGGGCGCCGTTCCGGACCGCGGTCCTCCGGCTCGGCCTCCTCGGGGCGGGGACGGCGCTCGCCGTCTCGCCCTGGACGGTCCGGAACGCGCTCCTCTTCGGTCGGTTCGTCCCCGTCTCCGTGAACTTCGGCCACGCGATGTTCGTCGGGAACCACGACGGCGCCGACGGCGGATTCCGGCCGGTCCGGACGCCGTACCTCGGGATGCCCGAGCTCGAGTACGACCGCCTCGCTCTCCGGAAGGCGCTCGACTGGATCGGAGAGAACCCGGGGCGATTCCTCGCGCTCGTCCCGCGCAAGCAGATGGTCTTCCTCGGCGACGACGGCGACGGCGCCTACCACGCCCTGAAGTGGGCTTACGGGATCGGAGACGCGCGCTACGCGCTCGCGAAGGCGGTCTCGAACGGCTGGTGGGTCGGCGTCCTCGCCCTCGTGGGCGTCGCGCTGTCGGGGCGGCGGGGCCGCGAGGCCGACCGGGACCCGCGGCTCGCTCTCGGCATGCTCTTCTTCTTCTGCCTCCTCGCGCTGCTGAGCGTCACCGAGAGCGGCTCGAGGCACCACCTCGCCCTCTCGCCGTTCCTGGCTCTCCTCGCGGGCCTCCTGGCCCGGCCGGCCGGCGACGCGTCGTCGCGCGCCTGAGGCGAACGCGCGGCGGAGCGGGAGAGAGGGACCGGTCAGCCGCGGGCGAACGCGAGGAGCGTCTCCTTGACCCGCGTACCGGGGCCGAGGAGCGCGACGAGGGCGCGGGCGTAGCTCGCGAGCTGCGGCGCGTAGAGCGCCTCGCGCTCGGCCCGGACGGCCGGCGTCGGGAGGCGGTCGGTCTTCCAGTCGACGACGACCCAGCCGTCGTCCTCCTCGAAGAGGAGGTCGACCTTCCCCTCGACGAGCGGCGCGCCGTCGAGCGCGTCGTCGCGGAAGAGGATCGGCAGCTCGACGAAGCGACGCCGCGCGGCGCGAGCGCGGGCGACGACCGGGTGCGCGAAGAGGCGCTCGACGAGCCGGACCGCCTCGGCGTGCGCGGCCGGGTCGAGCGGGACCGTCGACGCCGCGACGGCCTCGGCGGCGGAGGCGGGCGGCGTGCGCGACGGGTCGAGGAGGAGCTCCATCGCCTCGTGGACGGCGGTCCCGAGGCGGACGGCCGGCCCGTGGACCTCGTCCGGACGTTCGAGGGACGGGAGGTCCTCGGGCGAGGCGACGTCCTCGCCGCCGGGAAGGAACGGCTTCCCCGGGGCTTCCTTCTCGCCCGAGCGGCGGAGTGGGCGCGAAGCCGTCGCCCGGGCCCGCGCGAGGCGCACCTCGGCGGCCGCCATCTCGGCCTCGAGGTCGATCTCGAACGCCGGGGCGGGCGCCTTCCCCGGAGGAGGGGGAGCGGAGACGTCTGGGAGGACGACCTCGACGAGGGGGGCGAGGCGCGGCGGGAGCGCCTCGGCGAAGGCGATCGGCGCGAGGAGGCTCTTGCCGATCGTGTCCGACACCTCCCCGGACTTCAGCCGGCGGCGCCTCCGGAACCAGGAGAGGACGAGCGTCCTCTTCGCCCGCGTCAGCGCGACGTAGAGCTGCCGCTTCTCCTCGGCGAGCTCGCGGGCGTCGTCGAGGAGCGCGATGGAGCGGAACCCGGGAGTCCGGACCGTCCGCCCGCGCATCGACGCGGAAAGCGCGAGCGGCCTGCCGGGGCCGGTGTGGACGAGCGTCCGGCGGCCGGCCGTCCGCTCGCGGTCGCGGAAGCCGAGGCTCGCGACGACGACCGTGTCGAACTCGAGCCCCTTCGCCTTGTGGAGCGTCATGAGGCGGACGGCGTCCTCGTCCTCCTCGAACGCGCGCGGCTCCGAGACCTTCTCCTCGAGGCGGAGCGCGAGGCGGGTGACGGCCTCGCGGAACGGGAGCCCCTCCGCGTCGAGCGCGCGGGCGAGGACGAGGAGGCGGTCGAGGTTCGCCGCGGCCTGGAGGGGGTTGACGACGGCCCCGTTCTCGACGGCGGCGAGGGCCGAGCTCGACGAGAGGAGGTCGAGGAGCGTCTCGGCCAGGGGACGCGCGTGCCGGCGCGCTCGGAGCGCCGCCAGGGCCCCGAGCGCTTCGCCGACGGGGCCGTCCGCCGGCGCGGTCGACGGGTCGTCGAAGAGGGTGCCCGCCTCGGAGGCGTCGAGGAGCTCGACGTCGGTGAGGCCGAAGAGGAA
>JADHED010000733.1_pt1 | contig 34491 bp, 29 predicted proteins | sample 8952041 | NCBI WGS metagenome assembly JADHED01 (sample SAMN16124423, study PRJNA663239) | bioreactor sludge metagenome | isolation source: sludge (control) | place: India:Bengaluru | collected 2018-09-08
ACTTAAACAGCTCAAATCAAAGAGGTTCCCCGGAATCGGGGCTGGAACATCCGTTCCAGCTCGGGGTCGTGGCTCCCGAGGTCTCGGTGGCGTGGCGATTCGCCATGGCCTCCCTCCTCCTCGTCGCCTGGTGCCTTCTTCGCGGCGTGCCTCTCCTGTTCACGGCACGCGACCACGCTCGCCTCGCGCTTCTCGGCTTCCTGCTCTTCGGGCTGAACTACGTCCTGGTCTACCGCGCCGAGCAGCACCTCGCGTCTGGTCTCGTGGCGGTCGTCTTCTCGTTCCTCGTCTTCTGGAATCTGCTAGGAGCCCGGCTTTTCTTCGGCACGCCGGCGCCGCCGGCCGTCGCCCTCGGGGCCGTGCTCGGCGTGGCGGGTGTCGCGCTCCTTTTCTGGCCGGAGGTGACGAGCGTCCGGGCGGAGGCAGGGCAGTTCCACGGGCTTCTGCTCGCGCTTCTCGCGACCTTTTTCGCGTCGGCTGGAAACCTCTACTCGCAGCGGCTCTTTGCAACCGGGATGGCCGTCGTCCCGTCGATCGCCATCGCCATGGGATACGCGGCCCTGTCGGTGATGGCCTGGTGCGCCGTGACCGGGATCCCCTTCGCGTTCGATGCGAGGCCCGCGTATGTTCTCTCCCTCGCCTACCTTGCCGTCTTCGGGTCGGTCGTGGCCTTCGTGGCCTTCCTGACGCTCCTGAAGCGGATTGGCGCGGGGCGGTCCGGCTACACCGCCGCCGTGATCCCGCTCATTGCGATGCTGGCGTCCACGGCGTTCGAGGGATACCGCTGGTCGGCCGCGCCGGTCGCGGGCATGCTCCTCGTCCTCGGCGGCACCGTTCTCGTGCTCCGGGCAAAGGAGCGCGTCGCGGACCGATGACGGCGTCCTCGCCGAACTCGAGAGTGAGTACGTCTTGAAGCGGTGCTCCGGGCTGAGAATGATCTGATCTTGACGGCGCGTCCTCGAGTCTCTACTTCTTGGTGGAGAGGTACGGCGTGGCCGATCGCTCCTGGGGAAACCTCGTGACAGACACGTTCCTCGCTGCTCTGGCGATCGAGTCAGGCAGTGAATGAATGACAACGGACCGGGACTTCGCGAGGTTTCCGGGGCTGGAATGGAGGCACCCCCTGGATTCGCGAGACTGATCTCGACGCCCCTCGAGTGTTGACCTCGATGCTTCTATTTCTCCGACCCGGCGAACCCCGGAGGTCTTCGTGAAGGTCCTGAACTTCGGTTCCCCGGAGTCGCTGCTTTTTGCAGGGGGCCTTACCGACTTCGAATACACGGTGACCTACACCAACAGCCGTGGGGAGACATCGGTCTTCACGAAGCCCGCGGGAGCGCGCCTCATCGAGAACGCCGTCCGTAGACGAACGCCGGCTAGAGGCGAATGGCAGGTTCACAGTCTCTCGGAATCTCTCCGGCTGACGGGAGATGCCAGAGATTAGTAGCGCTGGAAGTCGTCCACGGGTGCGAGCGGGTTGACGGGGAAAGACTCTCCATTGATCGTCGTGCCTCCGTAGCCAAAGGGCCCGGCGTTCTTCAAGAAGCCTACGGGAAAGGAGAGCGCCGGTTTCGAAACCTCATCGAGCGCATTCAGCTGGTCTGGCGTGAGCCTGATCTCGAGCCCGCCCAAGTTGTCCTCCAGCTGCGTGAGTGTCCGGGCTCCGATGATCGTCGAGACGACGCCCGGCCGGGACTGAACCCATGCCAGCGCGACACGGGCGGGAGTCGTCTCGTGCTCCTGAGCGACGCGCTTCAAGACGTCGATGACGTCGTAAGCGTTGTCAGTGAGCGAGAAGGTCACCCACTGGCCTCGGCCCGGAGCATCGCTTGCTCGGGTCTGGCGCGTGTACTTCCCGCTCAGGACTCCGGAACGCAGCGGCGACCACGGTGTGACGCCGAGTCCCATCTCGAGAGCCATGGGGATCAGCTCGCCCTCGACGGTCCGCTCGAGGAGCGAGTACTCGATCTGCAAGGCGATGAGGGGGGTCCAACCCCGCATGAGGGCCAGGGTTTGAGCCTGAGCCGTTTTCCACGCGGGAGTATCCGAGAATCCGATGTACCGGATCTTTCCGGCGCGCACGGCGTCGTCCAGCGCTCGCATCGTCTCCTCGACCGGGGTGAAGCGGTCCCAGCAGTGCAGCCAGTAGAGATCGATGTGGTCCGCCTGAAGACGCCTCAAGGATTGCTCCAGGGCCGCCATCATGGATTTCCGGCTGCCTCCTCCTCCGTTGGGGTCGCCCGTGTACAGGTTGCTGTAAAACTTCGTGGCGATGACAGCCTTCTGGCGAAGCGCGGGTCTCGCGGCGAAGTAGTCGCCAATGATCTTCTCCGAGTGGCCGCGCGTATAGAAGTTGGCGGTATCGATAAAGTTCCCGCCGAGTTCGAAGTAGCGGTCCAGGATCGTGAAGGTGTCGGCTTCACTCGATCCCCAGCCCCAGTCTTCGCCGAAGGTCATGGCTCCGAGACAGAACGGACTCACGCGAATGGAGACGGTGTCGCCCATGATGGTCCTCGTCGTGATCTCCGTCGAGGCATCGCTGATCTCGTCGACACGAACGCACGAGATGGAGCTGGCGCCAGGCATGAGGAGACGGACAGTGCCGCTCCCCGTCGAGGGGTTGGCAACGAGGACGGAAATGTCGCCAGATGAGTCCCGTCCCGCGACCGCGTAGAGCACCGGACCCGACGCGCGGGAGTTCGTCAGTGCGAGCCGCTCGGGGTGATCGGCGAGCCGCTTCCAGAGGCTGAGGGCCAGAGCACTGCGCTTTGGACGTCCGTCCGAGTAGAAGATGCCGTAGAACTCCGGCGCCGACGGAGAGGGATCGGGCCCGCGGTAGACGTGCGATTCTACGAGGCCTTCTTCCTGCAAGACAACCTGAACCGCGGAGACGATGGCAGCGCCCCGGCCCCCCGTCCGCAGAGCGATCGCCTCGGAACGAGGGAGGTTTCGCGTCTCGGTGTTCCATTCGGTGATGGCGAGCGGAACGGCAGAGAACCCGTTCGCGTCGAGTTCGCCCCTGAGAAAGCGTGCCGAGGTGCGGTAGACCACCGGGTCGTTCGAGTAGATGTGGAACGAGAAGTAATCGACGCTGACGCCCTCGCGCTTCATCGCAGCGATGAGGTTTCGTGGCTGCGCCTGACCTTGCGGAGCAACCGTCGCGAACGGTGAGTACCCGGGACCGCCGATCAGAAGGTGCGGGAACTCTTGCTTGAGTGCCTTCGCGGCCTTGACAAAGAGACTCGCGAACTCATCGACGGTCCCGTCCCAGAACTGGCGGTTGTCCGGTTCGTTCCAGATCTCGACGGTGCGGAGCGGCCGTCCTTTCCAGCGGGCCGCGTCGTCGTAGTGCCTGACGACTTCCACCGCGGCCCGGACCCAGTTGTCCTGGTTGATCGGCCGCCGCGGAACGGCAGGCGGATAGCCGGGCTGAGCACTGTACGAGTCACCGAGCCTCAGACACGGCTCAAAGAACCCGGCGAGGATCTTCTCGAAAACCGCATCACTGGCCGTGAAGTTGTACGAGGCCGGATTGGCGGGATCGGCGTTCTGGTTCGGGTAGAGCGTCGCCATGTCGAGCGGGCCGTAGTAGTCGTGAGTCCGGATCGTCGTGACGCCAGCTTCGTGGTACGCGTCTGTCAAGTCGACAGTGCTCTCACCCGCAGGGATCGGACCAATGTTGACGCCGAGGAGCGGGCGGATCCTTCCGGCCGCCGCGCCGATCGTGAGGGTCGTCGAGGCGGACCCTGCCGGTCCTGCGACGGCCCCATCGCAGGAAGCCGGAAGCCGCACGGGAGCCACCACGGCAGCGTCTCCGGTCGCGTTGTCGACGACGGGCGCGTAGGCATCGAGCGCGCCCGATGTCACCGCGACGTCGATCCGGGAGCCTTCCCCAACTTCCTCGGTCCCAAACCAGTCGGGCAGGCTTTTCTGCCGCCACTCCGATGAAGAGAGTTTGAACGCGACCGATCCGGTCGCCTTCCCAGAGCGATCCCTGAGGGTGGCGGTTCCGCAGGCGCCGGTTCCATCGGCCAAAAGCGCGAAGTTTGTCCTCAAGCGGGCCGTGTGGGCGAGGCCCACGAGAGTGACCGTGGTTCCGGGCCCGTGCATTCCGCCCCGGTGGACAACAGGCGGCTGGGTCACGCCAAACCGGCCCGGCCCTCCCGCGGGATCGGGCGTGGTCGTGGCCGCGAGTGCCAGTACAGGGGAGTTTGAGCGGATCCGGAGGGCGCCCGCCGAACCTTCGGCCGCGCCCAGTTCGGAAAGCACGTCCTCGATCGTGACAATCGAGGACGGAGCGACGGTTCGTTCAACGCGCCACTTCGCCGGGGCCGGCGCCACACCGAAAGCATCGATGGAGACGACTGCCGGAGAGGTCCCGGGATTCATCAGCCGGAGGGCCGTCGTCCATTTCGTTCCGTTGGCACCGGAACTCCGCGTGGCTCCATCGATCAGGATATCTGTCTCACCCGAGGGAGCGGGAAGGAACGTGGAAAGGAGTCCATCGCCGGTGGCGTTATCGACCGTGGAGACGAATCCAATCGCCCTCCCCGTAATGACCTTCAGAACTGCGTATCCGGGATCGACGAGGCGTCCTGAAGTCAGGTCGCCCACCGAGTCCTGCCAGGTGACTGGCGTCTGGGCGGAGAGCGGAAGCGAGCCCTGGAGCGCGCCGCTGGCATCCCGGATCTCGAGAAGAACGCTCGTGCCGGGATCGAGAAGCGTGACCGTCACGTTCGCTCGGGAACCGGGGCCCTCGGTTCCCGCGTGGGAAAGCCAGATGGCGTGGCCCGTCGCGCCGGCCGGGATCTCGAACCCGGAACGGACCGCCTCGAGGCCAACCCCGTAGGTCGCGTCCGGGTTGGCGACGTTGCGTGTCGCTCCCCCCAAAACGAGCGGGGCGGATGACGCGACGGTCAAAGCCCCGAGGGAGCCCTCGAGGTCGAAGAGATCTCGGATCGCATTCTGGAACACGAGGGTCTCTCCCGGCTTCAGCGGCCGCGAGGCCGGGGAGGGGATGGCTCCGGTCGCGGGGACGAAACCAAACGCCACGGACGACTCGCTCGTACCCGCGTTCAAGACGGAGACGGTCGACTCGAACCGGGCGCCGTTGCGTCCGTCACTGTTGGCAAGTCCGGGGAGGACCCAGGAATCGGACTTGGCCCAGAGCGGAGTGAGGGCGGCGAGCAGCAGGGGGAGAAGGAAGTGGCGGCGTTGATGGGTCATCGAATGCCTCCAGCGAACTCTCAGAAGAGACGGTACGGAGTGCGATTTCGTTTACACCCTGCGGCCCGGAGACCAGGAATGAAAAGAGACAATCACGCGAAGCACTCGCGACGCCTGCAAGCTGCAAGGCGGTTCAGATCGAACCGAACTTCTTCTCGTATTCGGCAAGGCGGGCTGCCAGCTGGGCGGCTCGTGTCTCCGCTTCTCCCATGGCAACCTCCGCGGCGTCGGCTTTCTTTTCCGCGGCGTCGGCTTTCTTTTCCGCGGCATCGGCTTTCTTTTCCGCGGCGTCGGCTTTCTTTTCCGCGGCGTCGGCGAGTTCGTCACCCGTTGGAAGACACGTTCCGTCCGGGCCTACCCAGCGCAGCCACCTGGCGTGAGCGCCGTCGAAATCGTGCTCGCGGATACCGAGCGAGAGCCCCAAGACGGGACACGGAAGATCCCCGTTCGGCAGCGGCTCCAGGGTTCGATAGGTCAGTGACGGAGGGTCCAGCTCGAACCCCGAGAACTCGTGGGTGAACGGATGGAACAGGTAGTAGTAGGGAACGTGGAGCTGGCGGGCGTAGATCTGTTTCTTCTTTCCCCTGTCCACGGCGGCCGTGGACTCGGAGAGCAGCTCGATCACGACGGCCGGCGTCTTGCCATCCTCTTCCCAGACGACCCAGCTCAGCCGGTCTTCATCGGTGGTGTCCAGAACGACGAAAACGTCGGGCCCCCGGAAATCGTTCTTGCGAACCTGAATTTCCGAGAAGTACATGAACATGTTCCCGCCCACGAAGAAGTCGTGGCGGTCCTTCCACCCCCGGCGCAGAGATTGGATGAGCAGGGTCATCTGTTTGAAATGACGCGAAGTTTCCATCGGCTCTCCATCGTCGTAGGGGAGGTCTTTCGCTCCAGGAGGAACGCGCGGAGCCCACTCAAAGGCTAAAGAGGAACTCATAAGAACTCCCCCAGCACCGTAGCACTGGAGGGGAGCCCGTTGCAAGTCCCCGTAAGGCACGCCGGGTTGTTCAGAGCACCGCGCCGCGCTCCTCGGCTTTGAGGAGAGCCTCTTGCCGCCCCTGTATCTGAGCGATCACTTTCGCGAACGCGAAGGAAACGGCCGCACTCACCACACAGTTGACGGACGAAAGCAGAGGGAGCACCTTCCCTGGGAACCTGATAGTCAGCCTGAGTTCTTGCATGCTCAGCGCTCCCGAGAGGATCCAGAGTCCCCACCAGATCATCAGGATTCTGTCCGGCTTGACTTCCCTCCACCGCACGGGATCCGTGCTGACCTGCCAGATCTCCCTCATGCACTCGTAGGGCTTAACAACGTTCAGCAAGGGAATGAAATACCACCCAATGGCCCACTTTGGAGTGAACGCGAGCCCCGCGGCCCCGAGGGCATGAACGTTGCACGAGGTCCGGAAGAGCCAGACGAAGTACGAAACCACAATAGCGAAATAGACCGGGAGACTGACCAGTCCGATCGCGGACGCAATGAACCCTTCATGTGAGTCCGCCACGATGGCAACGAGGCCCGCGAGATTCAAACCGGCGTAGACGAACAAAAGTCCCCTAATGTTTCTGGAGTGCGCCTCCAGGTTGTAAGGAAGCGTGAGCTGAACGAATTCCGCTGGCTTTGCCCAGGTTCCCGCGAGTTCAGAAAGCGGCCTCCAACCCAGCATCCCTGGCTCCCAGTAGACCGCTCCCGGATCGAGAAGACCACGCTCGTACCGGTAACGAACCTGGCTGGGCGTATCCTCGGACTGTTCTCCAGACGGAGTCAGTATGTGAATCCGTTTTGACATTCATTATCTCCTTTTTCGTTGCCAGCCAGGCTATTCTGCCTTGATTCGACCCCAAAGATCGCCCCTTCGTCACGGAGGTACAAGCGTGGGAAGCACAGCTGAGGCCAACGATTTCGATCAGAGATCGTCAATATCCCTTCTGCAATGGTCTCTCTTCGGGTTCTTTGCGTTCTCGTGCACGAACGAGCTTTCTCTCTTGTGGCGGGGGAAGGCCTCGGCAGACTACATCCTCCTTGAAGGGATCGGACTCGAGGCGCTTTTCTACCCGCTCCTTCTGGCGCTGGTGTGCCTCGACGGCGCAACTGCGTGGTGGGTCCTGGGCCGCAGGCTTGTTGCGTTCTGGACAGGACAGGCGAGCCTGGCACTCAGTCTCCTCTTCACACTTCGGGCCTTCTACGAAACGGCGGCCAACACTGAAAAAGTGCGCCGCTACTACGAACACAGCAGGGCGGCAAGGGGTCTCCCCATAGACAGCAGAAAACTGGACGCTATATTCAGTTCGACAGGTATCTTCGTGACCTTTGGCGGTCTTGTCTTGCTTCTGCTGGTGGCTTCGGGGCTCCTTATGGTCCTCTATAGACAAGAAGTCCTGGCCAGAGTTAGAGGACTCGTAAGGAGGAGAGAGAAGCCTGCCGGTCCTCCCCCGCACCCGTGGATGCAGGGAGGAGAGTTTCAAAAGAGAGCCCCGCTTCCCGAGGTGAGAGTCGAGAAGGGTGAACAGGCGCTGCGCGGACCGCATGGCTGGGTGAACGTCCTCATCTTATGGCTCTTTCCAGGCAGCTTGATCTCCGCTCTCGCTCAACTTGCCCTTCTGCGGCTGGCCCCCATGAACATCTTGCTGATCCCTCTCCTGTGGCTCTCACTGAGTGCCGTCCTTGGGCTTTCGAAAGGTCACGGCGAGAAGGGCGTCAAGCGCACCAAGCTCTTCCTCGTGTATTACCTATGCCAGCCTCTCGTGTGGATCCTGATCAGCCACTTTCTTGGCATCCGGTTCGTCGATGGCCGGACCAGCATCCCCGACGGCATGGGCGTGGTCATGCTGTGGCGGCTCCTCAACACGGCGGGCTGGTGGGCCTATCTTCTGAAATCGGAGCGAGTCCGGGTCACTTACTTGACTCCCCCAGATGCAAAAACTCCGCGCATCCGAACGATGGCATCACGACCACTGGAGCCCCCACGGCCCGAAAGCGGAGCATAACCGTCATCCTCGTCCGGTCCGGCACCGCGTCCGCCGGGGGGATGGCGGTGGGACCGAGGCATCTTGGAGCATGCTCGTGGCGGTTGCGCTCTCCGGCACGGGCGTCCTCCCAGAGACGGCCTCTGTCACTCCCCGATGATCTTGACCATGACTCGCTTGGGACGCTGCCCGTCGAATTCCCCGTAGAAAATCTGCTCCCACGGCCCGAAATCGAGCTTCCCATTCGTAATGGCAACCAGCACTTCCCGGCCCATTATCTGACGCTTGTGGTGGGCGTCTCCGTTGTCTTCTCCTGTCCGGTTGTGCCGGTACTTCTGCGGGCTCGGGTCGAACGGAGCCAGCCACTCGAGCCATTTCTTGTAGTCCTCGTGAAGGCCAGGCTCGTCGTCGTTAATGAAGACGCTCGCGGTGATGTGCATCGCATTGACGAGGCAGAGCCCTTCTTTGACTCCGCTGGCCCGAACCTCGGCCTCGACGTGCGAGGTGATGTTCAGAAAGTCCATGCGGCGCGGGATGTTGAATGTGAGATGCCGGGTATGGCTTTTCATCTCGAAGGAGTCTACCCAGACGCCACGGGTTTCCTCAAACCTGCGGGGGCCAGAGAAGGAATCCGCTCTGCAGCCGGGCCATCCAGATGGACCGGTGACGAATCGCGACATCCGACCGGGCACACTCCGAAATGGAAACGCGCGTCAGCTGTTCAGGCGTGAGAGGGGCAAACCACTCGCTTCGTGAACGTCTCAGAAACCGCAGGAAAGGGCCATACAAGTCGATGTACCCCGTAGCGAGCCGTCCCACGACGTGAGGCACTTCGCCCTCCGCCGGAGGCGGCGGCGCCTCCAGACCCGTGGCCACGACGGCTTCGGTCAGGATTGCCTGGGCGAACCCCCTGTCCTCGATTGAAATCTGAGACTTCTGGAGTTTCACCTCGAGAGGGAAGAAAAAGTGCAGAACGGCCAGGGCATCGCCAGAAGAGAGGATGACTTTCTCCGGCGGAACCCGCCTGAGAGTGGGCCCGAATTCAGATCGATTCACAACGCAAGTATGACGCGACTTCAGCTTTGCGTACAGAGGCGGCTCGACCGGAAGGAGAGGGCTCCCCTCCCCTTCCAGCCGCATGCATCAGTAACGGTAGTGATCCGGCTTGTAGGGGCCGTCGACCGGCACGCCGATGTATTTCGCCTGCTTCTCCGTGAGCTTGGTCAGCTTGACCCCAAGGTGGTCGAGGTGAAGGCGGGCGACCTCTTCGTCAAGGTGCTTTGGCAGAACGTAAACCTTCTTCCCGTACTCTCCCGGCTTTGTCGCCAGTTCGATCTGTGCCAGCACTTGATTTGTAAAAGAGGACGACATGACGAAACTCGGATGTCCCGTCGCGCAGCCGAGGTTCAAGAGACGGCCTTCCGCGAGAACGAGGATCCCGCGCCCATCCGGGAAGCGCCACTCATCGAACTGCGGCTTGATGTTGATCTTCTCGATACCCGGGTATCTCTTCAGACCGGCCATGTCGATCTCGTTATCAAAGTGACCGATGTTGCCAACGATCGCTTTGTTCTTCATCCGCGCCATGTGTTCCACGGTGAGGACGTTGAGGTTACCGGTGGCGGTCACGAAGATATCGGCCGTCTCCACAACGTCCTCGAGAGTCTTGACCTCGTATCCCTCCATCGCGGCCTGAAGCGCGCAGATCGGATCGATCTCGGTCACCACGACGCGGCACCCCTGGCCCCTCAGCGCCTGAGCACATCCCTTGCCCACCTCGCCGAATCCGCAAACAACCGCGACCTTACCGCCCAGCATCACGTCTGATGCCCGGTTCAGCCCGTCCACCACGGAATGACGGCACCCGTAGATGTTGTCGAACTTCGACTTCGTCACCGAGTCGTTCACGTTGATCGCCGGGAAGAGGAGCGTGCCGGCTTCCATCATCTGGTAGAGCCTGTGGACGCCCGTGGTGGTCTCCTCGGAGACACCCCTGATCTCGAGCGCCATCTTCTGGAAGCGGCCCGGATTCGTGCTTAGCTCTCTCTTCAGAAGATCGAGGATGACGCCCCACTCCTCCGGGTCGTTCATCTCATCGAACGCGGGCACGGCTCCGGCCCTCTCGAATTCGACTCCCTTGTGGATGAGGAGCGTGGCATCTCCGCCGTCATCGACGATCAGAGTCGGACCGCTGCCATCTGGCCAGGTCAGAGCTTCATTCGTGCACCACCAGTACTCCTCGAGCGTCTCCCCTTTCCACGCGAACACCGGAATTCCCTTGGGGTTCTCCCCGGTGCCACCGCGCTCGGGCCGGCCCACTACAACCGCTGCCGCCGCGTGGTCTTGAGTGGAAAAGATGTTGCAGGAAACCCACCGGACATCAGCCCCAAGCGCCTCGAGTGTCTCGATGAGCACCGCGGTCTGCACCGTCATGTGCAAACTTCCCATGATCCGCTGGCCCCTGAGCGGCTTGGAGTCCCCGTACCGCGCGCGCACAGCCATCAAACCAGGCATTTCGTGTTCAGCGAGCCGGATTTCCTTGCGGCCCAGTTCCGCGAGTTCCAGGTTGGCAACCTTGAAGCGAGGCCGCACCGGCGCCTCTGTATTCACCGTGATCGTGTTCTCCGCAAGTGTCGTGGTCATTGAAGTCCTTTCAAAACCTGGGGCCCCGCCCCCGAAGTCATCAAGGAGTGAAGCACCAGCATGTTCCCTTACGCAGCTTCCGCCGAGACCGGATGGATCGAACCAAATGGAAGCACGTCGGGGAATCAGTGATCGTACATTAAACTCGTCAGTTCATGGATTTCCATCACATCCAGGAAGTGCCGGGGCCCTCTTTGTGACAGAAGCCACCCTCCCCTTTCTCTCCCTCCTGGCCGTCGCCGTCTCGGCTTCTATCACCATCGCTGGCTACTACCAGACTCCGCCTGCCCTCGTCCAGGTGTACATCTGCAAGCCCTTGACGACGGTCCTCGTGATGGTTTACGCACTCTCCGCTTCCGGCCTTCCACCGCTTGGGTACGGTCTCCTGGTCACAATAGGCCTCGTCTTTTCCCTCTTTGGCGACGTCTTCCTCATGCTCCCCAGAGACAGGTTCGTGGCCGGCCTTCTAAGCTTCCTGATCGCCCACATCTTCTTCCTGGCGGCTTTCGCGGAAGGCACCGGTGTTTTGCATCCCTTCTTTCCGTACCCACCTCTATTCGTACTCGCGGCGGGCGTCTTCTTCTGGCTCTCACCAGGGATTCCCAGAAAACTCCGCCTGCCCGTGGTCACCTACGTTTTTCTTCTGAGCGCCATGACCGCCCAGGCCATTGGCAGAGCGGTCACGGTGCCCTCCACACGCTCTGCGGCGGCCGCTCTGGGCGCCGTTCTCTTCCTTTTCTCCGACACCACGATCGCCATCAACAAGTTCCGTCACCGTTTCAAGCTCGCGCAGGCGGTGATTCTTGCAACCTACTTCCTGGCGATCTGGCTCATGGCGTTTTCGATTGAGCCTCGATGACGGGAGCGGGTCCCATGACATCGTCGAGGGCCAAGATCTTGACATCCCCGAGCTTGAGGTCCCTGACTGGCTTTTCGATCTTCGACAAGTCTCCAACAGCAACGATGCTCAGCCTGGCGGGATCGATTCGCGTCTTGGCTGCCTCCTGAACGGCTTTCACCGAGACCTTCATCGTTTTATCGACGTAGGAATCCACGAAGTCGCCGGGCAGTCCATAGAGGGCTATCTCGAGGAGCTGGCTCGCGACCTGGGTTGTTGTCTCCAGGTCAAAACCGAGCCCGAGAGCCTGGAAGTTCTTGGCACGGTTCACTTCCTCTTGTGGCGCAGGAGTGCTGATGCGTGAAAGCTCTTTCATCAGCTCCGTGAGCGCCGGCGCGGTGACGGCGGTATCAACATCGGTTGCGGCCAGGAAGAGACCGCCAGCCCCGCGGTAGTCGAAACGGGAGCCAGCCCCGTAGGTATACCCTTTCTTCTCGCGCAGATTGTCGTTGAGACGTGACGAGAACGAGCCGCCGAGGAGCGTGTTCATCACCTCGATCTGGAAATAGTCAGCTGTTGCGCGCGGCACGCCCGGGAGGCCGATCCGGAGGACGGATTGGGCCGAACCAGGCCGGTCGATGAGCCAGACTTTCCGCGGGCCGGACGCCTTGGGCTGCGGGATTTCGGCTGGGGCCACGGGAGAACCCTTTTCCCATTTGCCCAAGACACGCTCGAGAAGCGGGAGAAGCTCCCCTGACTTGACATCACCGGTGACAATGAGGATGGCGTTCGAGGATGTGTAGTGCTCTTTGTGAAACTTCTTGACGTCGGAAACGGTGAAACTTGAGATCGCGGCCCCGCTTCCGGTGAGAGGAAGCGCGTAACGCGACAGCTTCCCAAACACCGCTTGAAGCAGGGCGCGGGTAGCGATCTGCTGGGGCTCGGAACGGGCGAGCAGGAGACTGGTGAGGGACTCCTTCTTCAGACGCGCAAGTTCCGCCTCCGAAAACTCTGGAGCCAGAACGACACCGCCCAGAAGGTTCAGGGCCTGCTCGAGACGGGCGACGGGTGTTCTGATGGTCACCACACTCGCATCCCAGGTCGCGGCCGTTGTCAATGAGGCTCCGAGGAATGTGACTTCGTCATCGAGTTCCAGGGCGCTCTTCCCCATTGCGCCTTCATCCAGGAGGGCCGCCGTCATCGCTGCTAGCCCAGGCTTGTTTGCCGGGTCCGCGGCCGCGCCGCTGCGGATTCCAACGAGGAGCGATGCGACGGGAACCTCGTGGTTTTCAAGAATCCAGACGGGCAGTCCGTTTGAGAGCGTCAGTTTCTCGATGGGGGGCATGCGAAAGGGGACAACGGGCCCGGGCGCGGGAGGCGCGCTCCTATCTGGTAACCCAGACGCCACGAGCGGCGAGGCCAGGAGGCCGGCACAAATCAATACGACCGGTGCGAGCACGTAACACATAAACTTTCTCACGGCACAACCTCCACCAGAGCCAAGTCTCTCTTCCCCTTGGGAACGGCAGACAGCAAGACGCGAGGCGCCCCGAGGAAGACAGTGTTGAGGGTCCTGAGATCTTCCGGCGAGACGGCTCGTATGAGGGCCAGGTTCGACTCGAAAAAGCCCGGATTGCGCGTGTAGAAGTAGTACTCGTTCAGCATGTCGGCCTTCCCGCCGAAACCGCCGATCCGCTCCAGACGCGAGAAGAAGTGTGACTCCATCTGGTTCTTCACGCGCTGGGTCTCCTTTTCCGAGGGTGCGGTTGCCGAGAGTTTGGCGATTTCTTCGTCCACGACGGCGAGGACCCGGTCAAGATCCTGGCCGGCCCGGGCCGTCACCACGATGTTGAAAGTAGATGCAAGGATTCCCGGATCGAGGAAGGCATCGACCTCCTGCGCAATCTGCAGCTTGTAGACAAGTTCTTTGTAGAGACGTGAGTTCTTGCCGCCGGCGAGAAGATCCGCAAGCGCTTCCAGAGTTACCGCCGGCCCCGTGTAAGCCGCGGGCGCGGGCCAGGAAAAGTAGAGCCTGGGGAGTTCGACGTTGTCCTCGAGAACAAGACGCCTGTCCTTGGGGAGGACCACGCCGCGGGCCGCCTGGGGTTCAACCGGTTGAGAGGCTGGAACTTCAGCAAACCACTTCTCGACGAGACGCCTCGCCTCGGCCACGGTGACGTCGCCCGCGATGACGAGCGAGGCGTTGGCCGGACCGTACCACTTCTTGAAAAAGTTCTGGACATCCTCGTGGCTTGCGGCGCTCAGATCCGCCATCGACCCGATGACGGGCCAGCTGTAGGGATGGTCTTTGGGATAGAGAGCTTCCCCGATCATGATCGGGGCCAAGCCGTATGGGGCGTTTTCGACTCCCTGGCGCCGTTCGTTCTTCACGACATCCCGCTGCTGGTCAACACGCGCGGGAGACATCGTGTCGAGCAGGTACGCCATCCGGTCCGATTCAACAAAAAGCGCGGTTTCAATGGCACTCGCCGGGATGTTGATCCAGTAATTCGTGCGGTCCGTGGTCGTGGACCCGTTGTTGTTACCCCCGACGGCCTCCAGCCAGCGGTCAAACGCCCCTTCCGGGACGTTCTTCGAGCCATTGAACATGATGTGTTCGAAGAGATGAGCAAAACCCGTCCGCCCTGGTATCTCGCGGCCCGATCCCACGTGATACCAGACGTTGACGGCAACTATGGGCGCCGAGTGATCCTCGTGAACGATCACCGTCAGACCGTTCTTCAGACGGAACATCTCGTAGGAAACGCGGACAGATGGGCTAGACGGCACGGGGGGTGCGGCGTGGGCGGCGACTCCGAGCGTTAACCCGAAAATCAGGGGGAAGAACCACTTTCTCATGAAAACTCCATTGATGCGGTCAAACAGGAATCTGAGACACGGCGTTCGCCCGCGACCCTCCCACTGCGAGAAAGCCGTGGCGGCGGCCCAGAAAAAGGGCGATGAAGAACCACGCGATTCCAAGAGGGAAAAACGCCCCCATGGCCGTCATGGCGGAAAAGCCAGCCAGCTTGATGAGGGACTCGGACCAGGCGCCGATCAGGTCGCCTGTCCGGTAGACGAACGTGTCGATGAAGGCCTTCGATGAGTACTTCTCCTCGCGGCTGACCACGGTGAAAAGCACCTCGCGCGCTGGCTTGACAACGGCAAACTCAGTGGCCCGGCGCAAGACTTGAACGAAAACGAGCATCCCCGGAGCCGGGTTGAGGGCGAGGCCAAAGAACCCAGCGAGGGTCACGGCGGGGAGAACCGTCAACGCGGGACCGACCCCAATGCAGGGAAGAAGCCGTCCCGTGACAAAGACCTGGAGGAAAAACGTCAGCAAATTGACATAGAGGTCCATCCGGGCAAAGAAAGCCGTGCGCTCCGCGGCACCCGAAAGTGTCATTCTGACAATTCGAGCTTGCTCGAAATAGAGAGTTGTCGAGCTTATGGTGAAGATCAACAGGAACCCGCAGATGGCGAGCAGGTATGGAGACCGGAGCACGATGGAGATGCCAGAGAAAGCTCCCTGACCCGGCGGAGTTTCCGCAATGTCTTTCTCAGCAGCGCGGCCCGGGGTACGCGAAACACTCGCCAGAAGCCTCCACTGACAGAAGACGGTGAGCGACAGGAACCCGGCGGAGACCAGAAGGAGCGCGTTGACTCCCACCGCTTTTGCAAGAGTCGCCGCCACGAAAGAGCCGGCCACGGCCCCGAGTGTTCCTCCGGCCCCGATGAATCCGAAGAGCCTCTTCCCTTGTTCGCTCTTGAAAATGTCCGCGAGGCACGCCCAGAACACGGAAACCGTGACGAGATTGAACACGCTCGTCCAGACGAAAAACGCGCGGGCGGCCCAGAACCGGGAACTGCCGGCGCCGAAACTGATGACAAAGTAGAAGAGAACAAGATTCGAAAGAAAGAACAGATAGACCGCCGGCAGGAAGACTCGCCGCGGATACCGGGAGACCAGCGCCGCGAACAGCGGACTGAAAATGAGAGTGGCCGCGAGCGTCCCTGTGAAGAGGTAAGAGAGCGTTCGCTGATCCCCGGCCGAGACGCCCATCTGCTCTCGAACAGGGCGGATGACGTAGTAACTGAGCAGCAAGAAAAAAAAATAGAGAGAAGAAAAAAAGAGAGGCCCCAGTTCACCCGGCCCCACGTTAACGAAGGAAGCGAGAGCGCGCACAAGACGTTCCCTGAGAGTGGATACGTGGACCGGCTCTTCTCCCATCACTCCTCTTCGCGGTTGTGTGGGGCACCCTTCGAGCGCCCCCGAGTCTCTTTTACGTCAGCTCTTGATCGAAGTTGCCTCTCCCCGGGACAAATCCAAGACCTGATCTGATCGCGGCGTTTTTTGGTAGCTCCGGGATCATCCGTGAGAACCGCATCGCAGCCAAGGAGGCAGTAAAGAAGGAGCCTCGCGTTGGACGCCGGGTCGAGAGCGGCGAGAAGCATTCCCATGCGATGCGCCTCGAATACGAAGAGCGGATTGAGAAAAAGAGCTGGCCAAGCAGGTCCGACGAGATCCAGTCCGGCGGGAGGTCTCAGATGTTTGAGGGTGACCAGCCCGATCGGGATTTCGGGGACGGCGGCCCTGAAAGCATCCAGGATGGGCCGGTCAAAGGAAATGACGGCAACCCGGTTCAGGAGGTTCTGAGACTCGAGTCTCAAAGCGAGGCGTTCGCAGACGGATCTTTCGAGGAACCGCTTGCTTTTCAGCTCGAGAACTAGGGCCCGGTCTTGGGGAACGAGGGAGAGCAGGTCGCGTAAGAGAGGGATGCGCTCGTTCTCAAAGCCGGGCCAGCCCCGAGAGGCCCTGATCGAAGCCAATTCCAGAGAGTCTCGCTCCTCGACGGCGCCCGTAGCCTCGGTGGTTCTGTCAAGGGTTGAATCGTGAATCAAGACAAACTCGCCGTCACGGGCCACGTGGACATCGGTTTCCAGAATCTCGGCGCCGACCTCGAACGCCTGCCGAAACGACGCCAGCGTGTTCTCCGGAGCGGCGGCGCGGTTCCCCCGGTGGGCCATGATCCACGGCTGTGGCCTGCCCGCAAATAGACTCGAGGCTCTGGAGCGATCCACTCCGCGAGCATCTCACGGAAGGAAGCGGTAAGCTCGCCGCGTGGCGCCCCAGACAATTTTCGAGTTCAAGCTCACCGTTGAGCGGTCTCGCTTTTTCGCTGTTTTTTTCTCGATGGCCAAGGAAGAGGAAATGGAGGCCATGTTGAAGACGAAAAAGGGGGAGCACAGAAAGGCCAGGCACCACTGCTGGGCCTTCCGCGTGCGTGATGACGAAGGCGCCATCGTCGAAAAGAGCAAGGACGACGGCGAGGTGGGGCATCCGGGCCGCGTGCTGCTCGAGCTTTTGCGGCGGGACAACCTGCTGGGAGGACTTCTGGTCAGCCGCGTTTTCGGCGGGGTCAAGCTGGGAGTGGGTGGAGTCTCCCGAGCATTCCGGGAATCGGGCGAGGGAGCCCTGCTCGCAGCCAGGGGTGCTTTTGAAAATTGACCTTGGCCGGAAAACTGCCTAGTCTATGGTCATGAGATGGAAAACTCTGACCATTAGCGTTCTGGTCCTCGCGGCCCTCTTTCCTGCATGCAGAAAAAAGTCGATGGACCTCCCGATCGGGGTTCTGGCAGAGTTGTCGGGAGAATACCCCGTCATCGGGGCGTCCAGTAAAAACGGTGCGGAACTGGCAATAGCATCAATCGATGAAAACGGCGGCGTGGAACTCGGTAATAAGCTGTACGGGCTTCGCCTCATTATCGAGGACACGGGCGGGAAACCCGATCAGGCCGCGGCGGCGGCCAAACGGCTGATCGAAACCGAGAAGGTGCTCGCCATTATTGGACCGAATATCAGCGCCAGCGCACTGCCAGCGGCCGAGGTCGCCGAGAGCGCCAAGGTACTCATGCTCACACCCTCGGCCACATCTCCGAAGGTCACCCTGGACAGTGTCACCGGAAACCCCAGGAAATACGTGTACCGCGCGTGCTTCACGGATCCCTTCCAGGGGAAGATCCTGGCGAAATTCGCCATCGACTTCATGAAGAAAGAGAACGCCGCGGTGTTGTACGACGCAACGGCCGAAGTGCCCAAGGATCAAGCGGAGAGATTCAAGAAGCACTTTGAGGAATCCGGAGGAAAGGTCGCGGCCTTCGAGGGTTACAACGACGGCGAGAAGGACTTTTCTGCTTATTTCAAGAAAATCGCCGAGACGAAGCCGGACTTTGTTTTCCTGCCCAACTACTACAACGACGTTGCCGTGCAGGTCAAGCAGGCACGGGAGGCCGGTATCCAGGCGCCCTTCCTCGGAAGCGACGACTGGAGCGATCCGAACCTGTTCGAAAGAGCCGGAAAGGACATCGACGGCTCGTATCACAGCGCGCACTATGCGCCGGATGCCAAGGTTCCATCCGTTGCGGCATTCACGGAGCTATACAAGAAGCGCCACCAGGGAGAGGTTCCCGACGACGTTGCAGCGCTGACGTTTGATTCCGTGATGCTCCTCAAGACCGTGCTCAAGACCGCAACGGCTCCGGATAGAGAGGCCATCCGCGAGGCCTTCTCCAAAGTGACGGTGTACGAGGGAGTCACGGGAAAAATGACTTTCAAGCCGGGAACTGGAGATCCCGAAAAGTCCGCGGTCATGGTCAAAATCGACTCCGGAAAGCGTTCCTACGTCACCTCCATCGAGCCGTGAATAGACCGCCTCAGGCGGATCCCTCTTTGCGTAAACCCAAATATTCCGCACGCCTCTTCACCGGGTAGACGATTTGGCCGTGCGAGGACCTTGGAGCAGGAAATGAGTCAGGTGAATCTCGTCTTAACACTCCCATCAGGCTCTCTCATCGCCACGAGCCTGGGAATTGAAGGGCTTGCCCGTCATCTCAGCCCCGGTTCCGGGAAATACTTTCACAGCAGGAGTCTCTTCATAGATGTGGCGTTCGCGGGCACCAGGGCCGGCTTCTCTTTCTTGAACGAAGGCGGCTGGCGAGACGCCTCCGGAGACACCGAAAGCGCCATCAAGGCCGTTCTCTCCGGAAAACGCACAAAAACCGCTCTCTCCAACAACGCCTTCAGCGCAATTCCCATCTCCGGTTATCAGAGGTGTTACTTGATGAAAACCGGCGGCCAAGTTCTGGCGATGGAACCCCTGGAGAAGGTCGCCGACCTCAAGGGAACTGATTGCCAGGAAGGAATGACGCCAGCCGAGATTGCTCAAGCGTGCGGCCAGCCTGAACCAGCCCAGCGGACTCCGCGTTACTACGCGATACTCGCGCCGCTAACCATCATGGTACTTTCGAACCTCACGCCTGCCGAGTACGCCTGGTATGCCACCCGGCGGCCCGGAAAGATCTGTCGACAGGTTTGTTTCACCGAAATCGACACCGAACAGGAACAACTCGCCGCGCACAGCCGGTACGAGGACGCCTTCCGGGAACTCAGGGAAAACCCTGCAAAAAAGACCAAGACAATCGCGAGCGAAGACGTCATCAACGAAGTCGCGTTCGAGTCTTGGGTAGGCTTTGAGAAGGGCGTTTCGGGCGGCCTCTATTTCGGAACAAAATCTGAACTCCACGTGGCCCGCTTCCCATCTTCCATCCCCTACTCGTGGGAGAAAGCAGAGTAGGCATCCTTTCCGCAAGGACGACCCCGCGTGCCCGCGGCCGCGGGGTCTTTCCATCCAGTGCTTTGTCAATCCCAAAAATTGGGATCGGGAGCACTGTCTCCATGTATCTTTGACTTAACCACAACTTCGCGCCACACTCTCCTCCTCGCCGGTTTCGCCAGGATTCATTCTGGCAACTCACATCGGAGGATTGGGCAGTGTCTGCACTTTCAAATCGCATCAATACGAAGATCGTCCACGCGGGACTCGACCCCGCCGAGCACAGAGGTGCCGTCTCTGTACCGATCTATCAGAGTTCCACGTTCGCCTTTCCTTCCGCGGAAGAGGGGGCGGCACGCTTTGCCCGCACCTCGTCTGGACCGATTTACACACGCCTCGGGAACCCGACAGTAGAGGCTCTGGAAAAGTGCGTGGCGGAACTCGAAGGCGGCGCTGGAGCCATCGGCTCAGCCACGGGCATGGGTGCGGTGTCGACGGTCTTCCTTTCCCTCCTTCACCAGGGCGATCACCTTCTGGGAACTCACCCGCTCTACGGCCCATCCCGCTTGATGGCTGACCGGTACCTCTCGCGCTGGGGCATCCAATCCACTTTCGTGCCCGCGACGAACGCAGCGGCCTTGAGGGCTGCCCTGCGGCCCGAGACCCGGCTCATCTACGTGGAGACGCCCGCGAATCCGACTCTCGATCTCGTGGATCTCGAGGCAGCGATCAAGCTGGCCCGGGAAGCGGGAGTCCTTCTCGCGGTCGACAACACATTTGCCGGACCTTACCTGCAGCGTCCGCTGGAGATGGGGGCGGATATCGTTCTTCACTCGATGACCAAGTCGCTCAACGGGCACGCGGACGTCGTTGCGGGCATGGTCATCGCCAGGGAGCGGGCGCTCTACACGCTCCTTCGCGAGACCGCGATGACCCTGGGCATCACGATGGATCCCCACCAGGCATGGCTCGTTCTTCGCGGAATCCGCACTCTGAGCATGCGGGTCGAGCGGGCCCAGCAGAATGCCATGCTCCTGGCGCCGTGGCTCGAGAAGCACCCTGCCGTCGCATGGGTCCGGTACCCCGGCCTCGCCTCGCACCCTCAGGCGGAACTCGCAAAAAAACAGATGGCCGGTCCGGGGTCTGTCCTTTCTTTCGAGCTTCGTGGTGGCGTCGAGGCTGGCAGCCGCCTGATGAACGAAGTGAAACTCATCACTCTGGCGGTTTCGCTGGGAGGGGTGGAGAGCCTGATCGAACATCCGGCGTCCATGACACACAAGGGCGTGCCCGCACCAGAACAACTCGAGCAAGGAATCACCCCCGGGCTCGTGAGGCTCGCCGTCGGGTGTGAGGATGTGGCCGATCTTCAGGCTGATCTCGAGGGGGCTCTGGCCAAGGTCGAGAGCATGGCCGCGACAGCCGCAAAATAAGGAGATTTCTTTCCCCAATTTCCCGCGTTTGTCGTAAATTCCCGGGGCCACCGGAGGTGGCCCCGGTCACCCAACCGGAATAGGCCCAGATCTCTTCAATACTCGGGGCCCGTAGCTCAGGTGGATAGAGCAGCGGTTTCCTAAACCGCGTGTCGCGTGTTCGAGTCACGCCGGGCCCACCAAACAATCCACGGCATTCAATTTCAGAGCCCCCCAAGAAGCGAGAATCGCCTTCGAGTGCCCGAGCGGGGAGTGTTCACCCGGGCACCCAAACGGGGGACGCCGTCAGTCTCGCTACGAGATTTTCGGCCGTGCTTCGGCAAGATAACGGTTCTGAGCTTCCTGCATCTGGCCGCGGACGTTCTCGATCAATTGGTCTACGTCGGCTTCGCCAAGTCCCTCCGAGGGGATTTCGGGCAGCACGTTGATACGCAGCCGGCCTCGCCGGACCATCCAGCGGCGCGCATTCATGACCGTATTCACGGGTTCCGCCACGATGGGCACGATGGGCACCTGCGCGGCAATCGCGAGATGGAAGGCCCCCTTCTTGAAAGGCAACAGGTCTGGCTCCGTGTTCCGGTGCCCTTCAGGAAAGACCCAGACCGAGATCTGTTCGCGCCTCATCCTCTCCGCCGCCAGGCGAATGGACTCGATCGCCCTGGTGAGGTTTCCACGGTCGAGCAGGATGTTCTTCGTGGCAACAAAAAACCACCCAAAAACAGGTACCTTCGCTACTTCCCTTTTCCCGATCACGACTGTCCGGACGGGGTAGATCCCGCCGTGAATCACGATGTCGAGATTGGATTGGTGCCCCAGCATGTAAACGCAGGGGCCCTTTCTGATGAGCCTTTCACGGTTTTCAACGGTGATTTTCCAGCCCAGCAGGAAGGTCATCGTGTAATGAAAGCACCGCGCCATGACGACGGCAGGCTCGCCGCGTCCCCGGCGAACGGCGACATAGACAAGCGCTAGCCCCGATATGACAACAAATGCGACTCCCCCAAAGACAGCGGCAAGAACAAAATGAACCCTCCAGAGGGTTCGGCTGAGAACCCCAGCGGTCATAACCCAAAAGGACCTTTCACCCTCCGATTATCGCGGTTTTTTTTACGCGGATGGTGAACACAGGGGAGCATTCGCGGAAATCGATTCCCGGTCCCCATCGCATCTTGCGTCCTTCTATTGCAACCCAAAGAAAAGCCGGACCTTTTCCGTGAGTGAGGAGTGCGCGGACTGCAAGCGAGAGCGGCGGGCCTCGGCCGAAAGCCCCTCCTTCACGGCAGCCAGATTCACCTCCCGCTCGGCCAGAACGTGAGAGATCTCGCTTGCCAGTTGCGGACGGCGCAGCATCAATTCCTGGAACCGTTCTTTCTCGAGCCGCCAGCATTCCACCTCGGAAACAGCGATGACGCTGGCCCGCCGGGGCTCACCCGTCAGCATCCCCATCTCACCGAAGAAGTCGGGAGCTGTAATTCGGGAAACAATTCGAGGCGGCGCCCCCTCGACGGAAATCCTTACATCGGCTTCCCCTCTCGTCATGATGTAGAGATGGTGAACCGCCCGGCCCTGAACAACCATGGCCTCCCCCGGTGCAAACGGCGCGTGGATGAGGGCCTCGGCCAGAAACAGCCTCTCTTCGGAGGTGAGAGAAGCAAAGAGGGGAACGCTTTCGAGGGCTCGCACCCGCGCTGCCTGCTCGCGCTCGCTGTGGCGTTGCCGCCTTTCCGTTGCATCCGACGCCTCCGTGAAAATCGTGGCAGCGGGAATCGAAAGCGGAATGCCACAGCGCTTCAGACCGTAATAAACCCGGGCCCTCACAACCGAGTCCACCGGATCGTCCTGAGCCAGATCCGCCAGCCAATACTGGATGCCGTACTGAACCCAGCTGTCTTTGAAGTCGGTGATGAGCACCTTGGGAGGCGGGGCAGGGGCGGCGTATGGAATCGGCTCGCGCGTCAGGGCATCCTGAACGGCATCAATGACGGCCGTGGAGGACGTGCGGCAGTCGACGTTGAAATAGATCCAGCGGCGCTCCCGAACCGTGCCATCCGGTCTTTTGCCTCGCAATTGGAACGGGTTTTTCACGAGCACACTGTTCGGAAAGATCACCAGGTTCCCGTTCCGTTTTTCGATGGCCGTGTAACGCCACGTGATATCGACGACCTTGCCTGTCTGGTCGCCAAACTGAAGCCAGTCTCCCACTTCCACGGAGCGATCCAACTGGAGCGCGATGCCGCCCATCAAGTTGATCAGAGTGTCCTGCAGCGAAAACCCGATAACCGCCGTGAGGACAGCCGATGTCGCAACGATGCCGGTCACGTCTACGTGATACCGGGAAAAGAGATAAAGCAGAAGCCCAACAGCCAGAACACCCTTGGCCAGGTCTCGCAGAATCCTGGGAGCCTCGACCCGGAGAAGCCTGAGAAAGAACTCGAAAACATAGACCGCGACCAAGTTGAGGATGGCGAGCCCTTGAAAGAGAAAGGCGAGAAAGACAAAGACCCGGGAGCTGGCCGGCATGACGAGAGACGAGAGCAGAATTCCGATCCCCCTGAGGACGAGGGAACCTACATAAAACGAGACGAGGGCCGAAATGTGCCGCCTTTCCTGCTTTGCGAGGAGGGCAGCCGCCCCCGCCGCAAGGAGGAAAGCTAGAAACTGCAAGAGAGACTCCATCGTCATTGCCGGATTGGGGGTCTCTAAACCCTGAGTCATCGGCCTCACCCCCGCGTTGAAACTGTGCTCTCCATTCTGCTCCAACTCGTGCCTGGCCGGATGCCTCCCGAGATCGATTAGAATCTTGTCCTCGTGAGCGCCAGAGCTGCATCGTGCCCTTCCTGCGGAGGTGAGGTTCTCTTCAAGGCGGGATCCTCGCTCGTCACGGTGTGCCCCCACTGCCGGTCCGCCGTTGCTCGTAAAGGCGTCAATCTCGAGGCTATCGGGAAGGTCGCCGAACTCGTGCCCACCTCCTCTCCCTTCAAACTGGGCATGAGTGGAAAACCAAAAAAGGCCGGGTTGCGCCCGTTCACGTTCATCGGGCGGTTGCAGCTCTCCACCGGTCAAGGGACGTGGGACGAATGGCACATCGTCTTCGAGGATGGGCGGTACGGGTGGCTTGCGGAGGCGCAGGGAGAGTTCTACGTCATGCGGCCCCTCCCGCCGCCGTCAAATCCGCCGGCCCCCGAGTTCTCACAGATCCAGCCCGGGATGAAGCTCAATTTCAGCCCGTACGGGACTTTCACGGTAACCGACCGGAGGCAGGCGCTCTACGCCAGCGCCGAGGGGGACCTGCCATTCACCGCTCCCCCGGGCGCGGTTTTCATGTACGCGGACCTGTCGGGGGCGGACGGAAGCCTGGCCACGCTCGACTACGGCGACGACCCTGGCGTCGATGCCTTCTTTGTCGGGGGGAAGGTCGAACTCGAAAACCTTGGAATCGACGGCCTCACGAAATGGGCCGACCGCAAGACAAAGGCCAGGGCGGCTTCACTCAACTGCCCCAGTTGCGGAGGGGCGCTCGAGCTGAAGGACCCCGCGAATACGGTTCGCATCGCGTGCACCTACTGCGGCTCCCTCCTGGGAACCGGGGAAGGCACCTCCGCTTCCGGGAAATTCGAGATTCTCGAACGGCTGCAGCAAGTCCCCTTCAAGCCAGATGTGCCCCTGGGGAGCAAGGGCACACTTTTGACTCGGCCATACGTCGTTCTCGGCTCGATGAAAAAGAGCTGCGAGGTCGAAGGAGACACCTACTTCTGGACAGAGTACCTCTTGAAAGAGACGGAATCCGAGGCCTACCACTGGCTCGTCGAGTCGAACGGGCACTGGTCGGTCGTCGGGGGGATTCCGGCGGGGAAAGTCGAGGAGTCTGGCCGGTACGCCGTCTACAACGGAAAGACGTACAAGCACTTTCAGAAAACCCAGGCCAGGGTCGAAGCCGTTCTCGGAGAGTTCTACTGGGAAGTGGCGCGCGGCGAAACGACGTGGGCTTCGGATTACGTGGCGCCGCCGCGCATCCTCTCTCAGGAGACCACCGAGCAGGAAATCACGTGGTCCGAGGGAACGTATTTGGAACCCTCCCAGATTTCCGAGGGGTTCGGGATCAAGGAGACCCTCCCCCCTCCGCAGGGTGTTGGCTCAAACCAGCCCTGGCCCAAGGCTGAAGCAGCCCGCGCCGTCATGAAAATGGCCGGCATTCTGGCCGCGGTTCTTTTGGGCCTCTTCATTCTCTTCAACATTTGGGCCCCGCGGCTGGTCGTTTTTGACAAGGAGTTCGACCTCGCGGCCCTGATGGCCCCGGCAACCCCTCTGGATCCCTCAAAAGCGGCTGACGAGAAGGTTGTCTTGACCGAGCCCTTCAACATCCCGCGAAGCGGAAACATCGAAGTCCGGATTCAGGCCCCAACGGACAACACGTGGGTCGGTGTCGACGCAAGCCTCATCGAGGAACAGACGGGTGAGATCCGGGCCTTCTACCTGCTCTCCGACTACTACCACGGCTACTCGGGGGGCGAAAGCTGGAGCGAGGGTTCTCGGGCACGCAGCGTTTTTCTTTCTCAGGTGCCAAAGGGCCGTTATGTCCTGCGCCTCGAGCCAGAATCCGACCCGGGTAAAGCACCAGCTAACTTCCGGGTGCGGCTCCGGGCGGGGGTCCCGCGCGTCTCTCGCTTCGTCGTCATTTTGGTCTTGCTCTGCGTCGGACCCGTCTACTACGGGTTCTCAAAAATGGCTTTCGAGGGACGCCGCTGGTCCGAGAGCGACTACGCCAGTTCGTGAGATGACAGAGAGGATTGGGATATGAAGAGTTTCTTGACTTTCATAGGCATCGGCCTCGTGGTGTTTTACGCCTGGGCCGAGTGGACGGGCTGGGAATTGCCATCAGCCAAGAAGGGTATCGTCCCCGCGTCGGCGCGAACCGCTGGCGGGTTCCGTTCCTATCGATTCTGGACAGGAGGTAAGTGATTCATGAACTGGTGGCAGCTGCACGGACATCAGGTCGTCTCGGCACTGGTTTTCAGCGGAATCGGGATGGTTGCCTTTGCAATCTTCTTCGCCCTGCTCCCCCGGCTTCTCCCCTTCAGTCTCCGGAAAGAAATTGAGGAAGACCAGAACACCGCGCTGGCCATCATGATTGGTTCGGTGATCTTGGGCATGGCCATCATCATCGCCTCCGCGGTCGGTTGAAACGGTGACCGGGCCGCTCTCCCCGGCCGCTCCCCTTGGCGTGAATCCGGAAAGCTCCATCAGGCCGGGACCGGTCTACTTAACCGTACTTGTCATCGCCACTTGCGGGCTCATCTACGAACTGGTGGCCGCGACCCTCGCCAGCTACCTGCTTGGCGACTCCGTTACCCAGTTTTCGCTTGTCATTGGCGTGTACTTGACTTCCATGGGGCTCGGAGCATGGCTCTCGAAGTTCCTCGAGAAGAACATCGCCCGCAGATTCATCGAGGCCGAAATCGCGGTCGCTCTCATCGGCGGACTTTCGGCACCAGTTCTCTCGTTCGCTTTTTCCTCATCCAGGGTTTTTCAGCCAGTTTTCTTCGGCATCGTCATTCTGGTCGGGACCCTCGTGGGTCTCGAGATCCCCCTCATGCTTCGCCTCCTGCGGAACTCGGTGGAGTTCAAGGACCTCGTGGCACAAGTCCTGACTTTTGACTACCTGGGGGCCCTGGCAGCTTCCGTCCTGTTTCCTATCCTGTTCATTCCGAAACTCGGGCTGTTTAGAACCTGCATCTTCTTTGGACTCATGAATGTTGCGGTGGCGTTTACCTCCATCCACATTTTCCGGAAGAAGACCGGCTCGCCGGTTTTTCTCTACGTCAAGGCCGGTCTCGTCGGGGTCATCTTGCTCGCCGCGTTCGCCTCGGCTGATCAACTGACGAGTATCGCCGAGGAGAACCAGTTTGCCGACGAGGTCGTCTTCGCTCGCAATTCACGTTACCAGCGCATTGTCTTGACCCGAAACCGGGCCGGTTTCCAGCTCTTCCTCAACGGACACCTCCAGTTTTCGTCCGTGGACGAATACCGTTACCACGAGGCCCTCGTTCACCCCGCGCTCTCTCTGTCGCCTGCCGCCAAACGCGTAGCCGTTCTTGGCGGGGGCGATGGGCTTGCGGTGCGCGAAGTGCTCAAGCACCCCGAAGTCGAGAGTGTCACTCTGGTCGATCTGGATCCCGAGATGACGGCCCTGGCACGTAATCACCCGCTTTTCCGGTCACTCAACCAAGATTCCCTGCTGTCACCCAAGGTCACCGTCATCAACGACGACGCCATGAGGTGGCTGCAGACAGAAACCGGACTCTTCGACGTTTTCTTGATTGACTTTCCCGACCCGAACTCCTATTCGGTCGGGAAGCTCTACACGAGCGGGTTCTACCACTTTGTGAGAAAGAGGCTGGATCCGGAAGGCGTCTTTTCCGTTCAGTCGACCTCCCCACTATTCGCCAGGCACTCCTTCTGGATCATTGAGCGTTCTATTGCGGCGGCGGGATTCTCCACCCTTCCCTACCACGCCACCGTGCCATCGTTCGGCGAATGGGGGTTCATTCTGGCTGCCCGGCGGCCGCTGAGCCCGCCCGTGGAGATCCCCGTTGGCCTGAGGTATCTCTCAAAAGCCAACATCGCCTCACTTTTCACGTTCGGGCCTGACATGGACCGCGTTCCCGTTCCCGTCAACCGGCTGAACGACCAAGTTCTCGTTCATACCTATGAGCGGGAGTGGCGGAAGTTCGAGTAACCGTGCTCAAACCTTCGCGGCGCGAGGCGATCGCCACGCTCGCCGGTTTTCCTGCCCTGACGGCTCTGCTTTCCGCGTGCACGAATGGAAAAGCGCCTTCGCTCGAGTTTGACGGGACGGTCATTGGCGCCGATGCCGGAGCTGGGCACTTCATCAGATCAGGCGATTTGAGAGAGAGACCGGCCAAGAGGACCGAGTCCGCGGGAGTGGCCATCCTCGGAGCCGGGATTTCTGGCCTGACGGCCGCATGGAGCCTCTCTCGCGCAGGCTTTAACGACTACGTTATTTTTGATGTTGAGCCAGCGTCTGGCGGCAACGCGCGTTTCGGCCAGAACACGGTCTCGAAGTTTCCATGGGGCGCCCATTACGTTCCGGTCCCAGTGGAGCCGAATCCCCCGCTCGAGGCACTTCTCGAGGAAGCCGGAGCCATCGAGGGGAGAACCGGGGAGGGCCGGCCCGTGTGGTCCGAGCACGCCCTCGTGCGCGAACCGGAAGAACGGCTCTACTTTCGCGGGTTCTGGCACGAGGGGCTTTTCCCGCGCATTGGTGCAAGTAAAAACGACTTGCTCGAGCTTTCGCGCTTCGAAGCCGAAATGATGCGCATGGCTTCTCTTCGGGGGAGCGATGGGAAACGGGCCTTCGCCATTCCGACGCTTCGTTCCTCGAGTGATGCCGAATTCACCGCTCTTGACAAACTCTCGATGCGCGAGTGGCTCGAAAAACAGGGATTCACGTCCGAGCGGCTTTTCTGGTTTGCCGAATACGGCTGCCGGGATGATTTTGGCGCGGACCTCACACAGACGTCAGCGTGGGCCGGAATCCACTATTTTGCCGCGCGCATGAGCGGCACGGCGAACCAGGAACCGGCCCCCTTCCTGACGTGGCCCCACGGAAACGGGAAGATCGTCGAGGTGCTAGAAAGAACGTGCGGACGCAGGATTCAGGCCCAGCACCTAGTTTTCGATGTCGCGGACTCCGTCCCCGGACAGCCCATTTCCGTCAGAGTTCTCGATTTAAAAAAGAACGAAGTCGTGGATGTCACGGCGCAGGCCGTCATTTTCGCGCTCCCCAAGTACACGGCCCCCTACATCCTTGAGGCCTACCGCGAAAACCGGCCAGATTTCTTCAGGGAATTTGAGTACAGCCCGTGGTTCGTGGCCAACATCACAATCAAGGAAAGACCTGTTGACCGTGGCTTTCCGATGGCCTGGGACAACGTTCTCTACGACTCTCGCGGACTGGGCTATGTGGTTGCCACGCACCAAATGGGGGTGGACCAGGGTCCCACGGTGTGGACGTACTATTACGCGTTCGCGGGACAAGACCGTCGCCCGGCACGCCAGACCTTGTTAGATGCCTCCTGGAAAGACCTCGCACTTTCGGCCGTGGGCGACCTCTCTCAGGCCCATCCGCGGCTTGCGCAGCTCATTTCCCGTATCGATGTCTGCAAATGGGGGCACGCGATGGCGGTACCGCGCCCTGGCTTCATCTGGGGCTCAGCGAGAAAGAAGGCGGCGGAACCGCTCGGCGAAATCCACTTCGCGCACGCCGATGTCTCCGGACTGCCGCTCATCGAGGACGCCATTGACTCGGGGCTGAGGGCAGCGAAAGAGGTCCTGGATTCAGGGATCACCCGTTAACGCGCGTCTCGCCTCTCGACTTGATAAAACCCCATGCGAGAGCGGCGGCCGGGATGACGAGGGAGAGAACGAGCATCAGGAACGAGACACTTTCAAGCCGTACCGAGTAAGCCTTTGCCACCTTGACGAGGTCGTTGTCACCGCCCGTTGTCGAGAACGTGTAATAGAACTCCTGGAACTCGGGGCTGAAGATGAGCTTTGTGAACATCACCGTGTTTCGCTCCCACAAAAACCAGCCCAGAAACGCGTAAACCGTTCGTTCCCAGATTTTGTGCCCCTCCCCGGCAAAAACCCGGAGGAAAAACCAGGCCGCGCAGCCAATTTCGGTTCCGTGGCCTCCAAGCGTGATCAGCGTTTCGTGGAAGGAACTCCTCGCCAGAAACGGATAGATCACCAGGACAACCGCCATGACGTTCCTGAAGAGGGTGTACTCACGGAAGTACCACGTGAGAAGACCCAGGAGAAACCAGACGCAGATAACGGAGAAAAGGGTCTGCTCGAATGTGATCGTCAAGAGGACCGCGGGGACGGCGAAGCGGCCAAAGAAGAGGGAGACCGCGGTGTGTCCGAGTTCGTGTACAAAAAACGAAATCCCGTTGCTGAAGATCTGGACCGGGAAAAACCAGGAAAAGAAGACGGCCGTGATTCCTCCGCAAAGAAGCATCCGCCAGGTCAAGGGGATCTTTCCCAAAAAATCCGAGAGCGCGCGGGTGCCGGACCCGGGAGGGCGATGAGGGCTGGAGCCAGCCCGGGCACGGCCCGTCACAGCAGCAGGAACGGGAACCGTGAATTCTTCGTACGCGAGGACTCTGCGCACGAGAAAGCGTTCATCCCATGGCTCCATGAAGTAGGTAATGGCTCCGTTGGCTTCTTGTTGCAGCGCCGTCACTTCATAGAGGCTCTCGGCCCAAGAAACGGCGCTCCCTGGCGTGGGTGGACTCGTGAAGCTGCCAGCCTGCCGCGCCGTCCAGCCGCGATCAAAACGCGAGCGCAAGGCGATACGGCCCGCCGTGTCTTTCTCAACATGGTCGCCGGGCAGGGTCTTCGGAAGTGGGAACTCGTCTTCCATTGCGGGCTATTGTCTGACCAAGCGGTCCCGTTATCCAAAACCCCCGGGCAGCCGCCTCAGGGAGCCCCGGGTCGAAACGACGCCGGGGCCCGTTCAGGCTACTGAGAGACGTGACACCTCGTGCAGTCTTCTTCCCAGTTGGTAGCAAGTTCTCCGTTGTGGCAAGAACCACACCGCTTGGCTTCATGCCAGTTGACGGCACCCCTTTCGAGGGGCTTTTCGGGCGGCCCAAGGAGGCGGAACTTTCCGGAATGGCACCCCACGCAATCGGGGGCGGACGGGTCCACGTGCGACGTGTGGCGGAAGACAACCGGGCCAGGACTCTCGGCAGATACCGGAGGGATGGTGATGTCGGCCGGGACCTTGAAGTGTTCGAGAGCCGCCTTCATGTCAAACGTGAGTGTTGCCTGAGGAAGAAGCTTCGGGCTGGCATGACGGCCGTTCCCGTTAAAGGCAATCGCCGTGAGACCCGTGGCGAAAATGGCCAGGGCCACGCCAACCGAGACGATTCCCCTTACAACGCGGAGCTTCTGAGCCTCGGGGAGGGATTCCACGATGGAACGCGGGCGGCGCGCTCCTTGAGGAAGGATGGGCAAGATCCGCGCGATCACATAGAAGGCCATGAATCCGAAGGCCGCGATTCCGAGCCCGATGAACGCCTCTTGAGGGGACGGGAGGTAAGTGATGGACGGCCAGGACTCAAGCCCTGTGACGACCGTGTTCATCCTGTTTGCCGCGAACCCGCTCAACACCATGACGCTGACAATGAAGATGCCGCGTGGGCTCGACCGTAACCGGGAAGAGAGGAGCAAGAAGACAGGGACGGCTGTTCCGAGCAGAAACTCCATCCAGAAGAAGATGGCGTGGTAATCAAAGGTAAAAGCGCTGTCGAGCGCCTTTCTGACGATCAAATCCTGAACCCGCACGGTCCCATAGATAGCCAAGATGACGGCTATGACCTTGCCCAAGTCTGAACGGATATCGTCCGGCAAACGGAATCCGGCAACCCGTGCAAGCAGATGGGTTTCAAAGATGACCATCGCGAGGCCCGCGGCCAAGCACGAAATGAAGAACAGAACAGGCAAGAGAGGCGAATACCAGAGCGGGTGGAGACGTCCAGGAACCGCAAGGTACAAAGACCCGAAAGAAGACTGGTGGAGTGTCGAGAGGATGACACCCGCAATCATGACCGGAAGGGAGATTGTCCTGAGGATGCGGGTCCAGCGGTGCTTCCCGAATTTCTCGAAGACGATCGGAGCAAATTCGAGCATGAGCACCGTGGAGTAGAGAATGACACACCAAGTGATCTCGAACATGACGGAGTGGGGGTTCCACATCACGAGCGGATGCCAGAAGCGGTCCCACCGGCCAAGATCAACGACCAAGATCAGGACGACGAGCGTGTAGCCAATGAGAGCGGTCAGGATTGCGGGGCGAACGATGGGCTCAAAACGCTCGATGTGAAGGAGGTGCACGGTCGCCACGATGGTGAAGCCAGCCGCAGCCATGCCAATCCCCAAGAAGTCGAAGCCGATCCAGAACCCCCACGGGAAACGGTCGGAGAGATTGGTGGTTGCACCCAGCCCCTCGGTAAACCGCTGAACTCCCGCAACCGCTCCGAGAATCATGACCGAAACACCGATGGCTCCCCAGGGAGTCACCTTCTGCAAGAGCGAGCGAATGCCCCGCACCAAACTGAGATTCTGTTCTTCTGTCATGACTTCTCTCCGTCGTGCGGCCCGCCGTGCTCGGCATGTTCAACATCTTCACGGCGGCCCGTGATCCACCAGACGCCCGCGAGTCCCACGGCAGCGGCCACTGCGAACTTCGGAACTTGACTCAAGACTCTCCACGTCAAGAGTGGGATGGCTTCTTCCGTGAGGCCAGTGGGGAGCCCGAGCGCTTCGGGGGGCAAGTCAGAAATCAGAAGTACCGATGTTCCTCCAACTTCCTCGAGTCCATAGACGTGATCGTAGTAACGAGAAGGACTCTCCTTGATACGCTTGCGCGCCTCGAGGATGAGATCGTTGCGGTCTCCATAGGTGGTGGCACCTGTCGGGCAGACCGTGGCGCAGGCCGTCGGCAGGCCGGACCCCTGGCGGTCGGCGCAGAAACTGCATTTCCTGACCTGCGGGAGAACACGGGACCACTCGTACCTCGGAACCGAGAACGGGCACGCCTGCATGCAGTAGCGGCAGCCTATGCACCGCTCTTCGATGTAGACCACCGGACCATTCGACCGCTTTTCGAGGGCCTTGACCGGGCATGAGGCCACGCACGTCGGCTCCACGCAGTGCATGCACATCTTTCGCACATACCGGCCCGCCGAAGGGACGAGGGCCGTGTAGGTGGAATCGGATAGGGCATCCCGTCTCGGGTCATCCGAAGTCTTTGGAAGGTGGTTTCTTTCCTTGCACGCAAGCCCGCAGGCCCCGCACCCGATACAGCGGGTTGTATCGAGCAGAAGACCTCGTTTGGCTTCTTTTGAAAACATGCTGGACTCCTTTACTCGAACGGCGGCAGGGGACTAAGACGAAAGAGCTAGGAGTCGAGAAGGGCGCTCGAACCGGGGACAAAAAGGTGGGCGAACTTGTAGAAGGTGGCGTCGTCGACGAGTCCGATCACGCCGCCAACGATCTGTCCACCATCGGCCGCAGCCCCTGCCATCATCGGCTGGCTGCACAGGTAATCCGCCAGTCTTTCGAGTTCGGAGTTCAGCCACTCACGCGCTTGCCGGCCGAGTTTCATCCCCTTCAGGTCGCGAGCCGGATCTTTCGGCTCGAGGGAGAGGAGCCACCCCTGGCGCATCACATCCGTATTCGGGTTCTCAGAGACCCTCCTGATCACCATGCCTTCGACTGGAGAGGGGATTTCAATCGTTCTCGAGCCCTGACGAAGACGGATGAGCGGACTCCCGACGGAGACCATCTTTCCTGGTTCCGGCAACTGGATCTCATCCACGTGGCCAAACACCTTGTTCAAGAAGCCGTCGAGGCCGATGCGGACCGGTCCCGCCGGGTCGAGAGCCACACGCAAGTGAGTGGGACTGAGAAAAACACCCAGCGGGTGCTCGAGCTTCTCGAGGGCCAGCGACCCGGCTCCCGGTTTCAGGCCACTCAACAGCTCACGTTCCTTGCGAAGCTCATATTGCCGGACGATGAAATCGAGCGTCAAACCAACGATGATTGTCAGGACCACAAGTAGGGCTGCCATTGTCTTCCATTCCTTTCGATTAGCCAGATATTTCGCGGATTCGCGGCACTTTCAGCACGTTAAGCACCCGAAAGGCCATCCCGGGGCGGTTGGGGCCCTCGCGCCCACCTTCACGCCCTGCCCCCGGAACGCCTGACTCATCAGGATTGCGGGTTTTGGGGCGGACTTCATGACAACACAATCGATGCAACCCGCATGCCTGCAAGACGAAACTGCAAACCACTCACAGAGGAGCACTTAACATCACGGAGCTGCCAAGCCCCCGTCAGGATGTTGAGGAATCCCTCCACGTTGCCGTCCACTGTGAACGGTCGTCGTCACAGTCACCTCCCCGGCTACCCGGCCTCCTCGCGAGTATGGATCCTAAATGTTGCAAAAACAGTGCTTACTTCTGGACCAGGGAACAGGCGTGAAGGAGGACCCGCGGAGGGACCATGTTCGGCTGGGGCTGTTGTGTTTTTCAACGGCAGTTGAGGGATTCAACACCGAAGCCCTCGCCGAAGGGTCAGAGGGTAAAGAAAAGCACTCTTTTCTTCATCGTGGAGAGAGTCCACACCCGCTTTGTTGACTCTCACACACACCGAGTCGAAACCCTCAACACCCAAGATCAACAGAATTTGAGACTTCTGGAGGATTTAGAGGATTTCTCGGTGTCTGGTGTTGAGAATTCCCGCAGGGGTCTTTACACCTCCCGCGCCCCCCTCAAGAGCACCTCACAAGTAATCTCAAAACCATGACTTATACCAAGTGCCTCGGACTCCCTGGCGCCGGCGGAGAGCCTCTCGCCCCTATCGCAAGCATCGTCCCTCCAGGAGAAATGGAACCACCTGGCAGGCGGTTTCCTCAGGAAAAAGTAGCCTGTTCGAGTTCTCTAAGTGGACCATGGAAAAGAATTCGTCTTTCTTCTTCCCTTTCCCCTCTCCCCGGTGAACGTCCCGCTGGCGGGGGTAGGTTTAGATGCTCAGACACTCTCGTAGGGGCGCACCGAGGTGCGCCCTTGGGCGTTTCCCGGAAACGAGCCTCTTGCAGCATGAAACGGCTCACGGGCGCACCTCGGGGCGCCCCTACAACACCGGGGAGTGCGGAATTCTCGAGACTACCTACCCCTGTCAG
>JADHED010000729.1_pt1 | contig 34459 bp, 25 predicted proteins | sample 8952041 | NCBI WGS metagenome assembly JADHED01 (sample SAMN16124423, study PRJNA663239) | bioreactor sludge metagenome | isolation source: sludge (control) | place: India:Bengaluru | collected 2018-09-08
AGGGCACCAGGCAGGACACGACATGACGACCGCAGTCGCTCCCGAACCCGTCAACTACCTGAACGTCGCGCACACCGTGCAGTCGTGGCTGCTGACGCGCGACCACAAGCGCATCGGCCTCCTCTACCTGTTCGGCATCACGTTCTTCTTCGCGCTGGGCGGGCTCTTCGCGCTGGGCATCCGCCTGGAGCTGCTGACGCCGGGCGGCGACGTGTTCGAGTCGGAGACCTACAACAAGGTCTTCACGATGCACGGCGTCGCGATGGTGTTCTTCTTCCTGATCCCGTCGATTCCGGCCACGCTCGGCAACTTCCTCGTGCCGATGATGATCGGGGCGAAGGACCTCGCGTTCCCGCGCATCAACCTGCTCAGCTGGTACATCTACATGGCGGGCGGGCTCTTCACGCTGGCCGCGGTGATCTTCGGCGGCGTGGACACCGGCTGGACCTTCTACACGCCCTACTCGACGGCCGCGAGCAACACGCACGTCATCCTCACGGGGCTCGGCGTGTTCATCAGCGGGTTCTCGTCGATCCTCACGGGCCTCAACTTCATCGTCACGATCCACACGATGCGCGCGCCCGGGATGACGTGGGACCGCATGCCGCTGTTCATCTGGTCGCACTACGCGACGGCGCTCATCATGATCCTCGGCACGCCGGTGGTGGCCATCGCCGTGCTGCTGGTGGCGCTCGAGCGCCTGTTCCACATCGGCATCTTCGACCCGAACCTCGGCGGCGACCCGGTGCTCTACCAGCACCTGTTCTGGTACTACTCGCACCCGGCCGTCTACATCATGGTGCTGCCGGGCATGGGCGTGATCAGCGAGCTGATCGCGGCCTTCACGCGCAAGGCGATCTTCGGCTACAAGTTCGTCGCCTTCTCGAGCCTCGGTATCGCGGTGATCGGCTTCTTCGTGTGGGGCCACCACATGTACGTGAGCAGCCAGTCGGTGTACGCCGGCCTGCTGTTCTCGATCCTCACCTACCTGGTGGCCATCCCGTCGGCCATCAAGGTGTTCAACTGGACGGCCACGCTCTACAAGGGCTCGGTGTCCTACGAGTCGCCGATGATCTACGCCTTCGGCTTCATCGGCCTCTTCCTCGTGGGCGGGCTCACGGGGCTGTTCCTCGGGGCCATCGGCCTCGACGTGCACGTGCACGACACCTACTTCGTCGTCGCGCACTTCCACTACGTGATGGTGGGCGGCACGATCATGGCCTACCTCGGCGGCATGCACTACTGGTGGCCGAAGATCTCCGGCCGGCTCTACCCGGAGGGCTGGGCGAAGTTCGCCGCGCTGGTGATCTTCGTGGGCTTCAACCTCACGTTCTTCCCCCAGTTCATCCTGGGCTACCTCGGGATGCCGCGGCGCTACCACATGTACCCGGACGAGTTCCAGGTGCTGAACGTGCTGTCCACCGCCGGCGCCACCATCCTGGGCGTGGGCTACGCGATCCCGCTCATCTACCTCACGTGGTCGTTCTTCAAGGGCGCCAAGGCCCCGGCCAACCCCTGGGGCGCCACCGGCCTGGAATGGCAGACGCCGTCGCCGCCGCCGCTCGAGAACTTCACGACGACGCCCATCGTGACCCAGCCGGCCTACGCCTACGCCGAGGAGCACACCCGTGCATAGCTCGCACGCCTCGTCCCACCCCGCGCTGCAGCACCACTTCGACACGCTGGGGCAGCAGCAGGCGGCCTCCACGCTGGGCATGTGGCTGTTCCTGGCCACCGAGGTGCTGTTCTTCGGCGGCATGTTCCTGGCCTACACGCTCTACCGGACCTGGTACCCGGACGCGTGGGTCGCCGCCAGCCACCACCTCGACGTCATCTGGGGCGGCGTCAACACGCTCGTCCTGATCGTCAGCTCGCTGACGATGGCCCTGGCCGTGCGGGCGGCGCAGCTCGGCAACCGGTCGCACCAGGTCCTGTTCCTCGTGCTCACGATGGTGCTCGGCGCGGCGTTCCTCGGCATCAAGGCCGTCGAGTACGCCGACAAGTTCGAGCACCACCTGGTGCCCGGCCCGAACTTCCTGTTCGACGACCCGCGCTACGCGCGCGCCGCGCAGATCTTCTTCTCGGTCTACTTCGCCATGACCGGCATCCACGCGCTGCACATGGTGATCGGCCTGGGCCTGCTGCTGTGGCTGCTCGTCAAGGCGCAGCGTGGCGTCTTCACCGCCGCCTACTACACGCCGGTGGAGATGGTGGGCCTCTACTGGCACTTCGTCGACATCATCTGGATCTTCCTGTTCCCGCTGCTCTACCTGGTGGGGCATCACTGAGGAGCGTCGCTGGAGTGGCCAGTGGCCGGTGGCCAGGGCCCGGGGACGGAGAGAGAACGACAGGCGGGGCCCCGGCGCCCCGCCCGGGATGACGGATTCAGCGCCATGTCCGAACACACGCATCACATCGCCTCGGTGGGCCTCTACGTCGCGATCTTCGCCGCGCTGTTCGTGCTCACGCTGCTCACGGTCGGCGTCACCTACGTCGACCTGGGCCAGTTCAACCTGTTCGTCGCGCTCGGCATCGCCGTCTTCAAGGCGAGCCTGGTGATCCTCTACTTCATGCACGTGCGCTGGAGCCCGAAGCTGGTGCAGGTGACCGTGCTCACCAGCCTGGTCTTCGTGGGCATCCTGGCGGCCTTCAGCTTCGCCGACTACCTCACACGGGGCCTGCTGGGCGTCGCGGGCCGGTAAGGGCGACACGCCGGCGCCGGCGGACCGCCCGACACGGCGCCAAGACAATGGACATCCTGGTCGTTCTGACCCTGGCGGTGCTGGCGCTGGTGGTGATCGCCAGGTCGGTGGTCGTCGTACCGCAGGGCACGGTGTTCCTGGTGGAGCGCCTCGGCCGCTTCGAGAAGGCGTTGTCGCCAGGCGTGGCGTTGGTCCTGCCGTTCGTGGAGCGCGTGTCCGCCCGGGTCCCGCTGCGGGAACGCGTCGTCGACCTGCCGGCCACCGACGCCGTCAGCCTCGACAACCACACCCTGGCCCTCGCGGGTCAAGTCCGCTACCGCGTCGTCGACCCGCGACGTGCCGTGTACGAGGTCGCCGACTACGAGCAGGCCGTCGTCGCGGTCGCCGTGCGCGCGCTGAGGACGGCGGTTGGACGGGTCGATGCGTGGAACGCTCCTGGGGCGGTCGCGGACACCAAGGCGCTCGGGCACGGCGAGACCGCCGCCTGGGGCCTCGAGGTCCTGCGGATCGACGCCACGGTCGCGCTCGACACGGCGGCCGTGGCCGACCTCGAGCGGCGCGTGCAGCGGGAACGCGACACCCGTGTCCTCGAGCACGCCAGGGCGCGCGGGGAGGGGCCTGGCCCGGATGGACGCCCCACCGTCGCGCAGGTGAAGGCCTACGAGCAGTTCGTGGCCGGGGTGCGGCAGTCGCCGAAGTACCGGGAGGCGCTTCGCCTGGCGGAGGAGGGCCGGAAGGCGGACGCCGCGCGGCGCACCGCCCGCGCCAGTGGCGCGATCGCCGCCGGCGCCACGGGCCTCGTCGAGCAGGACGGCCGCATGTGGACCGCCCGCAACGTCTCCGGCCAGGCGATCGCCCAGGGGGGGCGCTGCATCGTCGAGGGCGAGGACGGCAGCGTGCTGCTCGTCAGCCCCGACGCGCGTTAGGATGTCGGCTCCTGGGCGCACGCGCCCGTCCCCTCGTCACAGGAGTTCATGCTGATGCTCAAGACCGCCCGACCAAGCCCGCTCGTTCTCGCGCTGGCCTGTGCCGCCATCGCGGGTGGCGCCGCGCTGCTGGCCCAGCCGGCCGCCACGGCCTGGCAGTATCCGGAGACGCGCACGGTCGACCACGTCGACACCTACCACGGCACGCAGGTGGCCGACCCGTACCGCTGGCTCGAGGACGACAACTCGGCCGAGACCAAGGCGTGGGTCGAGGCGCAGAACCGGGTGACCTTCGCGCACCTCGAGGCGATCCCGTTCCGCGACGCGCTCACCGCGCGGCTGCGCCAGCTGCTCGACTACCCGCGCTACACGGCCCCCACCCGCCGCGGCGACCGCGTCTTCTACTCCCTCAACCAGGGCCGGCAGAACCACAGCGTCGTCTACGTGCAGAAGGGCCTCGACGGCACGCCCGAGCCGCTGCTGGATCCCAACACCTTCTCGGCCGACGGCAAGACGCGGCTGGGCGCGTTCTCGCCCTCGCGCAACGGCGCCTACGCCGTCTACGGCATCTCGGTCGGCGGCTCCGACTGGCAGGAGTACCGCGTGATCGACACCGCCACGAAGAAGGTGCTCGACGACCGCCTCGAATGGATCAAGGTGTCGGGCGTGGCGTGGCACGGCGACGGCTTCTTCTACAGCCGCTACCCGGCCCCGGCGAAGGGGCAGGAGCTCTCGTTCCGCAACGAGAACCACCAGGTCTGGTACCACAAGCTCGGCACGCCCCAGTCGGCCGACGTCCTCGTGTACGAGGACAAGGCGAACCCGCAGCGCTTCCACGGCGTGCGCACCACCGAGGACGAGCGCTTCGCGATCCTCAGCATCTCCGAGCGCGGGAAGGGCAAGAAGGGCAACGCCCTGTTCTACCGCGATCTCGCCGCCGGCGACGCCACCTTCAAGCCGCTCTTCGCGGAGATCGGCGACGACGAGTTCCAGGTGATCGACAACGTCGGCGGAAAGTTCCTGGTGAACACCAACAAGGGCGCGCCCAACGGCCGCGTCGTGCTGGTGGACCCCGCGAACCCGGCCGAGTCGGCCTGGGTCACCGTGCTCGCCGAGCGCCCCGAGCCGCTGCAGAGCGTCACCACGGCGGGCGGGAAGCTGTTCGCCACCTACCTGAAGGACGTCACCTCGCGCGCCTACGTGTTCGCCCTCGACGGCAGCGGCCAGCGCGAGATCGCGCTGCCCGGCCTGGGCTCCGCCGGCGGGTTCGGCGGGCGGGCCGAGGACACCTTCGTCTTCTACACCTACTCGTCGTTCGACGTGCCGCAGACGATCTACCGCTACGACATCGCGACCGGCGCCAGCACGGTGTTCCGCGCGCCCGAGGTGCCGGGGTTCCGCGCCGGCGACTACGAGACCAGGCAGGTGTTCTACACGAGCCGGGACGGCACGAGGGTGCCGATGTTCGTGGTGCACAAGAAGGGCATTGCGCTCGACGGCGCCAACCCGACGCTGCTCTACGGCTACGGCGGCTTCAACATCACGCAGGGCCCGGGCTTCAGCCCGCTGCGGCTCGCGCTGCTCGAGCAGGGCGTGGTCTACGCGGTGGCCAACCTGCGCGGGGGCGGGGAGTACGGCGACCGCTGGCACGAGGCCGGCACGAAGCTGAAGAAGCAGAACGTGTTCGACGACTTCATCGCCGCCGCCGAGTGGCTGATCGCCAACAAGTACACCTCGTCGGCGAAGCTCGCGATCCAGGGCGGCAGCAACGGCGGGCTGCTGGTGGGCGCCGTGATGAACCAGCGGCCCGAGCTGTTCCGCGTGGCCATCCCGCAGGTGGGCGTGATGGACATGCTGCGCTTCCACACGTTCACGATCGGCTGGAACTGGATTGCCGACTACGGCTCCAGTGACAACGCCGAGGAGTTCAAGGCCCTGTACGCCTACTCGCCCCTGCACAACGTCAAGGCGGGGGCCACGTACCCGGCCACGCTGGTGACGACGGCCGACCACGACGACCGCGTGGTGCCGGCGCACTCCTTCAAGTACGCGGCCACGCTGCAGGCGAAGGCGGCCAGGACCAACCCGGCGCTGATCCGCATCGAGACGAAGTCGGGCCACGGCGCGGCCGACCAGGAGGCGCAGATCCGCACCAACGCCGACGTCTTCGCGTTCGTGATGTACCACCTCGGCATGACGCCGAAGCTGGCGACGACGGAGTAGGGGCCGGACATCTCCGGCCCACCCCGGGGTCTGAAGACGCCGGGCGACATACCGTGACGTAGCCGCGGGTCTTCAGACCCGCGGTCCCGCGGTCCAGGACGTGGAATGGCCAGGGGCCGGAAACCTCCGGCCCCTCTCGCGCGCGACGCGCAGCCCGCGGGTGGTGGTCGGTGGCGAGTGAGGCGCGGCAGGGGGCGGCCGGCGGGCCGCCCCTCATGCCTCCCGCAGCGCGCGGGTGATCGGCAGCCGAGCCGCGCGGATGGCGGGCAGCAGGCCGCCCACGAAGCCCATCACGAGGGCGAAGGCCATCCCCGCCACCAGCGACCGCGGCGTCACGTGGAAGGCGAACGCCAGCTCGCTGAAGGTGACGTTGCCCGTGGCGGCGGCGGGCAGGAAGTTCGCCAGCATCCCGAGGGCGCAGCCGAGGGCCCCGGCGACGAGCGCGATGCACAGCGACTCGACCAGGAACGACACCAGGATGCTGGTGCGCGAGAAGCCGAGGGCGCGAAGCGTCGCGATCTCGCGCGTGCGCTGCGCCACCACGGCGTACATGGTGTTCATCGCGCCGAACACCGCGCCCACCGCCATCACCACCGCCACGAACAGCGCGAGCGCCAGCAGCGCCGGCCCCACCAGGCCCGCCTGGTCCTCGTAGTACTTCCGCTCGGGCCACAGCGCGACCTGCAGCCGCGGGTTGCGCTGCGCCTCCTCGTTCCACGCCGGGATCTGCGCGGGGTCGGCCATCCGCACGGCCAGCGACTGGTAGCCGCCCACGCGGTTGAACGCCGAGGCCGTGACGTTCACGTCGCCCCAGATCTCGCTCTCGAAGCTGCTGCCCTCGGCCGTGAAGATCCCCACGACGGTCCATTCGCGGCGGCGGATGGTGAGCGTGTCGCCGATCTGCACGGCGAAGCGCTCGGGCACGCGCACGCCCACGTTGAGTTCGTTGAGCCCCGGGGCGAGCCGCCGGCCCTCGACGAAGCGGATGCCGTGGCGCACCTCGAAGGCCATCTCCGACACGCCGCGCAGCTGCGCGCTGCCCTCGCTGCCGTCGCGCCGCGGCACGCTCACCGCCACGACGAGCTCGGGCGAGGCGAGCGGCCGCCCCTGCGCGTCGCGCGCCACCCGGTCGTCGGTGGACAGGAACTCCACGTCGTCGCGGCCGATGCCCGAGGTGAGCTCGGACTGCGAGCCGCGCTGCACGAACAGGCCGTTCTCGGGGATGCCGGTCGAGGCGAGCGCCTGCTTGAAGCCGCTGTAGAGCGCGATCAGCGTGATGAAGACCGCCACCACGAGGGCGATGCCGCCGATGGCGAGCACCGTCACGCGCCAGCGCTGGCGGACGTTGCGGACGTTGTAGGAGAGGGGGAGGGCCATGGCTCACACCGTCCGCAGGGACTCCGTGATGCGCGCGCGATAGGCGGTGAGGGCCGGCGGCAGGCCCGCGAGCAGGCCGACGGTGGCCGCCACGAGCAGGCCGAGCGCCGCCACCTCGGTGGTGAGACCGACGTTGGGGAAGCCCGCCAGCACGGCGCCGAGCATCGGGGCCCCGATCAGCGCGCGGATCGTCAGCGCGCCCAGCCCCAGGCCGAGCGCGCCGCCGATCAGCCCGAGCGCGAGCGCCTCCACGAGCACGAGCGTCAGCACGAGCCCGCCAGGGAAGCCCAGCGTCTTCAGCACGGCGATCTCGGTGCGGCGCTCGCGCACCGCCATGCTCATCGTGTTGGCCGTCACCAGCAGGATCGTGAAGGTGACGGCGAGCCCGATGCCGTTGAGCAGCAGCGCCAGGTTGCCGACGAGCGCGATGAAGCCGGCGACGAAGGCGCCCTCCGTCTCGGTCTTCGTCTGCGCGTCGCTGTTCTCGAACAGCGCGTCGATGCGCGCGCCCACCTCGGCGGCCTGCGACGGGTCGGCGATCTCCACCACGTAGGTGCCGGCCTGCACGTACGGGTTGTTGCGCAGCGACTGGTACATGTACTCGTAGTGGAAGAACATCTGCGAGAGGTCCACGCCCGGGTTGCGCACGAGGTCGGCGTCGTAGATGGCGCGCACGACGAACTCGAAGGGCTGCGCGGCGCGGTAGGGCGGGATCGTGCTCTCCAGCGGGAAGGTGTCGCCGATCTCCCAGCCGAACTTCTCCGCGAGCGCGCGGCCGATGAGCGCGCCGCGCCGGTCGGCGAGCAGCGCCTCCACCTGGTCGGCCGGGACCAGGAACTCGGGGTACATCGCCAGGTACTCGCGCATGTCAACGGCGAAGTTCGGGAAGAAGTTGCGCTGGTCCTGGTAGATGCCGTTGAACCACGTGGCGTTGGCCACGTTGCGCACGCCCTCCACCGCCGCGATGCGCGGCTTGTAGGAGAGCGGCAGCGTGAACACCAGGCTCGTCTGGTGCCGCGTCCACAGCCGCGACGCGCTCGCGCTCTCGAGGCTGTAGTTGATCGCCGCCAGCACGGTCTGCAGCGTGCAGAACAGGAAGATGCAGACGGCCAGGCCGGCCACCGTGCTCAGCGTGCGGATCCAGTTCTTCCGCAGGTGCTTGAAGACGTAGGGGAGGTAACGCACGCGCCAGGTCCTCTCCGCCACGCGGCGCGCCGGCGCCGCCATGGCCCGCCGGCCGTCAGTTCTCCGTCAGCAGCCCCTTGTCGAGGTGCTGCTGCTTGTGGGCCCGGTGCGCGGCCCGCGGGTCGTGGGTGACCATCACGATCGTCTTGTTGAACTCGCGGTTCAGCGTCTCGAGCAGCTGCAGGATCTCCTCGGCGCTCTTCGCGTCGAGGTCGCCCGTGGGCTCGTCGGCCACCAGCACGTCCGGGTCCGTGACGACGGCGCGCGCGATGGCCACGCGCTGCTCCTGGCCGCCCGAGAGCTGCCGCGGGTAGTGCTTCGCGCGATCCGCCAGCCCCACCACCTTCAGCGCGAGCAGCGCCCGCTCCCGGCGCTCGCGCCGCGACAGGCGGGTGAGCAGCAGCGGCAGTTCCACGTTCTCCACGGCGTTGAGCACCGGGATGAGGTTGTAGAACTGGAAGATGAAGCCGATGTGCCGGCTGCGCCAGCTCGCCAGCGCGCCCTCCGACAGCTGCGCCACGTCGGTGCCGGCCACGATCACCTGCCCGGAGGTGGGCCGGTCGATGCCCGCGATCAGGTTGAGCAGCGTGGTCTTGCCCGAGCCGGAGGGCCCCATGAGCGCGAGGAACTCGCCCTCCGGCACCGTCAGGTTGATGCCGTCCAGCACCACGATCTGCTGGCTGTCGCGGGTGTAGATCTTCTTGACGTTGCGGACCTCGACGGCGGGCATGGAGCTACCCCTTCACGCGCACGGCGGCGCCGTCGGCGAGCGACTCCGCGGGCTGCTTCACCAGCACTTCGTTTCCCGACAGGCCCTCGCGCACCACCACCTGGCCCTGACTGGCGGCGCCCAGCACCACGCGCCGCACGCGCACCGTGTTCTCCGGCGTCACCTCGAACACCTGCGCGCTGCCGTTGCGGGTGACCACGGCCTGCGACGGCACCAGGACGACGGGCGTGGCCGGGGCGGCGGCCGACGCGGCCGGCGCCCGCTCGAGGAAGGTGGTGCGCGCGCTCATCTCAGGCTTCAGGTCGGGGTCCTTGTCGAGGATCGTCACCTTCACCATCACCGTGGCGCGCGTGCGGTCGGCGGTGGGGATCACCTGGCGCAGGGCCGCGCGATAGCGCCGGTCGGGGAACGCCTCCACGGTCACCTCGGCGGGCTGATCGGCCTGCAGCCGCGCCACGTTGGCCTCGGCCACGTCCACCTCCACTTCGAGGGTGTCGAGGTCCGCGAGCGCGACGATGGCGCCGGAGGCGGTGGAGATGTTGACGCCGGGCGGGATGGGCGCGACGCTCTCGCCGACTTCCGCCATCTTGCGGACGACCGTGCCGGTGAAGGGCGCGCGAATCACCGTGTTGGCGAGCAGGGCCTCGTTCAGCGTCACGTCGGCCTGCGCCTGCGCCAGCTCCGAGCGGGCCTGCGCGTGGTCGGCCTGCGCCTGCGCGAGCGCCGCCTCGGCGGCCGCCACGCGGCTGGCCGTCGCGTCGCGCTCGTCGGCCGAGGCCACCTGCTCGGCCCACAGCTTCTGGGCCAGCGCCGCCTGGCGCCGCGCCTCGGCCAGCGCCACCTCGGCCGAGCGGATGCGCGCGGCGTAGGCCTCGATCTGTAGCCGGACGCTCTCGACACGCGCCCGCGCGCGCGTCACGTTGGCGGCGAAGTCCGCGCTCTCCAGCCGGGCGATGACTTCGCCCTCGGTGACGCGGCTGCCTTCCTCCACGCGCAGGTCGGCGAGCCGGCCCTGGATCTTCGCCGAGACCACGGCCTTGCGGCGCGCCACCACGTAGCCCGACGCGGTGAGCATCGGCGTGCCCGCGCCCGCCGGGGACGGGGCGCGCACCACGGCCCGGACGGTGTCCACCTCGGCGACGGCCGAGGCGCCCGACCACCAGGCGCCCAGCGCGGCGAGGGCGACCACGACGATCGCCGCCACCACCCACGGGCCCCGCCGCCGCGGCGCCGGCTGCTCGCGCAGGCGCAGCGCCTCGAGGTTCTGCTTGAGTTCGCTCACGGATGGCTCCTGCCAGGGAGACCGGCTCGACCAGCCTATCACCACCGCGCGACGGCACGCCCGGCCGGCGCCCGTCTCTCGCCCGGGGGGGCTTCGACTACCAGGAATGCCTATACGGACGCTCCCACGGCCGCGTTCGGTCCAGGCGCCTGCGCGGCGCCGGGCGGTTCCGCCGCATCATCCGGCCGGCGATGTGGGATCATGGCCCGCGCACCCGCACACGCCACGCATGCAGCCCGGCAGCCACGTCCTCCACTACCGCGTCATCGGTCCCCTCGGCGCCGGGGGCATGGGCACCGTGTTCCGTGCCGAGGACGTGCGGCTCGGACGGGAAGTGGCCCTGAAGTTCCTGCGCGAGGAGCTGGCCGCCGACCCCGAGCAGCGCGCGCGCCTCATGCGCGAGGCGCGGGCGGCCTCGGCGCTGCGGTCCTCGGGCATCGCCTCGATCTACGACATCGGCGAGGTGGACGGGCGGGTCTTCCTCGTGATGGAACTGGTGACCGGCGAGCCGCTGTCGTCGCTGCTCTCGGCCGGCCCCCTGCCGGTGCGCCAGGCCGTGGACTTCGCCGCGCAGGTGGCCGACGCGCTCGACGAGGCGCACGCCGGCGGCGTGATCCACCGCGACATCAAGGCCGCCAACCTGATGGTCGATCCGCGCGGCCGCGTGAAGGTGCTCGACTTCGGCCTCGCCAAGCGCCTGCCGGGCACCGGCGAGGACGACGAGGACCGCACGCGGCAGCACAGCCTCGAGACGCGCGCCGGCAGCCTCCTCGGCACCTTCTCCTACATGTCGCCCGAGCAGGCCCTGGGGCGCTCGGCCGACCACCGCTCCGACCTCTTCTCGCTCGGCGTGGTGCTCTACGAGATGCTGACCGGCCGCCGGCCGTTCGACGGCGACACGCCGATGGAGACCCTGTCGCGCGTGGTGAACGAGGCGCCGCCGGCGCTCGCGCGCTTCAACTACAGCGTGCCGCCGGCCCTCGACCACGTCGTCGCCAAGGCGCTCGCCAAGGACCCCGCCTTCCGCTACCAGTCGGCCCGCGAGTTCTACATCGACCTGCTCGCCATCGCGCGCCAGATCGATTCGGCGGCCGCCCCGGCCTCGGAGGCGGGGCTCCGCCTGCCCTTGTCCTCCGCCGGCGAGGGGATCGCGCCGGCGACCCGGCCCGAGCGCGGCGTCGCCGTCCTCACCTTCGCGAACCTGCGCGGCGAGCCCGCCGACGAGTGGATCGGATCGGGCATCGCCGAGACCGTGACCGCCGACCTCCAGAAGGTGAAGGGCATCACCGTGATCGGGCGCGCGCAGGTGCTCGACGCGACCCGCACGCTGGCCGGCTCCGCGCAGGCCGGCGGCGGCGACCCGCCCGGCCTCGTCGTGGGCCGGCGCGTCGGCGCCACGTGGATCGTCACCGGCGCCTTCCAGCGCCTCGGCGACCTCGTGCGGATCACGGCCGAGTTCCTCGAGGTGGCGGCCGGCACCGTGCTGCGCACCGTCAAGCTGGACGGCCGCCTCGACGCCATCTTCGACCTCCAGGACCGCATCGTCTTCGAGCTGTCGCAGGGGCTGAACCTGGCGCTCGACGCGTCGGCGATCTCGGAGATCGAGCGGGCCGAGACGCAGTCGGTGGAGGCCTACGAGGCGTTCTCGCGCGGCATGATGAACCTGCGCATGGGCACGCGCGACTCGCTCGATCGCGCACCTCAAAGGCGAGTTCCTGAGCCTGCCCGAGTTGAGCGAGCGCGCCATCGACGCGCTGCGCCGCGCCGTCGCGCTCGACCCCGGCCTCGCGCTGGCCCACTCGCGGCTCGGATCCGCCTACCTGAACCTCCAGCGCTACGAGGACGCGCTGCTGGCCGTGCAGGAGGCGGTGCGCCTCGACCCGGCGCTGGCCCCGGCCCGGGCGATGCTCGGCCGGATCCACTGGTTCGGGCTCGGGCAGTTCGCCGAGGGCATCCGCGAGCTGGAAGTGGCGGCGAGCCTCAACGTCGAGGGCGGCTACTCCTTCCTGCAGCTCTCACTGCTCTATGCGCTGACCGGCGACTTCCGCAAGGCCGAGATCTCCGCGCGGCGCGCCATCGACCTGCAGGAGCGCTACGTCTCGGGCAAGGAGGGGCTGCAGATCGTCGGCGCGCACCTGCGGCTCGGCTACGCCCTGTACCGCCAGGGGCGCTACGACGAGGCCATCCGGGAGTACGAGCGCGAGCTGTCGTTCGTCTCCTCGGGCGACCACGCGCTGCGCGACCGGGCGGCCATCGAGGCCCACCAGAAGCTCAGCGCCGCGCACTGGCGGCGCGGCGACCGCGAGGCCGCGGATCGCGAGTTCGACCGCGCGCGCGTCGGGTTCGCGGCGCGCCTCGCGTCGGGCGCCGACGATGGCGCCACCAAGTACTACGTGGCCGCGATGTACGCGCTGCGCGGCGACGTGGAGCACGCGCGCCGCTACCTGGGCGAGGCCCTGGAGCAGCTGCCGGGCCTGAACCGGGCGCGCGCCCGCGTGGACCCCGACATCGATCCCGTGCGCGACGACGCGCAGATTGCGGCGCTGCTGGCCGCGCCCGCGGCCTGACGGGGGCCTGACGGGGGGCGTGGGGAAAGGGCTTGCGCAATATGTGTGTTGTGACACATAATGTCGCCCGTCACGCCTGACACGTCGCGTCCAGCCCGCCGCGCACCGGGATCCCGGCCGCCGGCGCCGGCGTCTCAGCGTTGTCCCAAGGAGAGGTTCCATGAAGCGCACCCTGTTCGCCCTGGCCACCGCGGCCCTCGTCGTGCCCGCCGTCCCGGCCGCCGCCCAGACCTGGGAGATCGACACCGCCCACTCGCAGTCGTCCTTCGCCGTGCGTCACATGATGGTGAGCACCGTGCGCGGCGACTTCGGCAAGACCACGGGCACCGTGGAGTTCGACGGCAAGAACCTGTCGAGCCTGAAGGTGAACGCCACCATCGACGTCAACTCGGTCAACACGCGCGAGCCCAAGCGCGACGACCACCTCCGCAGCGCCGACTTCTTCGAGGTCGCGAAGTTCCCCACCATCACCTTCGTCTCCAAGCGCGCCGAGCCGGCGGGCGAGGGCAAGTTCAAGCTCGTGGGCGACCTCACGATGAAGGGCGTCACCAAGGAGGTGACCCTCGACGTCACCGGCCCCACGGCGCCGGTGAAGGGCGGCCGCGGCGAGACCCGCGTGGGCGCCACGGCGACGACGACGCTCAACCGCAAGGACTTCGGCGTGACGTGGAACCGCGTGCTCGACACGGGCGGCGTGGCGGTCAGCGACGAGGTGCAGGTGACCATCGACCTCGCGCTCGTGCAGAAGTAACGGGGCGCGGCGCCGCGGCCCGGTTCCCGGGCCCGGCGCCCTCCACCTCGGCCAGGTGGGGCGTCGCCGATGGCGCCCCTCGGTTTTCCCGCTTTGACATCGGCGCGGGAAACCACGCAAGATTGAGGGCTCATGGGCCGCTCCCTGCGCGCCACCGTGCTGGTGTTCGCGATGCTGCTGGCCAGCCTCGCGCCGACGGCGGCGGTGTCGCTGCACGCCGGCGAGGCGGGCATGGGGTGCTGCGCGGGCGAGGACCACTGCGACGGTCCCGCGCTGCAGCGGGCCTGCTGCCCGTGCGCCCCGGCCACGCCGGCCGACCCGCCCGCCCCGGCCCCGGCCGTGCAGGCCGGTCCCCAGGCTTCGCTCCCGGCGTCGTGGCAGGCTGTCGAGCCCGATCGCCCCGGGCCGCTCCACCCCGGGGCCAGCCGTGCCTTTGCCGCGCTGCTCGCGCAGGCGGCGCCCAGCCCTCCCTGGCTGCTGCACGGCGTCTTCCTCATCTGATTCCCCTCGTTCCTCGCTGAGCCGGTTCCCGAGCGCCAGCCCGGGCGTGGTGTTGCCGCCGTGGGGGTGGCCCCAAGGCCCGCGCGCCGGTCGCCAGACCGCTCGTCGTGACGCCGCGCCCGGCGTAAGCGCCCGCCGCGACGTGCGTCTTCCGCAGTGAACTCGCGGGTTGCCGACCCGCCGCGAACGACCTCGAACCAGGAACGCCCCGCCATGTACGTCACCAGAGTCGCCCTAGCCGCGCTGATCGCCGCCGCGCCCTTGCGCGCCGCGGCGCAGGACGCGCCGCCCGCCCCGCCCCCGCTCTCGCTGGAGGCGGCCGTGACGGCAGCGGTCGCCCGTCACCCCGACCTGCCGGCCATCGGCGCCGCGGCCGACGCCGCCCGCGCGCGCGCGCCGGTGGAACGCGAGCTGATGCCGCCGATGGTCGAGTTGCAGGCCTTCCAGTGGCCACGCGATCGATGGAGCCCCCGCGACGCCCAGTGGATGCTGATGCTGTCGCAGGAGTTCCCCGGGCGGGGCAAGCGCGCCCTGCGCGAGGCGTCGATGCGCGCCGAGGCCGACGCGATGGCCGCCGAGGCCCCCATGCGCGTGCGGGAGATCGCCGCGGAGGTGGCGCGGGCCTACGTCGAGCTTCGCGCCGCCCGCGAGGAGCTCGAGGCGCTTGCCGAGGCCGCGACCGTGATCCGCCAGGGCGTGGATGCCGCCGAGGCCCGCTACGCGGCGGGGCGCGGGATGCAGTCCGACGTCCTCGCCGGCATCGTCGAGCTCTCGCGCCTCCGCGAGGAGGAGGTCATGGCGGGCGAGCGCGCCCGGATGGCGGCCTCGCAGCTCAACGTCCTGCTGGGGCGCGGGCCCGACGCGGCCATCGGGGCCCTCGACGCCTCCCCGGCGACGCTGCAGCCGCCCGCGCTCGCCGACCTGGAGGCGCGCGTCCTCGCCGGCCACCCGGAGCAGTCCCTCGTCGAGCGGCAGGTGGGCCGGGCCGAGGCCGGGGTCGCGGTCGCGCGCGCCGAGTCGCGGCCCGACTTCGTGGTGCAGGGCGGCTACATGTCGATGCCGGGGATGCCGGACGCGTTCACGGGCCGAGTGGGCATCACGTGGCCGAACGCCCCGTGGACGAAGCGGCGCACGGCCGCGATGGTCGCCGCGGCCGAGGCCGAGGTGAAGGCCGCCGCGGCCCGCCGCGACGCCGTGGCGCAGCGCCTCCGCCTCATGGCCCAGGAACTGATCGTGCGGGCCGACGCGGCCCAGCAGCGGGCGCGCGTCCTCGAGGACACCGTGCTGCCGCGCACCGGGCACGCGCTCGAGATCGCCCGGATCGCCTATCAGGCCGACCGCGGCGAGCTGATGCCGATGATCGACGCCCAGCGCATGCTCGTCGAGACCCGCCTGCGCATCCGCCGCGCCCTTGCCGATCGCGACCGCGCGCTCGCGGAGCTGCGCGCGCTCACCGGCGAGTTGGACCCCGTTCAGCAGTGAGGCCCCCGATGTCCGCATCCTTCTTCCGGCGTCCCCTCGTCCTCGGCTCGCTCCTGCTCGCGGTGCTGCTCGCGGCCGCGGGCCTCTACGCCTTCCGCGGCACGCTCGCGCGCCTGCCGGTGATCGGCGCGGCCTTCGGCCACGCGGGCGCCCCGGCGGCCGACGTGTACGTGTGTCCCATGCACCCCGAGGTGCGCAGCGAGGACCCCGCGTTCCGCTGCCCGAAGTGCGGCATGGCACTCGTGAAGGAATCCGAGCTCGGCGCCGCCAGCCACGATCACGGCCACGACGCGGCGCCGCCTGGCGGGGCCGACGCCGGGACGCCGCGCGCGCCCGTGCAGCTCGATCTCCGTCGGCAGCAGCTGATCGGCGTGCGGCTGGCGGCCGCGGAGACCGCGACCCTGGATCGCACGGTGCGCGCGGTGGGCACGGTGGCCTTCGACGAGACGCGCCTCGCGGACGTGAACGTGCAGCTCGACGGCTTCGTCCGCCGGCTGCACGTGAACGCGTCGGGCGTGTTCGTGTCGAAGGGCCAGCCGCTGTTCGCCCTCTACAGCCCCGAGCTGCTGGCCACCGAGCAGGAGTACCTGCTGGCGCTGCGGGCCGAGGCGCAGGTGAAGGCCAGCGCCCGCGGGCAGGACGAGGCGGTGGGCTACGCCGAGCGGCTCGCCGGCGCGGCGCGCCAGCGGCTCGCGTTGTGGCGGCTGCCCGCCTCCGAGATCGAGCAGCTCGAGCGCACGCGGCAGCCGCGCGACACGGTGACGTTCGAGGCGCCCGCCTCGGGCTTCGTCATCGAGAAGAACGTCGTGGAGGGCCAGCGGGTGATGGCGGGGGAGCGTCTCTACCGCCTCGCGGACCTCTCGACGGTGTGGGTGGAGGCCGACGTGTACGAGCGCGACCTCGCGGTGGTGAAGCCCGGGGCGCCGGCCTCGGTGACGGTGGACGCGTGGCCCGGGGAGACCTTCGCCGCGCGCGTCCTGCTGGTGGCGCCCGCGCTCGACCCGGCGACGCGCACGGCGCGCGTGCGCTTCGCGCTGCCCAATCGCGGGGCGCGGCTGCGGCCGGGCATGTTCGCCAACGTCGAGCTCACGGCGGCCAGCGTGCGGGCCCTGACGGTGCCGGCCGACGCGGTGGTGGACTCGGGCACGCGGCAGGTCGTGTTCGTCTCGCAGGGCGAGGGCTTCTTCGAGCCGCGGGCCGTGGAGATCGGCGCCCGCAGCGGCGGCCTGGTGCAGGTGACCAAGGGCCTGGCCGAGGGCGAGCAGGTGGCCTCGGGCGCCACCTTCTTCATCGACAGCGAGAGCCAGCTGCGCGCGGCGATGGAGGGTTTCGAGGCGCTGCCCGACCTCGCCGCGCCCGGCGAGGCGGCGTCCCGCCTGCAGATCGACTTCCGCACCGATCCCGACCCGCCGCGCAACGGCGACAGCGGGTTCGAGGTGACGGTGAAGACGCCCGAGGGCGCGCCGGTGGAGGACGCGGAGGTGGCCGTGCGGCTCTACATGGCGCCGATGCCGTCGATGAACATGCCGGCGATGAAGACCGACGTCGCTTTGCTGCACGCCGGCGGCGGCGTGTACCGCGGGCGCGGCGAGATCAGCATGATGGGCAAGTGGGACGTCTCGGTCACGGTGACCCGCGGCGGCGAGCGCATCGGCTCCCGCATGCTGGGCATCGTCGCCAAGTAGGATCGCGCCGCCATGATCGAACGGGTCATCAGCTGGTGCGCGGCCAACCGCGTCGTCGTCGTGCTCGCCTCGCTCGGCCTCGCGCTGTGGGGCGCGTGGGCGATGGTGCGGACGCCGCTCGACGCCGTCCCCGACATCTCCGACGTGCAGGTGATCATCGCCACCGAGTGGGAGGGCCGCAGCCCCGACCTCATCGAGGACCAGGTCACCTACCCCATCGTGACGGCGCTGATCTCGACGCCGCGGGTGAAGACGGTGCGGGGGTTCACCGACTTCGGCATCTCCTACGTCTACGTCATCTTCGAGGACCACACCGACATCTACTGGGCCCGCAGCCGCGTCGTCGAGTACCTGCAGGGCATCCGCGACCGGCTGCCGCAGGGCGTGACGCCGCAGATCGGGCCCGACGCCACCGGCGTGGGCTGGGTGTTCAGCTACGCGCTCGTGGACGAGAGCGGGCGGCACTCCCTGGACGAGATGCGCAGCTTCCAGGACTGGTACCTGCGCTACTGGCTGGCGAGCGTGCCGGGCGTGGCCGAGGTGGCGAGCATCGGCGGCTTCGTGAAGCAGTACCAGGTGGGGCTCGACCCGAACAGGCTCGCGGCGGTCGGCCTCGACGTGCGCGACGTCGTGATGGCCATCGAGCGCAGCAACAACGACGTCGAGGGGCGCCTGCTGGAGTTCTCGGGCCGCGAGTACATGGTGCGCGGCCGCGGCTACCTGCAGTCGGTGGAGGACATCGAGGAGATCGCGGTCGGCGCCGACCCGCGCGGCACGCCCATCCGCGTGCGCGACGTCGCCACCGTGCGCCTCGGCCCCGACCTGCGGCGCGGCGCCGCGGACCTCGACGGCCGCGGCGAGGTCGTGGGCGGCATCGTCGTCATGCGCTTCGGGGAGAACGCGCTGGCGGTGATCGACCGCGTGAAGGCCCGCATCGAGGAGGTGAAGGGCTCGCTGCCCGCGGGCGTGACGCTCGTGCCCACCTACGACCGCTCGGGCCTGATCCGCGACTCCATCGCCACGCTGCGCGAGACGCTGACGCAGGAGGTGCTCATCGTCTCGGCGATGATCATCGTGTTCCTGCTGCACTTCCGGTCCGCGCTGATCCCCATCATCGCGCTGCCGATCGCCGTGCTCGCCTCGTTCGTGCCGATGTACTACCTCGGCGTGAGCTCGAACATCATGTCGCTGGGCGGCATCGCGCTCGCGATCGGCGAGCTGGTGGACACCTCCATCGTGATGGTGGACAACGCCTACCGGCGGCTGTCGGAGGGCCGGCGGGCCGACGGCAGTCCCATCGCCTACGAGGACCAGCCCCGCGAGGTGGTGGCGGCCGCCCGGCAGGTGGGCCGGGCCCTGTTCTTCTCGCTGGCCATCATCGTGATCTCGTTCGTGCCCGTGTTCCTGCTCGAGGCGCAGGAGGGGCGCATGTTCCGGCCGCTGGCGTGGACCAAGACCTTCGCCATGCTCTCCGCCACGCTGCTGGCCGTGACGCTGGTGCCGGCGCTGCTCACCCTCTTCATCCGCGGCCGCCGGTTCCGGCCCGAGCAGGCCAACCCGGTCTCGCGGGTCTTCGTGGCCCTCTACGCGCCGGTGCTGAAGCTGGCGCTGCGGTGGAAGTGGACGGCGCTGCTCGTGAACGCGCTGGTGATCCCCGCGACGATCCCCCTGATGCTCGCCATCGGCACCGAGTTCATGCCGCCGCTCTACGAGGGGGCGCTGCTCTACATGCCCACGTCGCCGCCCGGCATGTCGATCACGGAGGGCACGCGCCTGATGCAGGTGCAGGACAAGGTGATCAAGCAGTTCCCGGAGGTGGAGTCGGTGTTCGGCACCATCGGGCGGGCCACCACCGCCACCGACAACTCGCCCATGGGCATGGTGAACACGACCATCGTGCTGAAGCCGCGCGACCAGTGGCGGCCGGGCGTCACCTTCGAGAGCCTGCAGCAGGAGATGGACGACGCGCTGCAGTTCGCGGGGTTCCCGAACACGTGGACCCAGCCCATCCGCAACCGCCTCGACATGCTGTTCACGGGGATCAAGACGCCGCTGGGCATCAAGATCCTCGGGCCCGACCTGAAGGTGATCGACCAGCTCGGGCGCGAGATCGAGCGCGCGTTGCAGGGCGTGCCCGACACGCGCAGCGTCTACGCCGAGCGCGTCACCCAGGGCTTCTTCACCGACATCGAGGTGGACCGCGCGGCGATCGCGCGCTACGGGCTGAGCGTGGGTGACGTGCAGGACGTCATCCAGTCGGCCATCGGCGGCATGACCGTCACGCGGACGGTGGAGGGGCGGGAGCGCTACCCGGTGAACGTGCGCTACGAGCGCGCGTTCCGCGACGACCTGCCCGCGCTCGAGCGGGTGCTGGTGAAGACCCCCGGCGGCGCGCAGGTGCCGCTCGGCCAGCTGGCGCGCATCACCCTCACCGAGGGGCCGGCGATGATCCGCGACGAGAACGGGCAGCTCGCCGGCTACGTGTACGTCGACACGGGCACCTCCGACCTCGGCGGCTACGTCGCCCGGGCGCGCGAGGCGGTGACCGCGGCCGTCACCCTGCCCACCGGCTACACGCTCCAGTGGACCGGGCAGTACGAGTTCCAGGTGCGGGCGCGCGAGCGGCTCACGATCCTCGTGCCGCTCGTGCTGGTCACGATCTTCGTGCTGCTCTACTTCACCTTCCACTCCGCCTCCGAGGCGGTGATCGTGATGCTGTCGGTGGTCTACGCGATGACCGGCGGCGTCATCCTGCAGTGGTGGCTGGGCTACAACTTCTCGGTGGCGGTCTGGGTGGGCTACATCGCGCTCTACGGGGTGGCGGTCCAGACCGGCGTGGTGATGGTCGTCTACCTGCACGAGGCGCTCGACCGGCGGCTCGCCCGCGGGCCCGTCACCGAGCAGGACGTGATCGACGCCACCATCGAGGGCTCGGTGCTGCGGCTGCGGCCGAAGCTGATGACGGTGCTGACGACGATCCTGTCGCTGGTGCCGGTGATGTACGCCACGGGGGTGGGCGCCGACATCATGCAGCCGATCGCGGCGCCCATCGTCGGCGGGATGATCACCTCCACCGTGCACGTGCTGGTGATCACCCCGATCATCTTCGCCCTGATGAAGCTGCGGGCGCTGCGGCGGGGGACGCTCGCGCAGTCGAAGATGGCGAGCTTCGTGTGACGCCCCAGCGGGTCACCTCAGGACGAAGTTCGTCGCGATGGTGGCCTGAAACGGCACCGGGCAGCCGTCGAGACGGGCCGGGCTGAACGCCCAGCGCCGCGCGGCCTGGCGTCCGGCGGCTTCGAGCTGCCCGGGCACCTCGGTCCGGCCCGGTGTCCGGCGGACGTCCTGCGGGCTTCCATCCTCGAGCAGCAGGACGTCGAGCCACACTTCGCCCACCCGCTTGGCCTCGAGGTCGCCGGCCGGGTAGGCGGGCGGCTGCTGGCGCAGCAGCCCTGGCGGTTCAGGCCTGCGGTCCTCCGACGGGACGTACTCGGCCAGCCGCTGGGCGCACGGGGAGGCGTCGCCCGCGATGCGCCGCAGTTGAGCCGCTCGCGCGCGGATGTCCGACCGCAGCGGTTCGCCCTGGGCGCCCAGCGCGTCGCCCAGCCGTTGCAGGAACCAGTCGGTCACGTCCGAGGCGTCGTCGATCCGGCCGTCGTAGACGCCCTGGCCCCGGGAGGCCAGCCACCGACGGGCGTTGGACAGGTCCAGGGCGGCACGCACGTGGACGCGACCCGGTTCGATGCCGGGCGGCACGAACATCCACAACTGGAAGCCCTCGGCCCGGTAGGGCCCTGTCAGTTCGGGCCGCGCGGGCCTCCGCGGAGGTGCCCCGAAGTCCACGCGGCGGGTGTGGACGACTTGCGCCCGGGTGTCGAGTGCCTCGACCGTCAGTCCCAGCGCGCGCACCTGCTCGCGTACCGTGCGCCACACCTCGGCCGAGGACTTCGCGTAGACGCGCGAGCCGGGCCAGGTGCGAGACGGGTCCAGCGTGAAGGTGAGGCGCTCGACGTGCGTCGAGGCCACCGCTTTGTCGCCGAGCCGCGCGGGCTCGAACCGCCACTGCGCGACGGCCGTCCTGACCGCGTCTTCGAAGCCGACGTCGGCGGCGGGCACCTCGAGGACAGACACGCCGGCCACGAGGCCGTGCTCGTCGATGCGGGCCTGGAAGGCGACGTCTCCCTCGAGGCCGATGGCGCGCGCGGCCGGGGGATACTGGGGAAGGACGGTTCGCTCGACCAGCCGAGCCGGGATCAAGCGCTCGCCTGGAGAGGATGACTGTTGCGCGGCGGTCCCGTGGCTGCCTGCCAGGAAGGCGAGGACCGGAACCGGGACGAGCCACCGCACGGTCAGCAGGCGCATGGCGCCACCTCCGGGGCGCGTAGTATAGCCCTCGACTCCGCAGGTACTGGACCATGCGGGGGGCGGGCGCGGCCTGGCGCCTGCGCGGGCGACCGTACGCCGCAACGCGGCGCTTTACCGGGTTTTCGGCCGTACGGTATGATGCGCCGTTTGCGCCGGGAGCCCGCGGCACGCCGCGGTGCGCCCGCGCGGGCCGGCGCCTGCCGCCCCGCGCCGGCCCTGGCCGTCGGTTGCGCCGCGCATGGAAAAGCTCGAACACCCGCTCTGGATCGTCGACGTCGTCAACGCGATCTTCGGTCCGCTGGTCGCCGCCCTGCTCGCGCCGTTGGGCATCACCTTCGCCGATCCGGCGAAGGTCATCCCGAACTACATCGTGATGTGCGCGCTGCTGGTGATCGTGTTCGCCGTGCTCGGCCTGCTGCTGCGCTCGCGCCTGTCGGTGGAGAACCCCGGGAAGCTGCAGATCGTGATCGAGACGATCACGGGCGCCGTCCTGCAGCTGATGAAGGACAACATCGGGCCGGGCGCGCCGAAGTACTTCCCGCTGGTGGCCGGCATCGGGCTGTTCATCTTCACGGCGAACATGATCGGGAAGATCCCGGGCTTCATGTCGCCCACGGCGAGCATCAACACCACGCTCGGCTGCGCGATCACGGTCTGGGTCTACTACCACTACCAGGGCGTGCGGGCGCAGGGCCTGGGCAAGTACCTGGCGCACTTCGCCGCGCCGCCGGGGGCGCCCGTCCTGATGGCGCCCATCATGCTGCCGATCGAGATCATCAGCCACCTGTCGCGGGTGCTGTCGCTCTCGCTCCGCTTGTTCGGCAACGTGTTCGGCGAGGAGATGGTGGTGCTGATCATCGCCAGCATCGTCCCGCTGCTGGCGCCGCTGCCGATGTCGGTGCTCGGCGTCATCACGGGCACGCTGCAGGCGTTCATCTTCATGCTGCTGACGATCATCTATCTCGCCGGCGCCGTGCACGTGGAGCACGAGGACCACGGGCACGCGCACGCGGAGACGCACGATTCGTCGCACGCGCACGCTGCGGCGTAGCGCCGGGGAGCGCCGACCCCGTTTCGATGGCATCGGCACGACGCAAGACGTCACAACGTTCGAGGAGGCACTGGTCGTGAGGAAACTCGTTCTGACACTCGCTCTCGTCGCCGTCGGCGCGGCGCTGCCGCTCTACGCGCAGGAACCCGGCGCGGCGGCGGCCAACACCGAGCTCGTCAAGTGGTCGATCATCACGGGCGGCTTCGCCCTGGCCATCGCGGCGGCGTTCGGGGCCCTGTCGCAGGCGCGCGGTCTCAGCTCCGCCGCCGAGGGCATCGCCCGCAACCCCAGCGCGGCCGGCGACATCCGCGGCGCGCTCATCCTCGGCCTCGTGCTGATCGAGTCGCTCGTCATCTACGTCCTGCTGATCTCGCTGATCCTCTTCTTCGTGAAGCCCTTCGGCGGGTAGGCGCCCGGTCGCCCGGCCTCGCCGGGCGAGCGTGACGCACGTTCTGCGGCGGCGGCCCTCGCCCGCACCGGCGGGCGGGGGCGCCGCTTTTTCGTTCTGGCGCGCGCCGGCTCCGCGCTTCCGTCCCTCCCGGCGATCCGCTCCGCCGTGTCCCCCACCCGCAAGCGCTCGCTCCTGCTCGACGCCCTCCTGCTCTTCATGGTGCTGATCTGGGGCGCCAACTACAGCCTGATGAAGGCCGTGCTGCCCGAGCTGCCGCCGCGCGTGTTCAACGCCCTGCGCCTGCTCGTCGCCGCGGGGGTCTACTTCGGCATCGTCGCGGCGATGTGGGCCCGCGGCGTGCGGCGCGACGCCATGGCGCTCGACCCCGACGCGCCGCCGCCGAGCCTGCTCGCCCGCACGCTCGGCGTCAGCCGGCCCTCGGCCCGCGAGTGGGCCCTGGTCGCGGCCACCGGCTTCGTCGGGCACTTCGTCTACCAGGCCGCCTTCGTCGAGGGCCTCGCGCGCACGACGGCCGCCAACGCGGCGCTGCTGATCGGCGCCTCGCCCATCGCGCTCTCGATGCTCGCGCTGGCGGCCGGGCAGGACCGCCCGCGACGCTGGCACTGGGTGGGCCTCGTCTGTTCCTTCGCCGGCGTCTACCTCGTCGTCGGCCGCGCGCCGTCGCTCACCGAGGGCGCCTGGATGGGCGACGCGCTGATGCTGGGCGCGGTGCTGTGCTGGGCGATCTACACCGTGGCGACCCGGCCGCTGCTCGAGCGCCACTCGCCGCTGTTCGTCACCGCGCTGTCGATGGGGGTGGGCACGGCCCTCTTCGTGCCTTGGGCGTGGGCCGACCTGCGCGCCCTCGACTGGGCGGGCGTCCCGGCGTGGGCCTGGGCCGGGGTCACCGTGTCGGCGCTCTTCGCGCTCAACGTGTCCTACTTGATCTGGTACGTGGCGGTGCAGCGGCGGGGGCCCGCGCAGGTGTCGGTGTGGTCCAACGTCGTGCCGATGGTGGGCATGTTCTTCGCCTGGCTGCTGCTCGACGAGCGCATCGGCTTCGTGCGCATCGGCGGCGCGGCCCTCATCCTCGGCGGCGTGGTGCTCACGCGGATTGCCGGGGCGCGGCAACGCATCACCGACCCGCCGCCGGAAGACTAGGCGAGGCTGCGGTCCGGCCGCGGGAGGCCGGCCCTGGTGTCCGGTCCCGCATTCCGACAATCCGGACACGCGCTCGGGCTGCTCGCTTCCCAGGCCTGAGCCGAGGCGCGCTCACCACTCCACGAGCACCCCCGTCGAGGGCAGCACGGGGAACAGCTTCTCGGCGCCGCCCGCGCCGCCGGGCCCGTAGTTGGCCCGGTTCAGCACGTTCAGCACCTCGGCGAAGAGCGTCAGCCGGCGGTCGCCGCGCACGAACGCGCGTTCCAGCCTGACGTCGAACCGCGCGTAGGCGGGGAAGCGCGCCACGTTTCGCGACGCCGACAGGTCGAACTGCGGGGTGCCGTCGTCGGCGTCCGCCACCCGGGTGTAGTAGCCGATCACCGGCAGGCCGCTGCCGTAGCGCAGGCGCGCGCTCAGGCCGAGCCGGTGCGAGCCGCGCCACGACGCGAAGGCGTTCAGCGCGTGGCGCTGATCGTGGTCGCCGTCGAAGCGCTCGCCGGTGACCACGTCGCGGTCGCGCACGTGGCCGTAAGTGTACGCGATCCAGCCGGAGACGCCCGTGGGCGCCCGCCGGTGCACCAGCGCCTCGACGCCCCGCGCGCGCGACTCGAGGCGCGTGTCCCAGCGCGAGGTTGCCGAGGCCGGCACCGGCCGCCCCGCCACCAGGCGCGGCTCGTCGTTGGGCAGGCGCGGCACGTTCGCGTCCTCCCGCGCGTAGACGCCCACCTGCCAGCGCAACGAGGGCGACACGCGGCGCTCGATCGCGAGGTCCGCGTGCAGCGACCCCGCCGGCTCCAGGTCGCCGCCGCCCCGCCGTCCCGACGACTGCTCGAGCGAGGCGAACTGGCCGTAGAGGCCCGACCCGCCCCGCAGGCGCCAGGCGTCGGCGAACTCCCACGCGGCGTTGGCCCACGGCGCGATGGTGCCCCAGCGCGTGGACATCGAGGCGTCGGCCCGCGCCCCGGCGGTCCACGACACGCGCGGCGAGGGCGTGGCCGTCACCTGCGCGAAGGTCCCCCACAGCCGCTCGGTGGCGTCCACCGTGTCGGTCACGGTCACCGTCGGCGGCCGGGTCGCGCGCCGGACCAGGCGCAGGTCCTGCCGCCAGCCGTCCACCGAGCCGCCACCCCGCCACAGCCAGCGGGCGCTCTGCGCCCACGCGGCCTCCACCCGGTAGCCGCCGCCCGCCACGCGGCCGCGCCCCAGCTCCTGACCGAAGGGGTTGGTATTGGCGAACCGGTTGTAGAGCGCCGTCGCCTGGTGCGTCACCGCCAGGCGCGGCGAGGCCTGCCAGCGCCAGGATCCCAGCACGAAGGCCGACTCGTTGCGGCCCTGGTCGAGCACGTTGACGCGGTTGTCCTGCTGGCGTTCCTCGACGTGCATGCGTCCGCCGATGGCGAGCAGCGACACGCGGTGCGCCGACGAGACGTCCCACGCCAGCTTGGCGTTCACATCGGCGAACACGAACGACAGGTCGATCGACGGATCGACGCGGCGCGCGATCCAGCCCGCGTAGCTGCCCCGGCCCGCCACCAGCCACGAGCCGCGGCGCGCCTCGCCAATCGGGCCCTCGGCGGTGACCGAGGCGACGGCCACCCCCGCCAGCGCGCGCACCAGCGTGCGATCGCGCGAGCCGTCGCGCGTCACGAACTCCACGCGCCCGCCCGTCCGGTTGCCCGTCGTCGCGGCGGGCGACCCGCCCGACACCGCCACCTCCGCGACGAGGTCGCTGTTGATCATCGACACCGAGCCCGTGTCGCCCCGCCCCTGCACGGTGTGCACCACGACGGGCGCGAGCACGCCGTCCACGAGCACGCCCACCCGCTCGGGCCCGCTGCCGCGGATCGAGAACTCGGCGGTGAAGTCGTCGCCGCTCACCACGCCGGGCATCGCCTGGACCGCGCGGAACGGATCGTCGGCCAGCACGCCGCGCAGCAGGCCGAGGTCGGCGCGGCCGATCGTCACCTCCGACGGCACCCCGGGCTGGCGGGCGGCGAACACCTCGCCGAGCACCGTCACTTCCTCCTCGAAGTCCGGGGGCGCCTCGGTGAGCGCGATCGTCACCGGACTGCCGCCGGCCGCCACCTCGCGCTCGGCCGGCGCGTAGCCGAGTACCAGCACGCGCACGGTGACGGGGCCGTGCGCCTCCACGGGGATGGTGAACCGGCCATCGGCGCCGGTGACGGTTTCGGTGCGGGTGCCGCGGACGCGCACCAGCGCCCCGGGAACCGGCGCGCCGCCGCGCGCCTCGACGACCTGGCCCTCCACCACGCCCGCTGGCGCGGGGGGCGTGGACGCGGCCTGTGCCGACAGGGCGGTAGCCGCACACGCGACGCCCAGGGCCAGCGCGAGGCCCGCGAGGCGCACGGCGGCCCGCGCCAGCCGTCCGGCCCGCGCGCGGCCGCGCGGCCGTTCGACGCCGGGAGGGGCGGCCACGCGCCTCAGACCGCGTCGCGCCGCGGCCGCATGTTGGCCGCGAGCACGCGCTTGCGCAGCCGGATCGACTTCGGCGTCACCTCGACCAGTTCGTCGTCGTTGATGAACTCGATCGCCTGCTCGAGGCCCAGGCGGCGCGGCGGCACGAGGCGGATGGCCTCGTCGGCCGTCGAGGCGCGCATGTTCGTCTGCTTCTTCTCCTTGGTGATGTTCACGTCGAGGTCGTTGGGCCGCGAGTTCTCGCCCACGATCATGCCCTCGTAGACGCCGGTGCCCGGCTCGATGAACATCTCGCCGCGTTCCTGCAGGTTGGCGATCGCGTAGGCCGTGGCCACGCCGGGGCGGTCGGCCACGAGCGCGCCCGTCGCCCGTGCCGGGATCGGGCCGTGCCACGGTTCCCAGCCGGCGAAGATGTGGTTGAAGATGCCCGTGCCCCGCGTGTCGGTGAGGAACTGCGACCGGAACCCGATCAGCCCGCGCGCCGGGATGCGGAACTCCAGCCGCACCCGCCCGCTGCCGTGGTTCACCATCTTGGTCATCGTCCCCTTGCGCGTGCCCACCTGCGCGATGACCACCCCCTGGTAGTCCTCGGCGACGTCGATCACCACGTCCTCGACCGGCTCCACGAGGCCCGCCTCGGTCTGGCGCGTGACGATCTCCGGCCGCGACACCTGCAGCTCGTAGCCCTCGCGCCGCATCATCTCGATGAGGATCGACAGCTGCAGCTCGCCGCGGCCCACCACCTTCTGCGTCTCCGGCGACTCGGTGTCCTCCACGCGGATCGACACGTTGCCGAGCAGCTCCCGCTGCAGCCGCTCCCGCAGCTGCCGCGAGGTGACGTACTGGCCCTCGCGGCCCGCCTGCGGCGACGTGTTCACCCCGAACACCATCGACACCGTCGGCTCGTCGATCGCGGTGGGCGGGATCGCCGTGGGCGACTCGGCCGAGCTCACCGTCTCGCCGATGGTGATGTCCTCGATGCCCGCGAGGCAGACGATGTCGCCGGCGGCCGCCTGGGCGATGTCCACCCGCTTCAGCCCGTCGAAGGCGTAGAGCTTGGTCACCTTCGTCTGCTGCACCGAGCCGTCGAGCTTGCACACGGCGATCGGATCGCCCACCGCCACCCGGCCGTTGAAGATCCGCCCGATGGCGATGCGGCCGAGGTAGTCGCTCGAGTCGAGGTTGGCAATCAGCATCTGCAGCGGCGCGGCCGTGTCGCCGCGGGGCGGCGGGATGTGCGACACGATCGCGTCGAAAAGCGGGCGAAGGCTCTCGCCGGCGACGCCGAGGTCCGTGGTGGCCGTGCCCTGCCGGGCATTCGTGTACAGCACGGGGAAGTCGAGCTGCTCCTCGGTGGCGTCGAGGTCGATGAACAGGTCGTACACCTCGTTGAGCACTTCCTGCGGCCGCGCGTCCGCCCGGTCGATCTTGTTGATCACCACGATCGGCGTGAGCCGCCGCTCGAGCGCCTTGCGCAGCACGAACCGCGTCTGCGGCAGCGGGCCCTCGGAGGCGTCCACGAGCAGCATCACCCCGTCCACCATCGACAGCGTGCGCTCCACCTCGCCGCCGAAGTCGGCGTGCCCGGGCGTGTCCACGATGTTGATGAGCAGGTCCTGGTAGTGGACGGCGGTGTTCTTGGCCAGGATGGTGATGCCACGCTCCCGCTCGAGGTCGAGGCTGTCCATCGCCCGCTCCACCACGCGTTCGTTCGCCCGGTAGAGCCCGCTCTGCTGGAAGAGGGCGTCCACCAGCGTCGTCTTCCCGTGGTCCACGTGGGCGACGATGGCGATGTTGCGGCGGAGGGGATTGGCGACGGTGACGGGGTGGTGACGGGGCCGTTCGGTGCCGCGCATCGGGCCAGTATACGGGGACGGCGGGGAGGGTGCGGGGGCGAACATCGGGGGGGAGGCCCCTGGAAGTGTTGAAAGATTCGACACTTCCCCGACGTAGCCCGGGCGTGCGGGGGGGGGGTGACGGGGGGCTGCGCGCGCGGTGTTTCGCAAGTGAATACGCCAAAGCACGCCACGACGCACGATGGCGCACTCTGACGCGCGCCGTCGCCGCCGAATCGGTGTTTCATCGGCTGTCGCGTCCCCGGGCTGACCAGGGGAGGCTGTCCGGCGGGCGCGGCAGGACGGTTCACCGATGCAGGAGTTCGTGATCTCGCCCGAGGAGAGAGAGCAACTGGAGGAGTGGCTGGCCGACCCGGACACCTCGCCCAGGATTCAGGTGCGGGCCCAGGTGGTGCTGGCCCTGGCCGGGGGACTCGCCGATCGCGAGGTGGCGCGCCACTGTGGCGTGGCGCGCCAGACCGTCGCCCTCTGGCGACGCCGGGTGCAGCAGCGCGGGACGGTCAGCACGATCCTGAGAGACGCCCCGGGGCGGGGACGCAAGCCGTCGGTCCCGGCCGATGTCCGCGCCGAGATCTACGCGGCCCACGACCGGGCGCGCCGCGACGGCCGCGCGCGCAGCGTCCGCGACCTCGCACAGCAGTTCGGCCTCAGCGCCGCCACCGTGCACCGGGCCCTCAAGGCCGGCCGGAGCAGCGCCGAGCCGGCGCCGCCGGCCGCACCCGGCCTGTCCGTGACGTCACGGCCCGGGAGGAGCTCCGAGGACGCCCCGCCGGGCGACATGTCCGCGTCGCCCGCCGCCTGACGTCTGCCGATTCGCCCCGGGGTGGCGCCCAGCCACCCCGGGGCTCCCGGGACCGGCCCGCCGCCGGTTCGTCCCATCCCCGCCACAGCCCGCTAGCCGTTGGTCCCACCGGACACTATGATCGGCCCGCCGTCGTGGCCCTACCCGGAGGTCCGCCCGTGACGCGTCCCCGACCCTTCGTCCTCCTGCTCGCTGCGGCGGTCGCCGCCCTCGGCACCCCGCCCCGCGCCGAGGCGATCGACACCACCGACACCCTGATGCTCACGCAGCCGGCGGTGAGCGCCTCCCGCCTGGCCTTCGTCTACGCCGACGACCTGTGGACGGCGAACCTCGACGGCACCGCGCCGAAGCGGCTCACCTCGGACCGCGGCGTCGAAGGCAGCCCGGTGTTCTCGCCCGACGGGCGCACCATCGCGTTCAGCGCGCAGTACGACGGCAACACCGACGTCTACGTCGTGCCGGCCGACGGCGGCGTGCCGCGGCGGCTCACGTGGCACCCGGGCAGCGACCAGGTGCGGGGCTTCACGCCCGACGGCGCCAGCGTGCTGTTCGTGTCGCAGCGGGCCACCGTGACGCCACGCCAGTTCCAGTTCTGGACGGTGCCGGTGTCCGGCGGCGTGGAGCAGCGCCTGCCCATTCCGTACGCGTTCAAGGGCGGCTACTCGCCCGACGGCCGTCGCATCGCCTACAACCCGCACACCCCGGCGCACCTGCAGTGGAAGAACTACCGCGGCGGCACCGTGGCGACCATCGTCGTCTACGACACCGCGACCCACGCCGTCGAGAAGGTGCCGCAGCCCGAGGGGCGCTGCAACGACGCGGACCCGATGTGGCTCGGCAACCTGGTCTACTTCCGGTCCGATCGCAACGGCGAGTTCAACCTGTTCTCCTACGACCCGGCCTCGAAGGCGCTGCGACAGGTCACGGCGCACGCCGACTTCCCCGTCCTCAACGCGTCGGCCGCGGCGGGGCGCATCGTCTACGAGCAGGCGGGCCGCCTGCACGTGCTCGACGTGGCCTCGGGGAAGGCGGCGCCGCTCACGATCGGGCTCGCGGTGGACCTGCCGGAACTGCGGCCGCGGTTCGCCAAGGGCACGAAGTACGTGCGCAGCGCGTCGCTGTCGCCGAGCGGCGCGCGCCTCGCCGTGGGCGTCCGCGGCGAGATCGTCACGGTGCCCGCCGAGAAGGGCGACCCCCGCAACCTCACCAACACCGTGGGCGCGCACGAGCGCGAGCCGGCGTGGTCGCCCGACGGCGCGTCGATCGCCTACGTGTCGGACGCCTCGGGCGAGAACGAGATCCACGTGCGCCCGCAGGACGGCAAGGGCCAGGCGCGCGCCTTCAAGCCCGGCGGCGCGGGCTTCTACCAGCAGCTGCTCTGGTCACCCGACAGCGCGCGGATCGCCTACGTGGACAACGCCTTCACCCTCTACGTGCTCGAGGTGGCCACGGGGACGGTGACGAAGGTCGACGCCGAGCCGCTCTACGGCCCGTTCCGGCGCACGGCCTACGCGTGGTCGCCCGACTCGAAGTGGCTCGCGTACACGCGCACGAGCCGCACCTACACGAACTCGCTCTTCGCGTGGTCGGTGGACACGCGCGCGTCCACCCGCATCACCGACGGGCTCAGCGACGTGAGCGAGCCGGCCTTCGACCGCGGCGGGAAGTACCTGTTCGTCTTCGCCTCCACCGACGCGGGCCCGGCCAACGACTGGTTCTCGCTCGCGCGCTCCGACATGCGCGACACGCGGGCCATCTACCTCGTGTCGCTGCGGCGTGACACGCCCAACCCGCTCGCCCGCGAGAGCGACGAGGAGAAGGGGGCCGCGGCGGAGAAGAAAGACGACAAGGCGGCGGAGGCCAGGGACGCGACCCCGCCCGCCCGTCCGGCCGCCGGCGCGAAGCCGGCCGCGCCGGCGCCGGCCGACGCGGCGAAGAAGGTGGAGCCCACGCGCATCGACTTCGACGGCATCGACCAGCGCATCGTCGCCCTGCCGGTGCCCGTGGCCGACCTGTCCAGCCTGCAGGCCGGGGCGGCCGGCCAGCTCTTCTTCCTGCGCACGGCCGACGGCAAGACCGCGCTGCAGCGCTTCGACCTCGCCACGCGGAAGACCGAGACCGTCGTGCCCGAGGCCGCCGGCTTCGAGGTGTCGGCCGACGGCAAGAAGCTGCTCTACCGCCTGCGCGACGGCTGGCACGTGGTGACGGCCACCGGCAAGGTGGAGCCCGGCGCCGGCAAGGTGGCCGTGGACCAGGTGGAGGTGAAGGTCGATCCGCTCGCCGAGTGGCCGCACATCTTCGACGAGGCGTGGCGCGTGAACCGCGACTACTTCTACGCCACGAACTTCCACGGCGCCGACTGGCCGGCGATGCGCGAGAAGTACCGCCGCTTCCTGCCGCACGTGGCCACGCGCAGCGACCTGAACCGTCTGATCCAGTGGATGTGCAGCGAGCTGGCGGTGGGCCACCACCGCGTGGGCAACCCCGGCGACGTGCCCGACCCGCCGCGCAGCGTGCCGGGCGGCCTGCTCGGCGCCGACTACGAGGTGGCCGACGGCCGCTACCGCTTCGCCAAGGTGTTCGGCGGCCTCAACTGGACGCCCGACCTGCGGGCCCCGCTCACCGAACCCGGCGTGAACGTGAAGGCCGGCGACTACCTGCTCGCCGTCGACGGCCGCGACGTCCGCCCGCCGGCGAACCTCTACGAGTTCTTCGAGAACACGTCGGGCAAGGCCGTGGAGATCACCGTGAGCGCGCACGCCGACGGGCGCGAGCCCCGCACGGTCACGGTGGTGCCCATCGCCAGCGAGGCGGCGCTGCGCAACCGCGACTGGGTGGAGGGCAACCTCCGCAAGGTGACCGAGGCCACCCAGGGACGCGTGGCCTACGTCTACGTGCCCAACACGGCGGGGCAGGGCCACGAGTACTTCAAGCGCTACTTCTTCCCGCAGGCCGACCGCGACGCCATCATCGTGGACGAGCGCTTCAACGGCGGCGGCAGCGTCGCCGACTACTACATCGACATCCTGCGGCGCCCGCTCGTCAGCTACTGGGCGATGCGCTACGGCGGCGACCTGCGCACGCCGATCGCCGGCATCCTCGGGCCGAAGGTGATGATCGTCAACGAGGAAGCCGGGTCGGGCGGCGACCTGCTGCCGTGGATGTTCCGCAAGTTCGGCCTCGGCCCGCTCGTCGGCAAGCGCACGTGGGGCGGGCTGGTCGGCATCCTCGGGTTCCCCGAGTTCATCGACGGCGGCAACGTCACGGCGCCCAACCTCGCCATCTGGACCGAGGAGGGCTTCATCGTCGAGAACGAGGGCGTGCCGCCCGACGTGGAGGTGGAGCAGACGCCGGCCGAGATGATCGCGGGCCGCGACCCGCAGCTGGAGAAGGCCATCGAGATCGCGCTGGCCGAACTGAAGAAGAACCCGCCGGTCACGCCGAAGCGGCCGCCGTTCCCTGTGCGCGTCCGCAAGTGAGGCGTGCGGGCGCGCGGCGCCGGCTTCGGCCATAATCCCCTCGCCATCCGTCCGGGGGCCACCGCTGGGTGCGGCGGCCCCCGGGTTCGCCCCCGTCGTCCGGAGATCACCTCATGTTGCTGGCTGCCGTCTTCGCCCTCAGCGTGGCGGGTGCGCAAGCGCCGCCCGCCGCTCAGCCCCCGCTCCAGGCGCGCCCCGCGGCGCCGGCGCCCGCCCCCTTCGTCCCGGGCGCGCGCTACGACCCCAGGATTCCCACCCTGGAGCAGGCGGTGGGCCACGACTGGGGCGCCGAGATCTCCACGCCCGACCAGATCGCCGCGTACATGCGCGCGCTGCACGCGGCGGCGCCCGACCGCACGCGGCTCGTCGAGTACGCGCGCAGCTGGGAGGGCCGGCCTTTGCACGTGCTCGTGGTGGCCTCGGCCAGCCGCATCGCGGCGCTCGACGCGGTGAAGGCGGGCCTGAAGAAGCTGGCCGATCCGCGGACGCTCGGCGCCGGCGAGGCCGACCGGCTCGTGGGCGAGCTGCCGGTGGTCACCTGGCTCATCCACGGCGTGCACGGCAACGAGATCTCCTCGCCCGACTCGGCGCTGCTGCAGGCCTACCACCTGCTGGCCGCGCAGGGCGACGCGACGGTGGACCAGGTGCTGCGCGACTCGGTGGTGCTCATCGACCCGCTGCAGAACCCGGACGGGCGGGCGCGGTTCGTCACCTACAACCGGATGGCCCGCGCCGCCGCCCCGGACCCGCACCCCGCCGCCGCCGAGCGCGACGAGCCGTGGCCCGGCGGCCGGCCCAACCACTACCTGTTCGACATGAACCGTGACTGGTTCAGCCAGAGCCAGCCCGAGACGCGCGGCCGCACGGCCCTCTACCTCGACTGGTACCCGCAGGTCGTGGTGGACCTGCACGAGATGGGCGGCGATTCCACGTACTACTTCGCGCCGCCCGCCGACCCGCTCAACCCGTTCATCACGAAGGCGCAGATCGACTGGCTCACCACCTTCGGGCGCGAGAACGGCCGCGCCTTCGACGACCGCGGCTTCCCCTACTTCATCCGCGAGGTCTTCGACTCGTTCTACCCGGGCTACGGCGAGTCGTGGCCCATCTTCCACGGCGCCATCGGCATGACCTACGAGATGGCCTCGGCGCGCAGCCTGGTCTTCCGCCGCTCCGACGACACGCTGCTCACCTTCCGCGAGGGCATCGGCCAGCACTTCACCGCGGCCCTCACGACGATGAGCACGGCGGCGAAGAACCGCGAGCGGCTGCTGCGCGACTACCTCGAGTATCGCCGCTCGGCCGTGGCCGAGGGGGAGCGCGGCCCCGTGCGCGAGTACGTCGTGGTGCCCGGCGGCGATGCGGCGCGCGCCGATCGGCTCGCGCGGCTGCTGGTGCGCCAGGGGTTCGAGGTGCGCCGGGCCACGCAGGCCTTCACGCTGGCGGGCCGCTCGCTGCCCGCGGGCGCCTTCCTGGTGTCGGCCGCGCAGCCGGCCGGCCGCCTGCT
>JADHED010000734.1_pt1 | contig 34383 bp, 23 predicted proteins | sample 8952041 | NCBI WGS metagenome assembly JADHED01 (sample SAMN16124423, study PRJNA663239) | bioreactor sludge metagenome | isolation source: sludge (control) | place: India:Bengaluru | collected 2018-09-08
GCGAATCTCGATTCAGCCATTTTCGCCTTGGAGAGCGGCGGATTGGTGGAGAAGTATTTCTTGATGCCTTCGAGGATGGAGGTGGCCATCTTGTCCTGATAGCCGGGGTCGTTCAGGCGCTTTTCCTCATCCGGGTTGCTGATAAAGGCGGTCTCGACCAGAATCGAAGGGATATCCGGCGCTTTCAGCACGGCAAAGCCGGCCTGTTCGACGCGCGGTTTGTGCAGTCGGTTGATCTGGCCGATCTTGCCGAGCACGGCCTGCCCCAGTTTGAGGCTGTCGTTGATGGTGGCGGTTTGCGAGAGATCGAGCAGCGTGCGGGCAAGGTGCGGGTCCTTGACGTCGAGGCTGACGCCGCCGATGAGGTCGGATTCGTTTTCCTTTTGCGCCAGATAGCGGGCGAAGGCACTGGTGGCGCCGCGTTCGGACAGCGCGAAGACCGAGGAGCCGTTGGCCTCCTTGCGGGTAAAGGCATCGGCGTGGATGGAGACGAACAGGTCGGCCTGTGCCTTGCGCGCCTTTTGCACGCGGGTGTTGAGCGGCAAGAAGAAATCGCCGTCGCGCGTGAGGATGGCGCGCATGTTGGGTTCGCGGTCGATCTGCGCTTTCAGCTTCTTGGCGATGGAAAGCGTGATGTCCTTTTCCCGGCTGCCTCTGGCGCCGATAGCGCCCGGGTCTTCACCACCGTGGCCGGCGTCGATCACCACGGTGATCATGCGATTGGTCAGCGGTTTGTCGGCTGGCGCGGCTTCGGGCTGCGCTTCTACTTTGGCTTGCGCTTGTGCTGTGGCTTGTCCTGCTGGTTCCGGCGTCGGTGGCGGCACCGGCGTCACGCTGGCATCGGGCGCGACGACACCGGCGCTGGTTTCCGGGGCAGCGGTCGGCGGTGCTGTATTCGCAGGCGGAACTGGTGTATCGGACGGATTGATGTTCTGCAACAGGGCCATCAACGGATCGACCAGCGGGTAGATATCCAGCACCAGACGATGACTGTATTCGCCGGCCGGCGGCAGCGAGAATATCTCCGGCCTGATCTCGGCCTTGAGGTCGACCACCACGCGCACGACGCCCGGCTTGAAGTTGCCGACGCGCACGGCCTTGATGTAGGGGTCGCTGGAGAGGATCTTGTCGCTGAGGCTGCGCAGCGCCGGACTGATTTCGGCTTCCTGCAGGTCGATGACCAGACGGTCCGGATTCTGCAGGATGATCATGCTGTGCTGGATGGGCTGTTTCGCCTCGAAGGTGATACGGGTGTAATCCGGTGCCGGCCAGACGCGGGTGGCGGTGATGTTGAGCGCGGCTTGGGCGATGCCTGACAGCAGCAGGCAGGTAACGAACAGCCAGACCCGTAGCGGGTCGATGAAATTGCGGTGATGGCGTGTCGAACTGGTCATGGATACGGTTTCGTCACTCGTTTCATTGCGCGTTCATGGCCTGCAGGCATTGTTCTGCCGGAATTGAATTGGCCCGGATATACAGGGCTCTGCCGCCGTCTTCCGGTCGCAGGCTGACATCCATGTCGGCCGCCGGCAGCAGGTCGCCGGCTTTTTCCGGCCATTCGACCAGACAGATGGTTTGCGGGTTGAAGTAATCGCGAAACCCCGCCGCCTCCCATTCTTCCGGGTCTGCAAACCTATACAAGTCAAAGTGATAGATATTGAACCTCGAAATCACATAAGGTTCAACCAGTGTGTAGGTCGGGCTTTTGACCTTGCCCTGATGACCGAGGCCGTGCAGCAGGCCGCGCACGAAGGTGGTCTTGCCGGCGCCCAGATCGCCGTGCAGGTAGACCGTTAGCCCGGATTGCAGATGGGCGGCCAACCGGGCGCCTGCCGCCAGTGTCGCCGCTTCATCCGCCAGGTACAGTGTAAAATCCTTGCTCATTATGAATCCGAACGACCTATCCGGCCTTGCCGCCGACATCAAACGCTGGGGCCTCGAACTCGGCTTCGGCGCGGTCGGCATTGCCGATACCGACCTGAGTCAGGCCGAAGAGGCGCATCGCAATTGGCTGGCTAAGGGTTTTCATGGTGCTATGGATTATATGGCAAAACATGGGGATAAACGAACCCGTCCGGCCGAACTGGTGCCCGGCACGGTGCGCGTGATCTCCGTGCGCATGGATTACCAGCCGCCCGCTGCCGCTGACAGCGAAGCCATCATGCGGGACGGCGAAAAGGCCTTCATCTCGCGCTACGCGCTGGGGCGGGATTACCACAAGGTACTGCGGGCGCGCATGCAGAAGCTGTGCGACCGCATCGCGCAGGAAGTCGGCGAGTTCGGCTATCGCGTGTTCACCGACAGCGCGCCGGTGTTGGAAGTGGCGCTGGCGGAAAAGGCCGGCCTCGGCTGGCGCGGCAAGCACACCCTGCTGCTGTCGCGCGAGGCCGGCTCCTGGTTCTTCCTCGGCGAGATCTATACCGACCTGCCCTTGCCTGTCGACACACAAGGCCAGAACCATTGCGGCACCTGCCGTTCCTGTATCGATATCTGCCCGACGCAGGCCATCGTCGCGCCGTACGAGGTCGATGCGCGGCGCTGCATCTCCTACCTGACCATAGAACTGAAGGACAGCATACCGGAAGAACTGCGGCCGCTGATCGGCAACCGCATCTACGGTTGTGACGACTGCCAGCTGGCATGTCCGTGGAACCGCTTCGGCCGGTTGACAGCAGAACAGGATTTCCACGTGCGGCACGGGCTGGACGACGTGGCACTGGCCGAACTGTTCGGCTGGGATGAGGCGACCTTCAAGGAAAGAATGGCCGGTAGCGCCATCTATCGCATCGGCTACCGGCAGTGGCTGCGCAACATCGCCGTCGGCCTCGGCAACGCGCCGACCACGCCGGCGGTGCTGGACGCGCTGCAAGCACGTCGCGACGATGCCGACGACATGTTGCGCGAGCACGTGGCATGGGCCATCGGCCGCCATCAGCGTTAGCCGCACTAAATACAAGGAATTGCAGAAACAAAAAAGCCAGCCGCAGGGCTGGCTTTTTTTGCGTTGAGGCGGCTTATTTCTTTGCCGGCGCCTGCATCATGCAGGTTTCGGTGCCGTAGTTGCCGCCGAAATCGTCCGGCTCGAAATACTGCACGCGCAGGCTCCAGCGCTTGCCGGATTCGCGCTTGGCCGTCATCAGCGCGGTGGTCGGCTCGCCCTTGCGGCGGATGGTATCGAGATAGTAGCTGGCGGAAAGCTGGTTGCCGACCGAAACGGCGTTGCCGTAGAACTTGACGCCGTTCTCGGTCTGCGCGGTGTATTCATAGGCGCCGAAGCGACCGGTGCTGGCGACCAGGTTGAGGCGCAACGTGACATCCATCTTGTATTTGCCGACCTTCTGATTCTGGCCCTGACAGCTGTATTTGCCGCTGTAATTGGGCCCGGTGAAGGCCGGCTGGTTGGCCAGCGCGGCCTGGCTGAAGCCTGCACACAAAACAAAAAGGACTAAATGAGGTTTCATGAGGCTCGCTTGTATGGTGAGTGTTGCAAATAAAGCGCGCATTGTAGCGCAAGATTGCGGCCGGAAACATTTGTTTTTATAAACATTTTTGTAAAGTTTCATGCCCTGCATTATGATGTGCGCTTTTCGCGCTCAGGCGTGAATAAATTGGTCGAACTTCTCCGATTTTCACCCGAACTCACAGACGGATTTTTCATGCAGCAACACCCGCTCCGCATCTTCTTCGTACTCAATCTGCTCATCGTCATCGCCCTTGGCGTCTGGCTCTACCGCCAGAACCAGCCGGTTGAACTGGCCGTGCCGGAACTGCCGCAGCAGAAGATGCAATGCGCATCCTACGCGCCCTACTACACGCCGGGGCAAAGCCCCTTCATCGAAGGCACGGTAATCCCGCCGGCGCAGATCGAGCACGATCTCGCCCTGCTCGCCAAGCGTTTCGACTGCGTGCGCACCTATTCGGTCGGCCAGGGGCTGGATTACGTGCCGGAAGCCGCCGCCAAGCTCGGGCTGGAAGTGATGCTGGGCGTCTGGATCGGCTGGACCGATGCCGACAATCGGCGCGAGTTGGCGCTGGGCATTAAGCGCGCCAACCAGTATCCGGAAGTGGTGCGTGCGCTGGTGGTCGGCAACGAAGTGCTGCTGCGACAGGAACAGAAGCCGGCCAAACTGAAGGCCTATATCGAACAGGCGCAGAACGCGACCGATGTGCCGGTCACCTATGCCGATGTCTGGGAGTTCTGGCTGAAGAACCGCGACATGGAAGACAGCGTCGATTTCGTCACCGCCCATATCCTGCCTTACTGGGAAGACGAGCCGCAGCACATCGACCACGCCGTGGCGCATGCCACCAACGTCATGGCAAAGCTGCACGAAACCTTTGCAAAACCCATCCTGATCGGCGAGACCGGCTGGCCCAGCGCCGGCCGTCACCGCAACGGCGGCGCCCCGGGCCAGCTGAATCAGGCGCGCTATATCCGCGAGTTCCTTGTGGCGGCCGAACAACACCAATGGCGCTACAACCTGATCGAAGCCTTCGACCAGCCCTGGAAGCGCGTGCTGGAAGGCACGGTCGGCGGCCATTGGGGTCTTTACGACAGCGCATTGCAGCCCAAATTCCCGTTATCCGAACCGGTCGCCGAGAGAATCGACGGCAACCAGCCCTGGCTCTGGGCATTGGTCGGCATGGTGCTGTTTGGACTAAGAGCCGCGCGCACGGCGGTCAGCTCCGGGCGCCAGACCCTGCGCGCCGTTGTGGCGCTGCTGCCTCTGGGCGCTAGCGCCGGCATCATGGCCTACCTGCAGTCCGGCTATCTGCTCGACGCCAGCCGCAACGTGACCGAATGGCTGGCGCTGGGCGGCACCGCGCTGATCGGCTGGGTGGCGCTGCTGGCTTTGCCGGCCTACCTGCTGGGCAATAGCCAGGGGGCGGCGCGCATCATCCGCGCCGCACTGTGGCTGCTGGCCGCAACCGCGCTCATCGCCAGCGCCTTGCTGCTGTTCGACGGCCGCTACCGCGATTTCCCCTTGAGCCTCTATCTGCTGCCGGCACTATTGCTCGGCCCGGTACTGCTGCTGTCCGGTGCCGCGCTCCGTGGTCTGTCTCGCAACCATATCGTCATGACTGCGCTAGCCGTGATTCTGAGCCTCTTGCTGCTCTGGCAGGAACCGCATAACCTGCATCTCCTGGGCTGGATCGGTCTGCTGCTGTTGCTGGCCGTGCCGGCGCTGCCGGCCAAGCCCCAAAATACTGTTACGATTGCCCAACCATGATCGCTGCCGTCAAACGCCATTCCACCGCCCTGCTCTTCACCCTCGCCATCGCGTTGGTGCACGCGGCTCTGTGGCTCGCGATCAACCGCGGCCTGCCGCTGATCGACGCGCCTCCCGTGGTGCAGGGCTTCGCCTACAGCGGGTTCCAGAAAGACCAGAGCCCGCTGGAACGCACCTATCCGACAACGGACCAGTTGATTCGCGATCTGCGCATCCTCGATACCTACACCGACCGCATCCGCACCTACGGCGCGGTCGAAAACCCAGAAGTGGTCGCCCTCGCTCGCGTGGTCGGTCTCAAGGTGACGGCCGGCGCCTGGCTGGGGCCGGAGGATGAACCCAACCAGCGCGAGATCAGGACGCTGCTGGCCAAGGCCGAGCTGTACCCGAACATGGAGCGCCTGATCATCGGCAACGAGGCCTTGCTGCGCGAGGACCTCGAAGTCGATGAACTCATCGCCTATCTCGACCAGGTCAAGGCGGAGACCGAGTTGCCGATCTCGACCGCCGAACCCTGGCACGTCTGGCTCAAGCATCCGGAGCTGGTGCGCCATGTCGATTTCATCGCCGTCCACCTGTTGCCCTATCACGAAGGCGTGCCGGTGGAAGAAGCGGTGAACTACGCGCTGCAGCGGTACGACGAGCTGATGGAGCGTTTTCCGCGCAAGAAGATCGTCATCACCGAAGTCGGCTGGCCGAGCCGTGGCCCGGCCATTGGCGCATCGGTCGCCTCGCAGGTCAACCAGGCGCGTTTCGTGCGCGAGTTCCTCGCCCGCACCGCGCACCAGAACTACGATTTCTATCTGATGGAAGCCATCGACCAGCCGTGGAAGGTCAATATCGAAGGCTGGGCCGGCGCCTACTGGGGCATGCTGGATGCCGAGCGCATGCCCAAGTACTCGCTGGAAGGCGCGGTGCCGCGCGATGACCGCTGGATTGCCAAGGCCGCATGGTCGACGCTGCTCGCCCTGCCGCTCATCCTCTTCATCGCCTACCGCTTCGGTCACTGGCGTCTGGGCGGCCGCCTGTCGATGGCGCTGCTGACCCAGGCCTGCGTCACCACCCTGGTCATCGCCTGGAACCTGCCCGGCGACTACTACTACACGCTGCGCGATTTCATCGTGCTGATCGGCCTCATCGTCGCCATGCTGATGACGGCAGCCGTGCTCATGATCTACGGCGTCGAGTTCAGCGAGGTCATGTTCAAGGGCGGCTGGCGCCGCTTCTACCGGCGCGCCGAGCCAGTGCCGGCGTCACAGGAGAAGTTCGTCTCCGTGCATCTGGCCTGCTACAACGAGCCGCCGGCCATGGTCATCGCTACCATCGAAAGCCTGGCGAGGCTGGAATACACCAATTTCGAAGTCATCGTCGTCGACAACAACACCAAGGACGAAGCCCTGTGGAAACCGGTGGAAGCCTACATGGCGACGCTGCCGGACAATTTCCGTTTCTACCATCTGCCGCAATGGCCGGGCTTCAAGGCCGGCGCGCTGAACTTCGCACTGCGCGAGACCGACCCGCGCGCCGAGGTGATCGGCGTGGTCGATGCCGATTACGTCGTGACGCCGGACTGGCTGGGCGTGCTGGTGCCGCATTTCGCCGAAGAGCAGGTCGCCGTCGTGCAGGCGCCGCAGGCGCACCGCGATTGGGAGAACAACTTCTTCCGCCGCATGTGCAACTGGGAGTTCGAGGGCTTCTTCCGTACCGGCATGCACCACAGGCACGAGCGCAACGCGCTGATCCAGCACGGCACCATGACGCTGGTGCGCAGGCAGTCATTGGAAAGTGTCGGGGGCTGGTCCGAATGGTGCATCTGCGAGGACACCGAACTCGGCCTGCGTCTGCTGGAACAAGGCATGGAGCTGCGCTACGTCGACGAGACATTCGGCCGCGGCCTGACGCCGGCCAACTACAAGGCACTGAAATCACAACGCTTCCGCTGGGCGTTCGGCGCCATGCAGATACTGAAGCATCACCTGCCCATGCTGCTCGGCAAGTCGCCGCTCAATTTCGGCCAGCGCTATCACTTCCTCACCGGTTGGTTCGGCTGGCTCGGTGACGCGCTGCAGCTGTTCTTCACGCTCGGCTCCATCGGCTGGACCATCGCCATGCTGGCCTTTCCCAAGGCGTTCAGCCTGCCGATGTCCATCATGCTGCTGCCCATCCTCTGCTTCCTCGTCATCAAGGCGGCGATGGGCCCCATGCTCTACCGCCGCACCATGCGGTGCGGCTGGTCCGACATCTTCGGCGCCTCGCTCGCCAGCTTGGGGCTCTCGCACGCCATCGCCAAGGGCATCATCATGGGGCTGGTGAAGAAGGACGGCGTGTTCAAACCGACCGCCAAGGGCAAGGGCACCGGTGGCCGGCTCACCATCTTCGAGCCGGTGCACGAGGAACTGCTGCTGCTGATCGCGCTTCTGCTTTGCGCCGGCGCCATGCTCTTCACGCGCGGCGTCGATAACCTCGATGCGCAGCTGTGGGTCACCATGCTCAGCCTGCAGACCCTGCCCTACGTGAGCGCGGTCGCCTCGCAGCTGATCGCGCAGATGCCGGACAAGACGCCAGCCTGATCAGGGCAACCGGCGCTCGACGAACAGGCTGCAGCCGGGCATGCGCTTGGCCTGTTTTTTCGCCGACACCATGGCGGCCGAGACCTCGTGATGGCTGCGGTACAGACAAGGGACGATACGCGCCGCGCCGAGCGACAGGCTGACCAGCGGATAGAACACCTCCCGCCCGGCCCGGTCCTCGGCACGGATGCCGCCGCGCACGCGGTCGGCATCATCATAGAACCCGGCTGCGGCCGTCTCGAACTTCTGCATGATGCGCTCGCAGCTCGTTTGCCAATCCGCACTCTGGAACACGACGATGAAATCGTCGCCGCCGACATGGCCGAGAAAATCCAGCCCCGGGTCGATCTCCTGTGCCAGCAGCGCGCCGACGAACTGAATGACGTCATCGCCGCGCCGGAAGCCATAGGCATCGTTGAACGGCTTGAAGTTGTCGAGATCCAGATAGCAGGCGACAAAACCGGCATCGGCGGCGATCAGCCGGTCGATGTGCTCGTTGATCGGCACGTTGCCCGGCAGCATGGTCAGCGGATTGGCGTAACGCGCCGCGTCGATCTGCATCTGCGTGATGGCGCGCAGCAGCGCATGGCCGCTGCCGACGCCCAGATAGCGCCCATCTTCCGCCACGATGAAGCCGTTGGACAGATGATGCGGCTCCATGCGCGTGATGAGGTCGCTGAGCGCGTGCAGGCTCATGTCGTGCTCGACGATCAACGGGCGGCGATCCATGAACAGGCTGCAGGGCTTCTTGCCGTAAAGCTCGCGCACGTAGAGGCGCGCGAAGCTGTCGATGATGGAATAGCGGCTGATGAGGCCGACCGGCACGCCCCGGCTGACCACAGGCAGCGAATAAAGGTGCGGACGGCCTTCGAAGATGGCGTAGACCTCCTCGTTACTGGTCTCGGGCGTCACCGGCGACAGATATTCGTGCAGACCGGCGAGATTGCCAGTCAGCCGTGAACTGGGTGCCGTGCTGGGGAAAACGCTGAGCTTCTTCGACAGCAGCACGGCCCGCACTTCCGCCGGCACTGTCGTCTGCAACCGGGGCGATGGACGCGCGAACAGGTAGCCCTGGCCGTAGGCGATCTTGAGATCCTTGACGATGTTGAGCTGCGCCTCGCTTTCGATGCCCTCGGCGATGACCCTGGCACCCGAGCATTCGGCGATGCGCTGTATCGAACGGACAAACTCGAGCTTGATGGCGTCGTTGTGTATGTTCTGGATGAAATGTTTGTCGATCTTGACGTAATCCGGATGCAGTTCCGACCACAGGCGCAGGCTGGAGAAACCCTCGCCGAGATCGTCGATGGCGATCTCGAAACCCGCGCGCCGGTAATGTACGGCCGCGTCCTTGATGCGCTGGTAATCGAAGTTTGGCGTACTCTCGGTCAGCTCGATGACGATGGCACGCGGGTCCAGCCCCAGCTTGTGCGTGTAGGACAGGATGGCGGCGATGTTGCTGGCGAACTGCGTGAACGAAGCCGGACTGACGTTGATGAACAACCTGGTCTGCGCAGCGAACCCGCCGAACGTCTCCAGCACAACTTCCGAACTCAGCTGCTCGACCGTCTGCAGGCGGTTGGCGCCCTTCGCCGTCTGGAACAAGTCCAGCGGCGCATGCAACGAGCTACCCGCCGGCCCGCGCACCAGACCCTCGTGGCCGAGCACTTCCGCGTTCGCCAGATTGATGACGGGCTGGAACATCGCATGCAAGGCGCGGCCGGCAATGATGGCATCCAGTTCATCGAAGGCCGTATACAGGTAACTGTTGCTGATATCCATAAACTCTACATTCCGGCTGGCGTCCGCATGCCGATTCAAAATACAATTTCCCGTTTATCAGGTCGACGCCTGTTGCAACGGGGTCCGGCGACAAGATTAAATGCCGGTTGTGACAAATGCATGAAGGCTGCCAGCGCATGAGAGCAAGCCTCGCCAGAACAATTGACACAATTTTGACAGCGCAACTCATCAGGGGAAATCACGTGACAGCAAAAAACAAAGACATGGAAACGGACAGCGCCGTATACAAGACGCTGCTGGAATCCACCAAGGCGATCCCGTGGAAAATCGACTGGAGCACGCTGAAGTTCGCCTACATCGGCCCGCAGATCGAGCAATTGCTCGGCTGGAAGCCGGAAAGCTGGCTCAGCGTCGAGGACTGGGCATCCCGCATGCACCCGGAAGACCGCGAACGGGTGGTGAATTACTGCGTGTCGCAGTCGCAGGCCGGCGTCGACCATGAGGCCGATTATCGGGCCCAGACCAGCAACGGCGACTATGTCTGGATACGCGATGTCGTGCATGTGGTGCGCAAGGAAAACGGCGAAGTCGATGCGCTCATCGGCTTCATGTTCGACATCAGCGAGCGCAAGAAGAACGAGCAGGAATTGCTGTCGTTGCAGAAGAAACTGGAGGAGCTCTCCTACAAGGACGGTCTGACCGGCATCGCCAACCGCCGCATGTTCGATTCCACCCTGGAGACCGAATGGGCCGACGCCAGGCGCAACCAGTCAGCGCTTTCGCTGGTCATGCTCGACATCGACTATTTCAAGCAATACAACGACGCCTACGGCCACATCCAGGGCGATATCTGCCTGACACGGGTCGCCGGTATCCTCAGTGGGGCCGCATCGCGTCCGCGCGATTTTGTCGCCCGCATCGGCGGCGAGGAGTTTGCCATCATCCTGCCGGAAACCGATGAGAAATCCGCCAGGAAAGTGGCGGAACGCTGCCGCCAAGCCCTGGAAAAGGCAAGGATTCCGCACGAAGGATCCAGTGTCAGCGATTTCCTCACCCTCAGCATCGGCGTCGCCACGCGGATTCCGTCAGCGCTCGACCAGGCTGTCAGCCTGATCGAGGCAGCCGACAAATCGCTGTATCAGTCGAAGAACACTGGCCGCGACCGCATCAGCAGCCCGGAGGCAATAAGCTAAGAGCGTTCCCGCTCAGACCACTCCGGCAGAAAGCGCGGCCGCACCGATGACGCCGGCATGGTCGCCGCTGTCCGAAAGGCGGATATCCACCCTGCCGCGCAGCACAGGAATCAGATCCATTTCCAGCCGCGCCTGGAACGCCGGTTGCATCAACGGCCAGGCCTTGCTCATGCCGCCGCCGATGACGATGTTTTCCACATCGACCACCTTGAGGATATGCGCCAGCGCTTGTGCCAGCGCGTCGCCGGCCCGCTCGAACGCGGCCCGGGCGGCATCGTCGCCCGCTTGCGCCAGCGCGGCGACTTCACTGGCATTCAGACGTTTTCCGCTCTTCTCCGCGTAACTGAGGCTGACGCCGCTGGCCGAGGCATACTGCTCCATGCAGCCGCGGTTGCCGCAGCCGCACAGGCGCCCGCCCGCCTCGACGATCAGATGGCCTGCCTCCATGGCGAAGCCATGGCTGCCCATGATCAATTTGTGACGTATGACCAGTCCGCCGCCGACGCCGGTCCCGAGGCCGAGATAGACCAGGCTGGGGACCGCTTGCGGATGCAACTTGTATTCGCCGTAGGCTGCCGCATTGGCGTCATTCTCGACCACGACCGGGCGCTCCAGCGCGCGGGCCAGATCGCCGGCCAGATCGACATCGCGCAGACCCGGCAGATTGGGCGATTGCAACACGGTGCCATGCACCGGGTCGATGAAACCGGGAAAGCCGATGCCGACCGATGCCACATCCGGGTGCCGTTGCAGCATTTGCCGCAGCGCGGCAGAAGTGACGTCGATGATCTGCCGCCAGGCGATCTCCGGCGGATGATCGCGGCAGATGGCGGAGAAATCGGCATGGCAGCGGTATTCGTCGACGACTTGCAGGTCGGCGACCAGCGCAACGCGCAGGTTGGTGCCGCCGACATCGACGCCGATACGTTTCTGCTTGTCAGTCATTCCGCCCCGCCGCCGCTCAGTCTGTGGTTGCTATCCCCGCCGTGACGCGGATGGCGATTTCCAGTTCATCCGTCAACGCATCGGATGGCCATTCCAGCAACAGAGTCACCGCCTGCATGATCTTCTCGAAACCGGCTTCGGACTGCGAGACGCTGAAATGCGGAAAGCTCGTGAAAGCGCAAGGCAGGCTGCTGTGCAGATAGACCGTGCCGCCGAGCACTTCATCCTCCAGAGTGATCTCCTTCATGCCGGAGATGTTCAATGGCTGGCCGAATCCGCCGAGGATATTCTCGCCCGAACGATAACGCCCGGCCGGTCCGTCGCAGCTCGGCATGGCGAGGTTGATCTCGACCAGAAAGGAGCCTTGCGGCAGCTTGGTGAACTTGTAGCGCGCCAGCAGCGTGTCCTTGTTCAGCGTGATCTTCTTGCCGACCTTGCCGCCGCTCAGGCTGGCACAGAAATCCAGCGAGGTCTTGCCGGCGGTCGGGCGCCGGTAGCCTAGCTGCCGCAGACCCGTTGCCTCGTCACGCCAGAAATCGAGCAGCATGGTCTTGCGCCAGTTATCGACCGCCAGATCGGCTTCGGTGATTTCGTGCTTGGACACCATGCGCTCGTGCGGGTTGGCGATGGCGCCACCCTGCGCGTGGTGGTCAGGCTGCGCATGCACCTTGCGATGATAGTGCTCGGTCTGGCGCGTCAGCGTGTCGCCGAAATTGTGGTACAGCGCGTAGGTATCGAACTCGCAGATCGACGCCGTGCCGTCCAGTCTGGCGACTGCCTGCAGCTGGCCGTTCTGCAGGAACACCTCGTCGTGCCCGTCCATGTCCAGATCCTGCAGGACCTTGTAGGGTCGCTCATCGACCTTGTCCAGCATGGCTTCCAGTTTCAGCAGGGCGTTGTAGACGGCGCGGCGCAGGTGCGGCAGATAGAGGCCGCCGAACAGGCCATGCCAGTAGGCATCGTTGGCCTGACACTCGTACAGGGCTTCGAGCATTTCCCCGCTCTGCTTGTTGGGCGGCAATGCGTGAAAGCGCTGGGACAGCTTGAGCATGCGCTTGTGCATCCAGTTCGACTCCGGATAGCGCATGAAGAAGTTGCGCCAGATACCGCCGCGGATGTAGGGCTTGGTCACTTCATAGCGGTTGTTGTACTTCTCCTGCTGCACGAGGTCCGCGTAGTGATGCGCCGCCGGCACCGGCAGCGTCCATTCGTTCATCTCGATGTAGGAGGCGGTCGGCAGATAGACCACGCCGCGGGTCTTGGCCATGGCGTGATAATCGCTGTAGCGCATGGGCTTGATGATTTCGGAGCGCAGTACACCTTCGATGAAATTACGCAGCCAGCCGCGCTCATAGACCCATTCATAGGTCTCCGGCCAGATGCCGAACTTCTCGATATCGTCGAAATAGATGGCGGCCGCCTGTTTGCTCTCGTCGGCCAGGCTTTCCAGATAGCCGACCACCTCTTCCGCCGGCGAGAACGGCAGCCGATAGCGCAGCGCCTCGGAGATCGGGAACAGGTCGATCTGATGGCCGTCTTCCTCGGTCGAGTAGTAGCCGCCCAGCACCCGGCTTTCCTTGCCGGTACACATGAAATGGTAGTCGTCCACCGTCACATAACGGATGCCGGATTCCGACAAGGCGGGCACCACGGTCGATTCCCACACGCGCTCGGTCAGCCAGGCGCCGTGCGGCGTTTCGCCGAACTGCTTGTGCAAATAGGTAGACAGCTTCTTGATCTGGCCGACCCGATCCCGGGCCGGAATCGCCGCCAGCACCGGCTCGGTGAAGCCGGCGCCGAACAGCTCGGCCTGCTCGCGAGCCACCATCTCCTTCAAGAGCGCCATGTCCTCCGGAAAGTGCTTCATCATGTATTCAAGCAGCCAGCCGCTGAGGTGGATGGCGAACTTGAAATCCGGGTATTGATGCAGCACCCGCAGGAAGGGGCCGTAGCAACGCACGTGCGCGTCGTCCAGCACGCATTCGAAATTACCCACGGGTTGGTGCGCGTGCACCCCTAACAACAATGCGACTGTCTTAGCCACGATTCCGCCCCTTGCAGAATGTTGATGAATTCATGATTACGCTTCCTGGCCGCGGCGCATGGCACCGCCGGCGTCCGCATTGCTGCTGCCGGCGCTGATCGGCTTATTGAGGATGCCCGGCACCGGCTGCTTCAGGAGATGGTAGAGGTTGCCGAGATTGCGCCGATATAGCCGGTCGAAACTGTCGACGCTCATCGCGGAGTTGTAGTCGCCGAACCACCAGAACCAGTCGGAGCCTTCGCAGATGGCGAGTTGCCGTTCGCAGGCGGCCTTCTCTTCCGTGTTCAGCTGATTCGACTGCATGACCTTGTCATAGACTTTTTTCGCCTCGCACAGCAGGTCCCAGCCGTAGTTCTTGTCGGGCGAACCGATCCAGGTGCTGAAGCTGCCATAAACCCAGCTGCCGGCGGCGACGGTCGGCAGATCCGCCGTCTCGATGGCCTTGTCGGCGCACATCTGCAGGGTCTCGCTGAAGGTCGTCATCTCGATGTCGGGGTGCGCGGCCAGCGCCTGATACAGCTCGCTCAGGAAGTAATAGCCGTTGTACGGATAGTATTCCCAAGCGTTTTCACCGTCGAGGATAACGCTGACGACACGATGCTTTCCCTTGGGCGTGGTTTTCTGGATGTGTTCCAGTGTGCTGACGAAATCACGCACGGCATCGTTGGAGTGCAGTTTCGAATACTCGAAGCCGATCTTGTCCGACAGCAGGTCATCGCGAAAGAAGCAGGTGATGTCATGCGTGCCGTCGGTCACCCGGTAAGGCTTGTACAGGTATTCCGCGCGCGGCGGCAGTTCGGAGGTCTGGTAGGACTTGTAGAGGCTGTTGGCGAGCACGCCTTCGCCGGTCGCAGCCCACTGCACGCCATGTTGTGCCAATAGGGACAAGGCGGCATGCGAAACCCCGCCCTCCGCCGGCCACATGCCGGCCGGCTTGGCGCCGAAACGTTTGGCATGCGATGCCTGCGCCTGCAGAATGTGCTCCTCGGCGCGCTGCCTGCCGCCCGGGTACATGCTGTTGCCGGGCAACGGCGCATAAGGCATGGCGTCGCGCGTCGCGCGGAAATCGAGCAACAGGGGCAGGATCGGATGGTAGTGCGGCGTCGAGGATATCTCGATCTGGCCGCTCTTCTGCAGCTTGCGATAGCGCGGGATGAGGCCGCTGATCAGTTCTCCGATCAGCTTGAACAGCTTCAATCTGTCGTCCAGCGTGAACTGGAAGCCCTTGGTCATCAGGTTCTGCACCAGCTTGTTCTCGCGGCGGATACTCTCGCCGGTCCATGCCAGGTGATACCACACCAGCAGATCGGCCTTGTACTGGGCAGAAAGATAGTTGAACGGCGTCACGCTCTCCGATTCCAGCGTCTTGAAGATGTTGTAGAGCCGCTGGTAATGCGCGAACGGCGACAGCATCTTTTCATGATGGCTCTTGAAACAGCTCTGAATGATCAGCTCGCAGCGGTCGTCCGACAGATTGTTCAGATCTTTCTCCGCCAGCAGAGCCAGCAGCGGGTCGCGGATCTCGCCCTGCCTGAACTGCTCGGCATAGTCTTCCAGTTGGTCGAGCAGCACCGGGACGAAGTTGAAACTGACGCGCGCCGCCGGATTGGCCTCCAGATGCCAGGCCATATCGGTGTAATCCTTGAGCGCGTGCAGGTAGGTCCATGGCAGGACATACTCGCCGGTGATGCTGTCCCGATAATCCGGCTGGTGCATGTGCCAGTAGAGATTGAGGTAAAGCTTGGATGACGCAGACATGGGTGCAACCTTTATTTCAAAATGAAACCTGCGGGGGTGCCGTCATCAGGCACCCCCTGAAACTAGCGGGCGTAATGCGTCGCCTGCCCAAGCATTTCCGCCGTCACCAGCGTGATGCCCTTGGGCGAGACATGGAAGCGCTTGCGGTCTTCTTCCGGATTGACGCCGATCTTCATGCCTTCTGGAATGCGGGTCGATTTGTCAACGACGACGTTCTTCAGCACGACATGGCGGCCGACCTCGACCTTGGGCAGCAGAACGGCGCCGTCGATCTGGCTGTAGCTATGCACGCGTACATCGGAGAACAGTACCGAGTTATGCACCTTGGTGCCGCTGATAAGGCAGCCGCCGGAAACCAGCGAATCGGTCGCGCCGCCGCAGCGTCCCTCGTCGTTGAAGACGAACTTGCACGGCGGCAACTGCTCCTGGTGCGTCCAGATCGGCCAGCTGTGATCGTAGAGGTTCAATTCCGGCACCACCTTGGTCAGCTCCATATTCGCTTCCCAATAAGCATCAACCGTGCCGACGTCGCGCCAGTAGTAGTTGCCGTTGGCCGCGCCGACGCAACTGTCGGTGAAGCGGTGGGCGAACACGCGGTATTTCTTGATCAGGTACGGGATGATGTCATGCCCGAAATCGTGCGAGGAATGACGGTCGTCGGCGTCGCGGATCAGTTGCTCGTAAAGAAAGGAGGCATTGAACACATAGATGCCCATGCTGGCGAAGGCCTGGGTCGGGTCATCCGGCAAGGGATCCGGATTGGGCGATTTCTCCTGGAAGTCGATGACGCGCGACTGCTCGTCCACCTTGAGCACGCCGAAGGCCGGCGCTTCCTCGATCGGCACATTGATGCAGGCGATGGTCATGTCGGCCTTGTTGCGCACATGGTCGGCCAGCATCTGGCCGTAATCCATCTTGTAGATATGGTCGCCGGCCAGGATCAGCACATATTCCGGCGCCATCTGGCGCAGGATGTCCAGGTTCTGGAACACGGCGTCCGCCGTGCCCTTGTACCACTCCTCCTCGATGCGCTGCTGCGCCGGCAACAGCTCGACGAACTCGTTGAACTCGCCGCGCAGGAAACCCCAGCCGCGCTGGATGTGCTGGATCAGGCTATGCGACTTGTATTGGGTGACGACGCCGACCCGACGGATGCCGGAGTTGATGCAGTTGGAGAGCGGAAAGTCGACGATGCGGAACTTGCCGCCGAAGGGTACCGCCGGTTTCGCTCGCCAATTGGTCAGGTCCTTCAGCCGGCTGCCTCTGCCACCCGCCAGGATGAGGGCGACGGTGTTCTTGGTTAATGCGCTGATGAAACGGGAAGAAGTTAAATCCTGCTGCATTTTGAGCTCTCCTGATTTATAGTTTGGCATTGGCGAGCGCCGAAGAAGGCCTGTAGACGGGCGTTTGCGCCGATTCACCAAGACCTTGAAGCCATTATAGGCGCGATTTTTGACAGGAATCTAGTAGAATCGGACGGTATCCGGAAAATTTTTAGAATAAAGAGAAAATCTTGGCCAAGCTCACTCAGGATCACCAGTTGCAACGTGTACTCGATGCCCGGCATCATGACCCGTTCGCCTATCTTGGATTGCACGACGCACCCAAGGGCTCAGCCAGCAAACAGGTGTTCCGTACCTTTCTGCCCTACGCCGAGCGTGTCTGGCTGAAAACCGCCGCTGGCTGGGATCCGCTCACCCGCGTCCATGCCAACGGCATGTTCGAATGGCACGGCGAGGGATTGGTCCGCCCCTGCTTGCTACGCATCGAGGCCAACGGCAGCAGCCGCGAACAGCACGACCCTTACAGCTTTCCATCCAGCCTCACCAGCGACGAACTCTACCTGTTCGGCCAGGGCCGCCTGTTAAGGGCGCACCAGACCATGGGTGCGCACCTGGTCACGCAGCATGGCATCGAAGGCGTACGTTTCGCGGTATGGGCACCGAATGCCGAGCGCGTCAGCGTCATCGGCAACTTCAACCAGTGGGATGGCCGCGTACACCCGATGCGGGTGCACGGTTCCAGCGGTATCTGGGACATTTTCATTCCCGGCCTCGGCGTCGGCGAACTCTACAAGTTCGAGATCCGCAACCGCAACACCGGCCACATTCACGTCAAGACCGACCCCTACGGCTTCAGTTTCGAACAGCGGCCGGGCACCGCGGCCAAGGTCACGGCACTGACCCATCACCAATGGCAGGACCAGCAGTGGATGCAACAACGCGGCAGCGTCGACTGGCTGCATGCGCCCTTCAACTTCTACGAGGCGCATCTCGGTTCCTGGAAACGCAACGCACAGGGCTATTTCCTCAATTACCGCGACCTCGCCGACGAGTTGATCCCCTACGTCAAGGAGATGGGCTACACCCACATCGAACTGCTACCGATTTCGGAACACCCGCTGAACGAATCATGGGGTTATCAGACCACCGGCTATTTCGGTGTCACCAACCGCTTCGGTTCACCGGACGATCTGCGCCATTTCGTCGACGCCTGCCATCAGGCCGGCATCGGCGTCATCCTCGACTGGGTGCCGGGCCACTTCCCCAAGGACGACTGGGCGCTGGCACGGTTCGATGGCACCGCGCTCTATGAACACGAAGACCCGCGCCTGGGAGAACATCAGGAATGGGGCACCTACGTCTTCAACTACGGCCGCAACGAAGTGCGCAACTTCCTGCTGGCCAACGCCTATTACTGGCTCAGCGAATTTCATATCGACGGCCTGCGCGTCGATGCGGTCGCCTCCATGCTCTATCTCGACTACGCGCGCAAACACGGTGAATGGTTGCCCAACCAGTACGGCGGCCGCGAGAACCTCGACGCCATCGAGTTTCTCAAGCAGTTGAACGTCATGGCGCATGAGGATTTCCCCGGTGCGCTGACCATCGCCGAGGAGTCGACCGCCTGGCCCATGATCTCGCGGCCGGTCTATCTCGGCGGTCTCGGCTTTTCGATGAAATGGAACATGGGCTGGATGAACGACACCCTCAGCTATATCGCCGAGGATCCGATCCATCGCCGTTATCATCACGACAAGCTGACCTTCGGCCAGCTCTACGCCTACAGCGAAAACTTCGTGCTGCCCTTCTCGCACGATGAAGTCGTGCACGGCAAACGCTCGCTGCTGGACAAGATGCCGGGCGACACCTGGCAGAAGTTCGCCAACCTGCGCCTGCTGCTGACCTACCAGATGACGACCCCCGGCAAGAAGCTCAACTTCATGGGCAACGATTTCGGCCAGGGCCGCGAATGGAACGTCAACGCCAGCCTCGACTGGCATCTGCTGGACACCCACTGGCACCGCGGCGTACAGTTTGCAAGCAAGGACCTCAATCATCTCTACCGCAAGCTGCCGTCGATGCATGAACTCGATTTCGAACCGCAAGGTTTCGAATGGATCGATTGCTACGATTCCGACCAATCGGTCATCAGTTATCTGCGCAAGGCGCGCGACGGCAGTTTTGTGCTGGTGATCCTCAACTTCACGCCGGTGTTGCGCGAGCACTACCGGCTTGGTGTGCCGGTGCCCGGCCATTACCGGGAAATCTTCAACAGCGATGCCGCCTGTTACAGCGGCAGCAACCAGGGCAACGGCGCCGGCGTCGACACCGAACCGACGCCGTGGATGCACCATCCGCAATCGATTGTGGTCACGCTGCCGCCTTTAGCTGGGGTCATTTTTCAGTTAAAATGAGCGCCATTCCAGATTCTCTACACAGACTAAAAAATCAAACCGAATCATCACACTCTAAATGACTAACCCTACCCATTTTCCTGTCTGGCAAGCCCTGGCCGAGCACCAGAAAGAGATATTCCCGCTGCACATGCGGGACATGTTTGACAAGGAACCCGAGCGTTTTCGCAGATATTCGCTGCATGTTGGCGACATGTTGCTCGACTATTCGAAGAACCGCATCACCGACAAGACGCTCTCCCTGCTGTTCCAGCTAGCACGCGACATGAACGTGGAAGGCATGCGCGACAAGATGTTCGCCGGGGAAAAGATCAACTTCACCGAACACCGTGCCGTATTGCACACTGCCCTGCGCAACCGTAGCAACACGCCGGTCTACGTCGACGGCAAAGACGTCATGCCTGACGTCAACCGCGTGCTGGCGCAGATGCGCGATTTTTCCGAGCGCGTACGCAACGGCCAATGGAAAGGTTTCACCGGCAAGAAGATCACCGATGTCGTCAACATCGGCATCGGCGGCTCCGACCTCGGCCCGCTGATGGCCTGCAACGCACTCAAACCTTACTCTTCGCCCGAACTCAATGTGCATTTCGTCGCCAATGTCGACGGCGCACACCTGGCCCGCACGCTGGAAGTCTGCAATCCGGAGACGACACTGTTCATCGTCGCCTCCAAGACCTTCACGACACAGGAGACCATGACCAATGCCCGCTCGGCCCGCTCCTGGTTCCTCGAGCGCGCCAGCAAGCCGGAAGACGTCGCCATGCACTTCGTGGCACTCTCGACCAACGCCAAGGCGGTCAAGGATTTCGGCATCGACACCGCCAACATGTTCGAATTCTGGGACTGGGTCGGTGGCCGCTATTCCCTTTGGTCCGCCATCGGCCTGTCCATCGCGCTCTATGTCGGCATGGACAACTTCGAGGACATGCTGGCCGGTGGCCACGAGATGGACAACCATTTCCGCACGGCGCCGCTGGAGCAGAACATGCCGGTGATCATGGCGCTGATCGGCATCTGGTACAACAACTTCTTCGACACCGAAACGCACGCCATCCTGCCCTATGACCAAGGCCTGTCACGCTTCACCGCTTACCTGCAGCAGGCGGACATGGAAAGCAACGGCAAGTTCGTCAACCGCGAAGGCAAGAAGATCGATTTCAGCAGCGGCCCCATCGTATGGGGCGAAGCCGGCACCAACGGTCAGCATGCGTTCTATCAGTTGATCCATCAGGGCAACAAGCTTATCCCCTGCGATTTCCTGATGCCGATCAAGAGCCATTACGCCGTCGGCGAAAACGGCGACGAGCACCACAAGATTCTGCTCGCCAACATGCTGGCGCAGACCAAGGCACTGATGCAGGGCAAGACCCCGCTCGAAGTGAAGCACGAGATGGAAGCGCAAGGCCTGAGCGACGAGGAGATCCGCGTCGTGTTGCCGCACCGCGTCTTCGGCGGCAATCGACCGACCAACAGCCTCCTGTTCGAAAAGCTGACGCCGCGCACGCTGGGAAAACTGATCGCGCTCTACGAGCACAAGATCTTCGTGCAGGGCATCATCTGGCACATCAACTCCTTTGACCAGTGGGGTGTGGAGTTCGGCAAGCAACTGGCACGCGGCATCCTGCCGCAACTGCTTGACAACTCCCCCGCCGTCGCCTTTGACTGCTCGACCAACGGTCTGATCGATTACATCCACTCGATGTAATCAGCTCCAGACATCAAAAAGCCCCGACTGCAAAACAGTCGGGGCTTTTTATTGGTCCTTTTATGGGATCAGGGCGGCAAGCCCGGTCACACAGAACTTACTGCAAGCGCAGATTGCCCAGTGAAATCTGGTTCGCCAGCGTGGCACCCAAACGCTTGGCGAAACGTGAAGCAAAGTCCTCGCGCACGGTGAAGTCGACGATGCGTTCTTCCTTGATCACTTCGCGCGCCACATATTCGGAGCTACCGAGCCCATCGGCCAGACCCATCTTGATGCTGGCCTCGCCGGTCCAGAACAGGCCGCTGAAAGTCTCCGGCGTTTCCTTCAGGCGCTCGCCGCGGCCTTCGCGCACCACATCGATGAACTGCTGATGGATCTCGTCCAGCATGCTCTGCGCGAACTGGCGATGCTGCTCGTTGGGCGGCGAGAACGGATCGAGTATGGCCTTGTTCTCACCCGCCGTCAGCAGGCGGCGCTCGACGCCCAGTTTTTCCATCGTCCCGGTAAAGCCGAACCCATCCATCAGCACACCGATCGAGCCGACGATACTGGCCTTGTCGACATAGATCGCATCTGCGGCGGCCGCGATGTAGTAGCCGCCGGAGGCGCAGATATCCTCGACCACGGCATAGACCGGCACCTCCGGATGCAGTGTGCGCAATCGCTTGATCTCGTCATTGATAATGCCCGACTGCACCGGACTGCCACCCGGACTGTTGATGCGCAGGATCAGGCCCTTGGTGCGCTTGTTGTCGAATGCAGCCTGCAGGCTGCTCACCACCGACTCCGCATTGACATCGGCATCGGCACCGGCACCGATGACGCCCTGGATATCGATCAGCGCGGTGTGGTCCAATTTGGCCACGGCATCCTTGCCGATCCAGTCCATGCCGATCATCAACAGCACGATCAGATAAAGAAAAGTCAGCGACTTGAAAAACACGCCCCAGCGACGAGAACGCCGTTGTTCATCGACCGCTGCAAAAGCGAGCTTTTCCAGGGTCTTGCGTTCCCAGTCAGGGCCGCTATTCGAGTAATCCGCCATGTTCAATCTTTCCTAAGCAAAAAGAGAATCCAGTTGTATCAGCACATCGCCATCACGCTCCAGCACCTCGAGCTTTTGCAGGCCACGGCCCTTGCATGGCCCCATCACGCATTCCCCCGTCTCCGGCTGGTAATGCGCGCCATGCGTCGCGCATATGAGGTAATCCCGGCCGACATTGAAAAAATCGCCTTCGTTCCAGTCCAGCTCCACCGGAAGGTGCGCGCAGCGGTTGACGTAAGCCTGCAACGCGCCATTGTAGCGCACGACAAAGCCGGTGGCGCGTTCACCCAGTTCGGGCAGAGGAAACCGCAGGCCCAGGGATTTTTCCTGCACTTCCTCACTGCGGCAAATGACACGGCTGTGTTCAGGCATGCACTCGCAACCACTGGTCCAGCGCGGAGAACTGATCGAAGCAGGCCAACGGCCGGTGCTTCTTCAGCTCCGCTTCCGGGTGAGCGCCGTAGGTCACGCCCAGACTATCAACGCCGGCATTGCTCGCCATCTGCAGGTCATAACTGGTGTCGCCGATCATCAACGTGCGGTCGGGCGTCGTCACCAGCTCGTCCATCAATTCGTGCAGCATCTGCGGATGCGGCTTGGAAAAACATTCATCGACACAACGGGTGGCATGCATGAAGTCCGCCAGCCCGGTCTTGGACAACGACTTGTTGAGGCCGTTACGGCCCTTGCCGGTCGCCACCGCCAGCATGTAGCCGGCGTCGCTGAGATATTGCATACTAGCCACGACACCCTCGAACAGCGGCGTCTCCTCGTCGCGCGCATAATAATGATAACGGTAGCGTGCCACCAGCAACTGATATTGGGTCGGACTGAGCTCACCGAACAAGGCATGCACCGCCTCGGCCAAGCCTAGTCCGATGATATGGCTGGCCGCGCTCGGTGCCGGCACCGGCAAACCGGCCTCGGCACTGGCGGCGCGCATGCAGTCGACGATCATCTGCGTGGAATTGGCCAGCGTGCCGTCCCAGTCGAAGACGATCAGATCATATTGTCTAGTCATCTGTCTTGCCCTGCGTGTCCGATTCCAGTTGTTTGAGAAAGCGCTCGAGTTCGACTGGCAGCGGCGCCACCAGTTTCAACTTCTCGCCGCTCAAGGGGTGCTTCAGCGTGGTTTCTGCCGAATGCAGGAACATGCGCTTCAGGCCGCGCTTCTGCATGGCCTTGTTGACGCTGAAGTCACCATATTTGTCGTCGCCCGCGATCGGAAAGCCGAGATGCGCCAGTTGCACGCGCAACTGATGGGTGCGGCCGGTGATCAGTTGCGCTTCCAGCAAGCTGAACTCGCCGAAACGCTTGCGCAGGAAGAATACGGTCTCCGAATCCTGGCCATCCTCCTGCACAGCCACGCGCCGTTCGCCGCTGGGTAGCACGTATTTGTGCAAAGGCAGGTTCACGCGTTTTTTCTTTTCAGTCCAGTCGCCGTGCACCAGCATCAGATAACGCTTGTCGGTCTGATTGTTGCGGATCGCCTCGTGCAGGGCCACCAATGCCGCCCGCTTCTTCGCCAGCAGCAAAATGCCGGAAGTCTCGCGGTCGAGACGATGCACGAGTTCGAGGAATTTGGCGCGCGGGCGCTCAAGCCTTAGCTGCTCGATGACGCCGCGACTGATGCCGCTACCGCCATGCACGGCGTAGCCGGCCGGCTTGTCGATCACCAGCAATGCGTCGTCCTCGAACACGATGTGTTTGTCGAATTTCGGCGTTTGACCGGCCCCGGACTCGGCCACGGCAGTCTTCTCCGCCATTCTGACCGGCGGCACACGCACGACATCGTCCATCAGCAGTTTGTAACTGGCATCAATGCGCTTGCTGTTTACCCGCACCTCGCCGCTACGCAGAATGCGATAGACATGGCTTTTGGGGACACCCTTCAGGATCCTGGCGAGAAAGTTGTCGATGCGCTGTCCGGCACTGCCCTCATCGACGGTATGCATGGTCACGCTCGGCTTGTTTTCTGCAAGTGGCTGACTTGATTTGGTAATACTTGCTTTGCTTATATCGGTCATCTCGCCTATACTACGTTTGCATTTAAAAAAATGTATTAAATGCGCCAATTTTTTGACCCAACCGCACATGCGCTTGGCTCTGGAAATACCAAAATTGGAACAACAAATACCTTGGTTAACTCGCTCGCCAAATAAAACAAGTAGCGAATTTGTCACAAATTTATTGCGCTCTAGCCACCGCAGATGATGTTGCCAATGCAAGGCAAGGTAAGAGTTAGCTGGAATATGGAATTTTAGCCGATATTGTCGGCTTAGCCGAGAAACAGTTTCAAACAGAATCAACGCAAAGAGATTAAACACTGAACGTTCACGAGAAATTTCGTCAAGCAATTCAATCTGTTAACGCATGTCGAAACAGATGGTTTCCAGTGACCTCAGCATGCTGAGTGCGTTCAACATCACGGAAACCGGTCTTGAGTGCCTTGTGACTCAGGAGCTATGTGTTAGTCAAAAGCGCTTCTGCGTGCGCAGCATAAATGCGCACCACTGCTCGTGCTACTTGCAGTGACCTGAACCCCAAGTCTTGTCAGGCGCTGCTTAAAAACCTGAACCCGATTCGCAGAATCCGGGTTGCCAGCAAATACTGCCTGCTGTCTCAACAGCAACCTCACCGCCCGCCAGGAGCGCGGGAGTCTTTAATGAAACGCATGTTATTCAATGCGACGCAGTCGGAAGAACTGCGCGTCGCCATCGTCGATGGGCAAAAACTCATCGATCTCGATATCGAAACCGCCGGCAAGGAGCAATGCAAGAGCAACATCTACAAAGGTGTCATCACCCGCATTGAGCCGTCGCTGGAAGCCGCTTTCGTCAATTACGGCACCGAACGTCACGGTTTCCTGCCATTCAAGGAAGTCGCCCGCAGCTACTTCCTCAACGACCCGGAAGGCGGCCGCGCCCGCATCCAGGACGTCCTGAAAGAAGGCCAGGAACTCATCGTTCAGGTCGACAAGGACGAGCGTGGCAACAAGGGCGCTGCCCTCACCACCTTCATCTCACTGGCCGGCCGCTATCTGGTCCTGATGCCGAACAATCCGCGCGGCGGTGGCGTTTCGCGCCGCATCGAAGGTGAAGACCGCAACGAACTGCGCGACACCATGGCCCAGCTGGAAGTCCCGAGCGGCATGAGCATCATCGCCCGCACCGCCGGCATCGGCCGTAGCCTGGAAGAACTGCAGTGGGACCTCAACTACCTCTTGCAACTGTGGACCGCTATCGAAGGCGCCTCCACCATTCAGGCCGGCGCCTTCCTCATCTATCAGGAAGGCAGTCTGGTTATCCGCGCCATCCGCGATTACTTCCAGCCCGATATCGGCGAGATCCTGATCGATACGCCGGACATCCACGAACAAGCGGTTCAGTTCATGAATCACGTAATGCCGAGCAATGTCGCTCGCGTCAAACTGTATCAGGACGAAATCCCGCTGTTCTCGCGCTTCCAGATCGAACACCAGATCGAAACCGCCTTTGCGCGTGAAGTGCGTCTACCCTCGGGCGGCGCTATCGTCATTGACCACACCGAGGCGCTGGTCTCGATCGACGTCAACTCCGGCCGCTCTACCAAGGGCGCCGACATCGAACAGACCGCCTTCAACACCAACCTCGAAGCGGCCGAAGAAGTGGCACGCCAACTGCGACTGCGCGACCTCGGCGGCCTGGTGGTGATCGACTTCATCGATATGGAAAGTCAGCGCAACCAGCGTGACGTGGAAAACCGCCTGCGCGATGCGCTGCATTACGATCGCGCACGCGTTCAGACCGGCAAGATCTCGCGCTTCGGCCTGCTCGAACTGTCGCGTCAGCGCCTGCGCCCCAGCCTCGGAGAATCCAACCACATCCCCTGCCCGCGCTGCCACGGCACCGGCCACATCCGCGGCATCGAGTCGACCGCATTGCACATCCTGCGCATTACGCAGGAAGAAGCCATGAAGGAAAACAGCGCCATCATCCAGGTACAACTGCCGGTGGAAGCCGCAACCTTCCTGCTCAACGAGAAGCGTGCCGACATCCACAAGATCGAGCAACGCATGGGCGTCGAAGTGGTGCTGATTCCCAACATCCATCTTGAAACCCCCAACTACACCATCACCCGCGTACGTCACGACGACGTGAAGGAAGAGCACAGTCGTGCCAGCTACCAGATGGTCGAACTGCCGAGCGAGGAAGAAATCGTCAGCAGCAAGCAGGAAACCAAACCGGCACGACCCGAAGCAGCAGTGAAGGGCATCACGCCGGCATCACCGGCGCCGGCAGAAAAAGCGCCCGTGGTGAAGACCGAGAAGCAACCGGGCATCGTCAGCCGCATTCTGGGCTTCTTTGGAATGGGCAAGGAAAAAGAGAAGGAAACCGGCAGCGAGTCCGGCCAAAGCCGTGAAGCCCAGCGCGGCAACCGTCGCGGCCGCGGCCGCGATCGTGACCGCACTCGCGGCCAGGAGCGCGCAGAACGCCCACAAGCCGGCGCAAGCGCCGAACGCGGCGGCAATGGCGAGCGCAACCGCCAGCAACCGCGCCCGCAACAGCAGGCACGCAACGAACGTCCACAGGCAGATCGCCAGCCGGCAGCGCCCGCAACAGCAGGCACGCAACGAACGTCCACAGGCAGATCGCCAGCCGGCAGAGCGTCCACAAACTGAGCAGAAACCGGCACTGGCCACAGCCACCGGTGAAGTCGCCGGCGAACAGCGCAGCCGCCGCAGCCGCAATCGTCGCGATCGCGGTCCGCGTAACGAAAACGCTACACGTGAAAATCAGCAGCAGGCAGGCGGCGTTACCAACGCCGAGCAGGTTGAGAGCATCAAGGCTGCGACTCCGGTCGCCGCCGAAGTTGCCAGCAGCCAGCCCGCAGTGGCACAGGCACCGGTTGAAATCACGGTAACCGCGCAACCTGCGATCGAAGCCAAGGTCGAGATCACACCGGCCGAAAGCGCAACTGCGGCAGAACAGGCTGAAGTTGACGGCAACAAGGCTACCGAAAAGACCAAGGCCGCGAAGCCCGCGGAAGCTGCCAAGGCTGAGCCCAAAGCCGAAACCGGCGAAGGCGCTGAAAAAGCGGAAGCCGCTGAGGTTGAAGCCAAGCAAGACAAGGCCGAGAAAGCCGAGAAGAAGCCGCGTGCTCCGCGCCGTCGCAAGCCGGTAGAAGAAAAGCCGCTCGACCTTGCCGCCAGCGGCCTGCAACTGGTGGAAACCAAGGGCGAAGCCATCCAGGTGGAAAAGGCGCCCGAAGCTCCGGCCAAGCCCAGGGCGCGCAAGCCTGCCGCCTGGCAACAGAAGGCCAACGAACAGGCGGCCGATGAACCCTTGGTCATCGTGCAGACCGAGAAGTAATCCCGCCTGAAGCCCGCAGGACAATAAAAAGCCCCGACTTATCGGGGCTTTTTATTTGCGCTTAGGCTGTCTGTTAGTGATAGAACCGTCCTGAAAGCGAACCGGACCATCAATGCAATCAACCCGAGAAACACATTTTCGTCGCCTATGGCCGGCGATACTATTCGGTCAGGGATTGATCCGGAATCTCGGCGCCGTAGAACTTCACCTTTAGTTTCTTCAGCTGGTCGCGGTATTCCGCCGCCTTCTCGAATTCCAGGTTTTGCGCACTGTCGTGCATGGCCTTTTCCAGACGCTTCATCTCTTTCAGGATCTGCTTCTCGCTCATGGCCTCGTAGTGCGCCCGATCCTGCGCCACCTTGCGCTCGCGCTCGGCTTCGTCCTTGTCGTAAACGCCGTCGATGATGTCCTTGATGCGCTTGCTGACGCCTCTTGGCGTGATGCCATGCTCGGCATTGAAGGCAAGCTGTTTCTTGCGCCGGCGCTGGGTCTCGTCCATCGCCAGTTTCATCGAGCGCGTGATGTTGTTGGCGTAAAAGATGACCTTGCCGTTCAGATTGCGCGCGGCGCGGCCGGCGGTCTGGATCAGCGAGCGTTCGGAACGCAGGAAGCCTTCCTTGTCGGCATCAAGTACCGCCACCAGTGAAACTTCCGGAATATCCAGACCCTCGCGCAACAGGTTGATGCCGACCAGCACGTCGAACTCGCCCAGCCGCAGGTCGCGGATGATCTCGACCCGTTCCACGGTATCGATATCCGAGTGCAGATAGCGGACCTTGACGCCGTGTTCCGACAGATAATCCGTGAGGTCCTCGGCCATGCGCTTGGTCAAGGTGGTCGCCAGCACACGCTCGCCCGCCTCCACCCGCAGCTTGATCTCCGATAGCAAATCATCGACCTGCGTATCGGCCGGCTTGACAATAATCTCGGGATCGACCAGACCGGTTGGACGCGCGATCATTTCCACCACCTGCTCCTGATGGTTGCGCTCGTAATCGGCTGGCGTCGCCGAGATGAACACGCACTGGCGCATGACCTTCTCGAACTCCTCGAACCGCAACGGCCGGTTATCCAGCGCCGAAGGCAGGCGGAAGCCATAATCGACCAGATTTTCCTTGCGCGCGCGGTCGCCCTTGTACATGCCACCGATCTGCGGCACGGTCACGTGGCTCTCATCGATGATCATCAGCGCATTGGCCGGCAGATAGTCGATCAGGGTCGGCGGCGCCTCGCCCGGCTTGCGCCCGGTCAGGTGGCGGCTGTAGTTCTCGATGCCCTTGCAGAAGCCTATCTCGTTCAGCATCTCGAGATCGAAGCGCGTGCGCTGCTCGATGCGCTGCGCCTCCACCAGCTTGTTGTTCTTGATGAAGAAATCCACCCGCTCCCGCAACTCCTGCTTGATGGTCTCGATCGCGCGTAGCGTCGCCTCGCGCGCCGTCACGTAGTGGCTGGACGGGAAGATGCGGAAATTGTGGATCTTGTTGTGAATCTGTCCGGTCAGCGGATCGAACAAGGTAATGTTCTCGATCTCGTCATCGAACAGGCTGATGCGCACCGCTGTCTCGCTGTGCTCGGACGGGAAAACGTCGATGACATCGCCGCGCACGCGGAACGCCCCGCGCGAAAAATCGAAATCGTTGCGGTCGTACTGCATGGCGACAAGTTTGGCGACGATCTCGCGCTGCGGGATCTTCATGCCCTGATGGATATGCAGCACCATGCCGTGATATTCACCCGGGTCGCCGATACCATAGATGGCCGACACGGTGGCGACGATGATGCTGTCCTCGCGCTCCAGCAGCGCCTTGGTGGCAGAGAGCCGCATCTGCTCGATGTGGTCGTTGATGCTGGAGTCCTTCTCGATGAACAGGTCGCGCGACGGCACGTAGGCCTCGGGCTGGTAATAATCGTAGTAGGAAACGAAATACTCCACCGCGTTGTTGGGGAAGAACTCTCGGAACTCGGAATAAAGCTGTGCCGCCAGCGTCTTGTTCGGCGCCATGACGATGGCCGGCCGTCCGGTGCGGGCGATGACGTTGGCCATCGTGTAGGTCTTGCCGGAGCCGGTCACACCGAGCAACGTCTGGAAACGCATGCCCTGCTCCAGCCCCTGCACCAGCTTCTCGATGGCCTGCGGCTGGTCGCCGGCCGGCGGGAATGGCTGGTGCAACTCATATCTGCTGTCGGGAAAAGTAACGATCACGGCTCTGGTCATCAATCAAAAGTAGCATTTTATCAGGGCTTTGCACCGCACCCATTAACTTTGCAGGCCAGCGATCCGTGCCAGAACTTTGCGCAGGGTTTCCAGTCATCAACATTAAGTGCGCCAAACGCCACATTCTGGGGAATCTTATGCGTTATTTTCTTGTTCTGATCACTGCTGTCAGCTTCCTGCCCGCGGCATACGCTTACGACCGCGCCGCGCTGATGGAAGCCTATTTCTCGTCGGTCATGGTACGCGGTTACAAGATGGACGGCGGGCTCGCCTATGGTTCCGGAGTCGTCGTCGGCGACAACCAGGTGCTGACCAACTGCCATACTTTCCGTGAAACCGAGAAGGCCTGGGTATCGCGCGGCGAGGACTCGTATCATATCGTCTCGGTGCAGGCCAACCGCTGGCACGACCTCTGCCTGCTGAAGACCGAGGGCCTGGACGTCAAGCCGGTGCGCCTCGGCAACGGCAGCGATCTGGAAAAGGGCCAGAACGTGGTGTCCATCGGCCACTCCAGCGGCGTGCCGACGCCGCTCACCAGCAACGGCAGCATCAAGTCGCTCTACGCCCTCGACCAGGGCAAGATCATCCGCACCAACGCGCGCTTTACGCTGGGCGCCAGCGGTAGCGGTCTGTTCGACGAAAAAGGCAATCTGGTCGGCATCAACACCTTCAAGACCGGCGGGCGCGATGCCTACTTCTACGCCGTACCGATCGAGTGGCTGACAGAACTGCAAAACCGTGAGGCCGAGACCGCCTTCCCGATTACCGGTGACGCATTCTGGGAGGGCATAGAACCGGACTCCATGCCCTACTTCCTGCAGATCGCGAAGCCTCAACTGACCGAGGACTGGCCCGACCTGGAAAAGATCGCCAGCAGCTGGATCAAGGCCGAACCCGGCAACAGCGATGCCTGGTACGAGCTGGGCCTTGCCACCGAGAAACTCGGCCGCCTTGAGCAAGCAGAGCAGGCTTACCGCAAATCGGTGGAACTCGATGCCGAGAACACCGATGCCCTGTTCCGCATCGGCCTCATGGCTGCTGCCAAGGGTAACCAGCAGGAGGCCTACGCCATCAGCATGCAACTGAACGACATCAACAAGAACGTCGCGGCCGAATACCGCAAGGCACTGGACTGCCAGTCAAGCTGTTGATTTTCGGTAGCTTGCCAGTTACGCAGGGTTGAATTTGTGAGTAAAATCACATTTTTTCTTGCATCTTCAACCCTTTTCAAGGATTTCGATCTTGTCGCAACCAGAACTGGTACTCTCCAAGCGCGTTCAGAGCATCAAAGAATCACCCACCCTGGCCGTCACCGCACGTGCCGCCAGGCTCAAGGCCGAAGGCCGTGACATCATCGGCCTCGGCGCCGGCGAGCCGGATTTCGACACACCGCAACACATCAAGGACGCCGCCAAGCAAGCCATCGACAGCGGCTTCACCAAGTACACTCCGGTTGCTGGCATCGCCGGCCTGAAAAAGGCCGTCATCGCCAAGTTCAAGCGCGACAACGGTTTCGACTACACCGACAAGGAAGTCATCGTCGGCGTCGGCGGCAAGCAATGCATCTTCAACCTCGCACTCGCCGTCCTAAATCCGGGCGACGAAGTCATCGTGCCGGCCCCATACTGGGTCTCCTATGCCGATATAGCCATGGTCGCCGGCGCCAAACCGGTCATCATCGAGTGTGGCATCGAGCAGGACTTCAAGCTGCAACCCCAGCAACTTGAAGCTGCCATCACGCCGCAGACCAAGCTGTTCATGATCAACTCGCCGTCCAACCCGACCGGCTCCGTCTACACGCTGGACGAACTGAAGGCGCTGGGCGAAGTGCTGAAGAAGCACCCGCATGTGCTGGTCGCCACCGACGATATGTACGAACACGTCAACCTCACCGGCAACAAGTTCTACAACATCCTCAACGCCACGCCGGAACTGAAGGACCGCTGCATCGTGCTGAACGGCGTCTCCAAGGCCTACTCCATGACCGGCTGGCGCATCGGCTACGCCGCAGGCCCGGCCTACATCATCAAGGCGATGGAGATCCTGCAGTCCCAGTCCACCTCCAACCCAACCTCCATTTCCCAGGTAGCGGCCCAGGCCGCGCTGGAAGGTCCGCAGGAATGCATCCAGCCCATGGTCGAAGCCTTCATCGAGCGCCATGAGTTCGTCGTGCGCCGTTTCAACGAGATGCCCGGCCTGAAATGCATCAAGGCCGGCGGCGCGTTCTATGCCTTCCCCGATGCACGTGAAGCCATCGCCAACCTGCACAAGGCCGGCAAGATCAGCGAGCCGACCGACATGGCGCTGTCTGAATACCTGCTGGAGAATGTCGGCGTCGCCGTCGTGCCCGGCTCGGCCTTCGGGGCCGAAGGCTACTTCCGCATCTCCTTTGCCACCTCGATGGCAAATCTGGAAGAAGCCCTGAATCGCATCCAGCGCGCACTGAGCTGAGCGCAAACGGCAATCACGAAAGGCGACCCTGATGGTCGCCTTTTTCATTTTCGGCGCCGGAAGGAGGAATTGGAGGCGCGACAAAGCGAAGGTTTGATTTTTGCTTGAAACAAGTGCAAGTTATGCAGGTAACGTCTGCATTTCAATCCCCTGAAAAGGAGCGAACCATGAATGCATTCAACACACTCAAGGGCATGCTGTTCGATCTGGACGGCGTACTCTACATCGGCAAGCAGCCGGTCGATGGCGCGGCCGAAGCTGTCGCCCGCATCCGCAGCAGCCACCTCCGCTGCCGTTTCGTCACCAACACCAGCACGCTCTCGCTCGCCTCGCTCAGCGGCAAGCTCAAATCGCTGGGCTTCGACATTCCGCCCGCGGAGGTTATCAGCGCGCCGCAAGCCGCGTTGCGTTACCTGCAGAAACAGGGGGACCCGGTGTGCCGACTGTTGCTGGCAGATGACGTCAAACGTGATTTCGCCGGATTCAGGCAATCGGACACGGCGGCGGAATACATCGTCGTCGGTGATATCGGCAACGCCTGGACCTACGCCATGCTGAACGAAGTGTTCAACTGCCTGATGAACGGCGCCAAACTGATCGCCATCCACAAGAACCGCTTCTGGCAGACCGAACAAGGTCTGCAGATGGATATCGGCGGATTCGTCGAGGCGCTAGAATATGCGAGCGGCAGCAAGGCCATGATCATCGGCAAGCCGTCGCCCGACTTTTTCCGTACAGCGCTTGACGATATGCAACTCAGCGCCGACGAAGTCGCCATGATCGGCGACGATATCGATTCGGACGTCGGCGGCGCACAGCAATCAGGCCTGCAAGGCATACTGGTACGCACCGGAAAATACCGGCAAAGCTATACAGAGGCCTCGCCGGTAAAGCCCGATGCAATCATCGACTCAGTTTGCGATCTCCCCGCCTTGCTGGGGCTGTGAGGTCACCCCGTACCGGTTGCCTGAAACCAGTGCTCAGTCCTCGTCGCTACCGAACAGGCCTTTCAATTTGTCCGCCGCCTGTATGCCGAGGCTGGTGCCGACGCCCGGACCGAGAATCGCGGTGCCGGCGGCTGCGCCTGCCAATGCCGCCTTGGTCGGCAGCACCATGGGTTTCTCCGTGGTCCCGGTAACCTGCAAGGGAATAGCAACCAGTGTTGTGCCCTTCTTGATCTCGACCTTCACTTCGCCGCCCAACTCCTTGTTCGGCTTGATCTTGACATCGCCGGTCGCCTTGAGCAGGCCGGAGGCGATATCCAGATTGCGCAGATGGTATTGCTTGCCGGCCACATTCAACATCCCAGTCAGCGTATCGAAACGGGTCTGTCCGTCCATGCCGCCCTTGGTGCCAAGCAGTGTCGCCGCCTTTGCCAGATCGACCCCATCCAGCACCCCATCCAGCACCTTGAACTTGAAATTCACCTGTAGTTGCTCCATCAATTTTGCCGGCTCCTTGGCGGAGGCCTTGTAGCTACCATCACCACTCAGCTTTCCACTTAACTGAGTGGATTGGCTGACCATGCTCACCGGCCCCGCCAGCTGCACGCCCGCCACGTTCAGCTTGCCCTCCAGCGACCAGTTCTTCTGCCAGGTCAGCACCGCACCGGTACTGACCTTGCCTTCATACAGCTCGATATCCAACCGCTGAATATCGAGCCGCTTATCGACCAGCATCATCTCGCTGTCCAACCTGTCGATCAGTAGCGGAACGCCAACCGGCAAGGTCCAGTTTCGGGCGCTGATAGTGATGCGTTGTCTGTCGTCCTCAGGCACCAGATCGATCTTCACCTTGCCATCGGTCGTGGCGATCTGCGCGGATTCCGGCTTGTTGTCGGCAGTCATGACGACATCCACATTGAATTCCGGCAGCGCCATGTCCGGCCAGATCAGCTGTGCCTTGCTGATGCTGATCTCGCGTATGGTCACACTAGCCGGCTCCGACTTGGGTGCATCATCCTTGCCCAGCGCAGAGACGATCTCCAGCGCCGATTGCTTGATGATCGGCCGCTTCACCTTCAAGCTCGAAATCGTCTTGACCTCGGAAAACATCGAGAAGATCGCCGGCACCACCGCCACATCCTCCACCGTGAAGTCTTCGTTACTGCCCACCACCACATCGCTGACGTTGAGCCGGGGCGTCGGCAACAGCGCCACACGCAAGCCCCCGATCTTCACCGGCACCCCCAGCGCGCCGCTCGCCGCCTGCTCCGCCTGGCTGACATAAGCACTCATGGGAATCAGAAACGGAAGCACCACCAATACAATCAATATGATAGGAATCGTGATCAAAGCACGTCTGTATTTTTGCAAAATTTATCCTCGTCCAATGTTGACCTCAGGCCGCCAAGTCAGTATTATTGCGCCTTCTATCGATTCCCCGATAGCTCAGTCGGTAGAGCAACGGACTGTTAATCCGTGTGTCCCTGG